>Ga0134128_10005155_pt1 | contig 15866 bp, 10 predicted proteins | sample KB31754_FD_96462 | JGI IMG/M metagenome (GOLD analysis project Ga0134128, IMG submission 96462) | Terrestrial soil microbial communities with excess Nitrogen fertilizer from Kellogg Biological Station, Michigan, USA - KB3-175-4 | ecosystem: Environmental > Terrestrial > Soil > Unclassified ...
GATCCAGCTCTTCGTAGGGAATCATGGTGGTCAGTGTATCAGCTTCTTGTAGCGGATCCGATGCGGTTGATCGGCCGCCGCGCCCAGGCGCCGCCTTCTGTCGGCCTCGTAGTCCTGGTAGTTGCCCTCGAACCAGACCACCTGACTGTCCCCCTCGAAAGCGAGGATGTGGGTGGCGATGCGGTCGAGGAACCAGCGGTCGTGGCTGGTCACCACCACGCAACCGGGGAAGGCCAGCAGCGCGTCTTCGAGCGCCCGCAACGTGTCGACATCGAGGTCGTTGGTCGGCTCGTCGAGCATGAGCACGTTCCCCCCCGAACGCAGCACCTTGGCCAGGTGGACGCGGTTGCGCTCGCCGCCCGACAGATCCTTGACCCGCTTCTGCTGATCGGTCCCCTTGAAGTTGAACCCGGCCACGTAGGCGCGGGCCGGGACCTTGCGCTTGCCGATCTCCAGGTACTCCGCCCCCTGCGCGATTTCGTCGAAGGCCGTCTTGGCGCCGTCGAGCGTGTCGCGGCTCTGGTCGACGTAGGCCAGCTTGACGGTCTCGCCGATCCGCAGCGTGCCGCCGTCAGGCTTCTCCTGCCCGGTGATCATGCGAAACAGCGTGGTCTTGCCGGCCCCGTTGGCGCCGATGACGCCGACGATCCCGCCGCGCGGCAGGTTGAAGTTGAGATCTTCGATGAGGACGTTGTCGCCGAACGCCTTGCGCAGGTGCTCGGCCTTGACCACCACGTCGCCCAGCCGCGGCCCCGGCGGGATGGAGATCTCGATGGTCTCCTCGCGCTTCTGCTGCTCCTCGGCCAACAGATCTTCGTAGGCCGCCAGGCGGGCCTTCGACTTGGCCTGGCGGGCGCGGGGCGAGGCGCGTACCCACTCGAGCTCGCGGGCCAGCGTCCGCTGCCGCGCCGATTCGGTCTTCTCTTCCGACTCGAGCCGCTTCCGCTTCTGGTCGAGCCACGAGGAGTAGTTCCCCTCCCAGGGGATGCCCGCGCCGCGGTCGAGCTCGAGGATCCAGCCGGCGACGTTGTCCAGGAAGTAGCGATCGTGCGTGACCGCCACGATCGTCCCCGGAAACTCGTGCAGGTGGTGCTCCAGCCAGGCGACGCTTTCGGCGTCGAGGTGGTTGGTCGGCTCGTCGAGCAGCAACATGTCCGGCCGTTCGAGCAGCACGCGGCAGAGCGCCACGCGCCGCCGCTCGCCGCCCGAGAGCTTGTCGACCGCGGCCTCGGGGGGCGGCAGTCGGAGCGCGTCCATCGCGATCTCCAGCGTGCGGTCGAGGTCCCAGCCGTTGGCCGCCTCGATGGCGTCCTGCAGCTTCCCCTGCTCCTCGAGCAGCTTCTCCATCGCTTGAGGCGACATGTCTTCACCCAGCTTGGCGTTCACCTCGTCGAACCGCTTGAGCAGCTTCTTGGTGTTCGCCACCGCCTCCTCGACGTTCCCCAGCACGTTCTTGCTGGCGTCGAGCTGCGGCTCCTGCGGCAGGTAGCCGATCCGGATCCCGTCGGCGGGTTTGGCGTCGCCAAAAAAATCCTTGTCGACGCCGGCCATGATCCGCAACAGCGTCGACTTCCCCGACCCGTTCGATCCGAGCACGCCGATCTTCGCGCCCGGGTAGAACGACAGAAAGATCCCTTTCAACACCTCCTTGTTCGGTGGGTGGACCCGCCGGAGGTTCTGCATCGTGTAGATGTACTGGTGCGCCATGGCGGCGCGGAGTGTAGCAGGGGGAACAGAAAGACTGTCGAGCCTTCCCTTACCGGCCGCATGCCAGGGAGGAAGCGCCAGATCGCCACTCAGGAGACCCGCCAGGCCGCATCGGACGCGTCAGCCGGAGACATCATCGTGGAGAACGCAAGTGGAGACGCCTGACCAGTCCAGGAATGACCTGAGACTAGGTGCGCCTGCCAAAAGCGGGATGGATCACCGTACTGACGCGATTCGGCGTTCGCTATAGGGCGTTCGCTATAGAAAACTCAGCATGAGAAGCAGATTCAGATGGCGAGACTATCGGACCGAGAGCGGCGCACGACCGATAGCGGCGTTCGTCGCGGCTCTCACGGACGAGGATGCCAGTCGCCGCGGCGATGAAAGATGTAGCCGAGAACGGCCTCCAAGCGGGCCGTCATCTCAGGGGCGAAATCTACGAAGTCCGCGCCGATGGCGACCGGCACGCGTTCAGAACTTCTCTTCGCGCAAGAAACGAAGTTCATCCTGTTGTCCTTGTCTGGATTCGCCAAGAAGAGCAGGAAGACGCCGCCCGAAGAGATCGTGCGAGCCGAAGCGCGTCTGAAGGACTGGCGCTCGCGCGGGCGATCATAGCTTGAAAGCTATGGCGACTAGGCAATCGTGCCAAAATCGTCCATACTTTCTCCAGCGATGCCGAAGGATTTTCTGGACGAGATGATTGCTGAGCGAACCAGAAGGAACCCTCGTTTTCCGGCGCTCATGGCGGAGGCGGAGCGGCGACGAGTCTTGGCTAAGGCACTGGCCGCCCGACGCTCAGCTCTCGGGATCAGCCAGACGGTGGTAGCCGCGCGGATGGGAACGGCTGCCTCAGTGATCAGCAAGCTTGAGTCTGGCGCAGACGTGAAAGTCTCTACCTTGCAACGTTACTGTGCCGCGATCGGCGAGACTTTCCCTCCGCGGCTGCCCTCCCGAAAGCGCGCCGCCTGAGCTACAGCGCCAGGACGACGACGCCCGCGGAGACCAGGGCGGCGCCGAGCAGGACGCCGCGCGCGGGGCGCTCGCGCAGGATCGCCCAGGCGTAGAGGACCGTGAACGCCGAGGCCAGGCTGGCCAGCGGCGAGACGATCGCCAGCGGCGCGTGCCGAGCGCCGAGCGTGATGCAGGCCGAGCCGGCCGTCTCGAACAGTCCGGACAAGACGATGGCCGGCCAGGCGGCCGCCGGCGGGAGCGGGAAGCGGACCCGGAAAGCGAGCGCCAGCGGCAGGGCCAGGGCCAGGTCGGCCGCGTAGACGACGCCCACGGTGCCGACCGCGCCGAACACGGGCGTGAGCCGCCGCATCGCGGGGATGAGGACGCCGAAGGCGAGCGCAGCGGCGACCGCGGCGGGGAGCCAGCGGCGTCCGCTCCCGTCCGGGCCGTCGGAGCGCTGGGCGTGGCGTCCGACCACCACCGCGCCCGCGATGACGACCGCCGCTCCCCCGAGCTGGCCCGCGGCGAGGCGCTCCTGGAAGAGGAACAGCGACAGCGCCGACGAGAGCACGGCCCACGACGACATGATCGGGACCGCCAGCGTGAGCCGGCCGTGCTCGAAGGCGTAGAAGATGCCGACGTAGGCGACCAGGCCCGACGCGCCGGCGACGGCGATCCAGGCGGCATCGGCGCCGGTCGGCACGGCCGGGCGCTCGCCGAGCAGCCCGGCGCCGGCCGCGGCGATGGCGATCCCCACCAGCTGGGCCCAGAATAACCCCTGCAGCGCGCCGACCGCGCGCCCGGCCCGCTGGATCGCGACGTTGGCCAGCGCCCAGGAGGCACTGGCGCCGAGGCCGAAGAGCATCCCGACCGCCATCGACATTGGGCGCGCAGGATAGCCGGGTGGCCGGGCCATCTGTTAGAAAGTCACTGGCTTGGACCTCGCTCGCCCCCTGGTGATCGTCAACCCGCGCTCGGGACGCGGCCTCAACGAGGCGCGCTGGGCGCGCGTGCGCGGCGCGCTCGTCGACGGGCTGGGCGAGCTGGACAGCGCCTTCACCACCAGCGCCCGCGACGCCTGCGCGATCGCCGAACGCGAGGCGGCGGCGGGGCGGCGGCTGATCGTGGCGCTGGGGGGGGACGGAACCGTCTCGGAGGTGGCGCACGGGATCCTGGCCGCCGGCGCGGGTGCGCGGACCGAGCTGGGGATCGTTCCGCGCGGCACCGGCGGCGACTTCCGCCGCTCGCTCGACCTGCCGCACGACGTCGCCGAAGCGGCCCGGCGCATCCGCGAGGGGACCGCGCGCCCCCTCGACGCCGGCCGCGTACAGTTTCTCGGCCCCGACGGCCAGACCGAGACGCGTCACTTCGTGAACGTGGCCTCGTTCGGCTTTTCCAGCGCCGTCGCCACGCGGGCCAACGCCTCGTCGAAGCGCTTCGGGGGGCGGGTCGCTTTCCTGGCAGCCACCCTGCGCGCCCTCGCCTCCTACGACAACACCGACGTCTGGCTGACGATCCAGGAGAAGCCACGCGAGCGGCGCCGGGTGCTGATGGCCGCGGTGGGAAACGGCCGGTTCTTCGGCGGAGGAATGAAGATCTGCCCGGAGGCACGCCTCGACGACGGCGCGCTCGATCTGGTCACCGTGGGAGACTTCAGCAAGGGCGAGATCCTCACCAACATCGGGCGCCTCTACGAGGGGACACACCTCGAGCTGGAGGCGGTCGAGAGCGCGCGCGTCACCCGCGTCACGGCCGAACCGGTGGAGGCCGAGGCGCGCATCCCCGTCGAGCTGGACGGCGAGACGCCCGGCCACCTCCCGGCGACCTTCGAGATCGTGCCGGCGGCGTTGCGCGTGCGCCTGTAGATCGCCCGCTCGTCCTAGTAGAGGCTGGGGGCGCCGATGAGCTGCAGCCCGAGGGCGTCTTTGGTGTGGTCCCCGCCGCGCTTCCAGAGCGCATAGGGGCCCCGCCGCTCCACGAACCCGTAGGCGCGGGTGCGCAGACTGTCGAGCAGGTTCTTCCGGTTCGCTCCCTCGCCCCGGATGTCGTCGACCCGCACCAGGATGTAGTCCGCGTTGTCGACGCCGATGCGCATGGTGTAGGCGTCCGAGCGCGCCGAGAGCTGCGGAACTTCCGACTCGGTCGCCACCACCGAGGCGTTCTTGGGGATCTGCTTGCTGAGCGCCCGAAAGTCGGCGAGCTGCGCGGCGTCCGCGCGCGTCCACTCGAACTGCACCGGCCGGAAGCCTCCGCGGAACGTGTGGTGCTGGAAGAGAGCGCCCGCGTGGTAGCTGGCGAGGACGCTCGCCAGGCAGACGCCGGCCAGCGCGCCCGCCGCCCGGGCCCTCCCTTCGAGGCCCGATTTTCGCCAGGCGCCGAGGGCGATGACGGCGCCGGCGAAGACGTACGGCGTCCAGTGGGCCGTGTACTGGAAGAAGATCTCGGAGGCGTGCTCGTTGCTGGCCACCACCGTGAGCATCGCCGCCGAAATGAACGGCAGCCAGGTCCGGCGGTGGCGAAAGGGAAGGAACAGGACCGGCACCGCGACTTGCAGGACATAGGCCAGCTTCTCGGCCTTCAACATGGTGTTGAGCGCGAACAGCGGACTGGTGAGCAAGGTGCGCAGCACCCCACCGAGGGTGAACTCGCCGCTCGGAGCCAGATCGGAATACATGTCGACGAAGGTGGCCGTCTCGCCGTGGGGGCCGGAGTGCGGCATCACCACGAACTTCACCAGCACGAAGTAGACCCCGGCGATCGCGCCGCCGAGCACGGCCGCCCGCGGGCGCTTGCCCCCGAGCAGGTAACCGAGCGCCATCATCGCCAGCCCCGGGCTGATGTCCTCACGCGTGAGCATGGCGATGGTGCCGACGGCGATCAGGCCGGCGGTCGACCCGCTCTCGAAGAGATAGATCGTCCACACCACGAAGAAGGGCGACAGCGTGAGGAAGTGAAAGTCGTAGAACAACGGGCCGTGCATCGGCGCGTACAGGCCGAAGCAGGCGCAGATCGCCACCGCCTGCCAGGGGCTCCCGAGGTGCCGCCGCGCCAGCAGATAGAGGGGGATCATGGTCGCCCCGGTGACGAACGCCTGGAGCACGATCAGGGTGTCCGCGTTCTGCCGCAGCATATAGAACGGCACGAACAGGTAGGCGGCGAACGTGGCGTGGCGCTGGATGTGGTTTCCGCCGATGCGCCCGAACGCCGGCGTCGACGAGAACCAGTGGCCGCGCGCCAGCCGCCACACCATGTTGTCGAAGATGGCGAGGTCGTAGCTGGTGGTCTGCAGCCGGTAATGGTTGATGAGCCCGAACACGGCCATGTAGGCGCCGAAGCCGAGGACCATCACCACCAGCAGCAGGGGCGGCAGCCATCGCGGGAGCCGGCGCGCCGATTCCCGGAGCCCCACCAGCCAGCTCGGCGGCCGCTCGATCGCCTGGAGATAGCTGGCCGCCACGGCGCGCGCAAACAGCAGCCCCACGATCAAGACCGCGGTGAGCACGAGGACCGGGCGGCCTTCGAACGCCCGCCAGTCCCAGAGCGCCACCACGAACGGCGCCACGAGCAGCGGGGATAGAATCGTTCCGCTCCAGACCGCCGCCCGGAGCGTCTCCCTCCGGCGCCGCAGGAGGAGCGCGATCGCCCACACGAACAGCGCGCCGGCCCCGGCGGCCGCGCTGCTCGCCAACCAGTAGCTGCGGCGCAGGCCGGCGAGGTGGTTGTCGGTCACCAGCATGGCCCGGACCTCGGGGGCCAGGGTCAGGGAGAAGGCCGTGTACACCGCCGCCGCGGGAACGCAGAACCAAAGCGCGAACGCCACGCAGAGGTCGCGCCAGGGCCACCCCGCGCTGCCGCGCCAGAGCGCCGCCAGCGACGAACGGAACCGACCGCGTCGTCTGCGCTTGGGGGTCTCGGCGGAGACCGGAGCCCCCTTGACCTCCGTTGCCACCCGGCGACACTAGTACAGACGGGGCGCGTCTTGCCAGGCGGGAGCGGCGCGAAGCGGCGAGCGACCGTCGGCCGTCCGGGGGGTGTGCTACCCTCGCGCTGGTCAATTTCCTCGCACCCTCACCGCGCCGCGCACCGGCCCGAGGTCGAGAGGCGGAAGTCGTGAGTCTCCCCGTGCATACCAGGGCCGTCGAATGGATCTTTCGGACGCGGGCCTTGCGCGCCGCGCGCGCGCAGGAGACGAGGCCCGATGTCTCGCGCACGCCGTCGGTCCAGCAGGCGAAGCTGCTGCTCGAGGCGGCGCGTCGGGTGCTGGAGCCCGCGGAGCCACTTCCCCCCGGAGATCGCGCCGCGGCCGCCCTCCCCCTCTATCGCTCGGCGATCGAGTGTCTGCTGTCCGCGTTTGGCGCCAGCGCCGTTCGCTCGGGAGACCTGGCCGCGCTGTGGGACAGTGCCCCGCCCACCGTGTTGGCGCGCGCCGAGCCCGACCCGGAGGCGCGCCAGCGCGTCAAGGGCTGCTTGTCGTCGGCGACCATGGTCGAATCGCCGAGCGACCAGGAGATCCTGCGAGTCCGCCGATTCGCCGAGTCGCTGGCCGCGGAGGCCGCTGGCCGCCCCAAGCAGGTCGATCTGATCCTGGCGCAACGGTGGTTTCGCCTGCTGCTCGTGGGTCTGGTCCTGACGCTGGGCCTGGTCGGGGTTCGCGGCTTGCTGACCCGGCCGGATCTGGCCAAGGGCAAGCGGTTCTGGACCAGCTCGCGGTGGTCGGGTTGCCCGGCCGCGCTCCCCTGCCTCGACCTCATGTTCCACACCGACGAGGAGCAGAACCCCTGGGTCGAGATCGACCTCGGCTCTCAGCAGGTCATACGCCGGATCGAGGTGAGCAACCGAGCGGACGCCTTCGACGAACGAGAAGTCCCCTTGATCGCCGAGATCAGCAAGACCGGGCTGCAATGGACCGAGGTGGGGAGACGCACGACGAACTTCGTCTCCTGGACCGCCAAGTTCCCTCCCACCACCGCCCGCTACGTTCGCCTGCGGACGCCGAAGAGGACCGTCTTTAACTTGCGCGGGGTGGCCGTCCGCTGATCAGCCCCGGACCCTGGAGGGGTCCCGCCGCCCCCGCGAGGAGGTCTACCGGGCGAGGCCCGGCCGCCCTCACGGGACTCAGGGCGCCAGCGCCGGGGCCGCCTCGCGGCTGAACGTGCCGCTGCCGAGCAGGTGCTCGCGGATGTACGTCACGGTGTCGCGCAGCGTGTCGGCCGGATCGCGCGGCGAGAAGCCGAGCTCGCGCGCCGCCTTGCCGGCGTCGAAGTACCAGAAGTACTGGGCCATCTCCACGCTCTGCGGCTCGACCGGGACCTTGCGCCCGAGCTTCCGGTAGAGGGCGGCCTGGGCGCGCGAGGCGAGAAAAGGCAGCTCGCCGGAGAGCTTCAGCTTCGGCGCCGGCACCTTGGTCAGGCGTTCGAGGCGGCCGAACAGCTCGGCGAAGGTCCAGTTCACGGCCCCGACCAGGTAGCGCGCGCCGGCCGTGCCGCGGGCCATCGCCACCGGCATCAAGGCCGCCACGTCGCGCGCGTCGACCACGTTGAGGCCCCCGGCCGGCAGGAGCGCGATGTCGCGTGCCAGAAACTGCAGCACCGGGCGGGTCGAGGAGAGGCGATCGTCCCCCGGCCCGAGCAGCAGGCTGGGGTTGAGCGTGACCAGCTCGACCTCTCCACCGCAGGCGCGGCGCGCCGTCTCTTCCTGATAGTGCTTGCTCGCGTAATAGGGCCAGCGGGCCAGGAGATCGATGGGCGTCGGCGACTCCTCGTCGGCGACGTCGTCGGCGCGGCGCGAGACGGCGATCGTCCCGCTGGTCGAGGCCATCACGATCCGGCGGACGCCGGTCCGCGCGGCGGCCTCGCAGAGCACGCGCGTGCCGTCGACGTGGACGGCGTACATCTTGTGGCCGTCGGACGGCAGGTGCGAGACCAGGCCGGCCAGGTGATAGACCTCGCCCACGCCGTCGAGGGCGCGCTGCACCTCTTCGGGTGAGGTGATCGACCCGGCCACGATCTCCACGCCGAGCGCGCGCAGCCAGGCGGGCGGCGCGCTGTGCGCCAGAACGCGGATCGACTTCCGCGCCTCGCGGTCGGCCGCCAGCACCTGCAAGAGGTGCGTCCCCAGGAACCCGGTCCCGCCGGTGACCAGGGTGAGCGCCCGCGCCTTCGTCATGGCACCGACCGGAGCGCGCGCCGCCGCGGCGATTTGGCGCGCACGGCGATGGGGCCGAGCTTGCTTCCGTCCCAGGCGGCGCGCGCGGCGTCCGCGTCGAGCGCCGTCGCCACGCCGTCGCGCAGGTTCTCCACCGCCCGCTGCGTGAAGGCGGCCGAGAGCCGCCAGGACTCCTGCTGGGGCAGACCCTTGGTCAGGCTGGCCAGCCAGTCGGCGGTGAGAAAAGGTCCGAAGGAGACGGTCAGCTCACGCGCGCGCGGGATGGCCGACCCCTTGGGGAGCGATTCGAACGACCCGGCGATGTGCGCGGGGAGGATGCCGACCCCGGCGCGCAGCGCGAGGTACCCGAGGCTGGGGAGAAACTCGGCCAGCTCGCCGCTCACCGAGCGGGTCCCCTCGGGGAAAACGACCATGCTGCGCCCGCGGGCCAGGACCTGCAGCGTGGTGTCCATCGACTTGCGAATCGAGCCCGACCGCTCCATCGGCACCAGGTTGGTGAAGTGCTTGAAGTAGGCGCGGCGGTAGCGGTTGCGGAAGAAGTAGTCGGCCGCCGCCATCGAGGCCAGGTCCTTCCCCGCGTCGCCCAGCGCCACCTTCACCGCCCCCATGTCGAGGTGCGAGGAGTGATTGGCGGCGACGATGAAGCTGGTGTGCTGCGGGATGTGGATCTGCCCTTTGACCTTGGTGTCCAGCACCCGGTTGTAGAAGAGCTTCTGGGCCAGCCCCAGACCGCGCTTGCCGGCGGCCGAGACCGCCCCTGGGACGTGGATCTCGCTGTCGTCGTCGGCGGTGACGCTGGCGGCCCGCTCGCGCGCCGCCGCCAAGGGTCCGCGCGCCAGGAGCTCCTGCAGCTCAGCCACCGTTCCTAGAGTCGTGACGTCGACGCTCTCGGGCAGCACCGCGCCCGCGCTCTCCAGCGCGCTCGAGAGCTCGGCGTACATCAAACTGTCGAAGCCCAGCTGTCCGAAGCGGCTGCCGAGCTGGACGTCACCGCGCTTGCGGCCGGAGACGGTGGCGATGGTCTCGAGCAGCCAGGCGACCTCGCTCTTGTCGCCGGTCGCGACGGCCAGGGCCCCCTTGGTCTCCTCGGTCTTCTTGCGCTGCCGCGCGATCTCCGCCGCCACGTCACGCCGCTTGACCTTGAGCGTGGCCGTCTTGGGGAGGTCCTCGTCCCAGAAGTAGACGCCGCGCACGCGCTTCCAGATCGGCAGGTCGGCCGAGACCTTCCGGAAGTGCTCCTCGATCTTCGCCTGCACCTCCGCGCGCGACAGCGCCGGCTCGTGCTCGAGATCGGGCACCACCGCGCAGGCGACCTGCTCGCCGATCCCGTCGGGGACGCCGACCACCGACAGCTCCTTGATGGAGGGGCTGTCGGCGTAGAGCTCCTCGATCTCGTCCGGGTAGACGTTCTTGCCGTTGGCGTCGACGATGACGTCCTTGGAGCGACCCGCGAGGTAGAGGTTCCCCTTCTCGTCGAACCGCCCGAGGTCGCCGGTGTGGAACCAGCCGTCGCGGATGGCGTCGGCGGTGGCGGTCTCGTTCTCCCAGTAGCCGGCCATCACGTTGCGGCCGCGCGCGATCACCTCGCCCACGCCGCTGGCGCCGTCGGCCTCGGCGATCTTGACCTCGATCCCCGGCAGCGGCCGGCCGACCGAACCGGCGATCGGCTTCTCTTTGGGCGAGGTGACCGTGAGAACGGGCGCCGTCTCGGTGAGGCCGTAGCCCTCGAAGAAATTGAACCCCATGCCGTAGAAGACCTTCATCACGTCGACCGGCAGCGCCGAGCCGCCGCTGATGAGGTAGCGGATGCGCCCGCCGAACCCCTCGTGCACGGGGAGAAAAATCAGGATGCCGAGATCGAACCCGGTTCGCGAGCGGAGCTCGAAGTTCCCCGCCGCCAGCACCTTCATGAACACCTCGAGCAGGGGCGACTTGTCAGCGAAGCGCTGGAACAGGCGCCGGCGCAGGAGATCCCACAGCGCCGGGACGCCGACGATGGCCGTCACCCGCCCCTGCTTCAGGGTCGAGGAGATCGCCTCGCCGGTCAGCTCGGCGAGGTAGGTCACCTGGGCGCCGTGCGCCAGCGGCACCAGCAGACCGGTGGCGAACTCGAAGGTGTGGTGCAGCGGGAGCACCGAGAGCATCCCGTCGTTCACCCCGAACTCGAAGATCTTCGACAGCTCCGAGACCATGAAGGTGAAGTTGCGGTGGGTGAGCATCACCCCCTTCGGCTTGCCGGTGGTCCCCGAGGTGAAGATCAGCGAGGCCAGCGCGTCGGGGCTGGCGCGCCTCGTGAGCTTGGCGCCGCGCTCGCGCTCGACCTCCAGCTCGGGCAGGGCGAAGGCCTCCGAGAACGGCCAGAGCTTCGTGGTCAGCCCCGCCTCGGCCAACGCCGCCGCCAGCGCCTCCCCCTCCTTCTCCAGGAGGTCGTCGCCGATCAGCATTCCGGTGGCCCCCGAGGCGCGCGCGATGTTCACCAGCTCGGCGATCTTCAGCTCGCGGTCGGCCGGCACGACCGTGGCCGCAGCCTTGAGCACGCCGAAGTAGGCCATCGACCACTCGGGGCAGTTCTTGGCCCACAGCATGATCCGGTCGCCTGCCGCCACGCCGGCGCCCAGCAGGAACACGCCCACGCGTGAGGCCAGCTCCTGCAGGTCGGCGTAGCTGTAGATCTCCTCGCGCTTGTTGCGCTCCATCCGGACGGCGACGCGCGAAGCGTGCAGCTTGGTCGTGGTGTCGAACAGCTCCAGGAGGTCGTGGTAGCTGTAGACCTGTTTGGGCTTGGAGGCGTACGTCTCGTCCAGCTCGGGCAGCACCCAGCGCGCCAGCCCCGGGAAGTGGATGTTCATCCAGTAGTCGTAGAGGTCCAGCTTCTCCGGGCCCCAGGTGAGCAGCGCCTGATCCGCCTCCGGCATCCGGTCGCGCAGCGCGCGGATGTTGTCGGCCCGCAGGACGTAGGCGTTCTCGAAGATGAACGGCCGGAACAGCTCGATGTTCTCGGCCGCCTCGGTGGTGACGCGATTGATCTCGTCGAACCCCTTCTTCACCCGGTCGACGACGGCGGTGAAGCGTCCCGCCCCCCAGCCGGGGCGGATCTTCCCCAGCGTCTCGGAGATCGCCTTGGCCGCCCGATTGAATCGCGGCAGCGAATACTTGTCGAAGTGGTCTTGCGTGACCGGGCGGAACTCCATTCGCGCCGCCAGCTCGTTGACGAACCGGTTGCCGGTCTCCTTGTCGCGGAATCGCTTGCGCTTGTAGAGCCCGGTCAGCGTCGTCACCCGATCCATCCGCATCGGGTTCAGATCTCCGCTGCAGAGCTGAAACACCAGCTTCGGCTGCTCGACGATCGCCTGCGCCGCCACCATCAGCATCGCCGAGACGACGTGATCGACCGGCACGACGTCGAGGATCAGCTTGGGCGACACCGGCAGCGTGTTCTGCCCCTTGAGCGCCAGGTAGACGAGGGGCGCCGAGGTGGTGAACCCCTCGTTCCAGCCTCGAAACGGGTAGGCGACCGCGCTCTCGACGATCGCGGGGCGCACGATGGCGCGCACGATGCCGGTCTCGCGCGCCACCAGCTGGTCGCCCATGCTCTTCGTGTAGGTGTAGATGTTGGGCCAGCCCCAGGCGGCCGCGCGCTCGACCCCCTGGTTGGTCATCTCGGAGCGGATCCACTCCTTGCGGGCGCGCGCCACCGCCAGCTTCAGCGCCGCCTCGTCGTCGGGATCGCGGTTCTCCTCGCGCAGCCGCTGGCGCGCCTCCTGCCGCAGCTTGGCCAGCACCTGCGCGTCGTCGGCCAGCTGGCGGATGCGCGCCGCGCCCGCCGCGCTGTCCGAGATCTCCTGCTCGACGGAGAACTTGGTCCCCGGCAGCTCCTTGTGGCGCGGGTAGTAGCCGTCCAGCTCCTCGTCCTCCCAGACGTCACCCGAGCGGTTTCCCGCCACGAAGCAGGTGCTGGTGTGGATCAGCGCCGGGCGCCGCATCCGCTTGGCGAAGGCGATGACGTTCTTGGTCCCCTCGACGTTGGTGCGCATCGCCGACTCGAGCGGCGGGTTGAACGTCACCCGCCCCGACGAGTTGATGAGGACGTCGATGTCCTTGGCCACCCGCTCGGCCTCTTCTTCCGACAGCCCCAGGTTCGGCTCGGTGATGTCGCCGTCGACCACCATCACCTTGCCGCGCAGGAGCTTGGCCAGTCCTTCGGCGCCGCCGTGCTTGGCACGCAGGGGGTCGAAGGCCGGCGAGGTGACCACGCTCTGCCAGAAGCGGGCCTCGCTGTCGGTCCCCGAGCCGCGCCGGACCATGACGTAGGCCCGCCCGATGTCCGGGAAGCGGTCGAGGAGCATGCTGAGCAGCACCTTCCCGACGAAGCCGGTGCTCCCGAGGATGAACAGGTTTCGGCCCCGGAAGATCTCGGACGGCGAAAGGGCAGGTTTTTGCGCCACCAGGGCGGTCGGAAGCTCCATGCGAAGCGGCGGTTTTATCCCGACCTCCGGCCGGTTGCCAACCCAAGCCCGCAGCCGGCCTCGCGGCGCGGCGTGCTCCTGCTCGAGCTTGCGGCAACCCGCGATGGAAGCCCGATGGAAGCCAGATGAATCCCGATGTATGCCCATGGAAGCCCGATGGACGACCGATGAAGAAATTTGCCTGATGCGCGCCATCGGGGTTGGATGGTCGTCGGTGCCCATGCCCGCAGTGGCCCGGAGATCCATCAGGCCGCCATCGGGGTTCGAGGACCACCTCAGCCGGCGCGACGCCGCCGCCATGCTCGGGTTCGCCAGCGAGTTCAAGGTCCGGCAGCTCGAAAAGGAGGGACGGCTGCGCCCGATCCGGGGTGCGATGGGCTCGGCCTGGTACCCGCGCCGGGAGGTAGAGGCCCTCCGCGGGGCGGCGGTCGCGCCGCCGGAGTCGGGCGCACCGCGCGAACGCTGGCCCGACGACGCGCTCATCGCGCTGCTGCGCGAGAAGCCCCGCACCGTGGTCGACCTGGTGGTCGACGCGGGCATCCCCATCTCCCGCGCCGAGCGCGTTTATCGATTTTGGCAGACCCACGAGCAGCCGCGCCCCGTCGAAGGCGCTCGGTTGCCGTCTTCGCCGCCCGAACGCCGCAGCGACGACCGGATCGAGCACGACGCGCTCGTCCGTCAGATGCGCGACGCCGATCCCAAGGTCCGCGCCGCGGCGTTCGAGAAGCTCAAGTCCCTTCGTCGCTAGGCCGCCTCGTCGCGCCGCACCCTAACTCGGGGGCCCCGTCGGCTTGCCGGTCTCGCGCCGGATGGTCTCCAGCTCGGCCTCGTCGAACTCGTAGCGCTCGCGGCAGAAGTTGCAGGTCACCTCCGCCTTGCCGTCCTCGAGGATCATGGCCGCGAGCTCGGTCTGCCCCAGCGACGCCAGCGAGGCGCCCGCCCGCGCGCGCGAGCAGGCGCACTCGAATCGAACCGGACGGCGATCGAGCACCTCGATTTGGCCCAAGCGATCGCCGAGGGCGGCGACCAGGAGCCCGGCCGCGTCCCGCGGCCCGGCGCCGAGCAGGCTGGCCAGCGCGCCCCCGTCGATCAAGGCGCGCGCCTCGGCCACCGCGTCCGCGCCGTCGCTGCCTGGCAGCGCCTGGACCAGGATGCCGGCCGCGAAGGCGAGCCCCCCGCCGCCCGACGCCACCGCGTCGCAGGCGAGCGCGCTCGTGACCTGCTCGCTCTCCTCGAGGTAGCGCTCGACGTCCTCGTCGATCTCGCCGCTGCGAATCTCGGTGCTGCCGCGAAACGGCTGGCCGAGCCCGAGGTCGCGCAGCACGCTGACCAGGCCGGTTCGCCCCATGACGGGCCCCAAGGGGACCCGCCCGGCAGCGGCCAGGGGCACCGTCACGTCGGGGTGTTTGACGTACGCCCGCACGCCGCCGGCGGCCGTGGCGTCGACGGTCAGGCCGCCGAGCGGCCCGTCGCCCAGCACCTGCAGCGTGACCCGCTCGTCGTCCTTGGTGAGGGTGGCCAGCAACAGCCCCGCGGTGATGCCGCGCGCGAGCGCCAGCGTGGCGGCCGGCCCGGCGGTGTGCCGGCGAGCCGCCTCGCGCGCGGCGAACGTGGTGGTCGCCGCGACGATGCGGACCGGACGGCCCGCGAGGACGGCGCGCAGGACCTCGTCGGGCGGGGGAGCGGGAACGGAAGAGCTCATGAGGGGCGCCCTCTTCTACCGCCCGCCGCACCTCTGACGCCAGCTTGGTGACGCCCGCGCATTTCCGTTATTTGCGCGCCCAGATGTAACGAAACATCAGCGGGGCCGATACCGGATCTCGACGGTGGCCGATCTATAGTCTCGCCGGAAAAAGGAGGCTGCCAGGTGATCGATTCGCTCGGTGCGGGACAGGACAACGTCGTCTTTCTGGGACGGCGATCGTTTCGAATGGAGCTCGCTGGAAGGTCGGAGGACGACGATCGGGTGATCCCGAGGCGTGCGTCCGAGGTCCCGACGGAGAAGATCTTTCACGCGGACCGCGACCGCGCGGCCCGCGACATGCTGGCGGCGTTGCGGTCGAGGCGCGGCCTCTCCCGCGCCTCGTCAATCGCCCTCTGCGCGACGACGTTCGGCCTCGGAATCGCGCTGACCTTGACGTTCTCCCGCCGGCCCGAGCCGCCGCGGCCGAGCGTCGCGCCGCCTCCCACGCCCGCGCCGGCCATCGTCATCGAGCGGGTCCCGGCCGCGCCGCCGGTGGTGACCGAGCCGCTGGTTCCGCCCGCCGTCCTCCCGGCGCGCCGGCCCCCCCTGGCCAGGCCCGCGCGCGCCGTTGGCCCCCGTCCGGTTCGCGCCGTCTCCTCGACCCCGCCGGCGCCGGCAGTCAGACCCTGGGTCGACCCCTTCGCCGAATAGATCCGAGGGCAACAGCCAGGCGAGCGAAGCGCGGCTTTGCCGCGCGCAGCGAGGGGGGCCCGGGGGACGCGAGCGGCAGCGAGCCGTTCCCCGTAAAACTACACCTCGGCCTCGGCGAGGCTCGGCATTTGGCGGGCCAGGAAGGTCGTGCGGGTGTAGTTCCACCAGGTCAGCGCCAGGCA
>Ga0134128_10005156_pt1 | contig 15865 bp, 16 predicted proteins | sample KB31754_FD_96462 | JGI IMG/M metagenome (GOLD analysis project Ga0134128, IMG submission 96462) | Terrestrial soil microbial communities with excess Nitrogen fertilizer from Kellogg Biological Station, Michigan, USA - KB3-175-4 | ecosystem: Environmental > Terrestrial > Soil > Unclassified ...
ATGCTTCTATTCATCTCTCTCGGAGAGAGGGCGCTTGCCGAAGCGCGTCTGACAATCGACCGATGGAAGGAATCGAAACCCGATGGCGGGCCAGGAGGCGAGACACTCCTGTACGCTCGTGATGAAGTCCATTTCACGACGCCACTGCCCGACCCCCGTTCGATCCGCGATTTCTATGCGTTCGAAGAACATGTGCGCAAAGGTTTCGCCAAACGGGATGAACCCGTGCCCAAGGAGTGGTACGAACTGCCGGTCTACTACAAAACCGCGGCACACAACCTGCTTGGTCCGGAAGCGGATGTCAACTGGCCCTCGTTCACCCAAAGGTTTGATTTCGAGTTGGAGTTAGCGGCAGTAATCGGCCGCGCCGGGCGGGACATCAAGGCTGCCAACGCCAGTCCATACATCTTCGGCTACACCATCATGAACGACTTCAGCGCACGCGACATCCAGCGCCGCGAGATGAAGGTTCGCCTAGGCCCCGCGAAGGGGAAGGATTGGGCGACCGCGCTTGGGCCCGTCATCGTAACGGCGGATGAGATTCCAGACCCGCACAATCTTGCAATGTCCGCGCGGATCAATGGCGAATTTTGGTCGAGCGGAAATTCAAAAGATATGTTCTGGAGCTTCGAGCAGATGATCGAGTTTTTGACAGAGGACGATTTCATCCAGCCCGGCGACATTATCGGTTCCGGCACGGTCGGAACTGGTTGTGGCCTTGAACTGGACCGCTGGGTACAACGTGGCGATGTGATGGAACTCGAAGTTGAGCACATCGGCGTGCTGCGGAATCGCGTACGATGAATGGCAAGACACCGGAACAAACCCCTTCGTACTGCCAGCGGTACCGCGCCAAGCAATCCAACCCCGAATGTGTACGCTAAAACTTACTATGCGCTTGGTGCTCTTCGCGGCTGTTCTCGCTATCTCGATGCTCGGTTGTCCCGCACAAACGGCCATTCCGGTATACAGCTACAAAGTCGTTCACGTTTTTCCGCATGATGGCGCGGCATTCACCGAGGGGCTCTTTTATCGCAACGGATTTCTTTATGAAAGTACCGGGTTGCCAGGACGCTCATCAATCAGGAAGGTGAGACTGGAGACGGGCGAAGTCGTGCAACAACTGACCGTTCCCGAGCCTTACTTCGGAGAGGGAGTCGTCGCGTGGAAGAACCGGCTGATCGAACTCACCTACACTACTCAGCTTGGATTTATCTACGACCTTGACACGTTCGCATTGCAGGGCACGTTTCATTATCCCGGCCAAGGCTGGTCGATGACGCAAGACGGAAAACAAATCATCATGGACGACGGAACACCCGACATTCGATTTTGGGATCCCAAGAGCCTGAAGGAAGTCAACCGCATCAGAGTGACGGCAAATGGTGAGGCGGTAGAGAACTTAAATGAGCTGGAGTGGGTCAACGGTGAGATCTATGCCAATATCTGGCACACGGATCGTATCGCGCGCATCAATCCCGCCAATGGAAAGGTCCTTGGTTGGATCGACCTTACTGGTTTGCTGCCGAAAGCCGACTTTTTGCCTGAACCCGACGGATCTGAGCAAGTTCTGAATGGAATCGCCTATGATTCCAAACGGGATCGTCTATTCGTGACGGGAAAATACTGGCCTAAGTTATTTGAAATTCGGCTTCAGAGAGGATCGGATATTCGGTAGCGAACCTGCTGCGGTTACTTCGTTCGGGAAGTATCGGACAAACACTACTCCGTTTCTGCCTATGCCTTTGGCGATTCCATCTGCGCATTCAGAACTCTCTCCGCCGTCTCAACCCCATACACGGGCAGCGCGGGATCGATTAGCAGTCCAATCTGATTGAGCCGCGCGTTTGCCCAGGGCGCTATGTCGCACGATTTCAGTGCATGCCACTTACTTTGGGTGGAGCAGGCGCCCAGCTTGCGCGCGGCTCTCCGCCGCGCTCTTCGGATCTTGCTCTCCTACTGATGCACTTTCACAACGAAATACGTAAACGTTTTTCCGGGCGCGAGCTTCAGTTGATGCGGCGTATTCGGCGCGATATGGACGATATCGCCGGCCGCGAGTTGCTGTGACTCACCGCCTGTGATTCCGCTCCCGCGCAACTCGCCAGGGCTTTCCGTCTTGGCTTTCACCATCTTGCCGCCCGTGACGAGAGTTGCTTCGCCCTCGACCACCATGAAGACGTCGGCATCGTGAGCGTGGAACTCCGAAGACCCGGTCTTATCGCGAAAAGCAATCATGGTCAGGTGGTTACCGTAGCGTTCGAGAGTTTCCCCGGCGAACCCGACTCCATTCTTCTTGCTTTTCGCGGCAAGCTTCTGCGTCATCTGGTGCAAATCGGCAGAGGTGTAAAGGTCGACAGGCTTTTGTGCGGCGAAACACATTCCGGCAAACGAGAGAGAGAGAGCAAGCAGTGTAGGTTTCATGAATCGAGCGGAGTCTCCAAACTCTTTACTATAAACGCATAGCTGAAGGCCGTGTCCTTAAATCGCCCGTACCGGCCGGAGGCGCCGAAGTGGCCGGCTTCCATGTTGGTTTTTAGCAGATGCAAATTCCGGTCGGTTCTGGCGACGCGCAATTTCGCTGTCCACTTAGCCGGTTCCCAATAAGACACGCGCGGATCGGACAGTCCGGCCGTAATCAGCATATGCGGATAGGCTCCCGGCTTCACGTTATCGTACGGCGAATACGATTTGATGTAGCGGTAGTAGATCTCGTCCTGCGGATTTCCCCATTCCTCGTATTCGCCTATGGTGAGTGGAAGCGTGGGGTCGAGGCATGTCGTCAGCGTGTCCACGAATGGAACTCGCACCACCACGGTATGAAACAGATCGGGCCGCATATTTACCACGGCGCCCGCCAGCAGGCCGCCCGCGCTGCCTCCCTGGATTGCGAGTTTCTCTTTCGACGTGTAACGTTCCGCGATCAGATGCTCGGCGCAGCCAATGAAGTCCGTAAACGTGTTCTTCTTCTGAAGCAGCTTGCCGCTGTTGTACCAGGCGCGGCCGCGGTCGCCGCCGCCGCGAATATGTGCGATGGAGTAGACGAATCCGCGGTCGAGCAGCGAAACCAGCTCAGAACGGAACTCAGGTTCGGATCGTATCCCGTACGAGCCATATCCATAGAGCAGCAGAGGCGCGCGTCCGTCTCGTGCAAATCCCTTTTTGTAGACCAGCGAGATCGGAACCGCTGTTCCATCTTCGGCAGTCGCCCAAATACGTTCGGATGTGTAATCGCGGGCGTCGTAACCGATGATTTCCGTCCGTTTACGCAACTCACGGTCCTGGCTCCGCATGTTGTAATCGAATACCGACTCCGGCGTGACCAGGGAGGTGTAGGTGAAGCGCAACGTATCCGTGTCGAAGACCTCGTTCGGCGCGCCGCCCAGAGTGTACGCAGGTTCGTCGAAACGGATGTAGTGTATGTCGCCGGTTACCAGGTTCTGAATCCGAATCGCGGGGAGACCTGCATTGCGCTCGTGTACAACCAGGTAATCGCGGAAAGCATCAACGCCCTCGATTGTGACGCCATCCCGCATCGGGAGAAACTCTATTGCGGTCTCCCACCGCGGGCTTTGCGCGGACACAAGCAGGATTCGGAATTCCTCCGCCGCATCGTTTGTCTGCACGTAGAAATCGTCACCATGCGATTCGACATCGTACAGAACGCCCTGCCGGCGCGGCCAGACAATCTGGAAGTTTCCCTCGGGAGCGTTTGCGTCCAGGAAATAGACTTCGGATGTGACTTTGCTCTCGCTCTGAAGGAAGAGATGCCGGTGATCTCTGGATTTATACAATTCGACTTCGAAACGCTCATCCGTTTCTTCAAAAATCAGGTCGTCTTCTATGTTGCCCAAACGGTGGCGCCAAATCCGGTACGGACGCTTGGCATCGTCGAGCGTCACGTAAAAGAGATGCTCATTGTCGTTAGCCCACACCAGGCTGTAATACGTGTTGGCAATGCTGTCCGGCAAGACGCGGCCTGAGGGAAGATCTTTGATCCGCGTTATATAAATTTCGTCGCCTTCCGTATCGGTGGAGTATGCGAGCAATTGTTCGTTCGGACTCAGCTCGAAATTTCCAAGAGAGAAGAACTTATGTCCAAAAGCGATCTCGTTTTCGTCGAAGATGATTTGCTCGGGGCCATCGGGAAGCCGCCGGCAATGAATCGGATAGGCTTTGCCTTTTTCGGTCCGCGTGTAATAAAGAAACGATCCGAGCGGGAAGGGAACACCGCTATCGTCCTCGTGGATTCTCCCGAGCATCTCCTCATAAAGCTTCTGCTGCAGGTCCTTAACCGGCTCCATCACATGTTCGGTGTATCGATTCTCCGCCTCCAGATAGGCGAGCACCTCGGGATTATCGCGTTCTCGAAGCCAGTAGTAATTATCTACGCGCACATCCCCATGACAAATGAGCTGTTTCGGAATCACGTTTGCGATGGGAGGAGAAGCATCCATATTCGAGCGAAAGCAACCAGAGTAGCGCACGCCATCGCTCGCGCATGCCGCGTCGGCTATGCTGTCTGTTGTGCGAACCGTTTTCACGGTGCTTCAGGAAACCGCTCATTCTTACGGCAGCGCCCTTGCGCTCCATCAACCCACCGGTTCGAAAGACGGACCGGAATACGAGACGTACACCTGGACTGATTGGGAGCGTATTTCGCGCGAGATAGCGTGTGGTCTGCACTCGCTGGGACTCGCCAAAGGCGGCGTTGTCTGCACTCTTTCGGAAACGCGCGCCGAGTTTTACCTGGCGGATGTCGGGGTCATGGGGGCCGGCGGCGTTTCCGCAGCTCTCTATACAAGCTATCCGATAGCGGAACAGGTGAAGACACTGGCGGCGATTGCGCCAGAGTTTCTGTTCGTCGAAAATCCGAAAACGCTCCGAGCGCTTTCGGATTCCATCGGCGGCGATCTTCCGCGTCACGTCATTCTGCTGACGGGCGAAGCCGAAGGCGCGATGCCCCTTGCTCGCCTGCGCGAGCTGGGACGCAAGTTGGAATCGCAGGATGCCGGAGTCTTCGAACGCATGCTCGAAACGGTGATGCCGTCGGATCCCGCTATTCTGTACCTCACTTCCGGCGCAACCGGAACACCGAAAATGAGCCTCACGTCACATGCGGCTATCCTGGCGAACATTGACGAGGGTCCCAAAGTGCTGCCCATCGGTCCCGAGGATTCTACCATCGTGTTTCTACCTTCGGCTCACATTGCGCAGCGCGTAGTGCTCGAATTGGTGCCGCTGCGGATGGGGGCGCCTGTCTGGTTTTCCGAAAGCCTTTCGAAACTCCCCGCCGAGCTACGCAAAATCAAGCCGACGTTCTTTCTCGCCCCCCCGCGAGTGTGGGAGCGGATGTACGCGACCATCTGCAACGAAGTCCGCAAACGTCCGGCTATCGCCCGGAAGCTGTTCTACGCGGCTCTCGGACTGGGCATGGAAGCGAGCCGCCGCCGGCAAGCCGGCAAGCAATTGCCGCTCTGGATGTCGCGCGCTCTCAAAGTCGCAAACCGGGTTGTGTTCTCGAAAGTGCGGGACCGGTTGGGGGGACGCCTTCGCATCGCAGCCAGCGGCGCGGCCCCCCTGGGCAAAGATTTGTGCGAATTTTTTGCGGCGATCGGCATGCCCTTGATAGAGGGATATGGGCTGACCGAGACGGGCGTGCTCTGCTTTAATCCGCTGGAAAGGCCTAAGCCGGGCAGTATTGGAACGCTCCTGCCGAACGTTCAGGCTAAGATCACCGCTGATGGCGAATTGCTTGTCAAGTCGCCGACGATTTTTATCGGCTACTACAACGATGCGGAAGCGACCCGGTCGGTTCTCAGCGACGATGGTTGGTTTTCCACTGGTGACATTGCCGAAATGGATGCGGACGGCTACTACTACATCACTGGCCGCAAGAAAGAGTTGATTGTCGCGTCGAACGGGAAGAAGATTTATCCCGCGCGCATTGAAAGTTTGTTCAAGATGGAACCGATCGTGAATCAGATTCTGTTAATTGGCGATCAACAACCGTATGTCACCGCGCTGATCACCGTAAATGCTGCCAATGCCGCATCACTGGAAGGCGTGAACAATGGCAGTGATCGTGCGAACGTGATTCACTCCCGTGCTGTCGCCGACGCGGTTCAGGCCGCCGTGACCCATGTGAATGAGCAGATCGCGGATTTCGAGCGAATCCGCCGCTTCAAAATTTTGCCGCGGGACTTTTCAATTGAAGAAGGCGAATTGACGCCGACAATGAAGATACGCCGCGCCCAGGTCATCGAGAATCACCGGGATCTGGTGAACGAGTTATATCTAGGGAAATAGGACGGGTGGCAATCATCTGGTGGCGCACGCTTCCAGCGTGCTGCGGTGAACTTCAGTTCGCTAACGAGCGGGTAGTGAACTGCCCGCCGGCACGATAAATCGTGCGCCACAGCGTAAGAAATTAGAAACTCAACGACGAGGCTACTTCAGGCGCCCTTCGCTTTCCAGAACTGCATTTCATCCGCTGACGGGCCGTACATGCCTGGAAACTCGACGTTGTTCAACCGCAGATATACGCCCAACTGTGCCCGGTGATGAATGATGTGATTCATCACCACACTGCGCAGCACGGCAGTTCTGGGCATCGAGAGGATCGTGTCCTCGCCGAACTTCAGCGTCCACGTCTTGCCCAAATCTTCATCGCTTGCTGCCGCGATGGCCGCGCGCGCTTCCTTCACGTTCTTATCGAAGGCGTCCAGTAGCTGCTGTCGGTTGTTCGCGGAGAACGGCTGCTGGCCCACATCAAGCTTGAGGACTTCCGTATCCAACGTGTGCTTTGCCCAACTGGGCAGTTCCGCGACATGGCTCGCGAGCCGCCCCAATTTCATCGATTTTTCATGCGGAACATAGTCGAATTTGCCGTCGGGAACGAGTTCCAGAAGCTTCCGTGTATTCCCCATTTCCTGATCGAACTCAGGCAGTAATGTTTGGCCGATTGGCATAGAAGTTGATTCCTTTCGTACTGGAGAATAACACGGCCACAAGGGGAATACAAGGCGAAACTAGTCGTCTTGACAAATTGCTTTCAACGATCTCGGATATCGTGTCGTATATCGAACGAAGAATGGAAGGGCGACGGCTTTGAGGCGATCCGGGTTGTGTCGATAGCACATTCGATGAGCGAGCCAACCGTGATGCGGCAATGGATAGCCCGCGCGAAATCAGGCGATTCAGCCGCATTTGAGCAGTTGCTGGCGCTGCATGGCCGCATGGTGTTGCGAACGGCGCAGCGGTTGCTTCTGAACGACGCCGATGCGCAGGACGCGGCTCAGGAAGTATTTCTGCGATTGCACCGTTCGCTGCACAAGTTTCAGGAGGAGCGAGATCTGATCCCCTGGCTGTATCGCATCACAGTGAATATCTGCCACGATCAGCGCAAGCGGCGCAAGCCGGCGGTCACATTTGAGGAAACCACGGAACTCGCGGCGCGCGAGGCCAATCCCGAGCAGCAGTTGAACGCTGAAGAGCGCAGGTTGCTTCTACGTGCCGCGCTCGCCGGCTTGAGTGATCGCGAACGGGATGCGATCGTGCTACGTGACATTGAGGGCTTGTCGACCGCTGAGGTTGCTCGGATTCTCGGCACGACCGAGACAACTGTGCGGTCGCAGATCTCGATGGGAAGAGTAAAGCTCAGGCGGCGCCTTCAGGAAAGCATGGAGAAGAAGTTATGAATCATATCGACGAAAGGATGCTCGCACTGCTCGATTCCGGCGATGTTGACGCGCAAACGGCTGCCGCCGCCGAATCTCATCTGAGCGAGTGCCCGTCGTGCCAGGCGCTTTCGGCGAATTTTGCGGCGAACGGCCGTTGGCTCCAGTCGCTGGGCACGGAGCCCGGCGCCGACGAGCTTGCGATGCTGACTGCCGGAACGCTTTCGCGAATAGAAGCTCGTCGGCAGCCACAGAAATTGTGGCTCGCGGCTTCCAGCGTGGCCGCCGCGCTCGTGCTCGGCGCGCTGGTTTTTGCATGGCGGCCGAGGACTCCGGTCGCTGAGCCGCCGACAGTTGCGCAAATCTCGCCGCCGCCGGCAGCGCACGCTGCTCCTCCCGCGCCGAAGGTAGCGCAAGTGGAGCAGTCTGTCAGAAGTGTTCCGGCAAAAATACGGGCGCGACCCCACCGTCCGCGGCTTGAATCGGTTTCGCTCATTTCGCAAAAGGACGCCCCGCCAATTTTAAAGATGAATACCAACGATCCCAATGTAGTGATTCTTTGGGTGATGAACGGCAACTCACCCCAACCGGAGATTAACCATGAATAAGAAGCTTGCAGTTCTGATGATCGCGTTTGCGTGGTGTGTGGCAGGGCAGGGGACTACCGCATCGACATCGAAGCCTGCCGAAGTCGAGACAAAGCTAATCCTGCTGAAACATGCGAGCGCATCCGGCGTTGCGAGACTCCTGCATAACGCAGGATTACCTGTCGCAGGTGATAATCTTCTCCGCGCAATTGTAGTTCGGAGTACGCCGGACAAGATTGACCAGGTCGAACGGATTGTGAAGCAATTAGACGCCGAACCGCAGCCCTTGCCACAAACCGAGCCTACCAACTGCGACTTGATTATCTATGTGCTGGGGGGCACGAAAACTTCGCCCGGCGAAGGCCAACTTTCTCAGAGCCTTCTCCCCGTTGTGAGGCAGCTAAAAGCCGTGTTTCCGTACCAATCCTACCGGCTCCTCGAAACGCTTTCGCAGCGAACGCGCGTCGGAGAGAGCACGAGCTTGGCTGGTATTTTACCCCCGTTTGAAGGATCGAACAGCAATATCCCATCTAAATATGTTCTTATCTATACGCTCGGCAGTGTCTCGAGCCAACGCGGCCAGTGGATCGCGAAAGTTGATAAGTTCAGCTTCAACGTCAATAGTTATTTCCGGGTCGACAACAGCTCATTCAGCAGAGATGCAGAGGTGAAGTCTAGTTTCGACGTCAAGAGCGGCCAAAAAGTCGTCATTGGCAACGCAAGCGTTACCGGTGACGAATCTATTTTCCTCGTTGTCGAAGCGAAGCCTGTGGAGTAACGACTATTTCGACAAACCATCCCGCTCTTTGTAGGGGCGCGGCACGCCGCGCCCGCCAATGTTAACCTGCTGCGTACTCATCCGCCCCGATTCTTTTCTTCATCCCCAGCCGCAACAGCAAATACAGCAGCAGCCCCACCGGGCCGACGAGGAAGGTTCCGACGAGGCATGGGATCACAAGCACATGGTGAATGCCGATCCGTCGTGCATCCCGCACTTCCCAGCTTCCAATAAACAGATCGAAGGCAAGATAGTGAATCCAGCCGGCCAGCACCATGCCCGGATTCTGAAAAATGGCAAAGACCTGATCGAGCGATCCAAATCCCAAGTGCGAGTTCCAATGAGCGGCAAACAGACCGAGATACAACGCCGCGAGCGGGACAATCAGAAAGAACGTGGTCACTCGCTGCGTCCATTTCCAGCCCGGCAGAAATACCAATAGCAGCCAGCCCGGAATCACGGCCACGCTGCACACATGAAATAATTCGCTGAGATACATGCCGCGCGCGGTCAACTCGTCCGTTTCTCGTCGAACGCGATGGCATCAATTTCAACCTGCACGTCGCGTGGCAACCGCGCCACCTCCACCGTGGAACGCGCCGGCGGACTCGACGTGAAATACTTCGAATAGATTTCATTCATCTGCGAAAAGTCGCTGAGATTCTTCAGAAACACAGTCGTCTTCACGACTGCGTTCAACGAGAGTCCCGCTTCTTCCAACACCGCCTTCAGATTTTCGAGCACGCGTTCAGTCTGGTGCTGGATACTTCCCTCCACCAGATGTCCCGTCGCCGGATCGATTGGTATCTGTCCGCTCAAAAAAACCAGATTGCCGGTGCGAACCGCCTGAGAGTACGGCCCTATTGCCTTCGGCGCCTTTTCGCTGGAGATGATCTCTTTCATAGCTGCTCCCAGGGTGCGGTCTAACCTTCGATTATGCAATGACGCGGAGATGGAAGAAGGTTAAAAACAGAACTATCGCCTAAATTGCAGTGTTCCGATCAGCTCGCGAACGTTGCCGATTTTCTCATCGCGCAAAAACTCATCCAATTCGTGCGCGATCTTGACCGGAGCTTGCGGGTTCCAAAAATTGGCCGTGCCAACCTGGACCGCTTGTGCCCCCGCAATTAGAAACTCTGCCGCGTCCTCTCCGCTCGCGATGCCGCCGAGCCCCACTACCGGAATCTTGACTGCCTTCGCCGCCTCGTATACCATTCGCAATGCAATTGGCTTGATCGCGGAGCCGGAGAGGCCGCCGAAACCAGCTCCAATCCGCGGCTGCCGTGTCCGCGCATCGATGGCCAGCGAAACAAACGTGTTTACGAGCGAGATGGCGTCGGCGCCCGCTTCCTCCGCGGCCTTAGCCAGCGGCTCAATGCGCGCCACATTCGGCGAGAGCTTCACAATGAAGGGCCGTTTCGCAATCGCGCGCACGCCTTGAACGAGCTCCGCCAAAAGTTGTGGATCGCTCGAAAAATAGATGCCGCCATGCCGCGTGTTCGGGCACGAAACGTTCAACTCGTAACCCGCCAGCCCCGGATGAGATTCGAGGATGCGAATAACTTCGAGATAGTCTTCACCGCAATAGCCAAACACGTTTGCGAACACCGGAACCTGGAAGACGGCTAATTTCGGGAGTTTCTGCTCGACAAACTCGCGCACGCCGACATTTTGCAGGCCCACGGAATTGATCATGCCCGCGGTTGCTTCCCATAACCGCGGGGCCGGATTTCCCGCCATGGGCTCTCGCGAAAGCCCCTTCGTGACAATGCCGCCCAACGCATTCAGATCGACGAGATGCGCAAATTCGAGCCCGTAGCCGAATGTCCCCGAAGCGGCCAGCACCGGGTTCCGCAGCGCGATGCCGCAAAGCGATGTTTGGAGACGGGAGCTAGTCATGACCGCTCACGTCCATGTGCGTCGGCACTCGTGTCGACGTTATCTGCCCGCCAATCTGCGGGCTGCTCAACGCGCCGCCTTTACTTTCGATGCATCCAGCGATTCGTCGACGAGCCTTGCCGCTATCTCTTGAATCGCACGCCACGTTTCCCGTACATCCTTTTCCCGTGTCTGCATATTCCCGATCGCAAAGCGCAACACATAACTGCCACGCAAGACAGTATGTGAGAGAAGCGCTTTGCCGCTCGCGTTGATCTCCGCCAGCAACCGCCGGTTGAACTCGTCCGCCGCGCGATGGCGGAAGCAAACCAGCGACAACTCAACCGGCGCCGCGAGTTCAAAATCGCGATCTCCGTCCACCCATTGTTTCAAAAGTTGGGCAAGCCTCAAGCTCTCGCGCAGCATTGTCACGACGCCTTCGTGTCCGTAATAGCGGAACACATACCACAGCTTCAGCGCGCGGAAGCGGCGGCCGAGTTGGATGCCATAGTCCATGTAATTCATGGCGCTCGCGTCTTCCTCGGTCGTCAGATATTCCGCGCTTAGCGATGCCGAGCGCCGCAGTACTTCGGGATGACGTATGTAGAGCACGCTTAGATCCACGGGCACGAACAGCCCTTTATGCGGATTCATCACCAGAGAATGCGCTTGCTCCACGCCTTCTAAAATATGCCGCATCTCGGGAACTACCGCGGCCGATCCTCCATATGCCGCATCCACGTGCAACCAGAGGTTGTGTTTTTGGGCAATCGCGGCAATCGCCGGCACGGGATCGATGCTTGCCGTCGACGTGGTCCCGACTGTCGCGACCACGCAACACGGCCGTTTGCCTGCCGCGAGGTCCGAGACAACGGCTGCTTCGAGCAGTTCGGGCCGCATTCGGAACCCGGCATCCACGCCAATCTTGCGCACGTTTTCCTGCCCGAATCCGAGCGCCAGCGCTGCCTTCTCTGCCGATGAATGAGTCTGCTCCGAAAGATATACGATTAACCCCGGTCGCATTCCTTTCGTTCGCGACTCCGGATCGGCCCATTCCCGCGCGGCCGCAAGCGCCTGAAACGTGCTGACCGAGGCAGTGTCGTAGATAATGCCGAAAAACTCTTCCGGCAATTGCAGCCACTGCCTCAGCCACGACAGAGTTACCTGCTCCAACTCCGTCGCAGCCGGAGCCGATTTCCAGAGCATCGCATTCACGTTCACGGCCGCGGCGAGCATCTCGGCCAGAATCGCGGGCGGCGACGAGGAGATGGCAAAGTACCCGAAAAAGCGTGGATGATTCCAGAGCGTAAGGGCAGGGAAGATTAGCGATTGAAATTCCGCGAAGATGTCGCTAATTGGCTCGCCGCGTTCCGGAGCCTTCACCGGGAGCTTCTTCGTCAGCTCGCCTGGAGCCGTGCTGGGCAGCACCGGAAATTCACGCACGTTCTCGAAGTAAGTTGCGATCCACTCCGTATGCTGTTTGGCCGCTTCTAGAAATTCTTCCGGCCGCATCGCCGGGAAATCCGATCCATCGCTCACTCGGCAGTATCCTTTATGCAGCGTGATGACGCCGCTTACTTTCAGTTTCGCAGCAGCGGTTTCTTATGAGCACACCTTCAACACCGCGGGAAGCCAGTCGCGGAACCACGCTCTGAATCTGTCGAGATCCGCCAGATCCGCTTCGTCGAGCGGTACTGCGAAATGATCTTGACTCCACCCCCGCAATACGGCCGCCTGCTTGATGCCAATCGTCGCCGGGAACCGGGAGATCCAGTCGAGAAATCTCTGTAGTTCTTCATCGAGCGCCTGTACGCGATCCTGCCGCTTTTCGCGTAGCGCCTTATCCATCGCGACGATAAGTTCAGGCAGTGCCGCCGCCACACCGGAAACAATGCCGCACGCCCCCGATTCTCGAGAGCGAGCGTAAATTCTCTCATTGCCGGAGAGCAGACGGAACTCCTGCTTGCGACGAAACTCGTTTAGCTTCTGGAACAGTTCGTAGTCGCCGCTCGCATCTTTAATTCCCGCGAACAATCCCGTGCCTAGCAGCCGCTCCGCAAGCGCTCCGGAGATTGGGTTCGTAAACGCCAGTGCGTTGGAAAGATAAATGGGGACGCGTCGTTCGATGAACTCCGCAAACTGAACATAAAAGTGGAAGACCTCTCCGTCTGAGTACTGGTAAAAATATGGCGGCATCACGAGGAGTCCGGCTGCGCCGGAGTCAATCGCGCCTTCCGCCAGAATCAGGGCGCCGTCCAAGGTCGAATGCGAAACGTTTACCAATACGGGAACCCGGCTGCGCCGTATGGCCAGACCAAGCGTATGTATCCGCTCGGTGACATCGAAATGAACGAATTCGCCGGTTGCCCCAAAGAGCGCCAGCCCATCGACCCCGGCCCGAACGACTACATCCAAGTAATCGAGCAGCGCCGCCGTGTCCGGCTCGATCGAATCCTTCCGGCGCGGTGTGGCAAGTGCCGCATAAACGCCTTCGGCGAGAGCGGGGAAAGCGCTGTGAGCCATAGCTTGTCGCGAACGGGCGAACGGCTGCTTGTTTAAGCATTCTACACGGCGCGAGGCCGTGTCGGCTTAGTGCGGCTGTAGACGCCGGTCCATCGTTTGCGTGACCAGAGCGCGTGGATCCAGCAAGTGCTCGGGTTTGAAATGTTTGCTGGACCACTTGCCGCCTTCTGCAAATTCGATTCCCAGAAAGTAGCTGCCGTCGCGATATAGGCAGTACCGGATCGCGCCTTTCAGTTCCCCATCGCCGTAGCGGATTGCCACGGTGGAACCGCAAATCACGGCTGTTTCGAGGCTTACGCACGCTCCCGATAAAGAGATATCTTCCAGGTGGGCCGTGCGAACGCAACGGCTCCCGGATTTATCGCGCCATTCGAGTTTGACTAGTTCGGCGCAAAGCATACGCGCTTCTGTGCGGCGTTCATCCATATACAGGTCTTATCGGCAGCGCCGCGCCTCGCCTGAATGAGGATCGATCCCGCGAAGTACTGGAACTGCGGCAAAATAGCCGGGCCACTACGGTTAGCAAGATATAGTGGCTACGAGGGCGGGTTCGGCCCTTCCGCATCGGTCCGGATCAGCGGATCGGCGAATCCGACGTATGCAACCGCAGCTTATTCCCCCGCCTGCCCCGCATCTGAACACGCGCATGAGCCTCATCTTGCGGCTCGCCTTTTACATCGGGACGGGTCTCATCGGATTACAGATTATCCCGCTGATCTTTGTGTATCTGGGGGGAACGGTCATTGCCGCGACCGTCGGCTTATTCTTTCTGGCGGTCATAGCGAACCTCTTGACGATGCGTGTCTTCGACCGGCGCCCGTTGACGGATATCGGCTTGGGAAGCGGGCGTGGCGCCGGACAGAATCTCGTGTGGGGACTGGTGCTCGGCGGTGGCGCCGCCGCACTGATGATGTTGGCCCCGCTCATCGCCCAGGCTGCTCATTTCCAGTCCCGTCCGGAAGGCATTTTCGCGTGGCCCGATCTCATCTTTTATCTGGTTGTGCTGCTGTTCGGCGCGGCCGGTGAGGAGATTCTTTTCCGTGGATACGCCTTCCAGCTACTAATAGAGAAGGCGGGGCCGTGGGCTACGGTTCTGCCGGTCGGCGTCCTCTTCGGCCTGGCTCATTCCGGTAATCCGGGCGCCACCTGGCTTGCGGTTTTCAACACCATACTCTGGGGCGTGCTGTTCGGCTACGCCTTCCTCCGCAGTCGCGATCTCTGGCTGCCCATCGGCCTCCACTACGGCTGGAATCTTGTGCTTCCCCTGTTCGGATCTAATCTGAGCGGGCTTACAATCGAGATAACGAGGTACGGCTACAAATGGGACTTAGGCCCGCTCTGGAGTGGTGGCAGCTATGGCCCGGAAGGTGGAATTCTCACCACCGTCTTTGTTTGCGCCCTGTTCGCCGTGCTTCATCGCATCCCCATCGTTCCGCAAACTGCGTGCATCGCGGTTTCTCTGAACGAGCCTGCCTAGCGGCGTTCCTCACGCTGCTGGCGTTTTCCGGCGTACTCTATGCCGATAAATTGAGCTTCGACGAACGAATGGATATCACGCGCGGCCTCATGGCGGAATTTGCTAAGAGCAAGGTCACGCTTCCCCGCGCAAAGAAACCGCTTGTCTTTCACAGTAACGGAAAATATGACCGGAAGAAGTGGCAGGAGGACCTGCTTGATAACGGCGCGGCGGCCCGGGTGGGCGACCAGGTTCAGATCACTCGTGTACTCATAGAAGACAAAAAGATTATCTTCGAAATTAATGGCGGATTGAAGACCGGCCGCCACTGGTACGACCACGTTGAGGTCGGCATGGGGCCGAATCTGTCACCCGTTAACACCGGCCAGAACGAGAGCCCTACGGCAGGTTCTACTATCGCGCTGGAGTTCCCTGGTAGCGTCCCTTCTCTTACTGTGAACGACATCAAACAGATGCTCGGCCCTCTCTTTGATTTTTCGAAGCATTCGGCCACTCAGAACTACGTCGAAAGCCTGCCTGCCCCCATTCAGAAAGCCATTAAGGAGCAGCACGCGATCGAAGGCATGAACCCCGAGCAGGTAATGCTGGCCATGGGCCATCCGAAGCGTAAGACCCGGGAAGATAAGGACGGAGAAGAGGTTGAAGACTGGATCTACGGAGAGCCGCCCGGAAAAATTACGTTCGTACGGTTCAGTGAGGGCAAAGTTGTCCGCGTGCACGACGATTACGCGAACATAGGCGGCTACACAGCGCCGCCGCTACCTCAACGCTAGCGCGGCAGAGGTGGCCCACAGTCGCTTCCTGGGCCGAAATTCTGCAAATTAAAAATGGCCTTTGCATAAAATATAGTTATGCCCATTAAGGTAGGTATCAACGGCTTTGGCCGTATTGGACGAAATGTCGTCCGTGCCGGTTTGCACAACCCGGCAGTAGAGTTTGTGGC
>Ga0134128_10005157_pt1 | contig 15865 bp, 12 predicted proteins | sample KB31754_FD_96462 | JGI IMG/M metagenome (GOLD analysis project Ga0134128, IMG submission 96462) | Terrestrial soil microbial communities with excess Nitrogen fertilizer from Kellogg Biological Station, Michigan, USA - KB3-175-4 | ecosystem: Environmental > Terrestrial > Soil > Unclassified ...
ACGCGCTTCGCCCAGACGCTGGAGCGCGGCTGCGTCGATGCGTTTTTCATGGCGGATCATCTCGCTGTGCTCAACCAGCCGATGGACGCGCTGATCCGTGGCCAGACGACGACATCTTTCGAGCCGATGACGTTGCTTTCGGCGCTGGCCATGAAGACCAGGCATCTCGGGCTCATCGCCACCGGCTCGACGACTTATGACGAGCCCTATCATGTCGCGCGGCGCTTCGCCTCCCTTGATCACTTGAGCGAGGGTCGTGCCGGCTGGAATATCGTCACCACCTCCAATCCCGACGCGTCGAAGAATTTCGGCCGCGAGGATCATATGGAGCATGACGAGCGCTACGACCGTGCGCGCGAATTCTTCGATGTCGTAACCGGCCTCTGGGACAGCTGGGCCGACGACGCGTTTATCCGCGACACCGAACGCGGCGTTTTCTTCGATCCCGCGAAGATGCATGTGCTCAACCATCACGGCAAATATTTCAACGTCCGCGGGCCGCTCAATATCGCGCGGCCGGTGCAGGGTTGGCCGGCGATTGTGCAGGCGGGCGCTTCGGACGCCGGCCGCCAGCTTTGTGCGGAGGTTGCCGATGCGGTCTTCACGGCGCTGCCGAACATCAACGCGGGCCGGGAATTCTGCGCCGATGTGAAGGGCCGCGCCGAGAAAGCCGGCCGCAACCCCGAGCATGTGAAAATCCTGCCCGGTGTCATGATCTATGTCGGCGATTCGCTCGATGAGGCGCAGGCAAAACGTGCCAAGCTCGACAGCCTCGTCTATTACGAAAGCGCGATCGCTTCGCTGTCGATCGCGCTCGGCACCGACGCGTCGAAATTCGATCCCGACGGGCCGCTGCCCGAGATTCCCGAATCGAACGCTAGCAAGAGCGGACGCGAGCGCGCGATCGAGCGCGCGAAGCGCGAGAACCTGACGGTGCGCCAATTGGCGCAACGCATGGGCGGTCACGGCGGGCTTGCGTTCCTCGGCACGCCGAAGATGATCGCCGATCACATGGAGGAATGGCTGGAGGCGCGCGCCAGCGACGGCTTCACGCTGCAATTTCCCTACCTGCCGGAAGGCCTCGATGATGTCGTCGAGCGCGTCATTCCCGAGCTGCAGCGCCGCGGCCTCTTCCGGCGCGCCTACGAGGGCGCGACCTTGCGCGAAAATCTCGGCGTGCCGCGCCCGGAAAATCGCTTCTTCAGATAGGGTTCGGTCAGGCTTCGACCAGTACGCGCTTCACCGGCCGTGCGGTGAAGCTGCTCGCATCGGCCAGCGCCCAATTGCCGGCGTAAGTGCCTTCCGCGCTGCCGTTGAGCAAAGCGCCGGGCTCGAGTTGCGGATAGATCTCGGCAAAGCTGCTGACCTCGGCGCGCGAGACGCGGCGCAGAATGTGCTGCGGTCCGATCTCGCTCGGGCCCTTGAGGCCGGCAGCGCCGATCAACTCGGCCAGCGCGGCGAGCGTATTGTCGTGGAAGCGACGCACGCGCTCGGCCTTGTCGGGCACGATCAGCGCTTTCTGGCGCAGCGGATCCTGCGTCGCAACGCCGCTCGGGCAGTGATCGGTGTGGCAGGATTGCGATTGGATGCAGCCGAGCGCGAACATGAAGCCGCGTGCGGCGTTGCACCAATCGGCACCGAGGGCGAGAGTGCGCGCGATATCGAAGCCGGTAATGATCCGGCCGGCGGCGCCGATGCGGATGTGATCGCGCAAGCCGGCGCCGATCAAACAACTATGCGCGAAGCTCAGGCCTTCGCGTAACGGCGTGCCGACATGATCGGTGAATTCCAAGGGCGCTGCGCCGGTGCCGCCTTCCTTGCCGTCGATGACGACGAAATCGGCGCGGATACCCGTCTCCAACATGGCCTTGCAGATCGCCATGAATTCCCAGGGATGGCCGATGCAAAGCTTGAAACCGACGGGCTTACCGCCCGACAGCTCGCGCAGCTGGGCGATGAAATGCATCATCTCGATCGGTGTCGCGAAGGCGGGATGGCGTGCGGGCGAGATGCAATCGACGCCTTGCGGCACGCCGCGCGCGGCGGCGATCTCGGCCGAGACCTTGGCGCCGGGCAGCACACCGCCGTGCCCGGGCTTCGCGCCTTGCGACAGCTTGACCTCGATCATCTTGATCTGCGGCGTGGCGGCGCATTCGGCGAAGCGCTCGGGCGAGAAGCTGCCATCGGGATTGCGGCAGCCGAAATAGCCGCTGGCGATCTCCCAGATGATGTCGCCGCCAAATTCACGGTGATAGCGGCTGAAGCCGCCTTCTCCCGTGTCATGCGCGAAATTGCCGAGCTTGGCGCCTTTGTTGAGCGCGCGGATGGCATTGGCGCTAAGCGAGCCGAAGCTCATTGCCGAGACGTTGTAGATCGATGCGGAATAGGGCTGACGACATTGCGGGCCACCGATCGTCACGCGGAAATCGCTGCTCGCCGGCGGGCGCGGTGCCAGCGAGTGGTTGATCCACTCGAAATCGCCGCTGTAGACGTCCTGCTGCGTGCCGAAAGGCCGCTTGTCGAGCTGGCTCTTGGCGCGCTGATAGACGATGGCGCGTTTCGAGCGGTTGAAGGGCCGACCGTCGAGGTCGCTTTCAAGGAAATACTGTCGTATCTCCGGCCGTACCGCTTCCAGCATGAAGCGGAGATTGGCGAGGATCGGATAGTTGCGCCGCAGGCTGTGCTTGGTCTGCGCCATGTCCCAGATGCCGAGCGCCGAGAGCACCACAGCGAGCACCAGCGGTATCAGGAACAAACTCGACCAGACGAGCAGGATCGCGGAAACGATCGCGCATAGAATGGCGGCGATCAGCGCGAGATAACGCAGCATTTCCATCCCCCGTGACAGCTCCGGCAGGCGAAGCCCGACGCAATTCTATGTCAGTTGTCTCAATCTGCGCACCGGTTTTGCGCGAGTCGGACCCTGACGATTCGCGCAAGGTCGTGATCTTGATTGAGAAAAAGGCCATTTCCTGGTGAACTAGTGCAACCAGCACGGGGGTCTGCGATGACGATGAATACGAACCATGCCGCCAAAGTCCGGCAGGAATTCTATCGGTTCCATCTACCGCATGTGCATCTCGCCTCGGTCTTCGGCGATGATTGGTTCGCGCTCAAGGCCGAAGGCTTCGCGCGGTTTTTCGGCACGCCGATTTTCCTCATCTCCCAGACGATATTCGTCCTTATCTGGATGGCGGCGAATGTCGTGGGCCTCACGCATTTCGACATTTATCCCTTCATCCTGCTGAATCTCGCATTTAGCCTACAGGCCGCCTACGCCGCGCCGCTGATCCTTCTCGCTCAGACGCGCCAGGCCGATCGAGACAAGATGCAATCGCTCGCCGATGCCGAGCATCGCGAGGTGTTGCATCGCGAGGGCGAGGAGCGTAGCGCGCTGGTTGCGAAGCAAACCGCGATGCTGGTCGAGATGCTTCAGCAGAACACCGATCTCACCGAGAAAATCCGTGCGCTGACCGAGCGCGTCGAGGCCCTGACGCGCGATGTGCACAGTAATGTCTGTTCGAGCCGCGCTAGCGGCTAGACGCTAGTCGAATTCGGCTTCCGCGCCGACGCCGGCGAGGGCGCGCAGCCGCTCTTCGTCGCGCCCGAATTCCGCCGCGCTCTGTTCGTGCACGACATGGCCGTCGTCGAGCACATAGACGCGGTCGGCGATCTCGATCGCGGCGCGGACATTCTGCTCGACCAGCAGCACGGCGATGCCTTCCTGGCGCATCGAGGCGACAACTTGAAAGACCTGCTTCACGATGAGCGGCGCCAAGCCTTGCGACGGCTCGTCGAGCACCAGGAGCTTGGGATTGAGCAACAGCGCGCGGGCGATCGCCAGCATCTCCTGCTCGCCGCCGGAAAGCTGTCCGCCCCGGTTCGAGCGGCGCTCGGCGAGGCGGGGGAAAAGCTCGTAGACGCGAGCCGCATTCCACGCGCCCGGGCGCTCCAGCGGCACTTCGAGATTCTCATCGACCGTCAGGTTGGGGAAGATGCGGCGACCTTCCGGCACATAGCCGACACCAAGCGCGGCGATGCGGAAAGGCGGCCAATCGGTCGTTTCTTGATCGAAGATGCGGATCGTGCCGCTCCGCGCCGGGGTCAATCCCATCACGCTGCGCAAGGTGGTGGTCTTGCCGGCGCCGTTGCGGCCCAAAAGCGCGACGATCTCGCCCTCGCGCACCTCGAAGCCGACATCGTGCAGGATGTGGCTCTTGGCATAGAAGGTGTGGAGGCCGGAGACGGCGAGGGTGGTCAATGGGTGCTCCCGAGATAGGCCGCTTGCACGCGCTCATTCGCAGCGATCGCATCGGGCGCGCCGTCGGCGAGGACCGACCCTTCCGCGAGCACGGTGATGCGGTCCGCCAGGTGGAAGATCACGCGCATGTCATGCTCGATGAGGACGATCGTCAGCCGCTCATCCCTGTGCAATCTGCTGATCAGGCGGACGACGTCGCGCGTCTCCTGCTCGCCCATGCCGGCGGTCGGCTCGTCGAGCAGCAGCAATCGCGGCTTCAGCGCCAGCGCCATCATGATTTCGGTAGCGCGCTGATCGCCGTGTGAAAGCTCGCCGACAAGGCGCTGTCCTTTCCCGACGAGTCCGCCCGCGGTCAGCAATTCCACCACCCGATTTGCGATCTCCCGCCGCGTCGAGCGCGTCGCCCAGGGGCTCAAGCGCAAGCCGGCCGCGCTTTCGACCGCGATCCGCAAATTCTCGCTGACGGTCAGCTCGGGAAAGATCTCCGTGACCTGGAAGGTGCGCGTGATTCCGAGGGATACGCGCTTGTTCGCTGACAATCGCGTGATATCGCGGCCATCGAAGAAGATCGAGCCATTGGTCGGCGGGAAAAGCCCGCTGATGAGATTGAAGAACGTCGTTTTGCCGGCGCCGTTGGGGCCGATCACGGCTCGCAGCTCACCGGGCTCGACGGCGAAGGAGACGTTGTTGATCGCGACGAGGCTGCCGAACGCTCGCGTGACTCCTCGCGCTTCGAGCAGGCTCACGGTTCCTGCCTCCGCTTGATCATGCCAAGCACGCCGCGCGGGAAGAATACGACGGCCAAAACGAAGAAGACGCCGAGGATTGACATCCAATAATCGGTGTGGCTGGAAATCTTGTCCTGGAGCACCGTGAAGACTGCGGCACCGATCAGCGGTCCCCAGAAAGAGCGCATGCCGCCGAGCACCGCCATGATCACGAAGTCGCCGGATTGCTGCCAGTGAAACGCCCGCGGATCGACGAAATTATCGAGATACGCGTAGAGCACACCGGCGAGGCTGGCGAAGAAACCGGAGATCACGAAGGAAATCCAGATATGGCGATCGACCGGAATGCCGAGGAACCATGCTCGCCGCTCGTTCTCGCGGATCGCCAGCAAGGTGTGACCAAAGGGCGAGCGCAAGAGTAAGGCCATCAGGCCGGCACTGACCGCCAGGCAGAGCAAGCAGAAATAATAGAACGCAACGTCGTCGTGCAGGATGTCGAAGCTGGTGAAGCCGAGATCCAACGGCACGCGCTTCCAGCCGGTAAGCCCGTCATCGCCGCCGGTCACCGAGACCCAGCGGAAAGCAATGAAATAGAACACCTGGCCGAACGCGATCGTGACCATTGCGAAATAGACGCCGCGCAGCCGCACGATCATCGCGCCGATGATCATGGCCCCGATCGTCCCGGCGAGCACGCCGACCAACATGCCGAGTGATGAACTGGGGTAGATGTACTTGATCGCCATGCCGGCGCCGTACGCGCCGAGGCCGAAATAGGCGGCATGGCCGAAAGACAGGACGCCGCTGAAGCCAAGGAGGAAATTCACGGCCATCGCGGCGAGGGCGAGGACGAGAACGCGCGTGCCGAGCCCGGTATAGCCCCCGACATAGGGCATCCAATAAGGCGCCGTTGCCAGCAGGAACCAGATAAGGACGGAGCCGGCGCGGCTATCAAAGGCCTTCAATGTCGCCCCGCATCGCCAAAAAGCCCGTGTGGCCGCACCAGCAGGACGAGCGCCATCATCACATAGATGACGGCCTCCTGCGCCGTCGGGAAATAAACCGCCGTTAGTCCGGCCGCGACGCCGATGAGAAGACCACCAGCGAGCGTCCCGGGGAGGCTGCCGAGCCCGCCGACGATGATTGCTACGAAGCTCGGCATGATGAGCTGGTCGCCGATCGTCGGCGAGAGACCAAGCAGCCCGGCGGCGAGCACACCCGCGAGACCGGCGAGATAGATGCCAAGCCCGAAATTGAGATTGCGCAGCACCCGGACATTGACGCCCAGCACCGAGACCGTATCGAGGTCGAGCGTGCCCGCGCGAATACGAATCCCGAGCCGCGTATAGCCGAGAATCAAGAACAGCGCGCCGACGGCGAGCGCGACAATGAGGACCATGAACACGCGGTAGCCGGTGAGAAAGAAGAGGCTCGTCGACAAGGGCGAGCCAAGCCACCCAGGAATCTGGTAAGGCACGCTCGATGCCCCCCAAACGTATTTGAACACGTCCTGGAAGATGAGAGCGAAGCCGAAGGTCAGCAGCAGGCTGTAGAGTGGGTCGCGGCCGTAGAGGCGGCGGATCAGCACGCGCTCGACCAGGATACCGAGAAACGCTGTCAGGAACGGCGCAATCACCAACCCGCCCCAAAACCCAAGATAGGGCGCCATGCTGTAGGCGAGATAGGCGCCGAGGGCGAGAAAGCCGCCATGCGCGAAATTGATCACGCCGCTGAGATTGAGGATCAGCGACAGGCCGAGCGCCATCAGCGCGTAGAACGCGCCGACAATTAGCCCGTTCAATACATTGAACAGGACCACTTGCGTCATCGATGGCCTAGCCCCCTACAGGAGAGACGCGCGCCGCTCCTGGGCGCGCGGTCTCAGACAGCGATCAGGTCGGATAGTTGAGCTTGCAGTTGGTCTGGCTCGTCGGCGGCATGAAAGTCGAGCCTTGCTCGACTTGATCGACGACAAACAGGTCTTCCGGATCGCTCGCGCCCTTCGCCTGTGCATGGCCGACGAAGACGGCCGGTACGAGCTGATGGTCCTCGGCGCGGTAGAAGGGCTCGCCCGGCTGACACGCGACTTCCGGTGGCAGCTTCAGCCCTTCGAGCGCGTGGCAGACCTTCACTCCCTCGATTGATTTCGCGTTATTGGCCGCAAGCACGAAGCTCCACAGCGCGGCATAGCCGAACCAGGTGCGCGCGGTCGGCACCTTGTTCGTTTTCTTGCGGATCGCGGCTACGAAATCCGCGACCCCCGGCACGCTGCTGGGCTGATTCCAATACCATTCGAAGAGCCACGTGCCGACGCGTGCCTCGGGCGGCAGACCTTCGAGCACTTCGAGCTCTTGCTGCATCCCGGCGAGATGAACCTGCTTATCGATGCCGAACTGCACCGCCTGCTTCAGCGAATTGATGCCATCATCTCCCGCGGCGAGATCGACCAGCACGTCAGGATTGGCGCCGCGCGCTTTGATGAGGGTCGCGGAATAGTCGGTCGTGCCGAGCGGAAAGAAATCGGTGCCGATGATGGTCCCGCCAGCAGCTTGTGCGCCCTTGGTCAGGCCGTCGGCGAGCGAATGACCAAAGGCGTAGTCCTGGGCGATAATATAAATCTTCTTGCCGATGCCCACGAGCGGCTTCGCCATGGCGTTGCCTTGCATCGCGCCCGTGTTGCAGACGCGGAAGGATGTCCATTGACAACTGGTACCGGTGATCACGTCGGCATGACCGCCGGGCACGATATGCGGTGTCTTCAACTCGCCCGCGACTTGCGAAATGGCGATCGCCATTGACGAGTTCACATTGCCGATGAGGAAGTCGACCTTGTCGCTTTGAATCAGCTTGCGCGCTTTTTGCACCGCGACATCAGCCTTGTCCGAGGTCGAGTCCTCGATCACCAGCTCGATCTTGCGGCCGAGGATGCCGCCTTTGGCATTGGCCTGTTCGGCGGCCAGTTGCATGCCGGTGTTCTCGTTCGTGCCGAGGGCGGTGTAGATGCCAGTGAGCGGATTATCGACGCCGATCTTGAGCGACTGCTCACCCTGAGCTTTCACGATGTAAGGTGCGGCGATCTGCAGCGCGCCCACGGCGACGCCGGCCTTCAAAACCGTGCGCCGCTGAATTCCGTTGCCTTGAAGCCCTGCCATAAGGTCCTCCCTTAGCCTATTGTCTCCCTTTGATTACCGTGGAAAGCAAGCGGCTTCAAGCAATGAGGGTTCACAGTACCGCGAACCGCCTCATAAGTGTGGGTAATCGGGCAAAGCGCTGGGGTGTTCTATCCCTGCCGCGCCAGTTTCAACCACTCGTCTTCCGTCAGTGTTTTGACGCCGAGCTCGGCGGCTTTGCGCGCTTTTGAGCCGGCATCGGCGCCGACGACGAGATAGTCCGTCTTGACCGATACCGAGCCGCTGACATGGGCGCCCAGCGCTTCAGCCCGAGCCTTGGCTTCGGAACGCGACATCTCCGTCATCGTGCCGGTGAAAACGATGGTCTTGCCACTGAAGGGCGAATTGCCGACTGGGGCTGCGACCGCGTAATCCTCGACCCGCAGCTCTTTCGCCAGCTCATCGAGGATCGTGCGGTTATGCTTTTCGGCGAAGAAGCCGACGATATCCGCAGCCATATCCTCGCCGATCCCATGAACGTCGTTGAGCTCGCGCCAGGCATCGCTGTCGGTATCGGCGGCTTCCTCCATCGCTTGGCGCCACCGAACGAGGCTGCGATAGTGCCGCGCCAAGAGCTTTGCCGTCGCTTCCCCTACTTGCGGAATGCCGAGCGCATTGATGAAGCGATCGAGAGAAATATCCCGGCGCGCATCGATGGCGCCGATCAGCTTCTTGGCGCTGACCTCGCCCCAGCCTTCGCGCGCGACGATCTTCTTTTCATCGAGCCGGAAGATATCGGCCGGCCCTTTGATCAAATGGTCGTTCCAGAAATCGACGATGTGCTTTTCCCCTAAGCCTTCGATATCGAAGGCGTTACGAGAAACAAAATGCTTGAGGCGCTCGACGGCTTGCGCAGGGCAGATGAGCCCGCCACTGCAGCGCCACGCAGCCTCGCCTTCCTCGCGCACCGCTTTGCTGCCGCATTCCGGACAGACATGCGGGAATTTGAAGGCCTTCGATTCCCTCGGCCGCCGCGCCGCGACAACGCCGACAACTTGTGGGATGACGTCGCCGGCGCGCTGGATGATGACCGTGTCGCCTTCGCGAATGTCCTTGCGCTTGATCTCATCCTCGTTATGCAAGGTGGCGCGGCTGACGACGACGCCGCCGACCGTGATCGGCTCGAGCTCGGCAACCGGCGTCAGCGTGCCGCGCCGGCCGACCTGGATGCCGATCTTCTTGAGCAGCGTTTGCGCCTGTTGCGCCGGGAATTTATGCGCGATCGCCCAGCGCGGCGCCCGCGAGACGAAGCCCAAACGCTCTTCGAGGTCGAGATCGTTCACCTTATAGACGACGCCGTCGATGTCGTAGGGCAACGAGGCGCGTTTCTCGCCGATGCTGCGATGAAACGCCAGGAGCTCGTCGATGCCGAGGCAGAGCTTCGACAGCGGATTGACGGTGAAGCCCCAGGCCGCGAAATGCTTCAGCGCCTCGCCATGCGTCTTGGCGAAAGCCGCGCTCTGCTCGCCCCAAGCATAGGCGAAGAAAGCGAGCGGGCGCTTCGCCGTGATCGATGAATCGAGCTGGCGCAGGCTGCCGGCCGCGGCGTTGCGCGGGTTGGCGAAGACCGGCTCACCTTCCTTCTCGCGCTCCGCGTTGAGCGCGAAGAAGCCCTGCCGGTCCATATAGATCTCGCCGCGGACCTCGATGACGTCGGGCCAGCCACGGCCCTTCAATTGCTTCGGCACACTGCCGAGAGTCTTCACATTGGCGGTGACGTCTTCGCCGGTGACGCCGTCGCCGCGCGTCGCCGCCAGCACCAGTACGCCTTTCTCGTAGCGGATCGAGCAGGAGAGCCCGTCGATCTTCGGCTCCGCCATCACCGGGATTTTGTCTTCCTCGACCCGAGCGATGTCCTGCGGCGCGCGGAAGAAGTTGCGGATGCCCTTGAAAAAATCGCGCACATCCCCGTCGCTGAAGGCGTTATCGAGCGACAACATCGCATGCGGATGCCGCACCTTGGCGAAGCCGGTCGCGGGCGCCGCGCCGACGCGTTTGGAAGGGCTGTCGGTTCGGACGAGATCAGGAAAGCGGGTCTCGATTGCCTTGTTGCGCGCGCGAAGCGCGTCGTACTCGGCGTCGGAAATCTCCGGCGCGTCCTTCTGATGATAGAGCTCGTCGTGATGCGCGATCTCGGCGGCGAGCGTTTTGAGCTCGGTCTTCGCCTCGGAAGCGCTCAAATCATGGACCGGCTTGGCCGCATCCTTTTTTGGCTTCGAGCGCGCCGGATTCATGCCCTCGCTCCGGCGAGTAGGCTCGCTGCGGCGGCGCGCGCCTCGGCGGTGATCGCGGCGCCGGAGAGCATGCGCGCGATCTCTTCGCGGCGATCGCTTTCGCTCAGCGCCTCGACCTTGGTCGCGCTCGCCTTCTTGCCGTCGCTGCGCGCAACCCGCCAATGATGCGCCGCGCGCGCAGCGACCTGCGGCGAATGGGTTACGACCAATACCTGACGCTCCTCGGCGAGCCGCGCCAGCCGCTCGCCGACTGCGGCGGCGGTCGCACCGCCGACGCCACTATCGACCTCGTCAAATACCAGTGTCGCGACCCGCGAGGTCTTCGCCAGCACGACCTTGAGCGCCAACATGAAACGCGCGAGCTCGCCGCCGGATGCGATCTTGTTGAGCGGTCCAGGTGCCGCGCCGGCAATCGTCGCGACCTCGAAAGCTACACGTTCGCGGCCATGCTCGTTCCATTCGTCCTCGCCGAGGGTGGTCAGCGCGGTGTGAAAGCGCGCCTTCTCGAGCTTCAGCGGCGGCAATTCCTTCATCACGGCGGTATCGAGCTTCTTGGCGGCGGCTGCACGCGCCCTGGTGACGGCATCGGCGGCAGCGAGATAGGTTTGGCGTGCTTCGGCTTCGCGCCGCGTGAGCGTCGCGATCGCCGCCCCACCATCATCCAGCGCGGCAAGCTTTGTCGCAAAATCGACCTGCAGCTTCGGCAGATCCTCGACCGTGACATTGTGCTTGCGGGCGAGGGCCCGCAGCGCGAAGAGCCGCTCTTCGATTTCTTCGAGGCTCGACGGGCCCTGGAAGGCGCGTGCCGCGGCTTCGAGCTCGGCGATCGCTTCCCGCGTCTCGACGATGGCGCGCTCCAGCGCAGCAGCTGCAGCCTCGAGCCGTCCGCCTGATTTGCCCTTGGCGCGCTCGAGCGCGCGCGCGGCACCGGAGAGAGCGCGTTCGGCGCCGCTCTCGCCGACGAGGCCGGATAGAGCCGCCGCAAGATTTTCGAGTACGCGCTCGCGATTGACCAGGAGCGCGCGTTCCTCGGCGAGCTGCGCCTCCTCGCCTGCACGCGGCTCGATCGCGGATATCTCCGCCATGGCATGCCTCAGGAACTCCTCATCGGCACGCGCCTTGGCAAAATCGGACTCGGCGGCTTGGCGCTCGCGCGCAAGCTGCTTCCACGCCGCCCATGAGATCGCGAGCTGCTCGCGTTGCGGGGGCGCCACGCCGAAAGCGTCGAGCGTGTCACGATGTGTCGCCGGATCGAGCAATCCGGTTTGCGCGAATTGTCCTTCGATCTCGACCTCCATCTCGCCGAGCTGGCGCAAGAGGCCGATGCTTGCCGGCTGGTCGTCGATGAAAGCGCGGCTGCGCCCGTCGGTGCCGACGACACGGCGCAGCACCAGGATGTCGTTCTCAGCCGCGATGCCGGCGTCTTCGAGAAGCCGGCGCGCCGGATGATCGGCGGCGAGGTCGAATTCCGCGGTGACCATGGCTTGGACGGCCCCGGGGCGGACGAGGCTCGCTTCGGCGCGCATGCCGAGGGCCAGGCCGAGCGCGTCGAGGAGGATGGATTTCCCGGCACCGGTCTCGCCCGTCAGCACGCAGAGGCCGGGCCGAAAGGCAAGATCGAGCTTATCGATCAGCACCACATCGCGGATGGAAAGGCCCAGCAACATCGTGCCGGATGATAGCGGCGCGGTGAAAATTCGGGTAGTTGTGCGGCCCTTGCGCCGCGAGGCTGATCAGAAGAGTCCGAAGGGATCGACGACTCGCGCGAACCAGCCGCGCTCTTCTTTCGGCGTCTCCGAGCCGGTGGTCACGAGCGCATAGGTCGCTTCGTACCACTTGCTGTTCGGATAGTTGTAGCCGAGAACCGCAGCCGTGCGTTTCGCCTCCTCATTCAGGCCGAGGGCGTAATAGCATTCGACAAGTCGCTCGAGCGCCTCTGGGATGTGGGTGGTCGTCTGGTAGTCGTTGACGACCGTCTGGAAGCGGTTGATCGCGGCGAGATATTGCCGTTGGCCCTCGTACCAGCGGCCGATCTGCATTTCTTTGCCGGCGAGGTGATCGCGGCAGAGATCCATCTTGAATTTGGCGTCCCGCGCATAGGACGTGTCGGGGAAGCGGCGCGCGACCTCGGCCAGCGCGTCGTAGGCCTGCTGGGTCACCTTTTGATCGCGCTCTACATCGGTGATCTGGATGTAATAGTCCAGCGCCTTAAGATAATAGGCGTAGGCGACATCGCGATGGCCGGGATGCAGCTGGATGAAGCGATCGGCCGAGACGATCGAGGCATCGTAATCGCGGTTCTCATAGAGCGCGTAGGCGTTCATGATCTGCGCCTTCGTGGCCCAGACCGAATAGGGATGCTGTTGCTCGACTTCGTCGAAGCTCTTGGCGGCGTCCTTGTATTTCCCGGCCAGGAGCTGATCCATCGCGTTGTTGTAGATGGTCTCAACGGGGCGCTCGACATAGGTATCGGTCTTGGACGCGCAACCGGCGAGCGCGAGCGCGCCCATGACCACGCCCAACAGAGCGATGAAACGGCGATTTGACGGCATCATGCGAATTCCCGAGCCCAGATTGACCATGCGCGATAGCCAGAGGCCTTCATCGGCGCAAACATCCTGCTCCCGATATCCGGGGCGACGCAGTCTACCGCCGATAGCCGGCGGCCGAAAGCTCCTTGCGGTTAGGCTCGGGCGCGCTGCGGCTCTTCGTCCCAGTCCTTGGCAATATCGGCCGCCGCGAGGGTGACCGGCCGCCAGGCCGAGGGATCGGCGAAGAGCGTCTCGACGAGCTGATGGTTGAGCGCATGGCCCGAGCGGACGCCGTGGAAATGGCCCAGGATCGCGCCGCCGGCGAGGTAAAGGTCGCCAAGCGCGTCGAGCACTTTATGGCGCACGAACTCGTCGTCGTAGCGCAGGCCTTCCTTGTTCAAGACTTGGTCGCCGCTGATGACGACGGCGTTCTCCAAGGAGCCGCCGCGGGCAAGCCCCGCCTGGCGCATGCGCTCGACTTCGTCCAGGAAGCCGAAGGTGCGGGCGCGGCTGATCTCGTGCTTGAAGTTCTCGGCACCGAGGTCGTAGCTTAATTCCTGCTGGCGGATCGCGCCCGAGGCGAAATCGATCGCGAAGCTGAGTCGGCAGCTGTCCGCGGGCACGAGGCTCGCCGAATTGCCATTACTGCCGACGCGTACCGGCTTCAGCACCTTGATACCGCGGCGCGGCGCAACCTGCTCGACGATACCGGCGCACTCGATCAGGAACACAAAAGGTGCGGCGCTGCCGTCCATCACGGGCACTTCGGGTCCATCGAGCTCGACGATGGCATTGTCAATCTCGAGACCGGCAAAGGCCGCCATCAAATGCTCGATGGTGGCAATCTTCACACCGGCATCGTTACCGATCGTGGTGCAGAGGGCGGAGCTGACGATGTTGCGCCAATGCGCGGCGATCTCGATACCGCCGAGATCCCGGCGGCGGAAGACGATGCCGTTGCCAGGCGCAGCAGGATGCAGCACGAGGTTCACACGGGTACCGGTATGGAGTCCGACTCCACGGCACTGGATCGCGGCCTTTAAGGTCTTTTGATGTGCGACCGATCCCCGAAATTCCACCATGAACCCCCGTGCTGCACTGCAATGCCGGACTTAGGGTTACCAACGGATGCGGACCCCTACAAATCACTCTTTGTTACCAATTGTGACGGAGTTTCCTGAGTAATTTCAGGGCCTTGTGGCCACCGAGTCGCGTCGCCCGCAGCCGGGGTTTCGGCAGCGAAACCCCGGCCGCGACGACACGATTCGCGCCTAGTTAGCCTGGCGGCGCAGGAACGCCGGGATGTCGAGCAGGTCTTCCTCTTTGTTCCCAGGACGCTCCGCCGGATCGAGCGCCCCAAGCTTCGGTTGAGCCGCTATCGCCGGTGCGACGATGGGCGCAGGGGCAACAGGCACGCCCGTTGGTGCTGGTGCCGGAGCGGGCGCAGTGTGGACGACCGGCGCCACCCGGGTGATCGCCGGCTCCTCGCGATGGAGAAGACGACTGGCCTTGGTCACACGCTCGAAGAGGCTCGGCCCCCGGCTCGCCGGCTTCGCGGCGGGACGCATGGCCTCGATCTGCGTCGCGATCATCACCGGCTCGGCGAGGACTGGTTTCGCCGCAGCTTCGATCGGCTTTGGCGGCATGAAGGGCGTGTTCCGCACCGCCTGGGCCTCGATCGATTGCGCCTGCGGCAGCGCCGCGGCGACGGGCTCGACCTTCATTTCGATGCGGTCGGCAGCCATCGGCCGGGGCTCGACTTGCCGCATCTCGGGGACGCGCTGCTCCAAAGGCTTCAATTCCGCCGCCGGGGCGGGCGAGGGAGTGGAGGGCGCGAGCGTCGCGCGCGCCGCGTCGCCCTTGCTGCGGTCGCTGACCAGCGAGATCAACGGCCGCGGCTGCACCGCTTTGTCCGCCTCGATGCCGGTCGCGACAACCGAGATGCGCATCCGCCCTTCGAGCGCTTCATCGAAGGTCGAGCCGAAGATGATATTTGCCTCGGGATCGACTTCCTCGCGGATGCGGTTCGCCGCCTCGTCGACCTCGAACAGCGTCATGTCGAGACCGCCGGTGATGTTGATGAGCACGCCGCGTGCGCCCTTCATCGATACGTCTTCGAGCAGCGGGTTCGAGATCGCGGCCTCGGCGGCATCGATGGCGCGGCGATCGCCTTCGGCCTCGCCGGTACCCATCATCGCCTTGCCCATCTCGCTCATCACCGCGCGAATATCGGCGAAGTCGAGATTGATGAGGCCGGGCTTCACCATCAGATCGGTAACGCCGGCGACACCGGAATGCAGCACGTCATCCGCCATCTTGAAGGCGTCGGCGAATGTCGTGCGTTCATTCGCGACCCGAAACAGGTTCTGGTTCGGAATGATGATCAGGGTGTCGACGTATTTCTGCAGCTCCTGGATGCCGGCTTCGGCGAGCCGCATGCGGTGCGTGCCCTCGAACTGGAACGGCTTGGTGACGACGCCGATCGTCAGGATGCCGCTCTCGCGCGCGGCGCGCGCAATCACCGGCGCCGCGCCAGTGCCAGTGCCGCCGCCCATGCCGGCGGTGATGAAGGCCATGTTCGAGCCCTCGAGCGCGATCATGATCTCCTCGAGTGCCTCTTCGGCAGCGGCGCGCCCGACCTCGGGACGCGAGCCGGCGCCGAGGCCGCGGGTGACGCCGATACCCATCTGGATGCGGCGATCGCAGAGATTCTGCTTCATCGCCTGCGCATCGGTGTTGCAGATGGCGAATTCGACGCCCGCGAGATTCGCGCGGATCATGTTGTTGACTGCGTTGCCGCCGGCGCCGCCGACGCCGATGACGGTGATCCGTGGCGCCAGCTCTTTTTCTTCTTCGGGAAGCGTAAGATTCAGTGTCATTGCTTATCCTCCGGGGATGCTCCGTAGCGTTGACCGTCTCTCACGGCGCGAGACGGCTGTTG
>Ga0134128_10005159_pt1 | contig 15862 bp, 14 predicted proteins | sample KB31754_FD_96462 | JGI IMG/M metagenome (GOLD analysis project Ga0134128, IMG submission 96462) | Terrestrial soil microbial communities with excess Nitrogen fertilizer from Kellogg Biological Station, Michigan, USA - KB3-175-4 | ecosystem: Environmental > Terrestrial > Soil > Unclassified ...
ACTGGGCCGAAGTCGATTCGCGAACGATCAGGCGCGGCTCCGTCACCAGCGTAACCGGCGCCTTCTTGCGTTTCGACCCAATCGCTTTCAGCAGAATATCCGCGGCCTGCTGGCCGATCTGCGTGCTGCTCTGGTCCACGGTGGAGAGCGGCACGCGCAGCAGATCCGAATAATGCACGTTTCCGGCGCCGATCACCTTCAGCTCTTGCGGAATGCGGATGCGCGCTTCGAGCGCGGCCTTCAAGGTTCCCGCCGCCACCGGGTCGTTGTATCCGAAGATGCCGTCGGGACGTTCGGGCAGCGCCAAAAGTTGGCGCGTGGCCTGGTACCCGCTTTCGTCGTCGGTTGCATGTACGATGTACTCTTCGCGAACTTCGATTTTCGCGTCGGCGAGAGCCCCGCGGTATCCCTTCAGCCGGTTGACTCCGGGGGTAGTGTGCGGTCCGGCGATATGCGCGATCCGGCGGCAGCCCACGTCGATGAGATGCTGGGTAGCGATCCGGCCGATCGCTTCGTCATCCGCGCCCACATAGGACGCGGTGCGATTGGGAAATCGCCGGTCGATCAGTACGTAAGGAACGCCGCGCGCCTCGATGCGCTCGAACACTTCCGAGTTTTCCGGCGGCTGCGCGGAAGCAAGAATGAGGCCGTCCACCTGCCGCGCCAACAACCGTTCCACCTCGCTGGCTTCCAGTTCGCTGTTCTCTTCCGAGTTGCAAATGACGACGTCGTAACCGAGCGGGCGGATGGAACTCGAGATGCCTTTGGCGATTTCCGCGAAGAAGGAGTGCATCAGGTCGGGAACCACCAGTCCAATGATGAAGGTGCGTCTTGCCGCCAGGCTGCGCGCCACCCAGTTGGGCTGATAATTCAGTTCCTTGATGCGGGCCAGCACGCGGCTGCGCGTTTCCGCGCCTACGTCGGCGCATCCGCGCACAACTTTGGAAACCGTCATCACAGACACATTGAGGTCGCGTGCGATGTCCTTGAGGCGAACGGGCGCGGCCGGAGTATTCGTCGGCATCTTCCGAGCACTATGGTACTGGAAATACGCAACTGCTACAATCTCCTTCAATCGGGAGGCAGTTTGCGCCCCCCGTGTAAGGAGATCTCATGGACGCTGGAATGGCACAAGAGACGCGTTATTGTTCGGAATGCGGCCGCGCCACTCCCACCGATCAACTTGCTCGTTTCGGCGATCGTCTGGTGTGTCCCGTCTGTAAGGATACGTATACACAAAGGCTGCGCGAGGGCGTCGCGCCGGCCGTGGCGGTGAGTTACGGTGGGTTCTGGATTCGTTTTGTGGCCGTCATCATCGATGGAATTATTCTGCGGGTAGTGAGCGGCATTATCACCATGGTGACCGTGGGCAGCTTTTATACCATCCCTCGTTTTGAGCCCGGGGATAACCCGCTCATGTCTCTGGGGTCGCTGATGTCGATGGTCGGCACGGCTTCGCTCATCAGCATGACGATCAATTGCGTGTACGAGACACTGTTTATTTCGCAGCTCGGCGCCACGCCAGGCAAGATGGCGCTCGGTTTGAAAGTGGTCCGCCCGAACGGGGCTCCGGTCAGTGTGGGACGCGCCGCGGGACGCTACTTCGCGAAGATTCTCAGCGCGCTGATTCTGTTCATCGGTTACATCATGGCCGCGTTTGACTCCGAAAAGCGCGCCCTGCACGACATGATCTGCGATACGCGCGTGATTCGGTCGCGCAGTTAACCCCGGCATGCCGATTCCCTGCGCCCGCTGCCAGATGCCGCTGCCGAAGTGGGAATTCCGCAGCGGCACTACGGCGACGTGTCCCTCGTGCATGAGTCCGAATACCGTCAGTGTGTTTCCAGCGCTTTTGCAGCAGCAGGCGCCTGCGCTGCCGGAAGCGGCGCTGGCGGGGGAAGCCTGCTGCTACGATCATCCGACCAAGCGGGCCGTGGCGGCATGCAGCCAGTGCGGGCGTTTCATTTGCCAATTGTGTTCGGTCGATTTCGCGGGTGAGACCTGGTGCCCGAGCTGCGTCGCGGCGGGAGCCGGCCGCGCCAGGGAGGCGCGCGCGGACACGTCTCGTACCTTGTATGACAGCATCGTGCTGGCCATCCCGCTCCTCAGTCTCGTCTTTTGGCCGCTGCTGGTTCTGACCGGCCCGGCGACCGTCATTCTCGCCGTGATGAAGTGGAAGCAGCCGCTCAGCCTGGTGCGCCGGTCGCGGTGGCGGTTCCTCGTGGGATCTGTTTTGGGCATTCTTACCAGCGCCGCGTGCGTGTGGCTGTTTGTGTATTTGGCAATGTCGGGCCGGAACGCAAAATGAAAGAAGAGCGAATTCAATATCGGAAGCTGCCGGGCCGCCTCCGCGGGATCCTTCGCGGCGCGAGCGTGTGGCAGGGCCCGGATCATTTATTGCTGGTGCAATCGGTGCGCTTCCGCGAGGAATACCGGCGCTTCTACTTCAAGGATGTGCAAGCGATCGCGGTGGCCAAAGCGCCGCGCTTTTATGTTTCGGCGCGAGCTCTTCTTCCGTTGATCGCAGTGCCGTTTCTGGCTGCATACCTTATCGCCAGGCCGTCATCGTCTCTGGTAATGATCCTGCCGATTCTGATCGCTCTTCTGCTCGGCGCGTGGGTGATTGTCGCGTCGCAGTTCAGTTGCCGCTGCCGCATTTACACGGCGGTCAGCAGTGAGGAGCTTCCCTCCGTTTCCCGCTCCTGGACGGCACGGCGTTTCCTGGCGCGCGTGGAACCCATCATTTCGGCGGCGCAGGGGACCGTTGACGGGGACTGGGCTCAGCGCGTGGACGACCGCTGGTGGGCGGAAGGGCGCGCTGTTGCTGTTGGTCCTTCCGGTTCGCAATTTGCGGAGGCGCTTCAGGGGGAGACGGCCGCGCCTGTGAATCCCGCGTCCGGTAGACGTATGGGCGTGGTGGGTATCTGTTTCGCGGCCGCGCTTTTGCTGAGCGCGGCCTTCGACTTCCTGACGCTCAACCACCCCGCCGCCTGGACGCGTGCCGTGCCGCTGTGGTTTGCGGTGGCGAAGATCGTCGCGGCATCCTTCATCTTCATCCGTTATGACCGGAGCCGGGTCAGCAGCCGCTTGCGAGCGCTGGCGATTGCCGCGCTGGTCGTCATGGGGCTGCTCTTTTACGCCGGCCAGATCCGGACATCGGTGCAGGCGGAGATCACTAAATCGAAAACCGTCCGCGTGGACACGTCGGGTATGGTGACCGCGCCGGTTCTTCGCGGTGTAGAAGCGGGAGCGGATGTGCTGCTCGGACTGCTCGCCGTAATCGTGGTGTTGCGAGGAGAACGATCGTGACCGGCGTGCTCGCGCAGCGCTGCTGGAATCACGAGACGCGGGAAGCGGTGTGCCGGTGTCCGGAATGCCGCCACAGTTTTTGCCGCGAGTGCGTTACGGAGCATGAATCGCGGCTGCTCTGCGCGGCGTGCATCGCGCGGCTCACGCAAGGCGAGAGAGCGCGCCGCAGTTTGATGCGTAGAGCTGCGCCGGCAGGCATGATGCTGGCGGCTCTGCTCACCGCCTGGTTCTTTTATTTTGCGCTTGGTCAAGCCGCCATCACTCTCGTCGAACGCGCGGAGCGGGTCTCATGGCAGCAGTGAAGTCCGGGCGGTCCATCGGCGTGCTGGAAGACGCGGTGCGATTGCTGCGGAGCGCGGGATTTTCCGTGGTGTCCCTGCATTGGATGGGCAGCGTTCCGCTGGCGCTGGCGCTTCTGCTGTATTGGAGCGCGCTCACGCGCGGCGGCATGACGAATGAAGAATGCGCGCTCTGGTCGTCCGCGGTGGGACTCCTTTATCTATGGATTCATGTTTCGCGGGCGATGTTCGCGGCGCGGTTATGGCGCACGCTGGAAGGCGGCGGCCGCACGCGCTGGACGTTCAGCGCGATCTCCCTTCAGGCGTTCCTCGGCACGGCGAAGATCGTGATCTGGCCGATGGCCTTGCTGGTCGGCTTCCCCTTTGCGAGAACCGTCGCGTTCTTTCGTTATGCCGCCGCATTGAGCGCGCGCGCAGACCTGGACGGCATAGACGTCATTCCGCACGCCCGCCGGCTCGCGTCGTTGGAGAGCGGATTAAACTGGGCCATCCTGCCCCTTCAGTGGCTGATCGGCTTCGCCGTCACCGCGAATCTGGCGCTCACCTTCGCCATGCTGCCGGCGCTCATCCGCATGCTGACGGGATACGAATCGGCCTTCAGCCGCGGCCAGGAGGCATTCATTACCAGTCCACTTTTTCTGATCGTTTCGATGGTGGGCGGCTGGCTGGCGTTCGATCCATTTGTTCAGGCGGTGTATTGCGTGCGCTGCTTCCAGGTGCAATCGCTCGAAACCGGCGAGGATCTGCGGGTGCGCCTGCGGTCACTGCGGTCTCCTGCGGCGGCTCTGGTTCTGCTTGCGATTTCCGTCGCCGTTCCGCGGCACGCGATTGCGGCAGCTTCGGCCGGCGAACTGCAGGAAGGCGTGCGGAAGGCGATGCAAGCGCCCGAGTATTCCTGGCGGCTTCCCAAAGCGCCGGTTACCGGGATTCGCGGAACTCCGTGGCTTGTCGCCGTAACGGAACGTGTGCTGCAGGGCATCAACTCTGCGCTGAAGTGGCTGGGGCACGCGATAGAGACGATCGTGAAGTGGCTCTTCGGACGGTTGGGCATGTCGCCCGGTTCGGACAGCGCGCCTCTGCCCGCCACAGCGATGCATTGGAGCATGTATCTGCTGCTGGCCGCGGCCGCGACGGCCATCCTCACCATCGCATGGCGGAAACAGGTATTCCGGCGCCGTCCGGCGAAACCCGCGGAGCCAGTGGAAACCACCGCAATTCGCGTCGACGATGAAAGTATCGCCGCAGACCGCCTGCCCGATTCGCGCTGGCTGGAAATGGCCGCTTCGCTGCTGGACGCGGAGAACTTCCGGCTGGCGCTCCGCGCCTTCTACCTCGCCAATCTCGCTTGGCTCGGCCAGGGGCGCTGGGTAACGATCGATCAGGGGAAGACCAATCGCGAATACGAGCTCGAACTGCAGCGGCGGGCGAATCAGGCCGCCGAAGCACGCGCCCTCTTTGCCGATAATATCGCGGCGTTCGAGCGCTGCTGGTACGGGATGCACGGAGTTTCCCGCGACGATGTGGAAGCGTTCCGGCAGCGCCTCACGGCGATGAAGGAGCGGCTCGCATGAAGGGCTGGCGCGCGATTGCATTGCTGGTGGCGATGGTCGCCGTCTTCGCGGGCGGGATCATCTATTTATTCGGAATTCAGTTTTCGAGCGGCGGAGTCTACCCGGAGTACTCGTCGCTGCGCAGCGATCCGATGGGCGCGAAGTTGCTCTTCGAGGGCATGGAGCGCATCCCCGGCATGACGGTGGAGCGAAACTTTCAGCCCTTCGAGTTTCTGCCGGCGAGCGGCTTCACGCTCGTGCTGCTCGGCTCCAAGCCCGGCGATTTCGACGCCGAACAGCCGTACCTCCGCAGCATTGAGCGCATCGCGGAACGGGGAAATCGCGTTGTGGTTGCGTTCACTGCGCAGCCGGACTACACTCCGGCGAAAAAAGATGCCCTCGATGCACGATGGGGAGTGCGCATCGGAGTGCAAGCGGACAAGGACAGCTATCACCGTTACTACTTTGCCGAAGCAAACGGCTGGAATGGCTTGGAGCGCGTGGGTCCGCTGCTGATGGCGATTGAAAAGAACTTCGGAAAAGGCAGTGTGGCGCTGTTCGCCGGCAGCACGGACTTCACGAATGAAGCCAGCGTGAGCGGCGACCGTTTGCAACTCGTCGCTGCCGCGCTCGCGCCCGAATCGCACATTATTTTCGATGAGCAGCACCTGGGAGTTTCCGAATCGGGGAGCGTGGTCGCATTAGCGCGGCGATTCCGCCTCACGGGCATGGTGCTCGGCCTCGCGTTCTGCGGGGCGATGTTTTTGTGGCGCAATAGCGCAGCGTTTCCGCCGCGTACGGCCGCGGTTGAAGCGCGTCCGCTTGAAGGCCGAACCGCGCATGCGGGACTCACCACCCTGCTCCGCCGCCACATTCCTCCCCGCGAGCTTGCGAACGTGTGCTGGCGCGAGTGGCTGAACGGCAATCGCGGCGCGATGCCTCCCGAACGCGTGGAGCGCGCCTCCGCCATCGCGGCGAACGCCACCGACCCCATCGCCGCCCTCCAGGAAATTGAAGCCGTGTTGCACGCGAAAGGAGAACTTTGACTCTCGATCAATTTGGGCCCGCCATGGATCGCGCCATCGCCGCGATCCGCCAGGTGATCATCGGGCAGGACGATGCCATACGCTACTCGCTCGTAGTGGTGCTTTGCAACCAGCACGCGCTCATTGAAGGCGTGCCCGGACTCGGCAAAACGCTGCTGGCGCGCACGCTCGCCGCGGTGCTCGGATGCGAGTTCAAACGCATACAGTTCACGCCGGACCTCATGCCGGCCGATATCACCGGCACGAATGTGTTCAATCTGCAGCGCAATGAATTCTCGCTGGTGAAAGGCCCCCTGTTCACCACCTTTCTGCTGGCCGATGAGATCAACCGCGCGCCTGCGAAAACGCAATCGGCGCTGCTGGAGGCGATGCAGGAGCGCACGGTGACCATCGACCGCGATACCTTTCGTCTCTCGCCGAATTTCACCGTGTTCGCGACGCAGAACCCCATCGAGAGTGAAGGCACGTACCCGCTTCCCGAAGCGCAGAAGGACCGGTTTTTACTGAAGATCGATATGACGTGGCCGCGGCAGGCGGAAGAGCTCGAACTGGCGCGCCGCAGCCTGGACAGCACTGCGCCGGAGGCTGTGCTGCAGCGCGGAGAAGTAGGCAGTTGTCTTTCCGAGCCGGAGCTTGCCGGATTGCGGAGCACGCTCGAACTGGTGCAAGTGACGCCGCAGCTTGTGGAATATGCGGTGGAGGTGGTGCGGCGGACACGCACGGATGACGCGATGCTGGTGGGCGCGGGTCCCAGGGCTACGCAGGGTTTACTGAGAGCGGCGCGCGCGTGGGCCGCAATCACGGCGCGCGACTTCGTCACTCCAGACGACATACGCTCCGTCGCCATGCCCGTGCTGGGACATCGTATGATTCTGCGGCCGGAATCGGAGCTGGAAGGAGTGCGCACCAGCGAAGTGCTGGATCGCATTCTGCATGAGGTGCCGGTGCCGCGATGATCGCTCCCTCGGGCAGGCTGCTGCTGGCGAGCCTGGTGATTATCGTGCCGCTGGCCGCGATCGCCGGAATGTCGCCGGCACTCGCGCCGGCATGCCTGGCATTGCTGCTGTTGTGCGCGGTGGTCGCGCTGGCCGATGCAGTGCAGGGGCGGCGGCGGGCAGAGAGCATTCGCGCGAGCGCGCCCGCCTTGCTGCGGATTACCAAGAGCATTGATAGCGTGCTGCCGCTGGCGCTGGAAAACCTGGCCGGCCACGCGCTTCACTTGCGGATCGCGGTGCCGCTGCCGGAAGGTCTGGAAACTCCGGAGGTGGTGCGCGATATCGAAGTGCCCGCGGGAAAATCGTCGGTGGAGTGGCAACTCGCCGGGCACGCACGGGGCGATTTCCGCGTGGACGCCGTGCATATCGAAACTCCGTCGTTGGCCGGGCTCTGGAGCGCCCGCGCGGAGCTGCCGCTTGAAACGTCAGTGCGCGTCTATCCGAATCTGCGCGATTCGGCGACCGCCGGGCTATTTTTGAAAACGCGGCAGATCGGGATTCGCATGTACCGTCAGGTTGGAAAGGGCCGCGAGTTCGAAAATCTGCGTCAATACATGCCCGGCGACAGTTTCGAGGACATCCATTGGAAGGCTACCGCGAAGCGGAATTATCCGGCTGTGAAGCTGTATCGCGTGGAGCATGCGCAGGAATTGTACGCCGTAGTGGATTCGTCGCGGCTCTCGGCGCGCGAAGGGATTCTCGAGAGTTACGTCGATGCGGCGCTCTATCTGGCGCTGGTCGCGGAACGGCAGGGCGACCGTTTTGGGCTCGCCACGTTTAGCGACCACACGCAAAAGTTCGTCCGGGCGGGCAATGGCATGGACCATTTTCGCTTGTGCCGTGAGACCATTTATAACCTGCAGCCGCAGCGGGTGAGTCCCGATTTCCGCGACATCTTCACAACACTCGCCACAACCTTGAGACGCCGCGCTCTGCTGATCTTCTTTACGTCGCTGGATGACGCGCTGCTGGCGGAAACATTTCAGCGCGAGGTATCGCTGCTGGCGCGGCGTCACGTGGTGCTGGTGAATGTTCCGCAAACCGGAGCGATGGAGCCGCTGTTCACGGGCGCGGCCCCGGGCGACCTGGATTCGGCTTACGGGCGGCTGGCCGGGCAGATGTTGTGGAATCGCATGCGGACTCTGAAAATCGCATTGCAGAATCGCGGAGTGCGGCTTGCGGTTGTGGACCCGGCGCGCATCAAGACGGAAGTGGCCGCGCAATATATGGACGTCAAACGGAGGCAGTTGCTGTGATCATCGATCTGCATCGTTTCGTCGCCGCCGAACGCACGTATTGGGAGGAGCTCGATGGAATTCTCAAGCGGCTCGATTCCGAACCCGAGCGCCGCCTGACGCTTCCCGAGATTCAACGGCTGCAGTATCTGTATGAGCGCGCGTCGTCGGATCTTTCGCGCCTAGACACGTTCTCCACCGAGCCAAGCGTTCGCGAGTCCCTGGAATCGCTGGTTTCGCGCGCGTACATGGAGATTCACGAATCGCGCACACCGTTGAAGATTCGCTGGAAAGACATCGTGCTGGCGTTTCCGAGGGCATTCCGAAGGCGGATGGGAGCGTTTCAACTCTCCGTTGCCGTCACGGTACTCGGCTGCGCCTTCGGCTGGTTCGCGATCCATCAGGATCCGCGCACGAAAGCGGTGCTGATGCCGTTTCCGGGCCTGATGCAAACGCCCGCCGAGCGCGTGCACCAGGAGGAATCCGTCAAAGGCGACCGGTTGAAGGGCGTGAAAGCATCCTTTTCGGCGCAACTGATGACGCACAACACGCAGGTCGCGATTCTGGCGCTCGCCATGGGAATTACCTGGGGCGCGGGCACGCTGATGCTGCTGTTCTACAACGGCGTGATTCTCGGCGCCGTGGCGACCGACTACATTACCGGAGGGCAGGGCGTCTTTCTGGCGGCGTGGCTGCTGCCGCACGGCAGCATCGAAATTCCGGCAATTCTCCTGGGCGGGCAGGCGGGCTTTGTTCTGGCAGGCGCGCTCATCGGCTGGGGAGATGCGCTTCCGCGGGCGGCACGCTTGCGCGCCGTGGCCGCTGACCTGTTCGCGATCATCGGCGGCGCTGCGTGCCTGCTGGTGTGGGCGGGAATCGTGGAGGCATTCGTCTCGCAATACCACCAGCCGGTGCTGCCGTATGGGTTAAAAATCGCGTTCGGCATCTGCGAGCTCACGGCGTTGTCGTTATTCCTCGGCTGGGCGGGCCGCGAATGAACACGCGGCAAAGTTCGCTGGCGATCGAAACTCCGGAAGGTGTGGTGTTCCGGTATGAGCTGGCGACACCGGCGGCGCGAACGATTGCCATGGCGGTGGATATGGCGGCGATCGGCACCGTCTCTTATGTGCTGGGAAAGATCAGCGAGAGCGCCGCGCACCTGAATCCCGACATTGCGGGCGCGCTTTCAGCGGTGATCTTTTTCGTCGCGCAGGTGGGTTACGGCATCGTGTTGGAGTGGCGCTGGCGCGGACAAACGATCGGCAAGAGGCTGCTGAACCTGCGAGTTGTGGACGCTCAGGGATTGCGATTGCAGTTGCCGCAAATCGTGCTGCGCAATTTACTGCGGCTGGTGGACGGGCTGCCTTTCTTTTACCTGGTGGGAGCGATCGCCGGCCTCACGACAAGACGATGCCAGAGGCTCGGCGACATCGCAGGGAACACGATTGTCGCGCGCGAGCGGACGTTCGAAGAGCCGGATATCGAACAGATCGCGCCGGCCAAATACAACTCGCTGACGGCGCACCCGCATCTGGCCGCGCGGCTGCGATCGCTGGCGAACCCGGAAGCAGTAGGAATGGCCGTGCAAGCGGTCGCCCATCGGGATGGTTACGATGCGCGAGCGAGACTGGCGCTGTTTGCGGACCTGGCGGGGTATTTCCGTGGGCTGGTAGAATTTCCGCCGGCCGCCCTGGAAGGTCTCACGGACGAGCAATACGTGCGGAGCGTGTTGCGGGTGATCTACGGTGCTGCCCGATAGGGTCCGTCGATTGGGGCAGTGTCAATTCACCACAGAGACACGGAGGACGCAGAGAGGGCACAGAGAAAACAAAAAACGCGGGGGCTTGCGCTGCAATCGGCTTGGACGGAGGCAGTGGGAGCAGTGAAGCGCGATGCCGCTGCGCCGGTTGATTCCCGGCGGTGTGAGTTTGTTTTCTCTGTGTCCTCTCTGCGCCCTCTGCGTCTCAGTGGTGAATCGCGATGCAGCTCGCTACGGATTACTTCTTCTTTAGCTCGGCCTGTAGTTCGCGGTATGCCGTCTCTTCGTAGTTGGTTTTCAGGCGCTCGCGCGCTTCGGCTCGGACGGCCGGTTCCTTCTTGAGCGCTCGTCCCAGAAGGGTGGTCGCTTCGGTGTCGGTTTGGTTGCGGGCCAGGACGGCTCGGAAGCTCGATACTGCCTGGTCGTATTTGCCGTCGAGATACAAGGCGTAGCCCAGATTGAAATGGTAGTCGGGGTCGGAGTCGTCGCCTTCGAGCGCCTTTTGGAAACTCGTCAGGGCGGCTGCGGATTGGCCTGCTCGAGCTTGTGCTGCGCCGAGGTTGTTGTACACCTCATTCAACGGCACGGCCGCTGCGACGGTCTGAAACGACTGTGTTGCGCCGGCAAAATCCCCCTGGTGATAGCGGCACAGCCCGAGATAAAACTGCGCTTCGAAGTAGCGCGGATCGCTGCGCGCCACTCGCTGGAGCCAGCTCGCGGCCGACTTGTAGTCCTTCTGCTCCCACGCCGCCTTGCCAAGCTGAAAACATGGTTGCGAGTAGTGCTCATCGAGTCGCGCGGCCTGCATGAAAAAGCGGCGCCGCTGTTCGGGATTCGCGGCCAGCAATCCGCGCACGTAATTCTCCACGGCATCAATGCGGACAGGAGGACGGGCCGCAAGAAAATCCTTCTCGCTGGAAGCTGTTTTGGGGGCGAGTTGTTGCAACACTTGCCAGCCCAGGTGCGCTTCGAGCGCGGCCAAATCTTCCAGCACGCCGGTTTCGGTGAGCGGTGTGCTCTGCGACAAATTCTTCAGATCCACAATGCGCGCGTCGATGCGCAGCGAACTCTTCAGTGGTTCCTTGCCCGGCTCGGCGGTGACCTCGAAAGAGCCGTAGACCACTGTCGACGCGTCCAGTGCCTGCCCGATTTTTATCACCGATGCGTGCGTCAACTCGGCGCCGGGCCGCAGGGACTGCCGGCGATAAGCCTCCAAACGGTCTTCGCGATTCAGAACCAGCAGACCTTCACTGACCAGAGAATCGCGAACGCTTTCCGAGATGCTCTCGCCGATCCAGTCCAGGTTCGTGCTGTCCGAGTGATTAAAGAAGGGAAGAACCACCGCGGTCTGCGCGCGCAAAGACGCACACACCAGCAGCAGTACAGGGAGCAAACGGGGCATTCGCTTTTAGTGTGGCACAAGCCAATGCCCCGCCGGAGTTCTACGGCAGCGGGGTCGCTTCGGTGAAGACGAGCTTGGTTTTCGTTCCGCCAATGCGGATCTCCTGAATGCGCATTTTGCCACCGTCGGTGGCGTACTTGACCGTGGTGTTGTCGTACCTGCGATCGACCGTTTCCACCTTCACGGGATTCTCGGCGCTCACTTTGCCCTTGCTGATGACTGCTTTATCGCCATTCACGTCCAGCCGGTACGAGCCCGCGGAGAGCTCCGTGGTGCCCGCTTCGGATTTTTCGAGCGTGATGTTGTAAGTCTTCGCGCTGGCAACCACCCCGAGGGCGAGCGCGGCAAAACCGAGCATAAATTTGCTATTCATACATTTCTCCCCACAACTCTTTATTTGTTTTAGCGACTTACCATTCGAGGCTGTCGTTACTGGATATTACGAGCGAACTCTAAAAACGTTCCGCGGTTTTTGCGATCTCGAGAGCTTTCTCTCTAGCGGACGGTGTATTCCCAAAATCGCGCACCCAATGCAGGTTTGGCTCTCTGCGGAACCAGGTGATTTGCCGTTTGGCATAGTTGCGCGTGTTTCGCTGCGCATAGAAAACGGCATCGCGCGGCGATAACTCGCCATTGATCAACTGCAGCGCCTGCTTATACCCGTGCGATTCGAACGGCTTGCAGGTTGGCGCAAAACCCAGCGACAGAATATGCCGGACCTCGTCGATCAAGCCGTGTTCGAACATTGCGGCGCAGCGTTCGTCGAGGCGCGGGTATAGTTCGTCACGGTCGGGGAACAGCCCGATCTTCACCGTACGGTATCCCTGCAGGGCGTCGCGGCCTTCGGCGAACAACTCGGCAGCGGGACGGCGCGTGAGCAGGCACACTTCGAGAGCGCGCGTGACCTTTGGGACGTCGTTGGGGTGAATGCGCGCCGCCGTGCGCACATCGAAGCGCCGAAGCAGGACGTGCAGCGAGCCCGGCTTGCGCGCTTCCCGGGCGGCCAACCGGTCGCGCAACGCTTCGTCGCGTGACGGACCGGAGAATAGTCCGTCCAACAAAGCACGGAGGTAAAAACCGGTTCCGCCGGCGATGACGGGAAGTTTGCCGCGCGCCGATATACCGGCAAGGGTCTCACGAGCACGCCGCGCGTAATCGCCGGCGGTGAACAATTCGTCAGGATCGGCAATATCGATCAGGTGGTGCGGAATACCGCGGCGTTCTTCGACGGGCAGCTTCGCGGTACCGATATCGAAGTGGCGGAACACCTGGAGCGAGTCGCAATTGACCACCTCGCCGTTGAGGTGTTCGGCCAAAAACAGGGCCAGATCGCTTTTTCCGGAGCCCGTGGGCCCGGCAACCGCAACCAAAGGGCGCGCGGGTGCGTCAGGGGCTACAGGGTCCATCGCGCCACGGTCCGGGCCAAGAGAGAGGGATTGCGCCGACACCCCGGTATACAATGAAAATGAGATTTTCGACCTCTTGGGCCCGCCATCCGGTCGAAAGAAAGTAAACACTTCATGATTCGCTCCGTCAAAGCGCTTCTCCTCGCTACTGCCATTTCCGTCGCCTGCTTTGGGCAGGCACCCAGTTCCCAGACTGCGGCGCAAAAAGCGCCGGAATCCGATCAAGCGTCGGCCTATTACCACTTTGCCATGGGCCGCCTGTACAACGAACTGGGGCAGGCCGAAGGCAGCCGCGAAGATATCAATAAAGCGATTCAGCATTACCAGGAAGCGCTCAAGCTGGATCCGAACGCCGGCATCATCTTCGAAGAACTTACGGACCTCTACATACAGAGCGGCAGGCTGCGCGACGCCATGAACCAGGCGCAGGATATGCTGAAGCAGAATCCCGACAATCTGGCGGCGCGCCGCATGCTGGGCCGCATCTATACGCGGATGATCGGGAACACGCAGACGGGGCGGATCGACGAGAACTTCCTCAAGCAGGCGACGGAGCAGTACCAGAAGATCACTGAGAAGGATCCGAAGGACGCCGACAGTTGGGTGACGCTCGGGCGGCTGTACGGGTACGCCCACAATTCGCCGGAAGCGGAGAAGGCGTTCAACGCGGCGATCAAGATCGATCCGGAGAATCAGGATGCGCTTACCGGACTGGCGCTGCTCTATCTCGACCTCGGCGATACCAAGCAGGCTATCGAAAAGCTGAAGGCGATCACGGACAAGAACCCGAACGAGCGCACGCTGGCCGCGCTCGCGAAGGCGTATGAGGATCTGCAGCAGCCGAAGGAAGCGGCCGACGTTCTCAAGCGCGCGCTCAGCATGGGCGGCGGCGAGAACAATGAACAAATGGCGAGCGAGCTCGCGAAAGATCTGCTGCAAAGCAATCAACTGGATGAGGCGCTGCACCTATATACCGAATTGGCCGCGGCGGATGCGCAGAATCCCGAATATCAGCTCAAGCTGGCCGAGATTTACATGTCGCGCGACCTCGGAAAGGCCCGCGCCGCACTGAACAAAGCGAAACAGATGCAGCCCGATAATCTGGCGGTACGGTATGACGAGGCCGGCCTGCTGGAGCGCGAAGGCAAGCGCGCCGAGGCGATCACGGTGCTGAAAGCGCTGCTGGACAGTACGGCCAAGCGCACCTACTCCGAATTCGAGCGCAACAACCGCCTGCTGTTCCTGCGCCAACTGGGCGCCGACTATGTGGCTACCGAACAGTATCCGCAAGCCGTCGATACGTTCAAGCAGATGATCACGCTCGATCCCGATGCCGGCCCGGACGCCGAGGTCGCGATCATCGACGCATATCGCGCAGGGAAGGATTACGCGGAGGCTATGCGGGAAGCCGAATCGGCGCAGAAGAAATATCCCAAGGCCGCCCGGATGCTGGCTGTGGAGCACGCGCAGGTGCTTGCCGATCAGGGCAAGGTGGAGCAGGCAGCCGCCGAAATGAAGACGCTGGTCGGCACTTCGGGAAAGACAGGCGAAGAGGCACACGCGATCGATCGCACCATGTACCTGGAGATCGCGCAGACGTATGAGAAGGGCAAGCGCTGGGCGGAAATGGGCAAGGCGCTGGACGAAGCCGAGAAGCTCAGCGCGAACGACAAGGAAAAGTCGGCGGTTTACTTCATGCGCGGCTCTATGTTCGAGCGGCAAAAGAAGTTCGATGCCGCGGAAGCCGAGTTCAAAAAGGTGCTGGAGGTGGATCCCGATTCGCCGAACGCGCTCAACTACCTTGGCTACATGCTGGCGGATCGCAATGTCCGGCTGGAAGAAGCCGCGAAAATGCTTCAGCGCGCCGTTGAGCTCGATCCGGAGAACGGCGCGTACCTCGACAGTCTGGCGTGGGTCTACTACCGGCAGGGCAAATATAGCGAAGCGGAGCCGCTGTTGATCCGCGCCATTCAGCAGATGCCCGATCCGACGGTGCACGACCATCTCGGCGACGTCTACGCGAAGATGGGCCGCACGAAAGACGCGATTACGCAATGGCAGGCCAGCGTGTCCGAGTTCAAGAAGCAGGCGCCTACGGAAGTCGATTCCGAAGAGATGGCCAAGGTCACTCGCAAGCTGGACGAGGCGCAGGCGAAACTCGCGAAAGAAGGCAGGTAGCTACCAGCGCAGATAGCCGCGGAGCTGGATGTTTCGCGGGGCGTTGCCGCCCATTACGCTGGTCACCTGGCCGAAAGTCGAGCTGGTGGGAGTCATGTTCGGCAGATCGAATTCCGGGTGGTTGAAGACGTTCAGGAATTCGGCCTGCAGCGTGAAGCGCAGACCTTCCCTGATGCGGACGTCCTTATTCACCGACCCGTTCAGGCTCCAGAACCATGCGCCCGGCATATAAATGCGGTCACCGATCGTTCCGGGCGTGGTCCACGGCGCGAAGTACTTGCTATTGGCCGTGCCGTCCGGATTCAACAGCGACGGATCGACGCGCGTGAGCGAGAATTGCCCCGCCGGGTTGTTGCGCGGCGCCTCCAACACCATGCCGCGGAACTGATCCACAGTCAGTCCGTTGAGCGCCACGCCGCCATCGCCGATGTTGTTGAAGGTGCGATATCCGCTGGTAAGAAGGTTCTCCGCGCCGGAGACCACCGTCGCGATCGATCCGATCTGCCAGCCGCCGATGATACGGTCCAGAATGCCATTGGAGATCGCCCAACGGCGGCCCCTTCCGAAGGGCAGATCGTATGTCCCGTACAGCCGGAACGCATGGCGGCGATCGTTACTCAGGGGCGCTTTATCCAGCCGGAAACTGCGGATGGTGGTGTAGTTCAGAACGTTGCCGCTGGCGC
>Ga0134128_10005160_pt1 | contig 15860 bp, 11 predicted proteins | sample KB31754_FD_96462 | JGI IMG/M metagenome (GOLD analysis project Ga0134128, IMG submission 96462) | Terrestrial soil microbial communities with excess Nitrogen fertilizer from Kellogg Biological Station, Michigan, USA - KB3-175-4 | ecosystem: Environmental > Terrestrial > Soil > Unclassified ...
AGCCAAGGCCCATCAGCACCATGATTGTCAGGCCCAGCCAGAACGCGCTGAAGTTGCCGGCCACGAAGCCGGAGAGGATCGTCAGCGACGCGCCGCCCTCGCGGCCGGAATTGACGACCTCGCGCACGTGCGCCGAGTCGGTCGACGTGAAGACCTTCACCAGCTCGGGGATGATCGCGCCGGCCAGCGTGCCGCAGGTGATGATCGTCGAGAGCTTCCACCAGAGCGAGCCGTCGCCCATGTCGTGGATGAGCGCGTAGGACGCGACGTAGGTGAACGCGACCGACACGAACGACGTCAGCCACACGAGCCGCGTGAGCGGGTGCTCGTAGTTCATCTTGTTCACGTGCTGGTACTGGCCCTTCGCCAGCACCTCGTTCATCAGGTACGACCCGGCGGCCGCGATGACCATGACGAGGCGCATGACGAAAATCCAGACCAGGAGCTGGATCTGCACCGTCTGGCTGGCGACCGCCAGCAGGATGAACGAGATGAGCGCGACGCCCGTGACGCCGTAGGTCTCGAAGCCGTCGGCCGACGGCCCGACCGAGTCGCCCGCGTTGTCGCCCGTGCAGTCCGCGATGACGCCCGGGTTGCGCGCGTCGTCTTCCTTGATCTTGAAGACGATCTTCATCAGGTCGGCGCCGATGTCGGCGATCTTCGTGAAGATGCCGCCGGCGATGCGGAGCGCCGAGGCGCCGAGCGACTCGCCGATGGCGAAGCCGATGAAGCACGGGCCGGCGTAGTCACCCGGGATGAAGAGCAGGATGACCAGCATCATGATGAGCTCGACGCTGATGAGCAGCATGCCGATGCTCATGCCGGCCTTGAGCGGAATCTGGTAGCAGGGATACGGCTTGCCCGCGAGCGCCGCGAACGCCGTGCGCGAGTTGGCGTAGGTGTTGACGCGGATGCCGAACCACGCGACGCCGTAGCTGCCGGCGATGCCGATGAGGCTGAAGAGGAGAATCACCACGACCTTGACGGCCGAGAGGTGCTGCAGCACGCCGAAGTAGAACGCGATGATGACGCCGATGAAGACCTCGAGCAGCAGCAGGAACTTGCCCTGCTGCACGAGATAGGTCTTGCAGGTCTCGTAGATCAGCTCGGAGATCTCGAGCATCGAGGCGTGCACGGGCAGGTTCTTGAGCTGGTTCATGATGACCAGCCCGAAGACCAGCCCCAGCAGGCAGATGACGCTGCCGACGAGGAGCAGGGTGTGACCGTCAATCCCGTTGAGGAACGTGACGGTCGAGAGGTCGGGCAGGATCATCTCCGCCTCGCCTCCGGCTGCGTGCGCCGGCGTCGCCACGGGCGCCTGATCGGGGGCCGGCAGGGCCGCCGCGGCGCGCACCGGACCGGCCGCCATCCACACGACGGCCGACAGCAGGCACGCCAGCCACACACGTCGCATTACATTTGCCTTCATGTTCCCCACATCCTCCACTTGAGATAGGCCCGCCGGGCCGAGCGCCGGGGCCCGCACTAGTCTAAGGGCTTCGAGCCCCCGTGAAAAAGCGGGGCGTCGGGCGCGGCATGCACCGTCCCCGGAAGACCCATGCCGCCCGTGAGAAAGGCCCGAATCGCCTGCTCCACCGTCAGGTCCGGGTAGGAGACGCGGTCGGGCGCGCAGATCATCACGTGCCCCAGATACAGCTGGTTGGTCGGCACGTAGACCGCCAGGAGCATTTCGGGCCCCTTCCCCCGATCCACGGAAAACTCCCGGGTCACGAAGCCCAGCACGAGGCCCCGAGCCCCGTCCTCGACGAGGACCGCTCGCTTGAAGCCTCCCTCGTTGTCGGGCGAAAACGCCGCCACCAGCTGCTTGACGGGCCCGTACACGGTCCGGAAGACCGGGACGTGCATGAGGAGCGCTTCACCGCGCTGGAGGATGCGCCGGCCGAGGACATTGCGCGCGACGGCGCCGACCAGCAGGACGATCGCGAGCGTCACCGCGAGCGAGACCTCGGGCGCCGGGCGGCCGAGCCACCGCTCCGGCAAACCGCCCATGAGCCGGTCGGCGAGGTGAAACACCCAGACGAGCGCGACGACGCTCACGACGAGCGGAACGGTGACGAAGAACCCGGTGACGAACGTCCGGCGCAGCCAGGCCCACATGGCGCGTCGCCGGTCAGCGCAGCCAGATCAGCAGCACCGCCGCCAGCGCCAGGCGATACCAGGCGAAGACGTCGAGCCGCCTCGAGGAGACGAATTTGATGAAGTACGCGACGGCGAAGTAGCCGACGATGGCCGACGTGACGACGCCGATGCCGATCGTCTGGAGGTCGCCGGCGGCGAGCGGGATGTGCCGCATCTTCCATCCCTCGTGGGCCGCGGCCGCGAGAATCGCCGGCACGCTCAGGAGGAACGAAAAACGGGTGATGGCGGCGCGCTCGAAACCGATCAGCATGCCGACGCCGATCGTGGCGCCCGACCGCGACACGCCGGGGACGAGCGCCGTCGCCTGCGCGACGCCGACGACGAAGGCGCTGCCGAATCCGAGATCGCGCTCCCCTTTCCGGCGCTGGCCAAGGTGCTCGCCCGCGAAGAGGACGAACGCGCCGAGCGCGAGCATCGACGCGGCGATGACCGGCGTGCGCAGCGTCTCCTCGACCTTCGTCAGGCCGGCCAGCCCCGCGAGGACGATGGGCACGGTCCCGACCGCGATGAGCTGCAGCCGCCGGCCGGCCTGGTCCGCCGCGGCCTGAAAGACGCGCGGGAGGGCCGAGACGACGCCGAGGAGATCGCGCCAGAAATAGATGACCAGGGCGATCAACGTCCCGATGTGTACGGCGACGTCGAACAGCTCGAGGATGTCGGCGTTGCCCGTCAAGCCAAAGAGGGCGCGGAAGAGGATCAGGTGCGCCGAACTCGAGACCGGCAGGAACTCGGTGAGCCCCTGCACCATCCCGAGCAGCGCCGCGGCCGACCAGCTCACAAACTCAGGCCGACACGCGCCGCGACGACTTCGTGTTCGTCTTCGTGGTCGCGACGGCCGCCTGGGTCGGGCCGCTCGAGCGGTGGCTCAGGATGATGGCCAGCGCCGCCGCGATGAAGACGGTCGAATACGTGCCCGTGATGACGCCGATGATCATCGTGAAGGCGAAGCCGCGGAGCACCTCGCCGCCGAGCGCGTAGAGCGACAGGACCGCGAGGAGCGTGGCCGTCGAGGTGATGAACGTCCGGCCCAGCGTCTGGTTGACGCTGATGTTCACGATCTCGGAGAGCGGCTTGCGCCGCATCGTCCTCTCGTTCTCGCGCACCCGGTCGAACACGACGATCGTGTCGTTCACCGAATAGCCGGTGATCGTCAGGATCGCGGCGATGATGTTGAGCGTCATGTCGTACTTGAACCAGGTCAGGAACACGAGCGTGATCAGGATGTCGTGGAACGCCGCGACCACCGCGCCGACGGCGAAGGCCGGGCGGAATCGGAACGCGGTGTAGATGAGGATGCCGCCGAGCGCGGCGACCGTCGCCCAGATGCCCTTGGTCCGCAGGTCGGCGCCGACCGCCGGCCCGATGAAGTCCGCGCTGCTCACCGTGAACGGCCCGAGGCCTGCTTTGTTCAGGGCGTCCTCGATCTGCTGGGTGCCGGATTCGAGGATCTGCGTCTCGGCGGCGCCCTCGGCCATCGGGATCCGAATCATCACCTGGTTCGAGCTGGTCCCGTAGGCCTGCACCTGCGCCTCGTGGGACACCGGGTCGATCGCCCGGCGGACGTCCTCGTCGCTCGTCGGCTTGTTGAACTGGACGACGACGGCCGCGCCGCCGCGGAACTCGATGCCCATCGGCACGCCGCCGCGCAGGAAGATCGTGCTCACGCCGAGCCAGATCACGATGATCGATCCGATGAGCGCGTGCCAGCGCCACCGGATGAAGTTGAAATTGGCGTTCGCGAAGATGCGCATGATCCTGTCAGGCCTCCGGCGTCAGATGCTGAGCGTCGCCGCGCCGGCGGGCTTGCGCGACAGCAGGAACTCGAAGAGCGTCCGCGACACGAACACGGACGTGAAGACGTTGGCGATCAAGCCGAAGAAGAGCGTCGTCGCGAAGCCCTGGATCGGGCCGGTGCCGAACTGGAAGAGGAACGCGGCGGCGATGAGCGACGAGACGTGGGTGTCGACGATCGTGATGAACACGCGATCGAACCCGGCCGCGACCGCCTGGCGCACGCCCTTGGCGGTCGCCAGTTCCTCTCGGATGCGCTCGAAGATCAGGACGTTGGAATCGACGCCCATGCCGATCGTCAGGATGAAGCCGGCGATGCCCGGCAGCGTCATCACCGCGCCGACGTAGGCCATGCAGCCGAGGAGGATGACGAGGTTGAGCACGATCGAGACGAACGCGTTGATGCCCGCCATCCGGTAGTAGACGAGCATGAAGAGCGTGACCAGCGCGAGCCCGGTGATCGACGCGATGATGCCGGCCCTGACCGAATCGGCGCCGAGACTCGGCCCGACCTGGTTCTGAGCCAGGTACGTCAAGGTCGCCGGCAGGGCGCCGCTTCGCAGCGTCAGCGAGAGATCGGACGCCTGCTGGTTGGAGAAGTTGCCCGTAATCTCGGCGTCGGTCGTCGCGATGCGCCCGTCGATGCGCGGATAGGAGACGACGCGGTTGTCGAGAATGATGGCCAGCGACCGGCCGACGTTGGCGCCGGTGACCGCGCCGAATTTCACCGCGCCCTCGCTCTTCAGCGTGAAGCGGACGTTCGGCTTGTTGTACTGGTCCATGCCCGGCTTGGCGTTCTGCAGGTCGCGGCCCGTGATCGCCGGCGCGTGCTGCACCAGGAAAAAGCCCGGCTGCGGCGTCGTGCCGTCGCCGATGTCGCCGGTCACGACGTCCATGTCGTCGGGCTTCTTGCCGCCGTAGGCGGCGAGCAGGGTCTGCTGATCGGCCGCCGGCCCCGCCTCCACGAGATTCAGCGTCAGGAAGGCCGTGCTCTTGATGATGTCCTTCGCGCGCGCGACGTCCTTGAGACCCGGAAGCTCGACGACGATCTGATCGCCCTTGGCGCCGTAGCGCGCGACGTTCGGCTCCGACACGCCGAGCGCGTTCACGCGCCGCTCGATCGTCTCGATGGCCTGCTGCACGGCCTCCGCCTTCGCGTTGATGGCCATGTTCGGCTTCATCGTGAAGGTGTAGGCGCCGTTCAGGCTGTCGCGATCGAACTGCGTGCTGACCTGCTGGTCGGAAATCGTCCGGAACTGGCTGTCGGAGGCCGGCGAGACGCCTTCGATCGTGAACGAATCGAGCCCGTTCTGCTTGGCGCCCGTGAACGAGACGTTCGCGGTCTTCAGCGCCTGCTGGAGCTGGCCCATGGCCGTCTCGGTCTCGGCGTTGACGGCGTCATCGGTCTTCACCTGCAGGACGAGATGCACGCCGCCCTGGAGGTCGAGGCCGCGACGCACGCGCGCCTGCGGCGGCCAGAAGGCGGCGACGGCCAGGCCGGCGACCACCAGAATCGTGAGGAACTTCCACCGAAGGTTCTTGTACATGGACTAGAGACCACCCGATTCGGGCTGAACCACGGGCTCCTGCCCCTGCAGGCCCCCGATCGCCGCGCGCGACACTTCCACGCGGACCTTGTCCGCAATCTGCAGCTGCACGGTCCCTTCGCCGATCTTCGTCACCTGACCGTAAAAGCCGCCGGTCGTGATGACCTTGTCGCCGACCTTCAACGCCGACTGGAACTCGGTCACCTTCTTCTGCCGGCGCCGCATCGGGAGCAGCACCACCAGATAAAAGATCATGACGATCAGCGCGATCGGAAAGATGGAGACGAGAAACCCCTGGACGCCCCCGGGCGCAGCCTGGGCGACGAAAAACGGGACGGACAGGGACGTAGGCATAGCGTCAGCGGGTGTCACCGGCGGCTGCCGGCCGGCGGGAATAGGCGCTCAGAAACCCCCGCTTCCATTCATCGAAGGTTCCGAACTCGATAGCGTCCCTAATCCGTCGCATGGTGTCAAGGTAAAAGTGCAGGTTATGCAACGTGTTGAGGGTAGCGGCGGTCATCTCGCCGGCCTGGAAAAGATAGCGCAAATACGCCCGTGAGTGGCGCTGGCAGGTCGGGCACCGGCACCCGGCCTCGATGGGCCGCTCGTCATGGGCGTACCGGGCGTTCTTGATATTGATGGGCCCTTCGGCCGTGAAGAGCTGGCCGTTCCGTGCGTTACGGGTGGGCAGCACGCAGTCGAAGAGGTCGATGCCCCGCGCGATCGACTCGACCAGGTCGTCCGGGGTGCCGGTACCCATCAGGTACCGCGGCCGGTCGGCCGGCAGCTGCCGGGCAGTCTCGTCCACGATGCCGTACATGACGTCGACGGGCTCCCCCACGGACAGCCCGCCGATGGCGTAGGCGTCGAAGCCGACCTCGAGGGTGCCCTCGACGCTCCGCGCGCGGAGGTCCGGGAAAGTGCCCCCCTGAACGATGCCGAACTGGACCTGACCGGGATTCGGACGCATGACTTCCGGCGCCGCTCCGGCGGCGACCGCGAGGAAGCGATCGCGCCCGCGTCGTGCCCACCGGAGGGTGCGCGTCATGGCGGCTTCGACCGCGTCGGCCGGCGCCGGCCAGCTCGGGCACTCGTCGAGCATCATCGCGACGTCGGGCGCGAGGCGCGTCTGCACATCGACGGCCGACTCCGGGGTCAGCTCGTGCTTCGCGCCGTCGAGATGCGATCGAAAGACGACGCCGCCCTCGGACAGGGTGCGGCGGTTCGCGAGGCTGAAAACCTGATAGCCGCCGGAGTCGGTGAGGATGGGCCGCGGCCAGCCGATGAAGCGGTTGAGACCGCCGGCGCGCGCGATGAGATCGTCGCCGGGCCGGAGGTGCAAGTGATACGTGTTGGCGAGCATGATGCTCGCGCCGAGCGATTCGAGCGCGTCAGCCGTCACGCCCTTCACCGCGCCGCGCGTGCCGACCGGCATGAACGCCGGCGTCTCGACGACGCCGTGCGCGAGGTGCAGACGGCCTCTCCGGGCGGGACCGGCAGTAGCGAGGACATCGAAACGGAAAGATGACATCAGTCACGCAGGCGGACTGGCGAGGGAAGGGGGCAGAGGGCAGATATCAGAGGACAGAGGGAAGAGGGGTGGAACGTGCTGACGAGGGTCATCATCTGTGTTTTCCAAGAAGAGAGGTTCTTTCCCTCTACCCTCTTCCCTCTGATGTCTGCCCTCTGCCCTCGTCCCTCGTCCGTGCGCAAGCCGCCCATCCGTGCCCAGCTATAATCTCACTCACTCGCGTGAAGCGTCTTCGTATCGGCGTCATCTATGGCGGGCGGTCAGGCGAGCACGAAGTCTCGCTCGCCTCGGCGGCTTCCGTCTTCGCCGCACTCGATCGCCATCGGTACGATCCCGTCGCCATCCGCATCGAGAAGGACGGCCGGTGGGTGCTCGCCGATCGGCCGCCCTCGGCGGCGTCGGCCGCCGACGTCATCGCGCAGATGCAGTCGGATGCCTCACGGCTGCGCGGCGGCAAGGAGGTCTTCCTGCCCGCCCGTCCCGGCGAGGAAACGCTCCTGGTCGTCGACCGCCGCAAGGATGGCGACGACGGCGATGCGGGGATGATCTCGCTGGCCGCGCTCAAGCTCGACGTGATCTTTCCCGTGCTGCACGGTCCGTACGGCGAGGACGGCACGATCCAAGGCCTCCTCGAGATGGCCGGCGTGCCGTTCGTCGGCTGCGGCGTGCTGGCGTCCGCCGTGGCGATGGACAAGGCCATGATGAAGGTGCTGTTCGCGGCGCGCGGGCTGCGCCTGGCGCCCTGGATCACCGTGACCCGTCGGGAGTGGATCGACACCCCGGACGCGGTCCGGGCGCGGATCGAGAAGACGCTGCCTTACCCGATCTTCGTCAAGCCCGCCAACCTCGGATCGAGCGTCGGCATCTCGAAGGTCCACGACCGATCCGAGCTCGACCAGGCGATCCATCTCGCCGCCGAGTTCGATCGCAAGGTCGTCGTGGAGGCCGCGGTGCCGCACGCCCGCGAGATCGAGTGCGGGGTCACGGGCAACGACCTGCCCGAGGCGTCCCTGCCCGGCGAGATCGTGCCGTCCAACGAGTTCTACGACTACGACGCCAAGTACGTGAGCGGCAAGTCGAGGACGGTGATTCCGGCGGAGCTGGCGCCGGCGCTCGCGGCGGAGGTGCGACGCCAGGCGGTCGTCGCCTTCCAGGCGGTCGAGGGATCGGGGCTGGCGCGCGTGGACTTCCTGCTGAACGGTGAGACCGGGGATCTCTTCATCAACGAGGTGAACACGCTGCCCGGCTTCACGACGATCAGCATGTTCTCGCAGATGTGGCGCGCGAGCGGCGTCGACTATCCGGCGCTCGTCGATCGACTGGTCGCGCTCGCGCTCGAGCGGCACGCGGAGCGACAGTCGCTGCGCACCGACCTCTACTGACGCGTCGCGCGCGCGATCGGACGACGTTTTTTGCTTGACTCTACTTTGATGTCGTCCATAATCTATTCCTTGAGTGATCAACGCTGACTCAGGCTACCCGTTGTGTACCGTCTCCCGACGGTGGGTAGCGTGACCATGACATCGCCGGCGAGGGTGCGGAGCTGTGAGCCCGCGCCCTTTTTTTGTGCACGAGAGCTGGCTCCGAAGCGAAGGCGCCGCGCGCGCGGGTCCAGCGTGCCGGAAGGCAGCGACGCTGTGGTGCGGTAGGGAAGCCGACGCAAAACACCACCTCGAAAGGGGGGATTGACGATCATGGCAGCTAAGAAAAAGGCAGCGAAAAAGGGCGGCAAGAAGAAGTAAGTCTTCGTCGCTACAGAAAAAAGGGGGCGAACAGTCGCCCCCTTTTTTTATTGGGGGCTCCTGAAGTCGGGAAACAAAAGGCAGAAGGCAAAAGGCAGAAGGCAGAAGCAAGGAGAAGGAAAAAGCAAGAAGGAAGGAAGAAGACCGCCCTTGTCAGCGCCCTTGGACAGGTTCCTTACTTCTGCCTTCTGCCCTCTGCCTTCTGCCTTTCACGCTCCCAGGGCTCTTCACTTGAGCGTGACACCATCCCAGATCTGAATCTTGTCGATCACATCCCACTGCGCCATCTGATCGAGGAATTCGGCGCCCGCCACCACGCGGCCGAACACCGTGTATTTGTCGTCGAGGTGCGGCTGCGGTGAGAGCGTGATGAAGAACTGGCTGCCCGCGGTGTCGCGGAAGTCGAGCGCCATGCCGACGGTGCCGCGGACGAAGGGCGTCACCGAGAGCTCGTCCGGCATCGAGTAGCCGGGCCCGCCTTCCCCGTCGCCGCGCGGATCGCCGGCCTGCACGACGAAGTCGGGCACGACGCGGTGGATCTTCATCCCGTTGAAAAAGCCGGCGCGCGCCATCGCGATGATCCGCGCCGACGTCAAGGGCGCGTTGACGACGTCGAGTTCCACCTCGATCGTGCCGCGCTTGGTTTCAATCAGCATGTGCGGCGAGTACTGCGGGTGCAGGAGCGCCGCCGACTCGAAGTACTCCGGCGGCTCGCGGAGCGGCGCGGGCCGCTGCGGCTGCGCGCCGGCCTCGCCGAGACCGTGGAGCAGCTCGGCGGCGCGCCAGCGCACCGGCCAGTCCTTGTCGCCGAGCGCCTGGTGCAGGGTCGAGAGCGCCTCGGTGCCGCCGTACTTCGCCAGCGCCTCGAGCGTCGCCACCCGTGCGGTGTAGGTCGCGTCCGAGTCCGCGCGGGCGTAGGCCGCCACGAGCCTGGCGACGCCGCCATCGGGCTTCGCCTGACCGATGAGGCGGGCCGCGGTGGCTCGGACGACGAAATCAGGGGTCGTGAGGGCGTCGAACAGCCGCGTCGCCAGATCGGGGGCGCCGAGCTTGGCCAGCGCCTCGAGCGCCGGCCCGCGGACGCGCATGTCGGGGTCCGCGACGAGGTCGGTCACGGCGTCGCGCACGCGATCGGCCGGGAGCGTCGCGAAAACACCAGCCAGCGCGGCGCGGACCGACCAGTCGCGGTCGGCGCCGAGGCTCGGCACGACGAAGAGGAACCGATCGGGCGCGATCGCCGCCGTCGCCTGCATCACGGCGGCGCGCATCGCGGGCCACGGGTCGTTGACGAGATCGATGAGCGTGTCGAACGCCCGCGCGTCGTGCGTGCGGCCGATCGCCTGCACGGCTTCGAGCGCCAGATTCTGCGGCGTCGCGCGGTCGCGGATGAGCGCGAGAAGCGTGTCCACGCTCGCCGCGCCGCCGGCCTGCCCGAGCGCGCGCACGGCCGAGATCCGCAAGCGCACGTCCGCGTCGCCTCGCGTGGCGAGCCCCTGCGCGATCGGGACGACGCGCGCGTCGTGCAAGGCCGCCAGGCCGCGCATCGCGAACGACGGCGTGTAGACGCCGGCGCTGCCGGCGAGCGAGGCGAGCGCCTCGGTCCCCTGCTTGTCGCCCAGCCGCTGGAAGGCAAAGGCCACCGGCCACCAGTGCGAGACCGGCTGACCCCGCTCGTCGAGCGTCAGCTTCGCGATGCCGTCATACGACTTCAGCCGCACGAGCGCGAAGATGGCGAGCTCGCACGCGTCGAGCTCCGCCGTCTTGCCGAACGACTCGTCGTCTGGATCGACGGAGGCGATGGCCGCCGGACAGCCCGCCGACGCCTGCGTGATCGCGGCGACGGAGGAGGCCTGACCGACGAGGCCCAGGGCCGCGATGGCACGGCCGCGAACGAGCGGCGACGGATCGGCGAGCGCCTTTTCGAGCGGCGGCGCGGCGGCCGGCGCCCCGATGAGGCCGGCGGCAAATGCCGCGGCCGCGCGCACGTCCTCGACCGGGTCGGTAAGCGCCGACACGAGCGCCGGCAGGCCCTCGGCCATGCCGACGCGGCCGATCGCCAGGACCGCGCGCCGGCGGATGCCGGCGTCGCTGTCGACGGACAGCGACACGAGATCGGGCTCGGTCGCGACGGCAAAGCTGCGCGCCGCGCCGGGGGCCGGGGCGGTGCGGGGACCGGCGGCCGGGTCGCGCAGGATGCGCTGCTGCTCGAGACGCAGGAGCCAGCCGACGCGACGGTCCATCGGCACGGCGGGACCCGCGGGCGCGGCCGGCGCGGCGGCGGGCGTCACCGGCGGCGCCTCGGTCGGCTTGCACGCCGGCGCGATCAGCACGCAGGCGAGCGCGGCAGCCAGCGAGGCACGAACGGACGAGACAGTCCTGAAGCCGGGCACAAAGGACAATCCTAATCGAGGACGGGTGTCGCGGGCGCCCGGCACCCGATCGATATACTCCTGACGTGGAATTCCGGTACTTGGCGATCGAAGGGCCGCTCGCCCTGGGCAAGGCGACGCTGGCCGAGCGGCTGGGCGCGCGCCTGAACGCCACGGTCGTCCTCGACGAGGGCACGAATCCGTTTCTCGACGACTTTTATTCGGGCCGCGACGGGGCGGCCTTCCAGACCCAGCTCTTCTTCACCCTGAACCGTCACCGGCAGCAGCTCACGATCCGGCAGGGCGACCTCTTCAATCAGACGACGATCTCGGACTACCTTTTCGATCGGGATCGGATCTACGCGTTCCTCAACCTCGACGACAACGAGCTCTTCATCTACCAGCGGCTGTTCGACCTGCTGTCGCGCGACGTGCCGGTGCCGGATCTCGTCGTGTTCCTGCAGGCGAAGCCCGACGCGCTCCGCGCGCGGCTGCGGGAACGCGCCGAACGGGCCGACGATCCGATTCCGGCGCCGAGCGACGAGTACATCCACGAGCTCACCGAGGCCTACAATCATTTTTTCTTCCACTACACGGCGACGCCGCTCCTGGTCGTCGAGACCTCTCACCTCGATCTGACGTGGGGCGATGACGCGGTCGACGAGCTGGTGCGCCAGATCCGCGCGATGGGCAAAGGCACGCGGTACTTCGTGCCGCGGACATCCTGACCCCGGAATGCCGGACTGCGGCGAATTGCCTCGGCGCCGGGAATCACCTAGAGTGCGGTGATGGCCTGGTTCAAGAAGGCGCGGAAGCCGATCGAGCCGTCGCCCGACAAGGCGAGCCGCGTGCCGGAAGGCCTGTGGGTGAAATGCCCGTCCTGCGGCCAGGTGATCTACAGCAAGGAGTTCCAGTCGACGCTCCAGGTCTGCCCGAAGTGCGCGCATCACTTCCGGCTGAACGCCGTGGACCGGCTGAAGATGCTCTTCGACAAGGGCCAGTGGACGGAAATCGACGGCGGGCTGCGCTCGCTCGACCCGCTCGAGTTCACCGGCACGAAGAAATATCGGACGCAGCTCGACAACGCGATCGCCTCGACCGGCCTGAACGACGCGATCATCGTCGGCACCGGCACGCTCGATGAAGTGCCGGTGGTCATCGCCGCGATGGAGTACGCCTTCATCGGCGGCAGCATGGGCGTGGTCGTCGGCGAGCGCATCACGCGCGCGATTGAGCGCGGGCTTGCCGATCGCGCGCCGGTGATCGTCGTCTCGTGCTCGGGCGGCGCGCGCATGATGGAAGGCGCGCTCTCGCTCATGCAGATGGCGAAGATCAGCGCCGCGCTCGCGCGGCTCGATCGCGCCGGCGTGCCCTACATCTCGGTGCTGACCGATCCGACGACGGGCGGCGTCACCGCGAGCTTCGCGATGCTCGGCGACCTGAATCTGGCCGAGCCGAAAGCGCTCATCGGCTTCGCCGGCCCGCGCGTCATCGAGGAAGCCATCCGCCAGAAGCTGCCTGAAGGGTTTCAGCGGAGCGAGTTTCTCCTCGAGCACGGGTTCATCGACGCGGTCGTGGATCGGCGCAACCTCAAGGCGACGCTCGGCCGAAGTCTGCGCATGCTCCTGGGCCTCCCCGCGAGCGCGCCAGCCTGATCGCGGACCAGGACAGAGGGAAGAGGCGACGAACCGTCTCTCCGGACTTCTCCCCTCTTCCTTCTTCCTTCTTCCTTCAACTTCTGCCTTCTGCCCTCTGCCTTCTGCCTTCTTCAGAGTCCAGTGCCCGCCCGCGACTACCTGTCCTCGCTCGAGCAATTCGGAATCAAGCTAGGTCTCGAGCAGATCCGCGGACTCGTCGATGCGCTGGGCCGCCCTGATCGATCCTTCGCATCGATCATCGTGGCGGGCACCAACGGCAAGGGCTCCGTGACGGCGATGGTCGAGCGCGCGCTGCGCGCCGCGGGCTACCGGACCGGCCGCTACATCTCGCCCCACCTCGTCAGGCTCGAAGAACGATTCGTCGTCGATGGCGTCGAGCCGACGCCGGAGGAGGTCGACGCGTCGATTGACCGCGTGCGCGCGGCCGCCGCCGCGCTGCCGGCGCCGCCCAGCTACTTCGAGGCGACGACGGCAGCGGCGCTGGATCTGTTCAGGCGGCGCGCGGTCGAAGTCGCCGTGCTCGAAGTCGGGCTCGGCGGCCGGCTCGACGCGACCAACGTCGTGACGCCGGCCGGCGCCGTCATCACCGCGATCGATCTCGACCACCAGCAGCATCTCGGCCGCACGATCGAGGCGATCGCGGCCGAGAAGGCGGGCGTCATCAAGGCGGATCGGCCGGTCGTCCTCGGACGGAACGCCGACGCCGTCCGCGCGGTCGTCGGCGCGGCGGCGGAGGCCGCGCGCGCGCCGCTGACGTATGCGCCGGACGGCGTGACGACGTCGGCGACAATGGCGGACGGCCGGACGATCGCGTCATTCGTGACGCCGTGCGCGCGCTACGACGGCGTACGCCTCGCGCTGCGGGGACGACATCAGCTCGACAATGCCGTCACGACGATGCGATTCCTCGAAGTGATGGCCGACACGCACGAGCTCGCCGTCCCCGCGGAGGCGATTCGCGTCGGGCTCGAGGACGCGGTCTGGCCCGCGCGGCTCGAGCTGCGGCGCTGGCGCGACACGGACGTGCTGATCGACGGCGCCCACAATCCGGCGGGCGCGCGCGCGCTCGCCGCGTACATCGCCGAGACCTACGGTCGACCGCTGCCCATGGTCGTCGGCGTGATGCGCGACAAGGCGCTCGACGACCTCGTCGCCGCGCTCGCGCCCGCGGCGTCGCGGTTCGTCTTCACCGCGGTCGACTCGCCGCGCGCGGCACGGCCCGCCGATCTCGTCGCGGCGGCGTCACGCGTCGCGCCGTCGCGACCGGCGGTCGACGGCGGCGCGCCGCTCGACGCGCTGGCGACACTGGTCCCCAGTCCGCTCCCGGTGGTGGTGGCAGGGTCCCTGTATCTCTGCGGGGAGATCCGCGCGCGAATCTCGTAGTATTCGTTGATGGTTCGCCGTCTCGGCCGCGTCTCGCCCGGCCTTCCGGGTCTCGCCGCTCTGCTGCTGGCGGCGTGGCCGTCGATCGCCTCGGCGCAGAGCCAGGCGCTCGGCAACTGCAAAGCCTTCCAGGCGAACAGCGAAGCGCCGGCCAGCCAGCCCATCGAGGGCAAGCCGGGTGTGAAGCACAATCAGCTCTCGGGCAACGTCGAGATCATCTGCGACGACACGCGCGTCTACGCGGACGAGATCGAGTTCGACGATGACAACGATTGGGTCTACGCACGCGGGCACGTGCTCTTCGAGCAGCCGACGGTGCGCATCAACGCCGACTCCGCCCGCCTCAACCGCAAGACCCACCTGGGCACGTTCAATCAGGTGATCGGCAGCATCCAGATGCACGAGGGCAAACCGCCGAGCGACCAGTTCGGCGGCCAGGAGCCCGACGTCATCTTCTCGGGCAAGACACTCGAGAAGACCGGTCCGAAGACGTACAAGCTGAGCGACGGCGAGATCACGACGTGCACGGAGCCCACGCCGCGCTGGGACATGGGCACCACGTCGGCCATCATCACGCCGGGCGAGCACGTCGTGATGACCAACATGGTCCTGCGGGTCAAGGACGTGCCGGTGTTCTACCTGCCCGTGCTCTATTACCCGATCAACAAGGAAGGGCGATCGACCGGCTTCCTCATGCCGAGCTACGGTTCGTCGACGCTCACCGGGACGGAAATCAGCAACGCGTTTTTCTGGGCGATCAACCGCAGTCAGGACGCGACGTTCTATCACGACTGGTATCAGAAGACCGGCCAGGGCCTCGGCACGCAGTATCGCTACGCGCTGCCGCAGGGCTCGAACGGCGTCACGACGTTCGACGTCGTCGATCAGCACGCGGCGACCATCGGCGGCGCCGACGTGCCGGCGCAGAAGACGTACACCCTCCGGTCGAACGTCAATCAGGCGCTGCCCGACAATTTCCGGTTCGTGAGCAGCGTGAACTACTTCAGCAGCGTCACGAGCCAGCAGCTCTACCAGCAGAACCTGGCCGACCTCGCGTCACGGACGAGCACGCTGAACGGCAACGTGAGCGGCAGCGTCGGCCGCTATCGCCTCAGCATCGACGTGGCGCGCCAGGACTACTTCAACAGCACCGCGCCGGCGCAGCGGCTCGGCCATCTGCCCGACGTGAACTTCGCGGTGCCGGATACGCCGCTCGGTCACACGCAGATCTACGTCGGGCTGGGCAACGACGCGACGTATCGGATCGATCAGTCCAACGTCACCGACCCGACGACGAATCGCAGTCTGTGGCGCGAAGACCTGCTGCCGACGATTCGCGTGCCGGTGGCCAACTTCCCGTTCCTCAACGTCACGACGACCGGATCGTGGCGGCTCACGACCTGGTCGAAATCGCAGGATCCCGTGAACACCGCGCAGGCGATCGGCTCCCCGGTGTGGCGCGAGATCTTCGAGGTGCAGACGACGATCGACGGCCCCACGTTCTCGCGCGTCTTCAACACGCCCGACGACGGGTATGCCGAGAAGTGGAAGCACGTGATCGAGCCGAAACTGACGTTCGACTGGAAGTCGCCCTTCGACAATCGCTCGGCGATCATTCAACAGGACGCGACCGACTACCTCGTCGGCGGCACCACCAACATCACGTACGGCGTGACGAA
>Ga0134128_10005161_pt1 | contig 15859 bp, 13 predicted proteins | sample KB31754_FD_96462 | JGI IMG/M metagenome (GOLD analysis project Ga0134128, IMG submission 96462) | Terrestrial soil microbial communities with excess Nitrogen fertilizer from Kellogg Biological Station, Michigan, USA - KB3-175-4 | ecosystem: Environmental > Terrestrial > Soil > Unclassified ...
CACAAACCCTGCGCGAAGGCTCCATCCTCATGCTCGATGACGGCTGCACCGTCGAGGGCTATACCTCCGACATCACCCGCACCTTCGTGCTGGGCAAGCCCACGGCAAGAATGATCGCCGTCTTCGACATCGTGAAGCGCGCGCAGACCGCCGCCCTGCACACGGCGCGTCCCGGCGTGCTCTGCGCGGATGTGGACTCCGCCGCGCGCAGAGTCATCGCCGACGAGGGGTACGGCCCAGGCTTCAAATACTTCACCCACCGCGTGGGCCACGGCATTGGCCTCGACATGCACGAGTGGCCGTACCTGGTGAAGAACGACATGTTCGGCTGGGATCCGGCGCCGCATCTCCAGGCCGGCATGACCACCAGCGACGAGCCCGGCATCTACATCCCCGGCGAATTCGGCATCCGACTCGAAGACGACATGCTGGTCACCGCCGACGGCGCCGAGCTGCTCACGCCGCAGAGCCCCTCACTCGACGATCCATTCGCCAACGTGTCGTAACTAGAAGCTAGAAGCTAAAAGGTAATAGCTGGGAGTCTGCAACTCACCTCACGGCCGGCAACCCCGCCAGCGCCATCGCGATCTCTTCTTCGGGATATTCGAAATTCTCCAGCTTGCCCGCTTCGTAGTCGATATACGACTGCATATCGAAATTCCCGTGGCCGCTCAAGCCAAACAAAATGGTCCGCGCGCGGCCTTCCGCCTTGGCCGTGAGCGCTTCGCTGATCGCCGCGGCAATCGCGTGGTTCGACTCCGGCGCGGGGATGATTCCCTCCGCGCGCGCAAACTGCACGCCCGCGGCAAACGCCTCGAGTTGCTGCACGCTGGTGGCCTCGATCAGCCCCAGTTCCTTCACATGCGACACCAGCGGCGCCATTCCGTGATACCGCAGTCCGCCCGCATGAATCCCCGGCGGAATGAACGTCGACCCCAGCGTGTGCATCTTCACCAGCGGCGTCAGATGCCCCGTGTCGCCAAAGTCGTACGTGAACCGCCCCTTGGTGAGGCTCGGGCACGCGGCCGGCTCGACCGCTACCACGCGCGCGTTGCACTTGTCGTGAATCTTGCGCCCCAGATACGGAAATACCAGCCCCGCGAAATTCGATCCTCCGCCGGTGCAGCCCACAATCACGTCCGGCTCGTCGCCCGCCAGCGCCATCTGCTCAATCGTCTCCAGCCCGATCACCGTCTGATGCAGCAGCACATGATTCAGCACGCTGCCGAGCGCATACTTGGTATCCGGATCTTTTGCCGCCACCTCCACCGCTTCGCTGATCGCGATGCCCAGCGAACCCTTCGTCCCCGGATGCTCCGCCAGAATCGCGCGCCCCGAATCCGTCTCGGTGCTCGGGCTCGCCGTTACGCTCGCACCATACGCCTCCATCAGTGCGCGGCGGTAAGGTTTCTGGTCATAACTCACGCGCACCATGTAGACCTTGCAATCCAGCCCGAAAAACGCGCACGCCATGGCAAGCGACGAGCCCCACTGCCCGGCGCCCGTCTCTGTCGACAGCCGCTTCGTACCCGCCATCTTGTTGTAGTAGGCCTGCGCCACCGCGGTGTTCGGTTTGTGGCTTCCTGCCGGGCTCACGCCTTCGTACTTGTAGTAGATCTTCGCCGGCGTATCCAACGCCTTCTCTAGGCGCCTCGCGCGAAACAGCGGCGAGGGCCGCCACTGCGCATACACCTGCCGCACCGGACCCGGAATCTCGATCTCCCGCTCGGTGCTCACTTCCTGCAGAATCAGCGCCATGGGAAACAGCGGCGCCAGGTCGTCCGGGCCGATGGGCTTGAGCGTACCCGGATGCAGCGGCGGCGCTAATGGCGCAGGCAGGTCGGCGGCAATGTTGTACCAGGCGCGCGGAATGCGGTCCTGCGGCAGCGTGTATTGAACGGTGTCCATGCCCGGCATTCTAACAGCGTCGCAAATGCTTGCGGTGTGCCCGAACGCACCGCGCAGCCGGCTGGCTCGCGCTACCTGTTACCCACGATCCGTTCCGCGCGCGAATAGGACCCGAGATTGAAGGCGCGGCGGTATCCCAGCGCGGCCAGCCTCTTCCTTGCCACCTGGCTGCGGATTCCGCTGGCGCAGTGCAGCAGCAGAACCTTCTCCTTGTCTTTCACCCGACGCACCGTGAGCGTATCGATCTCATCCAGCGGAATGTGAATGGCATTGGGCAGATGCCGCGCCTGGAATTCGGCGTTGCTGCGCACGTCCACAATGAGCGCGCCCTGCAGCAGATGCGCGCGCGCCGTTTTCGCAGAAATCTGGCCCAGCCGCCTCACCAGCCAGTACGCTGCCAGAATCGCGACAACAACAAGGAATGGTTTCCAAGTCATAGGATGGTTACCCCGGGAGCGTGCACCTGGTTCACGCACGGCATTGTACCGCTACGCGCCCGCGCCTGTATCCCTCTCCACCTCGACCAGCGTCGAGTAGAACGTGGGCCCGCCGCCGAAATCGGTTAGCCGCTCGCTCGTCAGCACGTTGATGTTGACGGTCTCCGGGTGCATCTTCGCCCAATCCAGGCGGCCCGCCACCATGCCGGAAGGCAGCTTGTCATTGAACGTAACCGTAAGCCGCAGCGTGCCGCGGTCGTTGAACATGCGCACCGCATCACCTTCGCCAATCCCGCGCTGAGCTGCGTCCGACGGATGCATCTCCAGTTTGCGTTCGTTGCGCGCCTCCATCTTCCTGTGCCCGGGAAGATTGGCAAACGTCGAGTTCATATAGTTGTCGTTCTTGCGCGCCAGCAGCTCCAGAGGATAGCGCTCCGCCGCCTTGCTCCAACGCGATTCAGCCGGGGCCACAAATCCCGGCAGCGGGTCCAGCCCCATCGCCTTCAGCGTCTCCGAATAAAACTCCACTTTGCCCGACGGAGTAGGTACCGGTCCTGATCCGAACGGCATAAAAGGCTTGCTCTCCGGCTCGCGATGAAACGCAAGCGGCATGTGCCCATTCGCCTTCAGCGCGTCCAGCGCAATGTGCTCCATGCCGGGATTGCGCGACAGCCCGTCTTCGCCAATCGCCATGGCTTCCCGGATCACGTCCTCATGCGTATCTCGGAAGCACTCCTCGTCGAACCCCATCCGCTGCGCAAGCTTTCCGAACAGCCACACATTCGACCGCGCCTCGCCCAGCGGCTCAATCGCCTTCTGCGAGTACTGCACGAAGTAATGTCCGTACGCGCCCTGCACGTCGTCGTGTTCCAGGAACGTCGTCGCCGGCAAAACAAAGTCCGCGTAATCCGTCGTGTCGGTGAAAAACTGCTCATGCACCACGGTGAAAAGATCCGGCCGCGCCAGCCCGCGCACCACCGCGTTGTGATTCGGCGCAACCGCGCCAGGGTTCGAGTTGTAGACGAACAGCGCATGCACAGCCGGCCCATTTTTCGCGTCGTCGCTCTGACCCAGCTCCGTCAGCGCCTGTCCCAGTGTGGACATGTTCACCACGCGCGCCAGCCGCCCCAGCGGCGAACGCTGCGCCAAGTCTGGCCGCCGCGTGGCCTTCTCGTCAAACTGAAATGCGCCCGAAGTGGAAAGCTGCGCCCCGCCTCCGCGATACTTCCACGCGCCGGTAAGCGCCGGCAGCATCACAATAGCCCGCACAGCCGCGCCGCCATTCTCTCCGCGCTGCACGCCGTAATTCAGGCGAATGGCCGCCGGCCGCGTCGTCGCGTACTCGCGCGCAAGCTGTTCCACCTCGCCGGCCGCCATGCCGGTCCAGTGCGCCACGCGCTCCGGCGTGTAATCGCGCGCGCGCTCGGCAAGCTGCTCGAAGCCGTGCGTCATGGTGGCAATGTATTCCCGATCCTCAAGCCCCTCGCGCAAAATCACGTGCATCATGCCCAGCGCCAGCGCGACGTCCGTGCCCGGCCGGATCGCAATATGCCAGTCCGCCAGCGCCGCCGTCCGCGTGCGATACGGATCGATCACAATCAGCCGCGCCCCATTGCGCCGCGCCTTCTCGATCATCGGCCACAGGTGCACATTGTTGCCATGAATGTTGCCGGCCCAGCCGATGATCAGCTTTGCGCGCGTGAAGTCTTCGGTCGGCGTGCCCAGCTTTTTGCCGTACACGTAATTCCACGCCTGCCCGCCGGCCTCCGCGCAAATCGTTCGGTCAAGCTGGCTCGCGCCCAGCCGATGAAAGAACCGCCGGTCCATCGACCCATACCCCAGCACGCCCATGTTGCCGGCATAGCTGTAAGGCAGAATCGACTCCGGTCCGTAGCGTTCCGCCGTCTCTTTGAGCCGTGCCGCAATGCCCTCCAGCGCCTCATCCCAGCTCACGCGCTCGAACGCATCCGGCTCAAAACCGCGCTTCAGCGGTCCTTTTGCAACGCTTGCCTTGCGCTTGAGCGGGAAGAGCACGCGGTCCGGCGCATACACCCGGTCGAGATACTTGGCCACCTTCCCGCACAGAAACCCCTGCGTCACCGGGTGCGCGGGATCGCCCTCTACCTTCACCGCGCGCCCCTCCGCATCCACGGTCACCAGCACGCCGCACGAGTCGGGGCAGTCATGCGAACAAACTGTGTGCACCACGCGAAACAGCGAAGTAGCGGCCTCCGAAGCCATGCTTTCATTGTAAGCTGACCTCAACTTCTTTTCCCCGGAGGAATCGCCGTGATCCGCAAAGCCCTTCTGCTCGCATTGTTTGTCTCGCTTGCCGGCCTCACCCGCGCGCAATCCCCCTCCGGCGACGAAGCCCAGATTCGCGCCGCCATGGACGCCCAGACCGCCGCCTGGAACCACGGCGACATCCCCGGGTTCATGCAGTCCTACGAAGACTCTCCCGACACCACATTCATCGGCGCCACATTGCGCAAAGGTTTCCAGCCCATCCTCAAGCGCTACCAGCAGGCCTATTCCAACACTGCCCAGATGGGCACACTCACCTTCAGCGATCTTGACGTCCGCCTGCTCCCCGGCGCCTGTGGCAAACCGGAAATCGCGCTCGTCACCGGCAAGTTCCACCTGGAGCGCAGCGCCAAAGGCGAAGCCACCAAGGATGACGGCATCTTTTCGCTAGTCTGGCGCAAGGGCCCCCAGGGCTGGAAGATCATACTCGACCACACAAGCTGACGCCGAGGCCAGCCGCGCCGCATCCTACTCTCGATGGCCGCTCGCGACGCCAACCGATGCTGTCCGCCCGCCGGGCCGCACTATTTTGCTGATCTCTACCGCTTCGACTGGAGCGCCTTCCGCTTTCGCCTGCCGCTGGTAAGCGCGGCGGCGGTGGCCATCTGCCTTTTCGCAGGAATCGCTGCCGGCCATCCCGGCGCGGGGCTCATCGCCGGCGGCGGCGCATTCACCGTCGGCTTCGGCCCCAACCAGCGCATCGCCGACTCCCGACTCATCCCCATGATGGGCGCGCTGCTCGCCACCTCCGCCGCCACGCTCGCCGGCACCGTGGCGGGCCACAAGGACTACTGGCTCCTCATTGCCGCCGGCGTCATGGCCATCGTCTACGCCGTGCTCACCACTCGCCACAGCGGCCTCGCATGGGTCGGGCAACAATCCGCCGTCGCCCTGCTCGTCGCCTCGGCATTCCCCACCGGAGCCGAACCCGCGCTTATCCGTGCTGGCTTGGTTGCCGCCGGAGGCCTCGTGCAACTGCTCGTCACCTCCGCCGGACTGCGCCTCATTCCCAACCTGCACCGCGACTTCCTCACCATGGCAAGCGGGCTGCTTAACTCCGTGTGGCAGGAGGACCGCTCCGTTATGAGCATGCTGCGCTCGCTGCCCCAGGCCATGCCCGCGCTCTCGCCCAACCAGGCCACCGTCTACGCGCTGCGCCTGCTCGTCACCATCCTGCTCGCCACTGAGGTCTACCGCCGCATCGGCATGCAGTCAGGCTACTGGATCCCCATGACCGCGCTGCTCGTGCAGAAACCCGCATGGTTTGAGAGCCTCACCCGCGCCTCGCTTCGCGTGACGGGCACGCTCGCCGGCGCATGGCTGGGCAGCCTGTTCATCGCCCACATCGCACCCCGACCAGAAGTTCTTGCCGCCATCACTGCGGGATTCGCGCTGCTCGCCTACGCCACCAACGCCATTAACTATGGCCTGTTCACCGCATCGCTCACCGGCTACATCGTCTTTTTGCTTTCGCTCAATGAGATCCCGGGCCCCGTCATCGCGCACCGCCGCGCCTGGTGCACCGCAATCGGCGCAGCTATCGCTCTCGCTATTCACGCCGATGCCCTGCTGCGGGTACGCGCCCTCTCACGCACCGCAGCTCCGCAATCCGAAAAAGCCGCCTGAGGCGCGTGTCGCGGCCGCTATGTTCTTGCTTTTCTTTCGGTCATCCCCGCAGGAAATCTGCTGTTGGGTGTCCGCTGCACCCTGAACCTGCATCAAGGCTCACGGTACGGCTGATTCGCCGGCGGCACCTCCAGCGGCGGAAACTTCTGCGGATGCCCGTTCAGCACGTCATCCGCCGCCAGCGTCAGAAACATGAAGTTCGATGACCCGCCGCCCAGCACGTACTCCATCTGCTGCCACAGGAATCCAAAATCCTTCAGCTCGGGAAAATCCGGCCGGATCAGCGCCGTCCCGCTCACCACGCCGCCCGGAATGTACGACGAGTCCGCGCGATTGAAACCGTACGCAATCGTCGCCGACCGCGCCCCCACGCCCGATGCAAACGATGCGGTGTTCGACCCCGGATGCACCCCCAGCATGAAATTCAGCGCGTTCAGCATATAGTCCGCCGACACAATATCCGGAAACGCCTCGTGCAGATAAAACTGCTCCACACCGAACCGCTCGATGTCCCACCCCGCACCCCAGATGTACGGCGTATACGGCACTCCAAACGGCGAATCCGTCGACTGCTTCTTCTCAATCGCCGCAAAATCCCGCCGCACTGCCTCGCGCAGATCGCGCGTGAATGCCGCATCCTTCAACTCCGGCGTGATAGGCGCAATCGCCCACGCAATCTTCTTCGAGTCTTTGACAATCTGCTGGGCACTCCCCACAATCGCCTCGCGATATTCCGCTCCGCCCGTGGTGCGGAACAACTGCGCCGCCGCAATCATCCGCTCGTCGAACGCCTTCGCCGGATCGCTCTCCGCCTTCCACAACACCTCCGCTGCGCGTACGCATTCATCGGCGAGCCCCGGCTTCGTCGCCTTCAGCACGCGCCCCGCCGCGGCCAGCGCAGCAATCGCCTTGTACTCGTGCTCCGGATTCTGCTCCGTGAACAACCATCGATCATCCGGCTTGCCGGACTCCGTCCCCGACCTCTCATCCGGCTTCATCTTCGCGTTGTAGAACAGCCCGTCCGTTGCGTTCATCGGGTCGCCCAGCAGCACATACTGCTCGAGCGTCGCCTCCTGCATCCCGCGATACACGCGCCCCATCGCGCGATACCCGCCCAGGATCGTCAGCACCCCGTGCTCCACCTGCTCCAGCACATCCGACTTGCCGTCCGGTACGTGAATCTGCGTCCGCAGCGCGTTCTCATCCACCGTCGTGTCGTCGTAATCCAGATGAAACGTCTCGTACGCGCTTGCCAGGATCGATACCTCATCGGCCTGCGACTCAATGCGCAAATCGGCGTCGCCCGCATCGTGCCATCCGCCGCGATTCATCCCCGGCACGGTCTCGCCCGGGGCAAACTTCGTCAGCGTCGATGGCCCCTGCTCATATCCATCGAAATGATTGTGATTCACCTCGGACATGCGCGCGTCGTCCAGGTGGCAAGCGCCATGCCACACGCGATACTGCTGCTCCACGCGCATATGGCACATCTGCACCGGCAGAAAATATTCGATCACCGGCTGCCACACGCCTCGCTGGTACACATCCGCCGCAATGCGAAACGGCTGCGAAACCGTGCCGCCATACGCCACCTCGTACATGCCCGGCCCCGCAATGCGCGTGAAGTCCAGTTCCACATACTTGTAGCGCAGAAAATCACCCCACGCCTTCGGCTTCTCCCGCATCACTTCGTGCGTGCCGCCCTTCGGATCCACCTCCATCACTCGCGCTTCATCAGCTCCAGGATCGTCGCGGCCCAACTCGATGATCGCCAGCTTCTTCTGCGCCGGGTGATACCCCACCTGGCTCACGTGCACAACAGGCTTGTATTTCCAGCCGGGAATCGCATGCGGCGTAATCACCCATTCAATGGCCCCCTTCGTCGCTCCCTCCTTCACCAGTGACCGCACCACGAACCATCCGTTGTTGCGTTTCGAGCGCGCATCGAGCAATTGCAAATCGCCCGTCTTTGACTCGATGATCATGCGATGCGCATCCGTCTCCGGCGCGACCGACAGCCGCGGCCCCGTCGCCAGCGGCATCGGCTGCACTTCGCCGTCCTGGTCGCGCGTCTCCGGCCCGTTCGGCTGCGGCGCAAACACGCCCTGCTTGTCGCCCAGAAACCACGTCTTCCCAAACAAATCGTTGGGAAACAGTTCGAAGTTGAATCCCACCTTGCCGATAAACGCCGCCGGAATCGGCTTGTCCAGGTCCACTGTCACCCGCACCGAATCGCCCTCGCCGTGCACCATCACCTTGTAGGTGAACTTCAGATCGGGATAGTTGATCGGGTTGAACCCCGTCCGATTCTTCTCCGGGTCCGGATACTCGAGCGTGGTGATGATCGTATTCGCCGCCGCATCCACCACGCGCCCATCCTGCTTCGGCATGGGCTGCCATTGTCCCGGCGCGGGATCGAGCCGAACATCCCCATTCGTCGCCACGCGCACGCCGTTCTGAATCACCGACACGCCGCCCTGGTGCCCGTCGGGATAAATATCCTGAAACGCCATCACGTTCAACCCCGGCGCCTCAAAGTATCCCTTCTTGTTCAGGCGAAGATCGGCCTGCGCCACGCATTGCGCAGCCAACGATGCGAAAACAACGATCCCGACCATGCAGCGGAGAGAATGCGGAAAAAAGTAGCGGCCCATGTGTGTCCTCATATTCTGTGCGGAAGCGCAATGCTACCAAACCCGCCGCATCTCGCCAAAACGATTACTTCACGGCACAGGATGTCTCAACTCAGCGAGACCTGAGTCGAAGCGAATTGTGATTCGGAGGAATGTCGCACAATGCCCGCAACCGGCAGGGGATAGGTCATGCCCGGTCCCCCAGCCCATCTCCGCAGCACGCTTCCGCCAAGAGAAGGCGTACAGCGCGAGCACGAGCGCGTCCCTATTGCCTGTTCCCGATTGCCTGTCCCCTGTCCCCTATTCCCTGTTCCCCGCCTTTACCCCGGAGGCCACGTGTGGTGACGCCCGCCCAATACGTGAATGTGGAGATGATCGACCGTCTGGCCGCCGTCCGAGCCGGTATTGATCACCACGCGGTAGCCGTTTCCGAGGCCCTTGTCGCGGGCAATCTGTGCGGCCGCAAGCAGCAGGTGTCCGAGCAGCCCCGCATGCTCTTCGCCGGCGTGCGCCAGAGAGGCAACATGTTCGCGGGGCACCACGAGAAAGTGCACCGGCGATTGCGGGTTGATATCGCTGAAGGCGCAGCACAGCTCGTCCTGGTAGACGGGCTTGGCGGGGATGGAGCCCTCGACGATCTTGCAGAACAGGCAGCTCATCGGGATCAGTGTACAGGAGGGGCAGCCCGACCCCTGTACAACTTGGGAGTTTGTGCCCGGCATCCTATGGCTCGAAATGGGATCCCTTCACTTCACTGGAGATATAGAGATGAAATTACAGTCCACCTTAAAGCTTGTTCTTAGAGGCTTGGCGCCGGCCGCACTGCTGCTGGCGTTTGCCGCACCCCGCATCGCCACCGCGCAGGCGAGCGCAACCCAGGATCACGTGGTAAGTTCGCAGGCGCTCGATCAGCAACTGACGACCAACTCGGCGACGCGCCAGCAGAACATCGAGACGTTGCAAAATTTGTTGGAAACGCCGACCGCGCAGAAGGCGATGCACGATGCGAAGGTGGATCCGCAGCAGGTGAAGTCGGCGATTCCGACCCTGACCAATGACGAGCTGGCAAATCTTTCGGCGCGCGTAAACAAGGCGAATAGCGACCTGGCCGCGGGCCATATCGGGCCTGGATTGTTCACCATCGTCATCCTGGTGGTGATCCTGATCATTATCATCATCGTGGTCAAAGCCTGATGGTGGCGCGTTGAGAATGCCGAAGAGATGGGCACTGTGCGTGGCGGCGCTTGCGGCAGCCATCATGGCTGCGCAGTTGCCGCCGCACAGTGCACAAGCACTGCCAACAAGTGCGCAGGCGCCGCGCGGCGTCTGGCTCGATGTGCCCTTTGTGCACCAGCCGCGCGAGGGTTGCGGGGCTGCCGCCCTTGCCATGGTGATCAAGTATTGGGCCGCGCACCAGGGTGGACCAGCGTCGTCGGCCGATGCCGCCGATGTCGACCGCATTCAGCACCAGCTCTATGTGCCGCGCCAGCACGGAATCCCTGCAAGCGCGATGCAAAGCTATCTCCAGCAGCACGGGTTCCGCGTGTTCGCGCTGAGCGGTCGATGGAGCGACCTTGAAGAGCAGCTCGGCAAAGGCCGGCCGCTGATCGCGGCGATTCGGCCCCAGGGGCAGAAGCAGTTCCACTACGTGGTGATTGACGGCGTCGACCCGGCGCGCGGCATGGTGATGATGAACGATCCGGCGGAACGCAAGCTTCTGCCGGAGGAGCGTGCAGCATTCGAGAAAGACTGGGGCGCCACGCACAACTGGATGCTGTTGGCCGTGCCTGCCGCCGCGCAATAGGGCACGGGATCGCGCTGTGCATGTTGCTGCTTCCGTCGGTGGGGCACGCGCAATGCGGCGCCGCGTCTGCCCACGCTTCCCGCATACACACTCTCTACGAGCAGCATGACTGGGCCGCCGTGGTGCAGGCCGCGCAGGGCGAGGCGCATCGCTCGGCCGACGAAAATTTCGACTACGGCATGGCGCTGGCGCACCTGCAGCGCTGGGGCGAAGCGCGTGCGGCGCTGCTGGCGGGGCACGCGGCCTGCCGCGGTGACAAGCGCTTTGCCGTCGAACTGGGCGGAGTGGCGTTCGAACAGAAAAAATATCCCGGGGCGGCGCGCTGGCTGCGCCGGGCGCTCAAGCTCGACCCACACGATAAGTACGCATTGAATTTCGCCGGCACCGTGTATGAGCTGATGGGCAACACAGAGGCGGCGCTGAAGTACTGGAACCGCGTCGGCAAGCCGTATGTTGCGAAGCTTGACATCGATCCCAACCTGAGGCTGCAGCCACGCGTGCTGGAACGCGCCTTCGTGTTCAGCCCGGCGGCGGTGTTGCAGCAGAACCAATATCGCGCCACCGAGGTTCGCCTGAACAGCCTTGGCCTCTTTCCGATGTACGAAATCGGGTTACAGGCGCGAAAAGATGGGCAGGTCGATGCAGAATTTCACGCCCTGGAGCGCGATGGCTTCGGCAGCAATCGCTGGCAGGCGCTGCTGGGCACGCTCGGGGGCTTGCCCTACGAAACGGTGTATCCCGCGTACTTCAATGCGGGACGCGTCGGTCTGAACGTCGAATCCCTGCTGAGGTGGGATGCGCAGAAAAAGCGCGTTTGGGTGGATGCCTCCGCGCCGCTCCACGGGCTGCCGGAGTGGCGCTGGCGCATGAGCGTAGACGGCCGCGCGGAGAACTGGATCGTGCGACGATCGTTTACCGGTACGGCGCCTCCGGAAGGCTCGCTTCATTTACGCAAAGCGGTTGTGGGCGCGTCGCTGGCATCGCTGGTGAGCGGAAGAACGCAGTGGTCGCTGGGCGCCGAGCTGTCCGACCGCAAATTCACGCACGTGGCGAACGGGCCGGCATTCAATGCGCCACTGCTTTCAAGCGGCTTGCAGGCGAAAGCCACGGGCTCAGTGCAACGGCTGTTACTGGATATTCCAGAGCGCCGGTTCACGCTCCAGGGAAGTGCGAGCTCCGGGCTGGCGCGATTGTGGTCGAACCCGGCTCGACTCTACGGGCAATTGCAGGGCGATGTGCGCGCACACTGGTATCCGCAAGCGGAAGGGAATCGGTACGAATTCGAGCAGCGGGTGCGCGCGGGGACTGCCATTGGCACGCCGCCGTTCGACGAGCTTTGGATGCTGGGCGTAGAGCGCGACAACGATTTGTGGTATCGCGGAGCGATCGGCACGCGCGATGGGCGCAAGGGCAGTGCTCCGCTGGCAACACGATATGTGCTGTCCAACAGCGACTTCGATCGCCGGGTTTACGGAAATGGCTTAGTGACCATCGCTGCCGGGCCGCTGCTCGATATCGCCCGCGCGGCGGCGCCCGCGGGCACGCTGGCTCCGCGAGAGTGGCTGTTCAGCACAGGCGCGGAGGTGAAGGTGACGGTGCTGGGCGTCAGCGCGGTGTTTACCTACGGGCGCGATCTGCGCACGGGAACAAATGCGTTTTACGGAACCGTCGCAAGGTAGTTCCCGCGCAATTCGAAAGGGCCGATCCGCGGCGCGGACCGGCCCATTCCATGCCGTGAAAATTAGACGAGCTTGGCGTCCAGCTCGATCTGTGTATTGTTGGCGAACAGCTTCGAAATCGGGCAGCCGCTCTTCGCGTTCTGCGCCGCCTCGTTGAACTGCTGCTGGCTCGCGCCCGGAACCTTGGCCGTGGTGGTCAGCGCGATCTTGGTCACCGCGAATCCACCGTCGGTCTTGGCCAGTGTCACCGCTGCCTGGGTCTCAATCCGCTCCGGCGTCAGCCCCGCGCCGCCGAGTTGCGCGCCCAGCGCCATTGAGTAGCAGCTCGCATGCGCCGCCGCGATCATCTCTTCCGGAGTGGTGCCGGACTCCGCGCCCTCAAACCGCGTCGCGAACGAGTAGTTCGCATTCTTCAGCACGCCCGTTCCCGTCGAAATCGTGCCCTTGCCTTCCTTCAGGGAACCTGTCCACACCGCACTTGCTTTGCTTGCCATTCCATTCCTCCTTCGGGGGTTTCCAATCGTGATTGTCGCCGGGCTGTGGCGCCGCGCCTCGTCCATCGCTCGCGCAGCGCATCGAATCAAAACCCGGGAGTGGATGCCATCTGCGCAGGAGCGCAGCCTGGGACACCTGCCGCCCTTCTTCACGGCAGAAAAGCCCTCTCTTCCATGCTAACCTCTCCCCATGCTTCCGCAGCTTCCCGCAGCCTTTGATTCCGGCGCCGCCACTCCCGTTCAGCCGGCCCACCAGGCCGCCGACACCCCCGTCGACCACCACTGCCAGATCTGCCCCACCTGCAATCACCGCCTCACCGGCTTCCACTGCAAGCTCGTCTGCACCTACTGCGGCTACTACCTGAGCTGCGCCGACTACTACTGACCATGGCCCTTTCGCGCTCCGTCGCCGCATTCGCGCTTCTCCTCGTTGCCCTGCCCGCGGCCGCGTCGCATCTGGTCACCGGCAATGGCTTCGGATTCGCTGTCGTCGCGCCGGAAACGGGCTCGCTCACGCGCTTTTACGCGCATCCCTACAGCTTCACGCGGCCAGACCCGCACGACCCGCTAAGCGAAGGCGTCGAGACAACCAACTTCATCCAGTCCCTCGGCTGGGGAGACACACCCGCCCGCAACGCCTCCGCCGACTACGACCAGGATTCGCACGTCATTCGCATCCACTCCTCCGCCGGCACTGGTTTCTGCTTCATGCCCTTCGGCTTCCCGCATTCCGCCGTGATCGTGAGCTGGCAGCCGCGGCCCGACCTGAGCGGGAGGTGGATTCCCCTTGCCGCCGCTCGCGGCGCATTGCACATCCAGTGGGCCCATCCCGTTCGCTCGCAGCAGGAGGTCGACGGGGAATTCGCACGCATGCGCCTGCTGCGCTTCGACAGTGTCGAGGAATCCCTGCTCCTCATCCCGCTCGCGCCTTCAGCGATTCAGTCGGCGGATCCGGCCCAGCCGCTCGCTTCTTCTTCTGACTGGGCACTCATCTCGCTCGATCCCGGCGACGACTGGCATTCCGTCGCCGACGAATTCGCCCGCTGGCGCGCCGGCCCCCATGGCGATCTCGACGCCTCTGCCCTCGCCGAACGCGAAATCTCCCAGCTCGAGGCCTGGCGCGTCAAGCCATCAGTCCGTTTCCACTCCGAAGAAGAACGCCATCTCTGGCGTCAGAGCGAAGTCATGCTGCGCATCGCGCAGTGCCGCGAGCCCAACCGTCCCGGCCGTTACAGCAACGGTCTGATGGTCGCCGCGCTGCCTGACGGCGCGTGGTTCACGCCCTGGGTGCGCGACATGTCGTGGGGAGCCGCCGCGCTCGCACGCATGGGCCACCAGACCGAGGCGCGCGCCGCACTGCTCGCTTACTTCAACGCTCGCCCCACCGGCAAAATGCGCGCCCAGACCGCCGGCGCCGACTACCAGGTCTCCGTGGTCCGCTACTTCGGCGACGGCTCCGAAGAGCCGTTCTTCACGAACGAAGGCAGCACCAACATCGAGTTCGACGACTGGGGCGAAGTGCTCTGGCTGCTCGGCACCTACATGCGCCAGTACAACGATCCCACTCTGCTCAGCACGCCAACGTACCGCGGCACCGTCTACGAAAGCGCCCGCGACTTCATCGTGCGCCCACTCTACGCCAACCTCGAAAAGTACGGCCCCGGCCTCATCGTCGCCCGCGACACCTCTATCTGGGAGGAGCGCCAGAAAGACGCGAAGCATTTCGCCTTCTCCACCGCTATGGCCATCGTCGGCCTGCACGAGTTCGCCGGCATCGCCGAACGCGCCCACGACGATGCCACCCGCCGCGACGTCCTCCAACACGTGGCCCAGCTCCAGAAAGGATTCGACGCCGCCTTCATCCGCGACGGCCATCTCCATGGCACGCTCGAGCCCGGCATCAAGAACGACATCGATGGCGCGCTGCTGCCCATCATCCGCTTCGGCGTGGTCACCCGCCCCGTCCTCATCCGCGACACGCTCTCCCGCATGCGCCTGCTCAGAGTTATCTCCGGAGGTTACCGCCGCGTGCGCAGCACCTACACCGACCCCGCTATCTACGAGTATTGGTACGAGCGCGAAGAATTCCTCTTCGTCGACTTCACTCTCGCCCAGACTGACTGGCAAATGCATCGCAACGCCGCCGGTGACGCGCTCCTCGCCCGCACCGTCCGCAAATCCGCCGCCGACCACAACATCATCCCGGAAATGTACGTCGCGCTCCCCTGCAAGCTCTTCCCCGGCAAAATCGGCGACCCCACCGGCGCAATCCCCATGGTCGGCTACGGCGCCGGCGAATACATCCTCACCCTCCTCGAACGCGAACACCTCGAACCATGACCGTGCGACCGCCCGACGCCAACCCCGCTATAGTGAATCATCCCCGGAGGCCACAGTGCCGCTGAATCTCGGAGCCGTCCGCGGCCCCTATCTCGACGACCTGCTCCACCAGCCCGAAGCCCTCGCCGCCACCGTTGCCGCCCTGCGCGACAACGACGCCCTCACCCGCATCGCCCAATCTTGCCCGGTCCAAAAATTCGCTCGCATCGTCCTCACCGGCATGGGGGGCTCGCTTCAGGTCCTACATCCCCTCGCCATTGAACTCGCCGCCCACGCCCGCACGCCGCTGCTGCTCGAAACCTCCGAGCTGATCCACTTCTACCCCGGCCTGCTCGCGCCCACCACGCTCGTCATCGCCGTGTCGCAATCCGGCCAGAGCGCGGAAACCCTCCGCCTGCTTGATCTCAATGCTGATCTCAACGCCGGCGCGGCGACCATCATCGGCATCACCAACACGCCCGCAAGCCCGCTTGGCCTCCGCAGCCACTTCGCCGTCCTCACCGCCGCCGGCTCCGAGCATTCCGTCTCCTGCAAAACCTACGTCTCCACCCTGCTCGCACTTTCCGCACTCGCCGCTGCCCTCACCGGTGGCGACATCACTGCACGCCTGCGCGATCTTGAACCCGCCGCCTCC
>Ga0134128_10005163_pt1 | contig 15857 bp, 29 predicted proteins | sample KB31754_FD_96462 | JGI IMG/M metagenome (GOLD analysis project Ga0134128, IMG submission 96462) | Terrestrial soil microbial communities with excess Nitrogen fertilizer from Kellogg Biological Station, Michigan, USA - KB3-175-4 | ecosystem: Environmental > Terrestrial > Soil > Unclassified ...
AAGATCGCGGGTTCAAATCCCGTCTTGGGTGCTTATGCTGGTCCGTGCTTGACCGTCCCACTGATAAGAGCAAAGGTCGTTAATCATTGCAGCTAAAATGTCCCCATAGCTTAATTGGACAAAGCATCGGTCTACGAAACCGAAGAGTGCAGGTTCGACTCCTGCTGGGGATACTGGAACACATGCAGCAATTCCAATAACAAAACCCTTTTAAGGTTTAGCGTTGTTGTGTTCCGTTATCCCTCGCTTGCTACAATGGTGAAGCGCCTGCCTTTTAAGCAGGACACGCAGGGTTCGATTCCCTGGCGAGGGACTGATAGATGCCCCGCAGGTGTTAGTGGCAGCATTTCCGCCTTTTAAGCGGTAGGGTCAGAGTTCAAGTCTCTGGCGGGGTACTGTTAGCCACGGAACAGCAGATGCCAAGTCCGTGCCAGGACGCAAGTCCTGTCGAACGCATCAACTAACAAGGAGAGAAAAGATGTTTCATAAACGTAGGGGGCTTGCTAGTATGCCCCCGTGTGCTGAGTCTGGTCGATAGCTCCGGGCTTTTAACCCGACGTAGGCTGAAATGCCTACCACCGCAGGTTCAAATCCTGCCGGGGGCACTCACGAATGAGAGAGCAGAAGTTCTACGGTCAGGGCATCAGGTATCTGTGTGACAACGCAAGACATCTGGTGTGTCTGCCCTACACGACAGAAAATCTTCACAAGATGGCGGAAGACCTGGGGATTAAGAGATGTTGGTTTCATAAGGATCACTATGATATCCCCAAGAGACGCATCGCCGAGATCGTGGCGAAATGCGAAATGGTGTCTTCGCGAGAGATTGTGGAGATCATAAGGGACGGTGGTGTCAACCGCAGTTGCGGACCTGAGCGTGGTCATTGACTTGCAGAGGTAGCACGCCGGCATGATGCACCGGAAGTGGAGGTTCAATTCCTCCCTGTCCCACTGATTGAGGTGTCCGGCTGGCGCTGGCATGAGCCTTTGAAGCTCGTTGACTGAGTTCGATTCTCAGCACCTCTGTTCACGAATGGATGAGAGCGTTACTTCCTTTGGGGCGGCTCTCTAATTTGAGGACTGGTGAAGTGGTATCACGTTTGGCTCTGAACCAAAAGTTCAAGGTTCGATTCCTTGGTCCTCAGCTTACGAATGACGAGAACTGACCGCGACCCCGAATCGGTTTAACATGGGAGGTGGATAGTGTCACGGCGAAACGCCTTGAGGAGTTGTACTTAAAGTTCTCTGATGGGGATGTACCTCCCACAGAAGAAGGTAGACAGCAGTTTTACGACTACGAGTCCTACGGCAAATATCCTGAAAACCCCGATCCATTTTTTCTGCGACTCCAGCAGGGCAAAAAGTGGTTCAGTGTTACTCAGGAAATGATACGAGAGAAATATCTGACGTGGGAGTGGTGGGGTTTCTATTGCTACTGGAAAGACTGGAAGGGCGAAAGATGGGTCTTGAAACATCTTTTCAGTTGGTGTCCCAAAGAACATCTGCCAGACTGGTTCTACAGAGAGGATATTGAGGAACCACCACTTTGAAGGCTCGTTGGCATGTCTGGTGATTGCAGCGGTCTGTTAAACCGCCGAGCAGGGTTCGATTCCCTGACGAGCCTCTTGTCTGATGGCTAAGTTGGTAGCCCCCAATCCGGTCAGAACGGAGCCTGGGAGCAATCCCAGGTGTGAGGAGACGTGGTAGTCCCTTGAAAGTGGCTCGAAACCACAGAAGACAAATGACGAGAGAGTGGGTCGATTCGGCTGCTTGATGAGAGAATGGCGGAATCGTCTGCACACCAATGATGAGATGACCCGCACGGAGAGTACGGTGAGCGATAGGCAAGAGATCGAACAAGCCATCCTGTTGTTAGCGGAACATGGCTTTGAAATAACCAACAAGAGAGGTGGTTATTTCACCAAAGATGACAGGTTTGGGTATTTCCATCAAACCTGCTATCGAAGCACCTACACACCAGATGATAAAATGGAGGCACTAGATAGCTTCCTGATCGAGAGTCACGAACATCTGGGTGAATGATTGATTCCCCGGTACGCTAATGGGAAGCGGCGAAGCTGTTAACTTCGTGTACCCCACCTTGAGTGGTATGCAGGTTCGACCCCTGCCTGGGGAGCTAAAGGAGAACGCCCATGAAGAAGGTAAAAAAGAGGTTGACACCTCTGGAGCATGAACGCAACTATGTTGCCTTCCTCAAGGAACGCCTTGGATCGGAGAATTACAAGGCTAACGCCACGCCGGAAGAGTACGAGGCTACTAAGGCGAAGTACGAAAAGGCGAAGTTCAAGTTGAAGATGCTTGAACTTGACGCCAAGAAGTAAAAATGCTTCACTGGTGGTGTACGGTGACACCAGCCCCAATGTGACGGGGGTGATTCTAGATTAGTGGGTTCGACTCCCACAGTGAAGCCTTGGAGTGCCATGAAGAATGCGGTTACGACGATACTGGTTGCCTTGACGGTGGTTTGCGTTCTCGGTTTTCTGGTTTTCAAGAGCGTATCACAAACCAGCACAATCGAGGCATCGCATTCCTCGCAGTTCATCTTGAACACTCCCTTCAAGAGCGTCCAAAAGTCGATGCGACGAGGGAGGTTTGAGAGTGAGACACTTAAGATCAACAACGCGATCATGTTGGAGAAGAAGTGGATTGACAAGAATATCCACTTTGAAAGAATTCTCAGAAAAGATCGCTATTGGGAGTTTTGCGGTAAATTGCTTGCCAAGGTGCAAGTCGATAACCCCAGGACGGGGCGAATGACAGTTGACCTGATTGAAGACATCGAGTTTGCCATCGACCATATTGAGATTCATACCCAATTGGTGAAGCCCCTCGATGTCGGTGTGACTGATTTGAAGGAAAGTATCAGTATCACACCTTATGGAGATAAGTCACTGGTGAAAGTGACAAGCTATCTCCGGTTGCAAAGATTCGTTCCGAAGATGTACAAGGATTACGCTCAGAACGAATTGGATGCAGCATCCTTACAAGCGATCTCTAACATGGAGATTGCTTTGCGAGGCTTGAAGTGATGGTGCCTATTGTGTAGCGGTTCTGCACGTCGCGCTGTGAACGCGAAGGTGAGGGTTCAACTCCCTCTAGGCACCCTTCGGAGGAGATTATGAAACAGAGACTTTTGTTCCCTGTTCACGGTAAAATTGACTTTGTTTCGACTCGCAGTGACGAGAAATGTCCGCACTGTGGTGAAAACAGAATTACGGATTGCATCTATGGGCATTTAACCTTTTTGTGTGGTGCCTCAAGGAGAGGAAAAGAAACCACTCCTTGTAGTAAAGATCGCTGGGTTCCATTTGTAGTTGAACCCAAACTTTGAGAAGACGAGCAATGGTTGCCGGGGTGTGGTTCGACTCCACAGTCTTCTCGTACTGATAGTGTGGTCGTCTAGAAAGCCCGCCACTTGGTCTGAAAACCAATGGGCGACATAACTAGGACGCTCTGGGACGCTGGGGAGACGTAGGCGAAAGTCCTACCCACACAGCCATACACCTTGGAGGAGAATGATAGAGTCCGTCACGGTTAAGCATCTTGGCTCAGTGGTAGCCACCTTTTCGTGGCTGAATGGTCAGATGACATCGAACGTCACCGATGGTTATAACGCCATTGTTAACAGCAATGACATTATAATCATCCAAAGCGAAGGTGTAATCGAGCCGATGGAGGGCAAACAGGTTGCCACCATACTATTCACAAGTGATGGCTCTAGCGTCAGCAGCATAGTCGTGAATTCGGATGATTACGACATTGTTGCTGTGAACTCCGATGGAACGATAGAGGTGTGCGGACACCCTGGTCTTAGTGGAGGGACACAAGACCATACGGTAGTCAAGGAGACGTGGACAAGAAGTCATCATCCTTGAGATTGATTCCCCTGTCTTTCAATTGGTAGGAAAACTGGCTGTTAACCAGTGAATCCACGTTCGAGTCGTGGTGGGGGAGCTTATGTCACGGTACAGTATCATCAAAGTGGTCCTGTGGGATCACGAAGAGAAGAAAGAAGTCGAAGTTGAACACTTCGATGTTGAAACCGAAGGAGAGACGATAGGATACAAGGGATACAAAGAACCAGCTAAAGCATGGCTGGTATTCGGAAACGAAAGGATTAAGTTGTCATAATGCCGTCATGGTTCAGTGGCAGAACGGGATCTTGGTAAGATTCAGACCTGAGTTCGATTCTCAGTGATGGCTCTGAGACACATACAGCAACTTCTATTAGGTTCAACTCCTAAAGAAGCCTGTGGGAAACCACTCGGCTTTTATGCCCCTTGGGGGCTAGTGTCTCGTTATCGGGGTGTGGTCTAGTTTGGAGTAGATGCCTGTCTGGGAGACAGGAGATCGCGGGTTCAAGTCCCGCCACCCCGACTCTGGTATGCTGTGAAGGGCAGTGGTTGGAAGTACATTTCCCTGATAGTTACGGTATAGCCTCCTCCCAGGCTTCAGTACACGCCGGGTTGTACTAATAAGGGCGGACTAGGGGAATGCCATCTAGTTAGGTTCGATGCCTGACCATGCCACCTGGAGGATGGTCGATGGACTGGAATGATTGGATCGCTGAGGTCAACAAGGTGTTGAGGGAGCATCAGGTTCAAGGACTGGTCAGTTTGATCACTCAGTATTGGAGCCATGTTCGTCATGGTTACAAACATGGTCAATCTCCTCAAGAGGTTGCCGAGTGGCTGCTGGAGCGTAACGACAAGTATGAAGTCCTTGAGTCTTATGCCGACGAGGAAGGAAGACCAACCTCAGAAGGCAAAGTGATCGCCACCAACCTTACGGAAGGCGAAGCTAACAGGATGTTAGATCGACTCTGGGACAACGAGAAGGTCTGGTGGAAACAACGATGCTCTACAAGGCAAATGGAATCCTCCGATACAGCGTAGTGGATGTTGGTTACAAGCTGATCGTTGAAGTTGATCAGGGGCTTGCAGACTACTACAGAGCGCTGATTCCGAAGTACAAAGAAGTCAACCGGCAAAGGTACGGGGCACACATCTCTGTGGTTCGGAAGGAAGTGCCCCCCAACCTAGAGAAGTGGGGCGAGTACGAGGGAGAAGAGATTGAGTTTTGGTACGACAATACCATACACAACGGTCAAGTCTACTGGTGGCTCAACTGCTTCTCAAAAAGACTAGAGGAAGTGCGAACCGAATTAGGTTTGCCTGTGTCTAGTCTGTATACGCGACCGCCTGATAGTTTTGTGAAATGCTTTCACTTGACTTTGGGCAACGTCAAACACAACATCATGGCAGGCAATGTGGGATAAAGATGACTCTAGAGCATCTCTCCTATAAAGCTGCCACCATATTTGGCAGTGTTGCTTCGCGTAAGGGAGCCTGAGCTACTTGGGTCATGGAAAGCGGGAAACCGTTAGTACAAGCTGAGGGCGTAACACCTTACTGGCAACCCAAGCACTGCCAATTTATCTGGGTGTGGGCTAATTGGCAAGCCGCCTGCTTTGGGAGCAGGACACCATGCAGGTTCGACCCCTGTCACCCAGACTGAGCCGTCTAAGCTAATCTAGTGAAAGCGCAAGTCTGAAGAACTTGATAGCTCGGAGCGTAACCGAGAGACGGCACTTGAGACGCATCCAGCAATTTCCACATGGAAAATAGACCCGTCGCAAGATGGATCTTAGTAGGTTCAAATCCTACAAGCACCCTCCGGGGTGTGCGTCTCGTTTTCGGGAAGTGGAGAAGTTTGGAGTTCTCGCCTCGTTCGGAACGAGGAGGTCGCGGGTTCAAATCCCGCCTTCCCGACTTGCACGGTGGGTGCGACTCCCACCACCCCGACTTAAAAGATGTAATCAGCGGTCTACATACCTGCATGATTACCTCCTTCAGTAAGTACGTTAAGAAGCGTGATATTCAGGAAGCAAACGTCAGATACTTCCGCCCAGGCATTGAGGAACTGGAGCCGAGAATCCTTCCTACGGGAGGGGTGGTGCCGCAGCATTTGCAGCAACACATGGCGGCTATGCCGTCACACATTGCTATGTCGCATCAGGCGACCATGCCGACTGACACTCACGGCGCACAACAAATAACAATGCCACACATGGCGACATCTCAGTCGCCACATGCTTCTCTGGCACCGCACGCAGCGGCTGGGCAAGATAGCGCAGGGTTGCCATCACACTTATTTGGTCTAGGATTGGACCCCAAACTACTTGCCACCATGATGCAACATCATGGACAGACCGCTGGACAAACTGGACAGCAGCACGGAACGGCTACCCCAGCCTCTTTGGCGCACGCTGTAACTGGAGCAGCACAACACGCCGCAGCATCTTTGGGCAATGATGTCCACGCCGATAAGGGCGATCCTGATGAGGGCGAAGTGGCTGCTAAGTTGCAAGAAGCAATGAAAAAAGAAATGGAGGGTGCTGAGGTAGAAGTTCGTGAGGGTGAACACGGCGAACTCCATGTTGAACTGCCTGATGTTGGCGAAGAAGGTCAGGAGATGCATGAACGCCTAGAAAAAGCTAAGGAGAAGGCAGCAGAGATTCTTGAACGTCTTGGGAAACTTGTAGAGAAGGTAGAGAGTACAGGAGAAAACTCTTTCGCTATGTTTCTCAAGGCTGACGACAACGGCGATATGGATGCAAGAGATGCCCTCTTCGCTACTTTAGCAAGAGAATCAAGAGATTATCTCGCGCTTGCCGGTATCCGCCCACAGAAGCGCCGCAAAAAGAAGCGTCGTCGTTAACTTGTATTTTCCTTTCACTGGTGTTATCTTAGTCAAACACACAAACCAGTGAAAGGAATGACATGAAGAAACTGGCGATTGGATTCTTTCTGGTATGCCTGATGGCTTTCTTTGGAGTTTCTGGACTAAAATCAGAGCCTCTGAGGGCGAATCTTGACAAGAAGTCGGCGGCGATTGAAGTAGCCAAGACCAGGGTCAAGATCGCTGAAATCGATCTTGAGGGTGCCGCCAAAGAGCATGGTTTGGTAAGGCGAAGGATGGATATGATGAATCGCCTCCAACAGTCCAGAGCAGTGTCTCAAGAAGATCATTTGGAAGTCTCAAGAGCGCATATGAAGGCTGTTACAGACATGCAGCGAGCCAGGGCGCGTGTAGAAGAGGCAAAAGCCCTGTTGAAGTATGCTGAGACGGTGGGAGAAGTTGATCTCACCCTGACTGCGAGATAATGGTGTATCGAGCCATCGAGGGTAACTTTGTTATCTTAGGAAACTCCCGACACCTCTGCTGAAGGTGGGAGAGAAACGGTGGTGAAAACCAGACTAACCGTAAGGTCGCCCCTGGCAAGTAACCATCAAGTATCGTTAACACCACCGAGGGTGCAAGCCAAACAGTCTGAGCGGGTGAGCAGCGCTATGAGGACGGGTTGGTGCTTAGTCAAATGATGGCATAGAACAGAATCGGGGTTACGGGTACACCATGAATTTATTGTGTTGGATCTTTGGTCACAAACCAGTTGAACGTCGAACAGAGACGAGCTTCGTGGCGTTCAACACTGGTAAATGCCATGAAACCATCAATACCTGGCAGGAGTGTGCTAGGTGTGGTCAAAGACTGACGCAGGGTGATATCCACCTTAAAGATGAAAAACAAATGGAGGGGCTAGGTCTATAAGACTCCCCTGCCGCCGGTCCCTTGGTGAAGCCTGGAGTACACGTCTGCATGACACGCAGAAGATCGCTGGTTCAAATCCAGCAGGGACCACTCAACTATTTAGGGGGTATATGGTACAGTCTTTTAATGAATGGATGTCTCTCAGGGAAAGCAACCTTTGGGAGAGGCATGGCGAGAACCTACCATCCATTTTCAGAAGGACGTACTACGCACTGCCAACCAATGAACAGATTGAAGAGTTCCAACAGTACCCTGATTTGACGGCAAAAGACATCTTGCAAGGCTTCGGATACACGATTGTTGGTCGTGGCGTAGATAGCCCCAAGAACAAGCAGATGATCGTTGACTCGATCCAAATGCTGTCTGATCGCTACCCAGAGAAGCAGGCGTACAAGGAGGCACTGGTGCTGGCGAAGGAACAACAGAAGAAGCCGAGTAGGTTTGGCAGACTGGTCGATTCGTCCAATGGTAGGACATCTGTATGACACGCAGAAAACAGAGGTTCGATTCCTCTATCGACCACTAAGACGCCAACAGCAAATCCCAAAAAAGACTTCGCCGCAAGGCGAACTATCTGGAAATGGCGTCTTGAAATAAGTAAGGGATGCGGTCGGCGGAATCCGCCTAGAGCATACGCCGCTCAAGTCCCTGAAATTGCGGGATCGTTCAATGGTAGGACCGCTGACTTTGAATCAGCTTATGTGGGTTCGACTCCTACTCCCGCAGCTATGAACTTGACTAAACTCAAGCAACTTGTTGACAAGTTGTATGAAGACGAAAGCAACCGCAACAAAAAGGTTGTAGTCTCATGTGGCTACGACGACCTCTGCTACACAGGGGAGGCAACAGGCGTAACAAGAAGCGCCTGGTTTGATAGCGGCTCTTGTTTTGAGTTGGACGACAATGACGAGGGCGAACCCGTTATTGAGATTTCAGGTTGGATGGGTGACTAATTACAGATGAACGCTGGTTGCGTGGGAGAGCCTCATAAGCTCATCATGGTAGGTTCGATTCCTGCATCTGTGACTTTGGGAGTGGAGGCTTATGCCGCATAAAGATCGCGAGGAACGTCGGAGATACCACCGCGAATACCAGAAGCGCCGTTTACGGGAAAACCCAGAAGCACGGGCTAGACATCGGTCCTTAGTGCGGAAGAATGACCAAAAGCGGATAGCAGCCATCGATACTGAGATAGATAAGTTTCGCAAAGATGGTTGTAAACTGTGTCCTGAAAAAGAATCTTGTTGCTTATCGGCTCACCACATTGACCCTACAACCAAAGAGTTCGATGTTGGTAACTTTCGCCGCTTAAAAAAGAGCATCAAAGTTGTCAGTGCTGAATTGAAGAAATGTATTTGCCTCTGTTTTAACTGTCACGCCAAAGTTCATGCAGGGGTTATTGAACCGGGAGTAGAGCAGTAGTAGCTCAGTTGGCTCATAACCAACAGGTCGTGTGTGCAAATCCCACCTCCCGAACTTGCTATCGGGCTTAATGGCGGTCTAATTAACCAAAAGCACCTGCCCTGTTAGGCAGGAACAGCGGGTTCGATTCCCGTCGATAGCTTTGACGCCGGGTGGTGTAAACGCTGTGTCTTTGAGTGATCATAAAAGTCACGGCACTTCACAACCGAAGATATCTAGGGTGTGGAGAGATAGCACATCTCCTCTGGAGGGAGAAGGTGTAGGTTCAATCCCTGACCCGGCGACCATGCCGCCATCGTATAGTGGGATTATGTATCCGTGGTAAGGATAAGACCTGAGTTCGATTCTCAGTGGCGGCTCTTATGAAAGATGCTCTTGCAGCCTTCGGCTTGATTGTCCTCGCTGAATTCGTTTGGATGTACTGGTGCATGAACCAGGCATCAAACGATCCAGATGTCACCCTTGGGGGTGCCTACTGTACCATGTGGATGCTTGGCATTCCTGTTGTAGCGGCGGGAGCAATGGTGGCTTACTTGATTGCTTCTTGGTTTATCGACATCCGCACCAACAAGAACAAGCCAGCACCGCCAAATACATCAGACCTTCTGGAGAAGAACAAGTCTCCACGCTGATATCTGTCAAGAGCATTCAAGTAATGCTTGAGTTCATCAACAGTGATGATCTTGTCGTGGTTTGGGTCGATCTCACCGTCGTCTGTGGCTAAGGCACCAAAGACCTTGCCCATGAGACGAGCCTGAGTCTGAGTGCCACTGGAGTCCTCTGCCCTGGAACTGGCAAGCATCATAAAAAGTTGCTGTTGTATGGGTGGCAAGGTTTCAATGCCAGGAAGTTCAGAAGTTGCATGGCAACTCAGTTGCCACCAGAGAGTCTTCTGGTTATTCTCCTGGGCGGCTTCGGCAAACGCCTTCACAACACTTGATCGCTGACCAAGGTTTTGAAGACCGCCGCCGACAAAGCCGTGACCAATGGTGTGAATCACCAGGGTATCGCCCGTCAGGGCTTCTTTCTTCATGCGTTCGCTGACAAAGGTTTTGAGTCGGTCGTGCGACAAACCGCCGATGTACTCATCGCCAATGACTTTGATGTCAAGACCCTCAGAAGCTGCTCTCCTGGCAGCTTCAGTAGCGAGATTGGCATCGCCCTGAGCCATACCCCCCGGCGTGTGGCGCAGAACCAGAAGACGAACAGCGATTTTCTTTGGTCGGGGTGGTTCCGGGGGTGGGACAGGAATCTGGATTCCCGGCTGTTGTGGCGGCACATGATGTTTATCGCCACCAAGGATCAACGCAAACAATGTCAGGAAGAAGAAGAATGATCCTACAAAGATTCCTGTTTTGTTCATGCCACTATCTAGTGGTATTGAAATAATTCACAAGATGAAAATAGCTGGTAACTGATCCAAGGTTATGTGGATGAGTGGTGACGCGCAGGAATCACCTAAAACCACCGACCACTGTGCCGTAACTGGCAACATGGGGAACAAGATGCCGACTGCGGGCATCCCCTGATTTCGGGGAGTGGAGAAGCTTGGAGTTCTCGCCTGGCTTGGAACCAGGAGGTCGCGGGTTCAAATCCCGCCTCCCGACTTAACGCACTTTTCTAAGGTGCAACGGGACTACATAATGGTGTGGATGTAGTTCCACAACAAGGACACACCCAGAGGCGACAACATGGCGATCTGCATCCTCCGTAACGTGTGGAAGTATTACTTCAACTACGGGGGTGTGAATGTCCAAGAAAAAGCACAAGAACAAGAGCCACAAGATGAGGCTTCATCTGTGGTTCCGTAAGGAAAATTGGAAGTGGTATGGTAGGAAACGGCATTGTACCAACGGCTCCTACCGCAAATGACAACAGGGCTTGGTGCCCTGTTGAAACAGGGCACTAGGCTTTTGCCGACATGGTATAGTGGTATTACGCATCACTCGTAATGATGAAACCTGAGTTCGATTCTCAGTGTCGGCTCTTTGGAGGAAATAAGGTGAAACATGATCGTGCTGAAGGAACTGCTCAGAAAGAACCGAGAGGTCGGGTTGCTCGATGACCCTGATTTTAACAAAACTAGGAGGTGCCACGACTGGCGCAACTACATTCCAGATGAGTTGCGTAACGCCTGGAAAGAGTTGTCCTACGAGGCAAGGATTGCAGCCTACCTCGTCGCGAAGCCGCAGGCGGATCGTGAGAATTGGGATTGATGGACTCCAGAAGCTATGATATCTCTCTATAACGCTACAGCAGGGACGGCGGGCGGTAGTTGAGATCCTGCGGAGGAATCCTAAGAGAGGCTTACCCGGCTCATTTGGAAGCGCCAGTCGAGCGCAAAAAACCATTGGACTCACTTCCATTCCTTGCTATAATGGGAATAGAGAAGAGTAGACGTACCTTGACGGAGTTGCCGTGGAAAAGCTGAAAGAACCGAAGCAACCCTTTCCTCCCTTTGAGTTTCATTACGACGAGAAGGTCGAGAAGAAGTACATCTACGAGTTCTGGGAGAGCCTCAGAGAAGATGATGACGACGGGTGGGATGACGAGGAGGAAGAGAAGCGGGTTCCTGAGAAGCCCATCTCCGAAGTCAACCTCGCCTGGCTGGTATCCAAGGTGCCTGAAGGCGTAAGCCTTGACCAGATCAAGGTCGAGTTTGGCTATAACGCTAACTGCATGGCTTACGAGGACCATTACGTCGGTTTCTACTACGAGGTCAAGATTCCGGCGCGGAAGAAGGAGTTCCGCGCCGCCATGAAGAAATACAAGGAAGACCTTGCCCAATACGAGAAGGATCTTGCTGAATACAACGAGGCTTGCCGACTTCAGGAGATCAAGGAGACTGAGGAAAGGTTGGCGAAGTTGAAGGCGAAATAGTCGCTGGTCGTATTGCGACCGGCAGGCTGAATTAACAGTGAATCGGTCGCCCTTTGCGACTGGTGGACAACCTAAAACCGGATGGAAGGTACTATGGATGGAGTTTTCCTGTTTGATGGCTCCCCCTGCGGATCAGGCGCTGGGTCTACGAAGCCCGGTTGAGCAGTTCGACTCTGCTGGGAGCTACTTGCTGACTACCGACCTGCGACGGGAAACCAGAGTACGGATTCGCGACCGTTTCGCATGTTAAAATCTCTGGGCGTCAGCACAAAAGGAGATGGCTCAATGAGGAATCTTACCGTCCCACCGATCCTGCTGAATGAGTACGGCATGGCTGTCTGGCGTCACAAGTATAGCAGAAGCCTGTTTGTTCAGAGGGACTACGAGTGGTGTGACCGGGTGGTTGTCATTGACGAAACAGAAGGTCGCCGCATTGTTGATGACATGAAGTTCAGTGAGTTTGACTTCGCGGATTGGGTGCCAATGACCGTGGAGGAATACAGTAGGGTCAAGAGTTGCTTCAAGGAAGCATATCTTGATTGATTGCCGGGGGGCTGGCACCCAGATGACGCTCTGAACGTCGTCCTCGCAGGTTCGATTCCTGCACCGGCAGTTGCACGATGACGAGAGAATAAGGTGAACCGTTACGCGATAATGGAGATAAACATGACCGTTAATGATGTTCCTGTTGGTGATAAGTTCAGGCTACTTTTTCCAGGCGGTGTACCACAGCATCGCACCTTTGAAAAGTTGGATCAAAAGTGGGACGAGAATTCAACTTATTGTACTTGTTCTTCTGATGCTCAGACCTGGCGAGTTATCAGATCACAGGACGCGGTATTGGTTGAGTGAAAAATGCTTCCAAGGTGTTAGCGGCAGCATACCAGTCTCTTAAACTGGTTGGTCCGGGTTCAAGTCCCGGTGGAAGCACTCGCAGGGCGCGCTCTCCGTGTCATGAGCGGGGATGGCTAAAGTTGCAACTACCTGCCTGATACGCAGGTAAAGCCCCTGCAACCATCACGATGAGGGAGACTGCGGGCATCCTACCTTGGAGTCCGCAAATGCAACACTGGTGAAACGGATTATCATGCTACGCTTCCACCGTGGAGTTAGGGGTTCAAATCCCCTGTGTTGCACCAGATAGGGGAGTAGCTCAACTTTTAGAGCCTCGTCCTAAGACGAGAGGTTGTGGGTGTGAATCCTACCTCCCCTGCCAATTTTTGAATCGAACCTACTACATAATGATGGCATAGGGTGCCATTGTTGTGTGGAGGTTCGATGTGTGACAGAAAGAAGGTTTGGAGGCAGCGAGCCAGGATCTACCTGGCAGAAGCCTTTGGTGGAAAGTGTACTATCTGCGGCTACGATAGGTCAATTGCCGCTTTCGACTACCATCATGTTGACCCAGAGAACAAAGATGAACGCCTTGCCGCAGCGATGAGAGATGGGGCATCGTGGCACAGAATTGTTGAAGAGGCAAGGAAGTGTACTTTGGTTTGCTGTAGGTGCCACAGGGAAATACATGCTGGTGTAACAAAACTTCCCGAAGATTACGCACGTTTCAACGGGAAATATGCCGACATCATAAAGTCGCGTAAAAAGGGGATCGATGGTTGTCTTATCTGTGGAAAGGACAAAAACAAGCGGCAGACTTACTGCTCGAAACAATGTGCTGATATTAAGTCTCGAAAGTTTACTATCGGCAAGGAAGAGTTGATGGAGTTGGTGAGTAAGATGCCTATGGAGGAGGTTGGCAGACATCTTGGAGTAACGGGACGTGCAGTTAAGAAGAGGTGTGTGAGGTTGGGAATCGAACTTGGTCCTCGACGCGGGTATTGGCAGAAGAAAAGAAGCGGTATTGGTGAAGTGGGATCACGCTAGTTTGCCATACTGGAATCATCGGTTCGATTCCGATATACCGCACTGATCAAAGGCTGGTTTGGGCTATGTCTGGACCGGCGATTACTCAAAGGCTGACCTGGGTTGCGATCTGGGTCAGCGAGATACCCCTGTGGTGGAGCCTGGAGTCCACGCCTCCCTGTCACGGAGGAGATCGCGAGTTCAAATCTCGTCAGGGGTGCTATGTTCAAACCGATCACCGACGAGGAAGTTAAGGAGCTTGGTTCTCGTCTCGACTCTCTGTTCATTGCAGCCGATTCGGTGCCAGAGATGTATCGTAAGCTGAACACCTTGACCAAGAACGGCAGTCCGAACTGGACTTTGTTGCGTAGTCCTTGGTGGGTGCGAGACATTTTGGTGGCAATCGTCATCAAACCAAGGACAGAATGATGCTTTACGTTGTCGCCAATGATTTCGATGAGCAGATACGTTTGGTTAAGGCGAACAGCCCAGATGATGCCGTTGCCAAGGTTAAGGCAAGTATACCGCCAGGGGAATTACAGGAGGTTGGCGAACGACTGGTGCAGAGCGCAAAGCACGGTCGCAAACTGTGGGATGAGACTGTGGCAGACCACGAAAGACACCAACAGTGGCGTAAGGAGAATGGAATGCCTCCTGCCCCTCCCTTACGGGAAAACCCGTACATTGACGACCCGGAGTCGTTCAGGAATGTTGGTCTGGATGATTACGACTGGTGGGTTCTTCAAGAGGTTGACCCCGACCGAGAGATCACAATCCTTGAGGAACTATATCGATGAGAGCCGATCCCGTACTGAACCCACGATGAGAGCAACCACTGCATTCGCGCCGATGAGAGTTGATTCAGCTTATCCACCAGTGATGAGAGATGCACCAGTGGTATGATGTGACGAGAGGGCATCATCTACCGTACATGATTGAAGTACCAGACAAAATCGTGAAAAACCTGCTTGAAGTCCTTGACGACGTGGGCTGGTATCTTCATCAAAAGGGGCACAACGACCATGACGCATCAGACCTTTTGGTGCGTCTGAGAGAAGTGAAACACGACTTTGAGAACACAGCCAAGTCGAAAGGCGGGGGGAGCGAAAGCTGAGAACTCCGGTGAGAGTTGCAAAAGGCTGTCGCCTAGCCTGAACCGCCTCAGAGCGGGGATTGTAGTACAAGATGGCAACTTGTGTGACGAACCTCACCTTGGCTGCGTACAGGAGGGTAAGATGGAATATCTGACCCCGACCGTTCCCGAAAAGTGCATGATGTGTGGTGCCCCTTACAAGGGCGGTCATGCAAGACCGGGGGATCACATGAAGATGGGTCTTCGTGTGTTCTACGACTGCGGGGCATCGATATCCATCTTCAAGGATTGTTCTCATCCAGAGGACGGATGCTTCCACTTGCTGACGAAGAACTGTTGGTGTGAACACAACCAGAAGGTAACAGATTCAAAAATGGAGGCTAACTCCTGATGGGTCTTCTGTTTTACCCCGGCAAGACACTGCTTGGTACTGATGTTTTTTGTCGCGTTGTGGATGGTGAGATCGTCCCATGCGAGGATCAAAAAACCGCCAAGAGGGAATGGGATGAAGCGGCTTACTGGCGAGAACAAGGACGTGAATTGACGGGCGAAGATGTAGAAAAGGCTTTAGCCCGACTTCTGAAAAAGTGATTGTAATGGGCACGCATGTTCCAAGGGGGCGAGGACGGTTCGCAGCCGACCTGGGAGGGTTCGATTCCCTTCGTGTCCACTGATGAGAGAGTCACCTGCGGAAAGCGTTGGTGGCTAATGACGAGAGGTCATCAACGACGGTTAGCACGAAGAGAGAGCATCTTTACTTCAAGTGCGAATGAGGGGGATCTACGATGGACAGCGCCGCAACCATTGATGAAGCCGTCACAAGTTTGGCGGCACACCTGGGTGAACCCGACGTGTTCACCAACATAAGGCACAACGGTAAGGTCATCCTCGTTGATGTCAACTTCATCTATCGAGTTCAAGACCTTCCCTCCGAGTGGAAGGGTTATAAAGTTACAACCGGCAGAAGGAG
>Ga0134128_10005164_pt1 | contig 15857 bp, 13 predicted proteins | sample KB31754_FD_96462 | JGI IMG/M metagenome (GOLD analysis project Ga0134128, IMG submission 96462) | Terrestrial soil microbial communities with excess Nitrogen fertilizer from Kellogg Biological Station, Michigan, USA - KB3-175-4 | ecosystem: Environmental > Terrestrial > Soil > Unclassified ...
AAAACGCCGTGCATGCTCTGGACGCCGCCTCAGCCGCCGTGGACCAGAACGTTCCCCACGAGATGCTACTGCTCGACCTCTACAGTGCGTTGCGTCCGCTCGACGAAATCACGGGCGTTACCACCAGCGACGATATCCTGGGGCTGATCTTCAGCACGTTCTGCGTGGGAAAGTAATGGACTGGGCGCGAACGTCAAACATTTTAGCGGGGTAGCGGAGGGTCAATGCTGGGAGAACGGGAGAGGGCTGCAATTGCGCGCCTGTGGCAGCGCAAGCTGGAGCAGGACGCCCGAGGACTGCCACAGGCGGAGCGGCACCGCAACCTGGCGCCGCCCAGTGCGGAGTTTCTGTGTGCCTTGGCCGCCGGCATCGGTGCGAGGAGAATGGTCGATATCGGCGGGTCGAGCGGGATTTCCACCATCGTGCTGGCGGTCGCCGCGCGCGATGCGGGCGGCAGACTCACGTCAATTGAGATCGAGCCGACGCGGCAACTTGAGTCTCGTGAACTTCTGAGGAGCCTTGCCCTGGATGATTTCGTGGAATACATCCGCGGCGACGCCGGCGCGGTGCTGCCCCAGATTGGCGAAGTGGATCTGGCTCTGATTGACTGCGAAAAGGAGGACTACATCCGCTTTTTTGACATGCTGGGGGTATCACCAGGTGGATTCGTTGTGGCTGACAACATCATTTCCCATTCGTTAACCAGCTATGTGAAGCACGTCAGGCAGCGTCTTCATGTCGAATCTGTGACCCTGCCGATTGGCAAAGGTCTGGAACTGACGAGGTTTGTTGTCTAGCGGCCGAATGGGACAGTTTGGCGCGGTGCCGTTGTTCGATCGAGTTCACTGAGTCATTCGCCTGAGGGCACGCCGGGATGGACCATGCTAAATTGACCTCTTTGGGCGAAGGCGCTTCCATTGGTTCATCTCAGGCGGTGGCACGCCGCGCAGGAGCAGTCACCCGTTGGCGATAACGACGGACGCACAGTGGTACAAGGACGCGGTCATCTACCAGGTGCACGTCCGCACGTTTTACGACAGCAATGGCGACGGCATTGGCGATTTCGCCGGCCTGGCCCAGAAATTGGACTATCTTCAAAAACTGGGCATCACCGCCATCTGGCTCATGCCCTTCTTCCCTTCGCCCTTGAAAGATGACGGCTACGACATCTCCGATTACCGCTCTGTCCACAGCAGCTACGGCAACCTGCAGGACTTCACGGCGTTTCTGAACGCGGCGCACGAACACGGCATCCGGGTGATTGTGGAGTTTGTGCTCAACCACACCTCCGACCAGCATGCCTGGTTCCAGGAATCACGCCGCTCCACCGACAATCCTAAGCGTGATTGGTACGTGTGGAGCGAGGCGGACACGCGCTATCGCGGCGCGCGCATCATCTTTCTCGATACCGAGATGTCAAACTGGGCCCGGGACCCAGTTTCCAAGTCTTACTACTGGCATCGCTTCTTCAGCCACCAGCCAGACCTGAATTACGACAACCCGGAAGTGCGGGAGGAGATGTGGAGGGTGATGACCTTCTGGCTCGACCTGGGGGTGGACGGCTTCCGCCTGGACGCGGTTCCCTACCTGGTGGAGCGCGAGGGCACCTCCTGCGAGAACCTGCCGGAAACACATGCCATCATCAAGGACTTTCGGGCGCGGCTGGACGCCAGCTATCCCGGCCGAATGCTGCTGGCCGAAGCCAATCAGTGGCCGGCGGACCTGCGTCCATACTTCGGCAACGACGACGAATTCCACATGGCTTTCCACTTCCCGCTCATGCCGCGCATGTTCATGGGGCTGAAGCTGGAGGATCGCAAGCCCATCATGGAAATCCTGCAGCAGACGCCGGAAATCCCTCCCGGCTGCCAGTGGTGCCTTTTCCTGCGCAACCATGACGAGCTTACCCTGGAAATGGTCACCGATGTCGAGCGCGACTACATGTACGACGCGTACGCGGGCGACAAGACCATGCGGCTCAACCTCGGAATCCGGCGGCGGCTGGCGCCGCTGCTGGAAAACGACCGCCGGCGGGTGGAACTGATGAACGGGATGCTGATGTCCCTGCCCGGCACGCCCATCATTTACTACGGCGATGAGATCGGCATGGGCGATAACGTTTTTCTCGGCGACCGCAATGGAGTGCGCACTCCCATGCAGTGGAGCGGCGGATGGAACGCGGGCTTTTCCACCGCCGATCCGGAGAGTCTCTATTCGCCTCTTATTCTCAACCCGCTGTTTGGCTATCAGGCCATCAACGTGCTTTCGCAGCAGCGCTCGCAGCACTCCTTGTTGTCCTGGATGCGGCGGCTGATCGAAGTGCGCAAGTCCACGCCCGTGTTCGGAAGAGGGTCCATCGAGTTCCTGCAGCCGCCCAATCACCGAGTGCTGGCCTACGTGCGGCAACTGGGCAAGGAACGGGTACTGGCGGTGAATAATCTTTCCAGTTCGGCGCAGGCGGTGGAACTGGACTTGCGGCGTTACAAGGGATATATCCTAGTGGAAATGTTTGGCAGGAACATTTTTCCCCGCATTGGAGACGCGCCTTACCTGCTGACCCTGGGCCCGCACCAGTTCTACTGGTTCCGCCTGCGGAAAATCTGACGCGGGAACCGGAAAAGGGAGGAATTTTTGGCCGAGCAGTTGCTCTCGGATGATTTTCTGCGCCAGCTGATGAACGTGGGAGAGGTGGACCTGGTGGTTGACCTGCCTACTCATAACCATGCCGCGATCGTGGGTAAGGTGGTGCAGGCGGTGCGGGTCGGGCTGTTGAAGTATTTTCCGCGGGAACGCGCCGTGCTGATCAATAGCGACGCTGGCTCCCGCGATGGCAGCGTGCAGGCAGTGTTGCAGGCGGCCGCGGCCTCTCTCCCGGCGGATGCGGCCCGGAGCTCGTTGCGCACTTTCCATGCCGTGACTGCGAGCCGTGGAGAGGGCGCAAGCACGCCTTCCGGGCTGGTTCCTCTGATGGCCGCCGCTGACCTGCTGCAAGCCAAAGCCTGCGCCGTGATTTCCCCGACCGAAAGCGTGAACCCGGACTGGATTCAGCACCTTCTGGGTCCGCTCTACCGGCGGGAATTTGCATTGGTGGCGCCGCTCTATCGCCGCCACAAATTCGAGGGACTACTCATCAAGTTGCTGCTCTACCCCATGATGCGGGCCATGTACGGCAAGAGAATTCGCGAGCCCTACCCCACCGATTTCGGCTTCTCCGGGCGCCTGGCTTCCGAACTGCTGGCCGGCCCCATGGCCTGGGAGCCGGAGGCGGAAGGAATGGGAGACCAGCTGTGGCTGACCACTTCGGCTGTGGCCAATGGTCACGCGGTTTGCGAGGCTTTTCTCGGCGCCAAGGCGCAGACCGACCACACCTCCGACCTGGTGCGGGCCATGCGCCAGACCGCCGGCGGCTTGTTTGCCTCCCTGCCGGGCAATGTGGAGCGCTGGCAGACCATCCAGGGGTCGGAGCCGGTGCCGCTCACCGACGGAGGCGCGGAAACGACCAGCGAACCGCTGCGGCTGAATCGCAAGCGCCTGTATGCCATGTTTCGTTCCGGGGTCACCGAACTGCAGCCGGTTCTTAGCGCTATTCTGGCCGCCAAGACCCTGGCGGAGCTAACCGGCTTCGCCGCCGCGGACGAAGAGCATTTTTGCTTTCCCGATGCGCTATGGGCGCGAGTGGTTTACGAATTTGCTGTTTCTTATCACAAGGCGGTCATCAGCCGCGACCACATCATTCAGGCTCTGGTTCCGCTCTATCGCGGCAAGCTGTATGAATTCCTTACGCAGAACCGCCATGCCAGCGTGGAAGAGGTAGAAGGCCGCCTGGAGGCGCTCTGCCTGGTGTTTGAGCGCCTGAAAGTATACTTGTTGCAGTTGTGGAACGGCCAGGAAGGAGCTTCTTATGAAGGAAATGATCCTCCAAGAGCTGAGCCGGATGTGGGACGGTCTGGCGAGGGGGTTTGCGCATCTGGTGCCGCGGCTGATCGTGATGCTGGTGGTGATAGCCGCGGGATGGCTCATCGCGTATGCTCTCCGGGCGGTGGTGCGGGGCATCCTGCGTATCAGCCGGTTTGAGCGGCTATCGGAAAACGCAGGTACGGCGCGATTGCTGAACAAGGCCGCGCTCCCCTCTTCCAGCGAACTGCTGAGCGCGTTTGTTTTCTGGGTTACCTGGCTGGGCTTTTTCCTGCTGGGTATCAGCGAGTTGGGTCTAGGTCTGCAGCAGCACATTTCGCACTTGTTCCTCTACCTTCCCCGGATTTTGGTGGCGGCGCTTATCGTCCTGTTCGGGCTGGCGGCGGCGAGTTTCTTTTCGCGGGCAGCTCTGCTGGCCGCGGTCAATTCCAACTGGCCTTCGCCGCGCCTGATCAGTGGCGCGATCCGCTTCGCTTTCGTCGTTCTAGCGCTAGCCATGGCCTTCGAGCAGTTGGGGCTGGCGGAGCAGACCATCATTGCCGCCTTCTCCATCCTGTTCGGAGCCCTGATGCTGGGACTGGCCATCGCCTTTGGCCTGGGAGGACAGCACCTGGCGCGGCGCATGCTCGAACGCCGGTTCTCCCGCGAGCACGAGCGCGAACACGAAGACGAGCTCTCGCCCTTGTAGGCAGCGCTTCCTACGCCACCCCTGCAACTCGCGGCTCCGGCTTTCAGGTACTCCGCATGTTGAGGGCGGGGCATGGTACATTGGCCTCGCAACGCGGGGGAGGGCGGAAATGTCCTGGGTCATCAAACTGGAAGACGAATTGGGGGAACGCGGCGAGTGGGTGATGCTGCACGGTGTGGTCCCGGTCTTTGATGAAAAAAACTTTACTATCCTGCGTTGCATTGATCCCTACGGCCATACGGTCTTCAATCACCTGCAGATGGAGCCCTTCCTGGAGGAGTGGGAAAAGGTGCGCGAGCGCGCGCACGACGACTCGCAGCTGCTGGCCTGGAGCAAGGTCAAGGAGATGGCGCAGGTTTGCCAGAAGGACCGGGACCTTTACCTGAAGTTCGTCGGCAACTGACCCCCTTTCTCAACCACAGAGGACACAGAGAGAGCACAGAGGATTTGTAATTCAGGTAATTTCTGAGTTGTGATTTCAGCGGAGAGTTGCTCGTTCTAAGTGAATGACCTTTGGCCTTTCCTGAACATCAAGGCATTCAAGAGATACAGACGTTGAAGCCCTGCCCCCGATAAAATTACCAATTACAAATTGTGAAATTACAAATCCTCTGCGTCCTCTGTGGTGAAAAAACTATTTTGACAGCGCCGCCAACGCTTCCCGGAACAGCGCTTCGAAGGACTGGCGATTTCCGTTGGCTACCTTGGCCAGGGCGCGCTCGGCGGTGGGACGCTGATAACCCAGGTTGACCAGGGCGGAAAGCACATCTTCCTCCACTGGACTGGCAGGGGCGGCTACGGAAGCGGAGCCGAAATCCTGCAACTTGTCGCGCAACTCCAGCACCATGCGCTCGGCCGTTTTCTTGCCGATTCCGGGGATGCGGGTCAGGCGGGCCACGTCATTGCCGCGAATTGCGCCCACCATTTCATCCGCCGGCATGCCGCTCAAAATTGTAATAGCCAGCTTGGGACCGATACCGCTCACGGAAATCAGCCGCTCGAAGAGCTGTTTTTCCGCAGGCCGCAGGAAGCCGAAGAGGGCAATGGAGTCTTCCCGCACGTGGGTATGTATGTGGAAAGCGACCTCCGCGCCCGGGGTGGGCAATTCGGAGAAGGTGGGGACGCTGATAGTGACGTCATAACCTACCCCGGCGGCCTCCACAATAGCCTGGTTGGGATGTTTGCCGATCAGCCGTCCGCGCAGGTGGGCAATCATGTTGGACCCCATTGTAACGAGGGATGGAAGTGGAGCAACAGATTGTTGCTCCTTTGCCGGCGGCCTGCAGCCAAGCAGAAACCACGAACGACTGAAGAGAAGACCAAAGGCCGAGGACAGGTTTTACGCGCCCCTGCGGCGATAGTAGATGGCGAACTCAAACCCAGGATTGGGGGGAAACAATTCCGCCACTTTGCGCAGGCGTTCTGCGATGGGCGTGGGCGCAAGCAGAGGATAGTCGCGCTCCCTCAGGTCGTAGTAGTCCACATCGAGGTAGAGCGAGAGCAGATAGACGGAGATAGCGTCAGAGAAGGCGGTGGCCAGGTACTCGTTCTTATGCTTCTCTACGTCGGGCCCGGGAGAGGTGGCCAGTTTGCGCAGCTCGTAGGCATCCAGACTGGTTTCGCCGCGCACGCCCTCTTGCACCTGCTTCCATACCAGTTCGGAGAAGGCCTGGGATACGCCGGCGCGCTCCACCACCGCGTGTCCCACGTTGATATAGAACTCAAAAGCCACGGAAAACTTGTCGTCCATCAGGCGGGTGGAAATGAAGACGCACTGGGCATCACCCACGTTGAGGTTACGGTGGCAGACCGCGTTGTCGCTAAGGGCCACGTCATAGCGGTCGGCGATCAGGGTTTCATCACCCTGGCCGATGGTAAGAGGCACAAAATAATAAGCCTTACGCTCCAGAGCGGCGGCCGCTCCCAGGGGCACGGCGCCAACCATGCGCTCCAGATCATTGGCCGGGGTGCTGATGTTGCCGGTAAAGGCATAGCAAATGCCGTTGGGGGCTTGTGAAACCGGATTTTGCCGGATCACCTCAGCGGGAGACCGGGTCAGGGCATGTGCTGCCTGCGCCATAGAGCCTTATTCTAGCGCAGGCGGAGGGCAGCGCCGCACCCGGCCTCCGTTGTAAGCTGAAAGGTTATGGCTGAAGCTGGATTGGTTACCCGTAAGCCACGATTAACGGGAGTATTCGTCCGAGCCCTGCTGATCACGTTTGTGTTGACCCTGCTTGCATTCGCCGTCACTCTGCTGCTGGCGATCATCGGCCTGAGCCTGTATGGGCTTATTCGCGGGCACCATCCCGATATGGCCTCCGCTTACCGGTATATCGCTTTCCCCATGGCACTGCTAGTTGCGCTTATCGTGCTGATCACCGCTTTTATCAATGAGTTCAAGCGCTACCGCCAGCGGCTGGCGGCGTGGAGAGGGTTTTGAAAATCAGCCATTGGCAGTTAGCACTTAGCATTTGGCCCCAGAAGCATGGTAGCGGTCAATGCCCGCAAGGGCCCATTCCATGAAACCGCGCATCGCCATTCCACTGCCGCATTCCGCTAGCCTCGAATATTGCGAGCGGGCTCTGCCGCAGTACGAACAGGCGGTGGAACAAGCAGGCGGCGAACCGGTGCGCATTCCGCTGGACCAACCGCCGGAGGAAGTGACGAGGCTGATCGAGCGCTGCGATGGAGTGCTGCTGCCGGGGAGCCGAGCGGACGTGGACCCACGGAAGTACGGGGCAGAACCAGACCCGCGCACTAATCCGGCTGATCCACAGCGGGACACCACCGACGAACTGCTGCTGGAGGATGCACATAATATGCGCAAGCCGGTGCTGGGCATCTGCTATGGCCTGCAGATCCTGAATGTTTACCGCAGCGGCAGCTTGCGGCAGCACATCGAGTCCAGCATTGATCACACGGCGCGGGAGCGGAAGCACGAAATTCAAATTGACCCGTATTCCCGGCTGGGCCAGATTCTGCGGGCTGCGGAGGCTCTGCCAGCAGGCGGGGCAGGCATGGAGGTCAATACCAGCCATCATCAGGCGGCGGCCACCGTGGGGGACGGCTTGCGGGTGGCGGCCAGGGCTCCCGACGGGCTGATTGAAGCGCTCGAAGGCACCGCTGCCGCGCACTTTGTGCTGGCGGTGCAATGGCATCCGGAACGTTCGCTGGAGCAACCGGCTTCGCAAGCTATATTCCGCGCCCTGGTGGAGGCGGCGCGTGTGCGTCATCAGCAGCTGGCGGGAGAATTCGAGTCGCCGCCGTAATGAAGGAAGGTTTCAAAGTTTCAGGGCTTCAATGAGCAATTGACCAGCGCGGAGGCCGTGAAACCTTGGGGAGGAGGCGGTTCCGGCTTACGCCGCCTGCGGCACAGGCTCGGGCGGAGGGGGTACCGCATCCGCTGACGGGGCAGCACACCTCAGATTGAGCTTTTCCGCGATAGCCAGCCAACGCCGCAGCCATTCTTGAGGAGTAGCCTGCCCGCCAACGTTCTGGCTGGCCGGCTGTAACACGCGATAGCAAATGTTCTGCGCGTGCCATAGGTCCACCTCAAAAGGGAGCGAACGCGCGAGGCGGACGGCGGTCTCGAACTGGGTGAAGACCGTGGGTTCGGCAGGATCGGCCGCCAGCCGATCGGCTAGTTGTGCCAGCCTTCTCTTCAGGACGTAACTCAGCCCGGGAGTATCCAGGGTGATTTCGTCGCGGGCGGCAGCATCCATGAGGGCGGCGATGGTGCCCAAATCCAGTTCGTCGGCCTCAAAGGCGTGGCGCAGGCTGCTGTTGAGCACAAATTCGGCGGTCACCTGCAGGACCTTGGGGCGGGGCATGTGCAGTTCACTGAGAAAGCGCAGCAGGGGAGCGTCGCTTTCGTAAATTCGCCGGTAATTGGCTTCCACCTCGGTCAGGGTTGAGTCGAGGATACGGGCCATGATGCGCCGCTGCTCGTCGCGGAAAAGCGATTGCAGCGTGTAGCGGGCGCCTTGAAAATGCCGGTCGAGCAGGCGCAGGGATTCAGCCACATCGGCGCGGTTAAAGGCCTCCGAGAGTTCCTTCACCGCCTCCGCGTACGCCTGCTCACCCCGGAACTCGCGCACCCCGGCATTAATGTTGTGGTCGCCCAAGTGCAGCACGCCAAAAGTGAAGGAGCCGCACTCCTGGGTGATGCGGGAACAGACGCGGGTGTGACCAATATCCAGGCGGAAGCGGCCGGACTGGAAACGTTGCGCGTCGTTGACGGTCACGTCGTAGCAGTAGATAGAGGGATGCTCTTCATGGTGGTCGAAGAGCGAGCTGACGGCGAAATGCGCCGCCACCTTGGGCAGGTCCAGAATGGCGGGTTTCACCGCGGTGGTGTATATGCGGGCGCCGTCGCCGAAACTGGGCACATTGCTGTGGGCCTGCGCCAGGCGCTCCAGGAAGGCAGCCTCGAAATCCTGCTGCAGCGCTTCCCGGGCCAGTTGCAACGCCCGGCCCGCGTACATGATGACCTGCACCGTCTCGATGCCGGAAAGCTCGTCGAAGAACCAGCCGCAGCTGGTGTACATGAGCATAAGGTGGCGCTCGATTTCCAGCAGCTTCCACACCGTGATCTGCTCATCTGGCGTGAGTTCGCGGGACTGATGCCGGGCGAGGAATTCAGCGCGTCTCTCCGGGGAGCGGTCCAGCATTACCTGGATATAGTCGTCGCGCGCGGCCCAGGGGTCTTGGAGATATTCCCGCGCCTTCTGGTCGTAGGGTCCGGCCAGTTCGTCGCGAAGCCAGTCCAAGGCCTGTCGCAGTGGCGCCCGCCAGTGCTGTCCCCAGTCGGGTTTCATGCCTGAGTTGCAGCCGCAGTCGCTGCGCCAGCGTTCCACCCCGTGCATGCAACTCCAGGAAGTATTGTTGATGATTTCCACCTCATGGGTGGGCGGGTGCTTGGCCAGGTACTCGCCGTAATTAGTGACGCTCGCCAGGCGGCGCGATTCGATGTATTCCAGGGCATAGGCCAACGCCATATCGCCATGGGGGTGATGATGGCCGTAGGTCTCGCCGTCGGTGGCGATGTGCATGAGTTGTGGCCAGCGGCGGGCGTCGGAGAAGCCGCTTACCACACGCTGGGCGAAGTGTTCGCCGTTGGAGAGCAGGTGTTCAAAGGCCACGGCCTGCGAAATCGGCCCGTCATAAAAGAACAGGTTGATATTGCCTCCGGAGGGCAGATTGGCTGAGTAAGCGCGGGTTGGGTCGATCCTGCCCCCCTCGACATTGCGCCAGCGCTGACTATTTAACTTGCGTACCTGCCGGGCCTGATGCGGCGCCAGGATGGTGAAGCGGATGCCCAGCTCGGCCAGCATCTCCAAGGTTTCCAGGTCTACGGCGGTTTCCGGGAGCCACATGCCTTCGGGAGAGCGTCCGAAACGGCGCTCGAAATCGCGAATGCCCCACATCACCTGGGTGTATTTATCGCGCCGGCTGGCCAGGGGCAAGATGATGTGGTTGTAGGCTTGTGCGATGGCCGAGCCGTGTCCGGAAAACACCCGCTGGCTCTCCTTGTCCGCGTCCAATATCTTGGCGTAGGTGTGGGGTGCGTTGTCTTCCATCCAGGAAAGCAGCGTGGGACCGAAATTGAAACTAATACGGGAATAGTTGTTAACGATCTTGACGATGTGACCCTCGCTATCGAGGATGCGGGCGGCGGAGTTGGGCGCATAACATTCGGCCGTGATGCGCTCGTTCCAATCATGATAGGGGTAGGCCGAATCCTGGATTTCCACCGCTTCCAGCCAGGGATTTTCCCGCGGCGGTTGATAGAAGTGACAGTGGATGCAGAGATATCGTTCCATAGGCCGCGTGATTAGATGCTGACTAAGGTACTCGCGAACAGGGCGGACGGATTATAAGAGCGTCCTGCCCAAATGAAAAAGTCCTGAGGCCGTTACGCCTCAGGACTGCCGGCAATTCGCCGGACAAAGTGAGAGAGATGGGTAGGCTCAGGCCAGGCGCTTACTGCGCGCCGGAACCGGCTTAGGCAGAACCAGTTCCTCCGCCGGACACTCGCCCAGGATGGGCTGGCAGGCGGCATCTGGTCCTTCCGGACGCGTTTTCCCTTCGTGCCACTCAGCACTGAACTGTGCCTGTTCGGTGGAGCCTTCAAGCGCCAGGGTGGAGGAAGCTCCGCCCGCGATGACTTGGGCCACCGCGTCGAAATAGCCCGTGCCCACGAAGCGCTGGTGCTTCACTGCCTCGTAGCCATAGTGCTGCTCGCGGCTGAATTCCTTTTCCTGCAGCCGGGCGTAGGCGGTCATGCCGGTTTCGCGGTAGCCGCGCGCCAGCTCGAACATGCTCAGGTTTAAGGCGTGGAAGCCGGCCAGGGTCACGAACTGGAACTTGTAGCCCATGGCCGCTAGCTCGCGCTGAAAGCGGGCGATGGTGGCGTCGTCCAGCTTCTTCTTCCAGTTGAAGGAAGGCGAGCAGTTGTAGGCCAGCAGTTTGCCGGGGAACTCGCCCAGGACAGCTTCGGCAAAAATGCGGGCTTCCTGCAGGCTGGGCTCGGAGGTCTCGCACCAAACAAGATCAGCGTAAGGGGCGTAAGCGCGGGCCCGGGCAATGGCGGAATGCAGGCCGCCGCGAATGCGGAAAAAGCCCTCGGCGGTGCGCTCGCCGGTGCAGAACTCGCGGTCGCGGGCGTCTATGTCGCTGGTGAGCAGGTTGGCCCCATTAGCGTCAGTGCGCGCCATAATCAGCGTGGGCACGCCCATAGCGTCGGCTGCTAGGCGGGCCGCTACCAGCTTCTGCACCGCTTCCGGCGTGGACACCAGCACCTTGCCGCCCAAATGGCCGCACTTTTTGGCGGAGGAGAGCTGGTCCTCGAAGTGGACGCAGGCAGCGCCCGCCTCGATCATCGCCTTCATCAACTCGAAGGCGTTCAGGGTGCCGCCAAAACCGGCTTCAGCATCCGCAATGAGTGGAGCAAACCAGTGCACATCGCTCTTGCCTTCGGCATGATGCACCTGGTCAGCGCGCAGCAGCGCGTTGTTGATCCGCGCCACCATGCTGGGCACGCTATTCACCGGATACAAGCTCTGATCGGGATACATCTGCCCGGCGTCATTGGCGTCAGCCGCCACCTGCCAGCCGCTCACGTAGATGGCTTTCAGGCCAGCACGCACCTGCTGGATGGCCTGGTTGCCGGTCATCGCGCCCAGGGCGGCCACGTAAGACTGCGATTGCAGCAGTTCCCACAACCGCTCCGCACCCATGCGGGCCAGCGTGTAATCAATTCTGATGGAGCCGCGAATGCGTTCCACGTCCGCGGCGGTGTAGGGGCGAGTGACCCCCTGCCAGCGTTTGCCGGCCCATTGAGTTTTCTGTTGGTCAGTCTTGCCGTTGTTGGCCACGTCGTTCTTCCTTTCCTTACCTTTGGGAAGTGCAGTGCTTCACACCGGATTGAATTCACCGTTCAGAATCATGGCCTCCGCTACGCGACGGGCTTCGCGGAAGGTTTCCGGCGTGCCGATATCGGCGCGTGCCGGGTTGGCCACGATGTTCTCCACTTCTTCGTCGAAAAGCCGGGTGATGAGTTCGGGGGTGTGTTCTACGGGCCGCCCGTGCTCGTCCACGATGTCCATAGCCTCGCTGTGGCGCATGCGTTGCGCGATCATCAGCCGGTAAATGCGGTCGGTTGCCAGGTCCTCCATGTAGCCGTCCAGCAGGCTGGCGCCTTTGCCATTGAGCACGCCATTGCGGTAGCGGATAACGGTGCGAACCGCCGCCCGAGTGCCGGCCAGGGTTCGGCCGCCCACACCCCTGGGCACCGCCCGAAGGTCGGGATAGCGATTGAACCGCCCAGCGCGCAACATGCCCGCGCGCTCCAGTTCTTCGCGGCTCAAATCGCGCGAAGGCAGCTTGTCCATCTGGTTGGGATAGGGGAACTGGTCCACCGCGATCTGGTTCTGATCGGGGTGGCCGGTCCAGGCTCCATCCATCAGGCAGCCGGCTTCGTTCTTCTTGTCTTTCTCCAGCGCCGCCAGCGCGCGGGTATTCAGATCGGAATCCTCCCGGCTGGGATAAAGCGCGGTCATGCCGCCGATGGCCAGCGCGCCCCGACGGTGGCAGATTTCCGGCATCAGTTCGCGGACGCGCTGAAAAAACGGCACGTCGTGCGGGATAGTATTGCGGTCAGGCAGTACCCACTCCGGGTCGCTGAGATTGAAGTGGATGAGGCTGGCCATGTAATCCCAGCGTCCCAGGTTGAGGCCCACAATGTGCTCGCGCAGGTTGAACAGAAACTCTTCCATCTGGAAGGCCAGGGGATGCGATTCCACCAGCGCCATGCACTTGATGTAGTCAGGCGGCAGGCCGCGGGCTTCCGCCAGAGCCTGGAACAGGTCACGCCACCAGAGAGCTTCCTCCGCCGATTCCGATTTTGGAATGTAAATAGCCAGCGGATGCCGCAGCTGCGCAGGGTCCATTCCATAAAACACCCGCGCCACGTCGAACAGTGAGGATGACGTCGGCTCGCCGCCAAATAACCCGCCCTGGCTGATATGCAAACCACGCGGCCGCACCCAGATCACGGTCTTGCTCGGCCTGATACCCGCCACCTGGTTACGCTTTTTGTCGAAATAGGTGAGCGTGCCGTGCAGCGCCTGCAGGATGTTTTCCACGCCCAACCTCTGGTGTTCCCAGTCGTTGACGGTGGAATCTTCTAAATCGAGCATGACCCCAGGAGCGCCGGAGTTGAGCATCTTGACCACCAGTTCGGCGTCGTCGGCCGGGCCGGTCATCTGATTGCGCTGGTCGGCGCACCACGCCGGCAGTTCGATTCGCCAATTCTCCCCTGCGGCCGACGAAGGAGCCAGGTGCCGCGGGCGGCGGCAGGCGTGCGCCTCGCTCAAAACCTGATAACGCTTTTCAATCAGCTCCTGCTGGCGCGGCGTAAACCAACGGTGCAAGGGCAGAAGGAACTCCAGGAATCCTGGGGATAGCTCGCGGCGCGCGGCTCCTTCCGGTGCACAATTCAAATGAAAACCCACTGCTTGCGGGATGTTTATAGACGGCAATGCCATGTATCCTCCAGACTTGGCGGCGATTCCTGCGGGATGTTTCCGGCGACCGGGCCGCGCCCCACTGGTCTGCGGATTCTGGGTTACGCCGGCGCCGCCGTCAAACTTATTGTTTTTATCACTCTGATAAAGAACTTTAATCAGCCCCTCCCGCAACTACATAGCTGCGGAACGGGGTGCTTAGAAGCCAGGGGAGAGCGCCAGGTTGTGCGGCGCTTGGTTGGCCGGCGAGCCCGTCCGTGAAAGCGCAGGCAAGTCCTTGCTGACGGGCCACTTGCAGGTATTTTGTCGGGAGAAGTAATCCAGGGTTTGAATGCCCAGACGCTTGTCCCGCGTGACGTCTCACCGGGTGTGGACCGGAATGAGCACCGGCACCCAGAACGAATTTCACCCCGCCCATTCGTGCTGTTCCTCCGCCGGGTTATCACCGTAAGCTCTTCGCCACTGTGTCTTCATAGTTCGGTAGGGCGGGAGAGCCGCCAAGCACAGTTTCGGGAGAGGACTTTTATGTTATTCGCAGGACCTTGTGCCTACCGCCGTCTGGGCGGACTGGCGATTACGTTGCTGCTCGTTTGGACCGTAGGTTGTGGTGAGAGCAGCACCCCGGTGCAACCTTCCAACGCGGTGCAAGTCAAAGTGGGCGATGCCGCCGCCGACCGTGTGGTCGCTTTTGAAATGACACTGACCTCGCTGGTGCTCACTACCAGCAACGGGCAAGAAGTGACGGCTCTGGCGGAGCCACGGCGCATTGAATTTACCCGTCTTGCCGGCGCCCTGGAACCGGTGGCGCTCCTGGATATCCCCCAGGGCATTTATACCGAAGCGGCCGTGATGGGCAGTAGCATTCACTTGACTTACATTGACGCGACCGGGGAACTGCGCGAATACACCAACAGCGCCAACTTCAATACCAGCGTCATGCTTGACCCAAAGTTGACCGTGAACGCGAGCAGCGTCCTCGGCGTGGACCTTAACCTGGCGGCTTCGATTCTCAGCCTGGACTCCACCAATGTGGAACCGCCGCAATTCGAGCCGGTGTATACCTTCTCCGTCGCGCCCGTTTCAGCCACCGAGCAACAGGAAGAGGAGGGCGCGCTGGAACACGTGACCGGCGTGGTCACCGCCGCCGACAGCGGCTCGTTCACCATGCTGCTGGGGCAGAATGGCATACCTTTAAGCTTCGCCGTGGACGCCAGCACCACCTTCCAGGGCGTTACGCTGACCACGCTGCCCAACATGATTGTGGAAGTGGACGGAGTGACCGCGGCCGATGGAACCCTCTATGCCGAGCGCGTGGCCGGCCTCGCTAACAGCAATGGCGCGGTGCTGGAAGGCATGTTGACTAACGGCGCAATGGTACCCGCTGGCGTCGTGAGGCGGATGGCTCGCAGGCCGGAAGGAGAGCTGGTGGTGCACGATGGCATGGGGAGCGGCATGGTGGACGCATTGGTGGGTAGGCCGGTGACCGTGGACTTCTCCACCGCCGCCTACGGCATCAACGGTGAAGGCATGCCTGACGGCTGGGCCTTTGACCTGATCGGCGGTCTGGTGTTCAACGCCGCCACCATCATTCCCGGGCAGGAAGTGCAAATTGTATCCGACACCGGCATCACTCCCCTGGCCGGCGGCTACACCGTTCCTGCCCGTACGGTCACCTTGCAGGAGCAGGCAGCTTCAGGTGTGGTGAGTGATTACAGAGATGGGCTGCTGTTCGGAGTTATATTCGGCTCCGCCAAGACCCAGGCGGTCAGCCCGCGCTCGGCGGTATCCATGCCTACGGCGGCTTTCGACCTGCAGCTGCCCGCGGATTCCTACTTGCGGCTGCTGACCCCGTTCACCTCGGTTACAGTCGGCATCTTTCCGGAAACCAAACTCCATGGCACCAGCACAGTCTCCGATCTCATGAATGTGCGCGTGCGCGGCTGGCTTTTGTACTTCGATGACCAATTGGTCATGATCGCGGACCGCGTTGATTTCGTCAGCGCCCCTGTGCCCACCAATGTTCGAACCAGCGTCCCTCGTCGCTGATCTGCCTTCCTTCGCTTGCCAGGCCGGCTATTCGACGGCTTGGCAAGCATTTTCGTTTGTAACAGGAGGAAGCGGAGAGCTGAGGTGCACTGGCGGTGACGCGGTGGACAAACTGAATTCGTTGATCACAGGATCTTAATCAAGTTGCTTTGTGCTCTCGGTGCCCTCTGTTGTTAAAGAAG
>Ga0134128_10005165_pt1 | contig 15856 bp, 13 predicted proteins | sample KB31754_FD_96462 | JGI IMG/M metagenome (GOLD analysis project Ga0134128, IMG submission 96462) | Terrestrial soil microbial communities with excess Nitrogen fertilizer from Kellogg Biological Station, Michigan, USA - KB3-175-4 | ecosystem: Environmental > Terrestrial > Soil > Unclassified ...
AGGGTGCCGGAAGCGTTGTCCGGAGCGCTATCGGAAGCCTGGCCAGGATCTCGTGGTTTGCACCATTAGGAATGGGATTTGCGGAGCGTTTTGTCAACCGATCTCTCGCCCAGGTTACACGGTATCTGACGGATGATGCCATCCGCTCGGCAGCCCTTGAATCCGTTTTCAAACTTGTCGGTCCGGAAACGAAGGTGCTGATTGGGCACTCGCTAGGCTCGGTTGTCGCCTATGAGGCAGCTCATCTCATGCGCCAGCCCCTGCCGCTACTGCTGACGCTGGGTTCTCCCCTCGGGCTTCAGACGATCATTTATCAGCAATTGCAGCCTCAACCACCGGGGTTTCCTCCATCCGTACGACGCTGGGTAAATATTGCCGATCGAGATGATTTCATCGCGGCCGAGCCAAATCTTGAGGGTTTGTTCAGCGCCGGAATCCCCGTAGGCGCATCGTTCAAGGGCGATTACACCGTGGATAATGGGGCGCAACCCCACAATTCCGATTTCTATCTCGGCAAGGTACAGGTTGGCCGGGAGATAGGGCAAGTCTTCAGCAACGGCACCCAGCCTTCATCATGATTGTTTCCATACAACGTTGCGCTGTCTTCTATTTCTGACTGGAACCCTGACCGGTCGGCGATGAAAGGGAGGTAAAAAAAGTGACAATTCAGCGTGAGGCCAAGCGATCGATCCATCGGCGGGTCATGATCGTCTCCGGGTGATCCGGTCCAAGCAAGCGTTCCTGGTCTGGAAGCAGTGCTTCGAACAGCCGCAGGCCCTTGCCGGCATCCGCCCCTTCAGCCGTCAAACTGGCAATATAGTAGCGAGATGCAAGTACGGCAGGGTGATCCGGCCCAAGCACCCGCTCCTGGTCGGGCAGCAGCGCCTCGGATAATCGTAGTGCGTCCTGCGCATTTCCGGTTTTGCCAGTGGAGTAAGCGATATTACTGCGGGTTCTGAGCGTGTCGGGATGATCGGCTCCGAGTACGCGCTGCTGATCGGGCAGCAGTGTTTCAAACAGTCTTAGCGCTTCGTGAGAATCTCCGCGTTCGCCGGTACAAGACGCTATGTTGTTGCGAATTGTAAGAACATAGGGATGATCAGGGCTGAGCGTGCGCGCCTGCTCTGAGAGCAGCGCCTGGAACAACCGCAGCGCCTTGCGCGCATCCCCGCTTTTATGGGTCCAAATCGCAATATTATTGAGTGTTCTGAGGACGTCCGGATGGTCGGGACCAAGTACCTGTTCCTGGTCGGAAAGCAATTCCCTGAACAACCTTAACGCTTCCAGCGCATCCCCGCATTCGCCAGTCAGATAAGCGATATTGTTGCGGAGCACGAGTGTAACGGGATGATCGCGGCCGAGCACGCGCACCTCATCGGGAGCCAGCGCCTTAAACAGTCGCAGTGCTTCGCGTATATCCCCGCTATTATTGATCGAGAGGGCTATATTATTGCGTGTCTTGAGCGTTTCGGGGTCATCGGGCCCCAGCACGCGTTCCTGGTCGGGAAGCAACCTTTGGAACAGTTGCAGTGCTTGACGGGCATCCCCGCACTCATTCGTCCATTGAGCGATATTGTTACGAAGGGTGAGCGTATCCGGGTGATCAACTCCCAGAACACGTTCCTCATCAGGAAGAAGTGCCTGGGCCAGCCTTAGTGCCATACGGGCATCTCCGCCCAAGCCGGCAGCGTAAGCGATATTGCTCCGGGTTTTAAGCGTCTCCGGGTCGTCCGGTCCCAGTACGCGCTCCTCGTCGGACAGCAGCGTTTGAAAAAGCCGCAGCGCTTCGGGGGCATCGCCGCACTCACCAATCCAGTGAGCGATATTATTGCGGACTATGAACGTAACACGGTGATGGGGGCCAAATACAGTCTCTATCCGCATTAACCATGGCCGCCAGCGGCGCAAATTGTCGCGGGGTGCGGGTGAGGTTCTGGCGGCAAGGCTGACCAGCGCTTCGCCGATCGCATTCAATGCCCACAAATGCTCTGCCTCGCGCTCAAAAGCGTAGCGTTGGACGGAGTCATTCAAATCCGCCGGGCTTGAGCCTTTTAGTCTTGCAGGCACCAGGGCCTCAATGCCGGCTACGACGCCCCTGTGCGCGGCAAAGACTTCTTGCGGCATGCGCGCAATGATGTGATCGACGAATGTCTGATGAAAAAGACCGGCATGTTCGTTCGCTGTTCCCGCTGCGCTTCTTACCGCGAGGCCGCGCAACCGCACCAGTTGATCGCGGACAGACGCTGGCGATCCCGGGCCACCGAGCGCTTCGCTCGCCTTGCACAGTAGAGGAAGCGGTAGCAGGGGGCCTGCTCCTGCAGCAGCAAGCACCTCAAGCACGCTCAGGAAGTTTTTATCGTCAGTAGCGCTGCAGCGTGCAAGCATCTCTTCATAAACGTCCCCCAGAGCGAGTTGGCCTGCGCCGACAGGCGCCTCGGGTTGTTCGCGCAGCAGATCGGCAAGCATGGAAGCCACCAGCCAATTGCCTCGCGCAGCCTGCATAACATCTGCCTGGCGTGCTTGCTGGATCTCACGCCTTTCAAGATACTTGCGGATGTTTTCGCCTGATGCCGGAGCGAGAGTGTAGATCGATGTTTTCAGCGGAAGCCTGGTGTCCGGTCGGGCGGTGAGTATCAGGCGCACGAAGTCCAATTCTGCCAACTGATCCAGCGCTGCCATCACTGAGCCCTCGGCACCGGTCCCGAGACGATCGAGCGCATCCACAACAATGCGCACATCCGCAACCTCACCTGGTTGCACACCCCGTCCCAGCCACTTGAGCGGCCCAAGCAGTTGCTTTTCCAAAGTATCCAGCTTCTGCTGTTCTTCATAGGATGTATCACGCGTGAATGACTGCTGCGCTTCACGAAACCCTTTTACGGATCGGGCGAGCTGCTCGGTTAATGATCGCGCGAGCTCGCGAGGCGTGGTTGCTTCAGTGAGCAGGGCGATCGCTTGCACGAAGCCGGCGGGAATGAGTCCTTTTACGGCATTCGGCCAGGCCAGTACTGCGGCTATTGCAGATTTTCCCGTGCCTGCATCACCTACAACCGCCATGCATTGCTCTTTTAGAGAAAGCGCCGTCACCTCGCTCAAAGCGGAAGTGGGCTGATATGCTCGCGTTAGCCGCTGGATTTCGTCCGCCAGGGGGGTTTGTGCCCAAGGCTCCCGCACCGTTCCCGCGTTCTTCGCCAGCCACAGAGTTTCATCCGGGTTGTAAGCGGGATTCTGTGGTTCCTGGTTAGGGCATTTTCTCTTGATAAGGGGCCGCAGATTGATGCAATGAAGGTGCTCGGAAGGAACCACCGAGACGCCGTCACGCAACAGCTCCGCGAGACTCCTGCTAAAACATCCGTCTGCGGCGGGACGATCAGCCGAAGCAGTCAGTACCTCGAACCGCAGCATCCCACCCAGACCGCGTACCCAGGATTGCGCCGCACCAAAGCCAGCCTGACCAGAGTAACAGGCATCAACCAGTACCGCCAACCCATCCACCTGGCCCGCAGCTTTTTTATGGGCTTCTTTAATTATATTGGTGAGATGTACCGCCGTGTCGGAATCAGGGGGAACTTCCGCGTCCCGGGGCAGCAGATAGAAATCCTCGTCCGCCTTCTCGCCGTGGCCGATATAGGCAATGAACAGCGTTGCCTCATCTTTTGACGCACGACGATAGGCTTCCTTGATCGCGTTCTTCGCTTCTGCCACTGTTGGATCGATAAGCAATCCCTCTTGGTCGAGTGCCGGGATGCACGCTCCCCGCTCGGGATCGATCATGACATTGTAGAGATCCTCCGCGGCACGCGGCAAAAAATACAGATGACCGAGTGCTTCGCACTGGGAGGCGATGACGAGGACCCGGCGTTCGCTCATAAAGATATATTATTATTTTCAGAGGGGTTTTCCGGATTATGTGATTATCATGACATCATGTCAAACCGGGGCTGGAGCCGGAAAACGTGCTACGAAAGATGACGATGCTCAGGAATAGCGCACTTGTGTTTCCCGCTTCCTGACCTATAAAGAAGTAAACCTCTCATATAAAACAACTCTTATGAGACAGTTTTTTGAAGATTAGCTATGTCGGCCAGGGGAATCAGTTATGGAAAAAATTCTGGAGATAACCGAAGTCCGACTTGCGGTTCTGGAAAGCTCCCCGCCTCAATTGCAAATCAACGCGTCAGGTACAGTGCCGACTGCAGGCTGGTCCAATCCCCGGTTGGAGCCTCATATCCATGTTCATGTACCTCCGGACGGGATTTACGGCTTTGATTTTGTAGCCGATCCTCCAAAAGATGTTACTGCCCAGGTCATTTCCTCCATAGAAGTGACGGATGTCTGGGAAAATTTACCGGAAGATGTGAAAGGAGTGCGCGTGCATGCCTCGCGAAATTCAAAAACGGCGATACTTGACTTCAGCAAGCCTGATCGCCAGCCCAATCGCTATACCTTTAGTGATGACGAGAGTGCCAGACGCATTACGTTTTTTCCGGAGATGCTCGGCCCTTTGAATGAAGGAGAGTCTCTGGCGGGATCGCAGTTTGAATATCACGGGCCCGAAGGCCAGTTTATATTCCACGGAGACGAAATCAGCCAGGAGCAAACTGTTCTGGGCACACTCATCTCAGTAGTCTTGAGACCGAACGCGGATGCAGGCGGCATGAATTTCGCTCTGGCTTTGCCGCCTGTCAAACTAGAGGGCAAGGCGCATCAGGCGTTCGATACGGTGGGTCTCAAGATACGCAGTAAGGGGCGCAGGGTACAGCAGGCCGGCGCGGAATTGACCTATGAGGTAGTGAACCTCAAAGGGGTCGCTGAAGATATTCCAGTTCTCTAGAAGTCAAAGCGCACGCTACCAACTCCCCATTTTTTCTGGGCCAGGCTCGGCATTTTGAGCGTGCTGTCCGTGTCCAAAATTATCGGGATTGGTTACAAGACAGGCAGTCTCCTGGACCTATGGCTTGGAGCAAACTCCACCTTGAATATGCAGCCTCAGGCTAAGCTCGATCTCATCTCATGCGAAGCAGCCCATACCCTACCCGGGCTGTTCCAGCTTCGCATTGAACGGACGCCGGAGTCTCTGGCTTACGTACAGTTCGATCCCGCTGATGAGAAATGGCGGAGCTACACCTGGAGCGAAATGGGTCCGCTGGTGGCGCGCTGGAAGAGTGCGCTGGTACAAGAAAATTTCGCTCCCGGCGACCGAGTCGCCATTCTCCTGCGCAATTCAGTGGAGTGGGTGTGTTTCGATCAGGCTGCGCTGTCCCTGGGGCTTGTTGTGGTTCCGCTATATCCATCGGATGCGCCGGACAATATCGCCTACATCCTGGCGGATTCCGGGGCTCGCCTCCTTCTGTTGGGAACACCAGGGCGCTGGAAGACACTGGCTCCCCTCTGCGCGGGCTCGACCCAGCTCAAGAAGGTCTTATCCATGCAGCATCTGAATGAGCTGGATAAAACGACGGGGCCAAGTGAAGCGGTAGTTCTGGAAGGCGTGGACGTTTGGCTGTCAAGAGCTAGACCGGCGGACATAAGCGAGGCTGACCGTCACCCTGAAGACCATAGTAAAGAGCATATAGACGAGCAGGCTAAAAATAACGGAGCTCTCAAATCCGATCCCCAGGCACTGGCGACGCTGGTTTACACCTCAGGAACTACGGGCCGGCCAAAGGGCGTCATGCTTTCGCATCACAACGTATTATCGAATGCGGAAGCTGTGCTGAAGGCAATACCTGGGTACAGGGAGGACGTATATCTTTCCCTGCTGCCCCTTTCTCATATGTTCGAGCGCACCGTAGGGTATTACGTGCCCGTCATGGCGGGCAGTACAGTGGGCTTTGCGCGTTCGCTCAAGGATCTGTCGAAAGACTTGAACATTATTCGGCCAACATTGCTCATTGCTGTTCCGCAGATTTATGAAGGTATTCGAACGAAGATGCAGCAGCAATTGGAAGAGCGAGGGTGGCTTGCGCGCTTACTGCTCGGCTGGACGCTCGCTATCGGCTGGGAGCGTTTTTCCGAAATACAAAAACAGCCGGGGCAGCCTCACTGGTGGCACGGCGTCGTATGGCCAGTGCTGACCCATCTGGTCGCGGACAAGGTTCTGGCACGGCTCGGCGGCCAGCTTCGAATCGCGGTAAGCGGGGGAGGACCGCTTTACGGCGAAACGGCCCGGTTTTTCATCGGCCTGGGGCTGCCATTGGTGCAGGGCTACGGGTTGACCGAGGCTGCCCCCGTTCTGACCGCCAACCGGCTGGAGGACAATATCCCGGAATCGGTCGGCCCGGCTCTGCCGGGGGTTGAAATCCGCATCGGCAGCGACGATGAACTACTGGCGCGCAGCCCGGGGATCATGCTGGGGTATTGGAACAAGCCGGAAGAAACGCATGCCGTAATTGACAGCGAGGGCTGGCTGCATACTGGCGACAAGGCGCGCATTTCGAATGGTCATATATTCATTTCCGGGCGAATGAAGGAAATCCTGGTCACGTCAACAGGTGAAAAAATTCCTCCCGGCGACCTGGAGATGGTCATCACGCAGGATCCGCTCTTCGATCAGGCGATGGTAGTGGGAGAGAATAAACCTTACCTCGTTGCGCTCCTGGTGATCAATCAGCACGAATGGGAAATATTCGCATCCAGCCTTAATTTGAAGGCCGACGATCCCAGCGCCTTGTCGAGCCCCGCCGCAAAAAATGCGGCTGTGCAACGGGTCAAGTCTGCTTTACGAGGTTTTCCCAAATACGCCCGGGTCCGGGCCATCTATATGACATTGGAGCCCTGGCACGTCGAGAATGGACTTCTTACGCCTACGATGAAGCTGAAACGTAATGAGTTGCAGAAGCGGTTTGGAGACAAGATCTCAGAATTGTACGAGCAATCTTCGCCTCAGTGATGTTTCGCTCTCCCCATTTGCGAAAAAAAGGTGCTATTCCTGCAGCCCTTGTCTCGGCAATCGGTTTAAATCGGTTTAATAAGAAGCTGGCGAAAACGCATAACGCCTGCGTTCGGTAACGCACCGAATGACTGGGGAAGGTAGGCAATGATTATCCTTTTATCGATAACCAATCGCGGATTCTTAACCAATACACCATTGAGGAACCAATCATGGCAGATCAGCCCAACGCAAACCAATTTACCTTGAGGGGGCATCATATTGAAGTTAAATATACGGTTGGGGCTACGCCCGGCATCCCCGCACTGCACTATAAGGAGGGATCAGTTTCACGCGACTTCAAGACGAATGAAATTACTGTCGATCGGACAGCGCTGGGCTCGCTTGTTTCCATTCCCCTGTCAAGATCGGTTGATACGGGCGGCACAACTTTCGCCTTTTTTCTGCCCGCTATAGAAGTAACCCGAGGGCAAACTGCGGAATTTACGACAGTAGCCATACGAGAGGAATTCAGCGGACCCGATTCAGTTCCTCGTAAGCCCACAAGCTGGCACAGCTTTATTATGCAGGGAACGGCAGAAAATGTGATTGTGCCGCTATGACCAGGCTCGACGCAGCCATTCACCAATACCCAACCCAGGTATGAAGGATTTAAGGAAGGACGCGCATGCCGCTAGACGCTTATGGGGTACCGAGAGGCCGTCCTATTAACCGGCAACTGGCATATGGCGCCAAGCCACATTACCAGATCGGCATCGTAGATGATACGGCACACTTTCGCATCGCGGCGAATGTCACCTCTCAGCTCGCGCCGTCTGAACTTCAGTTTCTTGTGGACTCCAGGTTCGATCATCCCTTACTTCCGAACTGATCGATAAGCCTCTGGACCATAAAATTTTGAGTAATCATTAATCATTATTGGAGGCGCAGCATGAATATGCCAGGTTTTAACGGAGGGTCTTCAACGTACAGAACAAGCAATATCTATCGAGCTTCTTATGGCACTCGCGCAGGCGATGTAGCGATAATTCCGCAGCAGTGTGCAGATTGGTGTGCAGGGTGGACTGCACGCCTCCTCCGCCTAAATGTCGCAGCAATCAGAAATGTTGTGGAGTTGTAAACCCGGATGGGACATGTAATGGAACATGCTGGCCCAGCGGCAATCCTTGTCCATGAAAGATAAGGCGACGACGGTTTTCGGATAGCTGGGGCTATTCGATGTTCCCTGCGGCAAGCTCTGCATTACAAGACAGTCTGCGCCCATGCTTTTGATTCGGCAACGACTGATACCGTAATAACTGGGTATCCCTTTCTTCCATCACTCTGCCAATCCATTGTTGGAAAGTGTCGCGCTGCCGCGTTCTTTTACCTTCATCAGGACTACCCCTGACAAGGGGAGTGGTAATGCAATGCGTTAGGTAGCGCACCGAACGACTCCGGGATAGGGAGTATTTATTACCGGCTTCAAGCCGACCAAAAACCCATCGATCAAAAACAGAGCTGCCTCAGCGTTAGCTCGCCCTGAGCGTTAGCTCGCCATTAGCAAGCTGTCGTACCGGATAAAGTTCCAAAGGGGGCGCTTCATGCTTTCCACTGAATTAGTCAAGCTCACAGCATTAATGGAGGGCACTAGCGGCAGCCCGGAAATAAAGATTGGGCTCATAGACGGGCCTGTCGTTACTCAACATGCGGATCTCGTGGCGGAGCGTTTCCATGCGGTTGGCGGAAATAATGGCGCGATCTGCACTCAGGCCAAATAGTGTGGCATGCCAGCACGGGACCTTTATAGCCGGCATCTTGTCCGCAAAGCGGTCTTCTCCTGCACCGGCTATCTGCCCCGACTGTACGGTGCTCGTACGCCCGATTTTCAGCGAGACGACAGCCGGGCACGAGCGCATGCCCAGCGCCACGCCACAGGAACTGGCGAACGCAATCCTCGAGTGCATCAACGCAGGCGCACGAGTCATTAACTTGAGTCTTGCCCTGGCACAACCTTCCACCAAAGGTGAACAGGCATTGGAACACGCGCTTGATCTAGCCCTCAGACGCGGCGTGCTCATTGCTGCGGCAGCGGGCAATCAGGGTACTCTCGGCACTTCTTCCATTACCCGCCACCCATGGGTCATCCCGGTCATTGCCTGTGATATGCAAGCCCGACCAATTAATGAATCCAACCTTGGCGGTTCGATTGGTGCCCGAGGTCTGAGCGCACCCGGCGACAGGATCACCAGTTTAGGCACCGGAGGCCCATCGCTCACGCTCGGCGGCACGAGCGTTGCCGTACCTTTCGTCACTGGCGCCATTGCGTTGCTATGGTCTGAGTTTCCCGGTGCGACGGCGGCACAGATCAAACTTGCTCTCATGCGTCAACCTCAAAACTTTCGGCAAACAGGTGCACCGATCCAAGCCGGGTTCGCTCTAGCCCGAGCCCTTACACTGCGCCGCGCCTCAGTCGTTCCGCCTCTGCTGGATGCGGAGGCGGCCCATCAGGCCCTGCTGGCGGAGAATATCAGGAGGCAAATAGCATGACAAAAGAAACTGATGGAAACCCAGGCGGTAGAAATGAGCGCAGGGACAACGACTCTTCGGACAAAAAGGAAGACTCTCCGCACCGGATGCGTCTGCCCGGATTTATCACCGAAGAGGAGATCGGGTTGGGCGATGTGGTTAAACGGACAACCTCCTATTTTGGGATAAAACCATGTGGAGGCTGCGAGCATCGGGCAGCGGCACTGAGCCGCTGGCTGGTTTTCACCCGTCGGCGGTCCAGGTAGACATTCTGAGGATCGAATTTGTCAGATTTTGGACACCATCAATACTATTATCGAAGGAGGACAATATGAACGAACAACCTGAAACAATGGAACAGCCGGTGGAATCAGTCCAGAAGAATGACGAATCAACCGCGGCCTCTTATCCGGAGGCTCGCACGAGCACGGCGATATCACCCCAGGCGGGAGCCGGAACTTGTAGTAGTTGTGGAGGGGCCGCAGGCATGGGCCTCAATAGCCCCAATGGCAATGGCAATGACATGAATACGTTCGTCTATGCCATCGGGCGAGTGGAAGCGCGTTTTCCAAACCTTGCGGCCGAAAAGGAGTTTGCGCAGGCAACGGGGCGGGCGGACACCGCCGGTAAAACCGACCAGCAGGCTTTCCATGAAGTTCTATCCCAGCGCCAGAACCGTTACCTGTTACGTCAGTTATGCTGGGTACTGACGGTGCAGGGCCTGGAGACCTACTTGTTGCAGCCGAGCGACCCGGCTGATCTGGAAATGCTCGTAGACGCCATCCGTCCGGCGCCTGCTCCCCAGGATATCGATGTGGTCATCGGTGTGCGCGGTCCCATTGCTCCGCCACAGATGTGTAACGGCTTGATGGTGCCAATCGTGGTGTTCGACCAGATCTATTCTTTTGGCCGAAATGAATTGATCAAGGCGATCCCCAGGCCAGAAAAGATGACCGAAGAGCAATTCAGCCCGGCAGCAGAAGAGCTGTTCGACCGGATCATGAATATGACCGATAACGCCGGAGCGACCGACGAGCACCGGGCATTGAATTATCTTGCCATGCGCTATCCCGCCATCTATGCCAAGGCGGCGGAAGAGTTCGCGGAGAATCATTCTCTAACCGGGGTGGAAGTGCGTCCCTCTGCCTTGAGCAGCGGGCGCAACATCGTCGAGGTCATTTTCTCCTATACCAACCGCAATACAGATTTTACCGAGAAGTACTTTGTACGCTGCGATATGACCGAGGAGTTTCCCTTCCTGGTCACCAAGATGTCGCCGTACTATGACCGCTAATCTTCAATGGAAGGAGATGGGAAATGAACACCATGAACATGCCTGGATTTAATGCGGAAGCATCATTTTACAAGACAAGTAAGAGTTACTATCTGGGCGGGATTGCCAATGCCGTAATGTGCAGCGAAGGAGTTCTCTTACAACAACAGGCGCAAGGAGGATTGGGTTCTTGTATAGCTGGATGTGATCCAAACACGCCTGATTTCGGTTTTGGATGTACCCAAAAATGTCTGGAGGATTTCGGAGCCGGTGGCATAAGTGGCGGCGGAGATGGAGGTCCCATGCCATCCACCCGGTGCGGCTGTTTCCAGGACAGAACTTCAACCACTGGCTGGAGACAGACATGTTGCTCCACGTTGCCTGGTAGAGGAACAGTGTGCGACCCGCCCGGCACGGGAGACGAATGTGCTATGCCAGGATGCGGACCAATCGCGGGACTTCCCGGCTGCACTTGTACCTGTACGGCTGATTGCAGACGTACTTGTACGCAGCAATGTCGAAGATATATACGAGGCCTATTTGGATGGCGTGAACAAATATATTCCCAAGCTTGTCGGCCTATTGGTCCGTTTCCTATTCCTGGGCCTATTACAGCGTAATGGGTGATTCATGCCGTATTGGGTGAAATTTAAGGAAATGTCGCTGTGCCAAGATCATCGAAACCAGGTTTTCCAGGAGGTGGCAAATGAACATGCCTGGCTGGTTTGGGGTGGGATGAAGTTCCAACCGTAAGTTCCTGCATTCCTCGTGCAAGGGCCTTGTATCACTGGATGGAGGAATGTCTCTTTATCATGAACATCGAATAAGGATGGGATGAATTATGAGCATACCTGGATATGTTGCTGAAAAAGCAATCTATAGATCCCCTAGATATTATAGAACAGCGATTTCGTCAGTCGCATCGGCCGCTGCGAATGGTAGCCGAGCCATTTTTCCAGCGGTACCCGTTCCGGTAGATGAACCAGGAAGCGGTGGAACAACCCAGTTTGGATGCGGGACATGCATCAATGGATGGAAACAGTGTGTCTGGCCCGAAGAAACTATCCGAGCGGAATGCACGAGCTGTGGGGATTGCACCGCCACCCTTACCGGCGAGTTGATGCAGACATGCCGGAAGGGAAATACGACTTTTACTCAGCCCTGCCAGGTTTGTTTAGACATTCCGCTTCCCTGGCCGATTCCGGATACCACCCTCTGCGTTAATAGCCTCAATCCGATCGACATAACAGTACCTCAATGAGCTTTCGAGAACGTTTTTCAGCGAAGCCAATGGAGCATACTTTTGTGTTTCACCGCAGCGAAACCGTATTGACCACTTTCGGGTCCCGTCGATGTTTTCAATGATGTCAACAGGGGGAGAGTCCAAGTAATCCTCCATATCTCCATATTATTGATAGTAACTTCAAAATCTACAACACGTCTTCTTAAACCAATCGCAACATCGATGTGGCCGAGGCTTATTACAAGCACGTTGTCGTACTATGATCGCTAAACCTGAAATGAGAGGTGTGAAATGAATATGCCAGGATTTACCGCAGAAGCGTCACTATCAAAGAAAAGCGGGCAATACCATAACGAATCTTGCGCCAATCGAAAGATTGGGAAATCAAATCCCGTCATACCCCAGTTTATCGCAGAATTTGGAAGATGTTATAGAGATTGTCGAGGAAAGGGCGGAGGTATTTTCGGTTGTATACTCCAGTGTGCGCCAGAGATTCTTGCTCCCCCGACTCCTCCCGGTCCCATCGCGTAGAAATAATATCCACTGCGACCTATATTGAATTCTGCAAATAGGCCTGGCTCATTTGGTGTAGCTGAAGCAATTTTGGGGATATCAATAAATGACAGCAAGCAACCTCTGCAGAGGGCTCTTGAATAGACGGGCGTACGCTGTGGCGCTTCACGCTGGCATAGTAATGTTCGTGATTTGCATATCTCCACCAAGCGCTTCCAGTGACGGTATCCCAGCACCAAACGGTCCCTTTTTTGATGTCCCTGTCCGCTGGTGCGTTGTAGAGGGTAGCCCGGCGCTTGTCTCAGGTGCAGATACCGATGCATTGCTGTTGCTTCGTCTAGCTGGAGCGACTTGGAACATCTATAACCCTGATCCAAACCCGGATTCGTTCAACCGTCCGGGAAGCAATACTTTGATCGGTCTTTCATCCCGGATACCAAATCAACGCAATCCATTTCAGCGCATTGCCGATCCATGCCCTCCCAGTGCCAACTGCCCAGGGGAGTTAGGGGATATCCTTGACGAGATGCCGTTCCGTTCCGATGAGGAAGACGCTGTTATCTCCGCCTGCAGAGCAGCCTGGCGCACAAATCTGCCTGATAATACCGGCATCATCGCCGTCAACGTGCGCCGGCTTGTAGGCAGAAGTGGGGCACCAACCGGGACACTTGGGGTAACAGCAATGCCGTATGCGTGCAATGCCATTATCTCGGCTAATATTTGTAGAGATCCCAAGATTACCAACCCGGGAGACATGGCCGCGGTGATTTTAACCGATGCCTCATTCACTGGCTCTTCAGATGATTTTCTCGTAGCCCATGAATTCGGTCATGCCCTTGGCCTTGGACATGGAGATGGCATTGACAATAATGGTAATGGAGTATTCGACGAATGCTGCGACCCCTCCGAGATCGATACTGGAAAGTCCCTTATGTCTGCAGGGAACGGATCCTTGACAATTACTGAATTGCAACAGGAAGTAGCTAGGGCTATTGCCTTTGTGACGCCTGGAACCCGCTATGAAACACTTGCATTTCATCCAGGACCCTCTCCCCAAAAGGTAGAGCCATTGCCACCCCGATTTGACAAAATAATCCCGTCACTAACGAAAGAAAACTTTAGCTGTGGTCCTAATACAATCACCTATTCTGCTAGCGCGGGTGATAACCGACAAGGGAATGGCGTGCGCTGTGTAAAAATACAGAACATCGAAAGCATGCCCCATCTTACATGGTACGGAGAGGGGCAATGGCAAGGACAAACGTACCGTCACATTGGTGAGGCTACCCCGGGTTGTGCCGATCGACCGTTGGATTTTTGCGGTGCAGCTGCCGATATTCATGGTAACGGAGAGAGTTTCAATAATAACTTTCCGGGGAAAATTATTGGATTTAAGGCCACCAACGGTAATTGGCCAGCCCCGAATGAAATACGTATCAGTGGAGCATGGAACGAAGTCTGGAATAAAGTAACTGCGATAAATTATGTCCCGTTATTAAGACCTACGACCTGCGGGAGTAATTTCGACGAATATGCTGTTTCTGATCTAAATAACAGGCGCCAAGGTGCAGGCATACGCTGTGTTTTGCGCAAAGGTAGCTCGCCCTATACCACCGCGTGGTTCGGTAATGGTGAGTGGGAGGGGAGAACTTACTCCCACGTCGGGATATTCCGAATTGGACACGCTATCAGCGGAACGATCGGAGGTGGAGTGGGAGGGGCGAGCGATCTCTGCAATTCAGCGCTCGGTCAATTTTGCAATAACTTTCGCGCAGACTCGTTGCGCTTTACGTCAATATGCGAGAGTGAAGGAGAAGGAAGACCGAGACGCAGGTTTCGGGGATTTAAGGTGCAAGGAGCTTGGAGTGAAGTGTGGGATTTTGGTCCAGACGGACCTTGTGCAATAGAAAGATGAGTTACGGTCAGGCAGAACTACGAAGATAAGAAATAATTTAACGAAACCTTCAAACTAAACTGCCTGATTCATTAGCTTACGGTAGCCATGTCCTCATCATTGCTTTTCCATGTTTTCCTCCGGATAGATACCAAGGGGGAGCGCCTGTGAAATAAGGGGAAGTAGCGTGTCGCGTTCGTTCGGATTTCACGATAACCAATTAATACAAAATGCCGCAATTCCCCAAGATTTTATTTTCTTCGTGTTCCACGTAAGACATTATTTTTAGATGGAGGGCATATGCCAAAATGCGACGCATGCGGAAATGAATATGACAAATCCTTTCAGGTTATTGCCTCAAATAAAACTTATACTTTCGATAGCTTCGAATGCGCTATCCACACGCTGGCGCCCACCTGCACGCACTGCAATGTGAAGATAATAGGCCACGGGTTGGAGAAGAACGGGGCGATGTTCTGCTGTAATCACTGCGCGGAGCAGGAGGGTATAACCGAATTGAAGGATCGTTCCTGAGATCGAATTGTCGGGTTACATTGCGCTATCCCGACCTATCAAATTCATACTGCCCATCTATTAAAAGAGGCGGCGATTTTACGTTACCGCAAAAAACGCTTCAACTTCAGATAGCTCACGCGTGCGCTTCATTGGAGGCAGGCTCTGCCAGATCCTTCTGCCATAGGGCTTGGTGACGAGGCGCGGGTCGCAGATCATCAGCACCCCACGATCGCTCTCGTCCCGAATCAACCGTCCGGCTCCTTGCTTGAGGTTAATGACAGCGCGAGGCAGTTGATACTCCATGAAGGCATTGCGTCCCTCCTTGTTGATCTTGTCGATACGGGCGGCAAGAACCGGGTCATCAGGGGGGGCGAAAGGCAGTTTGTCTATAACCACGAGTGATAGCGCCTCCCCCCGAACGTCCACCCCTTCCCAGAAGGATTGGCTGCCGATCAGTACGGCGTTGCCCATTTTCCGAAAACGCTCCAGCATATGCGAGCGGGAGCCCTGGCCTTGCAGCAATATCGGGTAATCGAGCTTCTCGCGCTCGAACACTTCCCGGAGCAATTCATGTACCCGCTGCATCGCCCGAAGGCTGGTGCACAGGAAGAAGGCCCTGCCACGGCTGGCTTTTAAAACAGGCAGTACGGCTTTCACAACTTCTTCGGTATATCGAGCACTGTTGGGATCAGGTAAACCGGGCGGTGCATAGAGTAGAGCCTGGTTCGCGAAGTCGAATGGGCTTTCCCAACAGGCCGACTGAGCTGTCCTTATCTCCGAGCTCAGGCCCATCTCCGTGTTATAGTGCGAGAAATCACCTTTCACCGAGAGCGTAGCGGAGGTAAAAATCCATGCTCGCGGGGTTCCGTTCAACTGCTTGTTGAAAATTTCCGAAATGGAAAGCGGCGTGGCGTTGAGCTGCAATGCATGGCTGAACACCTCCAGCCAACGTACATATCCTTCGGCCTCGGCCTGATCCCGCCAGCGTTTTATGCTTCCAGAGATTTCACGCGTACG
>Ga0134128_10005166_pt1 | contig 15854 bp, 10 predicted proteins | sample KB31754_FD_96462 | JGI IMG/M metagenome (GOLD analysis project Ga0134128, IMG submission 96462) | Terrestrial soil microbial communities with excess Nitrogen fertilizer from Kellogg Biological Station, Michigan, USA - KB3-175-4 | ecosystem: Environmental > Terrestrial > Soil > Unclassified ...
ACGCGAGACCCCTCGCGCCGGACCTGCGCCTCGGCTGGGCCTGGGGAATCGCGCTTTCTTTGCTGGCGCTCTACGCGCTCATCGCGCTGCTGTTTCGCGACACGGTACAGCGCTGCGTGAATACACTGGAGTTGCACCCCGGGCCCTCCCTGCTCGCAGCCATCATCGCGACGCTCCTCGTCCCGGCGCTCGTGATCGCCCTGGTGATCACCGTGATCGGCATCGCCGCGCTACCTTTCCTGTGGCTCGGACTGTTTTGCATCGGCATCTTCGGCCGCATCATGGCGCTCGGCTGGCTCGGGGGCCGGTTCCTGCGGCTCGGCAACCTGCACACCGCGACCTCGGTTGCGATGGCGGTACTGCTCGGCGGCATCGTCGCGATCGGGCTCTACCTGGTCCCGGTGCTCGGCTTCATCGTGTATGCGCTGCTCGGCGTGTTCGGCTTCGGCGCCGTCATCTACACGATGGTGCTCACCGCGAAAGCGGCCCGAGAGCGCCGAGGCCCCGCGGGGCCGCAGGGAGCGGCGTCCGCCGCATCGATGGGAAAGCCCTCGGGGCCAAGCACATCTGGCGCGACGGGTCCCGCCGCGAGGGATCCCGGCGGGCGGGCTGCTGCGGGTCCGACAGCCGCCGATGCGGTCGCTGCGGGTGCGGCCGCTGCGGTTGCGGCCGCTGCGGAACCCGCGGCGACGGACCCGGCCGCGGCGGGTCAGGGCGCCACAGGACAGAGCTCGACAGGTGCCTGGGGAGGCCCGGCGCTCGATCCGCAGCTCGCGCTGACGCATCCGCGCGCGGGATTCTGGATGCGCATGGGCGCGCTGTTCATCGATCTGCTGCTCGTCTCGTTCGCGCTCAGCCTTCTCTATCAGCACGGCTGGCGCGGAACGCTACTGATCGTCGCGGCCTACGCCGCGATCATGTGGAAGCTGCGGGGCACGACGGTCGGCGGAATCGTCTTCGATCTGCAGGTCGTGCGGCTCGACGCCAGACCGATCGACTGGGGAACTGCGATCGTGCGCGCCCTCGCCTGCTTTCTATCGCTCGTCGTCCTCGGCCTGGGGTTCCTGTGGATCGCGATCGATCCCGAGCGGCAGGCATGGCACGACAAAATCGCCGGAACCGTGGTGGTGCGTGCAGCGCGCGGCGTTGCGCGCGCTACACCCGGTTGAGTACCCGCGCCGGCAGCGTCACGATGGCCCGGAGCAGATCGAACACACCCTCGACCGCGATCCCAACCAGGCGGAACGGCAGAAGCAGTAGCCAGACGAGCGGCCACAACAGCAGCGCGAGCAGCGCGAGCGGCCAGCACAGAAACAGCAGAATGAGCCAGAGCAGGAACTTCACCACCGTCTCACAATAAAATCGACTCCCGCTGCCGGCAAGCCTCGTGCCGCAATGACCGTCCGTCCCTCTCTCGATCGAGAGAGATGCGGCTCACCCGAATGCCGGCCGCAGTCTCGCCCGCGCGACCGATGACAATCGGGCGCGATCCCGCGCAATCTGATGCCATTCATCGAAGCTGAGACCCTTTACCGCCACTGACTTCGTTTACCCGGATCGTTCGGCCCTTCGGAATGTCCCCCTCATTCCAGCCGACACCAGGACGGCCGCATAGGCGGCCGGCGAAGTCGGTGGCGAATTCTCCCCCGTCGCGGCCGCCGTCGCGAGCGATTTTCATTTGACGTAACCAGCGCTGCACCGCACTATAAGGTCGAGCTCGCGCTCGCGAGAGCGAGCGTGAAAGCTCGGCGGGGCCGCTCCTCGACGATCGTCGGCGCTCCCGCACAACAAACAACGGGGAGAACACGATGGACTCGCGGTCTCATTCCGCGGTTTTGCGGCGCACCGGTCTATCGGCTCTTCTCATCGGTCTTGCGGCCCTGAGCGTCCTCGACGCCGCGCCCGCAGTTGCACAGAGCCGCACGGCAGTGGCGGATGACGGCGGGGCGCCCGCGCCTGATTCGGTCGCGGGCTCCGTCCCGGATACGTTCGCGGGCTCCGTGCCGGCCTTCGTCGGCGCCTCGCGCGATCTCGGCTCGGCCGATCCGCATTCGAAAATCACGATTGCGCTGCACTTGAAAACGGGACGCTCGCTCGATTCCTACTTGCAGCGCCTCTACGATCCAACCTCGACCGCCTATCGACAGTGGTTGTCGGATGCCGAGATCGATGCGGTGCTCGCGGCCGCACCCCGGGATCTGAAGACGATCCGCAAGTTCCTCGCAGCACACCATTTGAGTCTGGTAGATGAGGGGCGCGGGCAGGTCCTTGCCCAGGGAAAGGTGGCCGACGTCGAGGCGGCATTCCGGGTCCCCCTGCATATGTTCGATGTGCACGGGACCGTCGTACGCGCAAACACCGCCGCGCCTTCGATTCCGGGCGCCGCGGGCGCGCTCGTGAGCTCCGTCGGTGGCCTCACGGATCACCGCATGAGGCCGCACTGGACGATGAGTCGCGGACCGGACGGCACTGCCTTCGCGCCGGTCGCGCTCAATGCGGTGGAGAACGGGCTCTTCTTCTCGGCACAGTGCTTCCGGCCGCCCGAGCGCGTGGTGTTCAAATCGACGGCGGCGACTGCCACGTACTTCGGCAATCGCTATGGCCAGAACATCGATGGCGCCGGATCGATCGAGCCCTGCGGCTATCAGCCGAGCGATGTGTGGAAAGCCTACGATCTGATGCCTCTCTATGAGCGCGGACTCGATGGCACGGGCGCGACGATCGCGATCGTCGAGGCGTTCGGCTCGACGACCATCGAGCGCGATGTCGCCGCATTCTCCGCCGTCTATGGACTGCCGCCCCTCGATCTGAAGATCCTCGGCACGCCGACGGCAGCGCCGTTTTCGAGCGACTCGGACCAGCAGGGATGGGCCGTCGAGACGACGCTCGATGTGGAATGGGTTCACGCAATCGCCCCGGGCGCGAAGATCGTGCTGCTCATCGCCCCGGATGACAACGAAATCCATCTCGCCCATACGGTGGCGAAAGCGGCGCTCCTGCACGGCGTCGCCGTGATCTCCGACAGCTACGGCTATCCCGAGTCGCTCGAGACCGATGCGGAATTCCGGGCGTTCGAGCGGGCGAACAAGATCGCTGCGGCGCGTGGGATCTCGGTCCACTATTCAACCGGCGATTTCGGGGATTTGGACGCGGAGCTCGGGTACACCGATGTGGCCTATCCGGCAACCTCGCCTTGGGCGACTGCCATCGGCGGCGTGAGTGTCGTCCTGCGCGACGACGGCTCGATCGCGATGCAAACGGGCTGGGGGGCGAATGTCACGCGCATCGCCGAGGCAGCGCCTGCCGCGAACCCCCCGGTGAACGCACCCATCCTCGCGCCGCTTCATCAGGGCTTCTTTGCCGGCGCCGGGGGCGGCCCGAGCGGCGTGTTCGCACAGCCGCAATTCCAGCGCCATCTGCCCGGGCAAATGCGTGAGACTCCGGATATCTCCTGGATCGCCGATCCGTACACCGGGGTCGAGATCATCTATACGGGGAACGAGAGTGGTCAGCAGTTTGCGACCGTGATCGGCGGAACGAGCGTCGCCTCTCCGATGTTCTCGGCCCTGTGGGCGATCGCCTCACAGCGGGCGGGCGAGAAGCTCGGTCAGGCGGCCCGGACGATCTATCGGCTGAGCTCGCAGTCGATCACCGACGTGTTGCCGGCGTTCTCGCCGACGAATCCTTTCGGGGTGATTCGGAAATTTGCGGGAAGGGGCGCGGGCATCACGATCGAGACGCCGCGCGAGCTCGCAGAGCCGCTCGAGGGCAACGCCCTCTTCTACAGCGCGCTCTTCAATAGCCCGATCTCCACACGCTGGTTCGTGCTCACCTTCGGCACGGACTCTTCGCTGCGGATCGGACCCGGATGGGATGAGGTGACCGGGCTTGGCACGCCGAACGGGGCGAATTTCGTCGAGGAGGCTGCGGGGCGCTGAGGCGCCCCGAACCCTCAGTACAGCGTTGCGAGCGTCGACTCCATCCACGCGCGATGGACTCCCGATGATTGGATGCGCGCTCGTAGGCAGTGTTCGTGTCGTCCTCGTTGGTTTTCATCGCCTGCAGAGTCTGCTTGTCGCCGACGACTTCAGCCGCTCGATCGCTGAGCCGTAAGCGTCCGCTGCGGCCAGATCGAGCTGGATCAGGTCCTCGACGCCGACGTGCACACGTCTCATACCACCCGCTTATATGCTTAGAGAAATCAGCCTTTTCTCCCTCGAGACGCGGGATGCTAACGTGGCAGCCGCGTGAGTTCGGTCCTTCGTCAAGGAGTTGCGCACGTGAGCGGCAACGCACGTGCGTCGTCAGCGCCCACGCAGGGTTCGCAGCCCGCGGACCCCTGGGCGGCTGCGCCCATGGCGCCTTCGCTGGCGGCGGAGGTGCGTGCGCTCGTCTCGCGGCTCGATCGTGATCAACGGCTATGGCTCAGCGGCTTTCTGGCAGGCCTCGAGTCCCAGACCCAGCCCGCCCCCGCACCGGTAAGCGTACCCGAGACGGGGCGCCCGGCAGTCACGGTGCTCTTCGGCTCTCAGACGGGAAATTCCGAGCGCCTGGCGAAGCAGATCGCCGATCGGCTGACCGAGCGCGGCGTCCGGTTTGCGCTGCTGGATATGCTGCAGTGCAATAAATCTCACCTTCAGGACGCTCAGCACCTGTTGCTGATCGTGAGCACCCACGGCGACGGTGACCCGCCCGAGCGGGCCGTGCCGCTTTCAGAGTTGCTCGCCGGACGCAGGGCGCCGCGCCTCGAGCACGTACGCTACGCGGTGCTCGCGCTCGGGGATTCGAGCTACGAGAAATATTGCGAGGCGGGGCGGCAGTTCGATGCTCGTCTCGAGGCGCTCGGTGCGCAGCGCCTGCACCCGCGCGAGGAATGCGACGTGGACTTCGAGGCTCCCGCCGCGCGCTGGATCGATGCCGTTGTGGGCAAGCTCGAGCAGTCGCTCGGCACGACGCAGCCGCGGCTGCACGTCGATCCGGCGGACCGCCGTACGGCCTCGGTTTCGAATGCCTACACGCGCAAGAACCCCTTTGCGGCGGCGATGCTCGCGAACCAGCATTTGACGGCGACCGGCTCGACGAAGGACGTACGGCACATCGAGCTCGCGCTCGAGGGCTCGAACATGCACTATGAGCCCGGCGATTCGATCGGCATCGTGCCGCGCAACTGCGAGCAGGACGTGGATGCGCTGCTCGAGCGGCTGCCCTTCGCAGCCGAGAGCCCGGTGCCCGCGGATGCCCACACGACCGTGCCGCTCCGCCAAGCGCTCATCGAGCGCTTCGAGATCGGCCCGGTCACCCGGCCCTTCCTCAAACGCTACGCCGAGGCGATCCGCTCGTCCGAGCTCGCGATGGTTGCAGCGGCGAGCGACGAGGAGATCAGCCGCTTCATGCGCGGGCGGCATGTGGCGGATGTCGTCGCGGCGCATGCTCCGGGCGGGCTCGAAGCGCACGCTTTCGCGCGGCTGCTCCCACCGCTCGCGCCGCGTCTGTACTCGATCGCCTCGAGCCAGCGATCGACGCCGGATGAGGTGCACCTCACGGTGAGCATCGTTCAGTACGAGTCCTTCGGACGCGCACGCCGCGGCGTCGTCTCCGGAACGCTCGCCGACCTCACATCCGAGGACGCGGTGCTGCCGATCTATCTGCATCGCAACCCCGCGTTCCGCCTGCCCGCCGATCCGCAGACGCCGATCGTCATGATCGGCCCGGGAACGGGCGTCGCCCCGTTCCGCGCGTTTCTCGCCGAGCGCGCGGAAGCGGGCGCGGCGGGCCGCAACTGGCTGTTCTTCGGCGACCGCTCCTTCGAGCATGATTTTCTCTATCAGGCGGAGTGGCTCGAGCTGCGCAAGCGGGGCCTGCTCACGCGCATGGACGTCGCCTTCTCGCGCGATCAGAGCTCGAAAGTCTACGTGCAGCACCGGATGCTCGAGCAGGGAGCGGAGCTGTGGCGCTGGATCGAGGACGGCGCGTATGTCTACGTCTGCGGCGACGCGCAGCACATGGCTCCGGACGTGCACGAGGCGCTGCTGAAGGTCATCGTCGAGCATGGCGGCCTCGATGAGGAAGGCGCGGCGGAGCACATCCTCGGCTTGCAGCAGCAGCGCCGTTATCAGCGCGACGTATACTGACGGGGTCGGCTCGAGCCGCAAGCTCGGGCGCGAGGAACCCATGCCGAGCAATCCGATCAATCCGAGCAAGCCTCTCACCCCGGTGAGTCCGGCCGACCGCCGCAGCGACGTTTCCCGCCCGCTCGAGGAGCTGCATCCGAACGAGCGGCTCAAACATCGCAGCCGCTTCCTGCGCGGCACGATTATCGAGAGCCTGGCCGATCCGCTCACCGGTGCGATCGCCGAGTCGGACACGCAGCTCACCAAGTTCTTCGGCATTTATCAGCAGGATCACCGCGACCTCCGCGATGAGCGCCGGCGCGCGAAGCTCGAGCCGCGCTATCAATTCATGGTCCGCCTGCGCCTGCCGGGTGGAGTGTTGCAGCCCAAACAGTGGCTCGCGCTCGATGCGCTCGCTCGTGAGAACGCCGACGGCACGCTGCGCCTCACCTCACGGCAGACTTTCCAGTTCCACGGCGTACGCAAGCGCCGCCTAAAGCGGCACGTGCGGGGAATCATCGAGGCGGGCCTCGACACCCTCGCCGCCTGCGGCGATGACAATCGCAACGTCATCGCGACGGCGAATCCTCTGCTCTCGCCGATTCACGCGGAGGCGAGCGCGCTCGCGCGCCGGCTCTCGGAGCACCTGGCGCCGCGCACCGGCGCCTACCGGGAGATCTTTCTCGACGCGCCTCCGGTTGCAGGGGATCCCGAGGAGGAGCCGCTCTACGGGCGCACCTACTTGCCGCGCAAGTTCAAAATCGCCCTCACCATCCCGCCGCAAAACGACGTGGACGTTTACGCGCACGATCTCGGATTCGTGGCGATCGTCGAGAGCGGCCGGATCGCCGGCTACGACGTGCTCGTCGGCGGGGGCATGGGTATGACGCACAAGATTCCGGCGACCTTCCCGCGTCTCGGGGACGTCGTCGGATTCTGCCGGCCCGAAGATGTGATCGCGGTCGCCGAGCACACGATGTGCATCCAGCGCGATTACGGCGATCGCAAGGACCGCTCGCACGCGCGTTTCAAATATACGATCGAGGATCGCGGGACGGATTGGTTTCGCGGCGAGCTCGCGGGCCGCCTCGGGACCGCGCTTGAGCCGGCGCGTCCCTTTCATCTCGACTCCTCCGGGGACCGGGTGGGCTGGGCACAGGGGACCGACGGGCGCTGGCACTACACCGTATTCGTCGAGAACGGGCGCGTGACCGATATCGGGGAGCGTCGCCTCATGACGGGATTGCGGGCGATCGCCGCGGGTCACCACGGACTTATTTGCATCACCACCAACCAGAACGTCATCATCGCCGGCATCGATCCCGAGGAGCGCCCCGTCGTCGAGGCGCGGCTGCGCGAATACGGCATCGAGAACGACGCGCGCTGCACGGGGCTGCGCCAGACATCGATCGCCTGCGTCGCGCTGCCGACATGCGGCCTGGCCATGGCCGAGGCTGAGCGCTACCTGCCGACGCTCCTCGATAAGCTGGATGAGATCGTGCGCGCGGTCGGACTCGAGCGCGAGCCGATCTCCATCCGGATGAGCGGCTGTCCGAACGGCTGTCCGCGGCCGTATCTTGCGGAAATCGCACTCGTCGGCAAAGCCCTCGGCAAGTACAACCTCTATCTCGGTGCCAGTGCGAACGGTGAGCGCATGAATGCGCTCTATCGCGAGAACATCGGCGAGGCGCAAATCATCGAGGCGCTCGCGCCGCTCCTCGGGCGCTTCGCCGCGGAGCGCCGCGCCGGCGAGCACTTCGGGGATTTCGTCATACGCGCGGGCGTCGTCCCGCCGATGCTCCATGGACGGGACTTCCAGCGCGACCTCGCGGAGGCGAGCTAGGACCCCGAGGACTCGCAGGCCGCCGAGATGCCGCGAATGCGCTCCGCCCAGGCGGCCTATCTCGTCGGCGTGCTCGCCGCCGCATACTTCCTTGCCTTTCTCGATCGGCAATCGCTGAACCTGTTCGTCGTGCCGATCGAGCACGACCTGCATCTGACCGATACCGAGATGGGTCTGCTCCTCGGGTTCGCTTTCGGAGCACTCTACTCGGTGCTCGGGATACCGTTCGGACTGCTCGCCGACCGGACAAACAGGCGCCGCCTCGTCCTCGCAGGCGTCGCGTGCTGGTCTCTCGCAACGCTCATCAGCGCTCTCGCGGCGAGCGCAGCGCAGCTGTTCATCGGGCGCATCGGCGTCGGGATCGGCGAAGCGGTGCTCGCCCCGGCGGCTGCTTCGATGATTGCCGATGCTTTCCCGCCATCCTCACGCGGCCGCGCATTCGGGGTGTTCTCGCTCGGCACCACCTTCGGTGCGGGCACCGCCTCACTGCTCGGCGCCGGTGTCATCGCGGCGATGGCGAGCCGGGAGCTGCGCCTGCCGGTGCTCGGCACACTGCACGCCTGGCAAGTCACGCTGCTCGTCGTCGCACTCGCCGGGATACCCATCATTGCCGCCACCGCGGCCGTGCGCGAGCCGGAGCGGCGCGCGCGCGCCTCCGGAGCCCATCTCTCGCTCGTGCTGCGCCATCTCGGGCGGCATTGGCCGCTCTACACCCTCATTTATCTGACGAACGTGCTCGCCTCTCTCATGGCCTACGCGTTCTATCCCTGGGTTCCGGCGGCAATGGAGCGGACGTGGCACGTGAGCCGGCAAGGGATCGGATTGCACTTGGGCGTGATGATCATCGCTTTGTCGAGCGTCGGCATATTCCTCGCGGGGTGGCTCGTCGATCGATTCAACCAACGAGACGTGAAGCACGCCATCGCGATCGTGGGGACGGTCGTCTTCCTCATTCTGGCGGTGATCGCGGGTGCGATGTTCAGAATGCCGGCCGTGGAGCTCACCTGGGTGCTCATCGCCCTTTACATCTTCCTCGTGCACATCTACTTCCCGTTCTCGCTCCTTGCGCTCTCCATGGTGACCCCGCCTGCGGCGATGGCGAGTGTCTCCGCAATCAATTTCATGCTGACCGGAGTGCTCGGGCTGTCGCTAGGTCCGTTGCTCGTGGTTCTCGTCGCGCAGCGGTTCTTCGCGGGCGCGACGGCGACCGGGTACGCCATTTCCGCGGTCTGCGCCTCGCTCGCCCTCATCGGCGCCGTCGCCTTCGGGCTGCTCATCGCGCCGCTCAAAGGCTTTGCGCCGGTCGAAGAGCTTTAGGGGAGAGGGTCAGGCGAGAGCTGTTGGCGTCACGCGCTGTGCGCGCCGGAGCTCGTGAGCTCGTCAGTCTCCCCGTGGATCGTGCGCACGCGAATGCGCAAAGCCCGAGTCGCTCTCATCCGGCTGCGAGCCGAGCCGCGACTGAAGCATCGCAAGCGCATCCGCCGGCGCATCCGCGTACCGAAAGAGCTCGAGATCCTCACGTGCGATCGTGCCGTGGCGCACGAGCGCTTCGAAGTTGATCACCTCGCTCCAGTACGCGCGTCCATAGAGGATGACCGGGATCTGCCGCTCGAGCTTGCGCGTCTGTGCGAGCGTCAGAATCTCCGTGAGCTCATCGAGGGTACCGAATCCGCCGGGAAAGACCACGAGGGCGCGCGCAAGGTGCGCGAACCAGAGCTTGCGCATGAAGAAGTAGTGGAACTCGAACGACAGCTCGCGAGTGATGTACGGATTCGGGCGCTGCTCGTGCGGCAGACTGATATTGAGCCCGACCGTCCGGCCACCCGCGTCGGAGGCGCCGCGGTTTGCGGCCTCCATGATGCCGCCGCCGCCCCCGGAGCAGACGACGTAACGATGCTCGTGCGAGGGCAGCCCCTTCGACCAGATCGTGATGAGCCGCGCAAGCTCGCGAGCCTCCTCATAGTAGCGCCCGAGCGGACCGTCCGCCGTGAGGCGCGCGGATCCGAAGAACACGATCGTGTCTCGCACGCGCAGGCGCCGAAAGCGTTCGAGAGGCTCGAGGTACTCCGCCAGGATGCGCAGCGGCCGCGCCTCCTCACTCGTGAGGAACGGCTCATCGAGATATGCGAGCGGGTGGCGGGAGCGGTCGTCGTTCGGCATGGACTCACCTCGTGCGTGCGAAATCGACGAAGCCGCGCTCGACGTCGGTTTGCACGAGCTCGACCTCGATGCAGTCGCCCACATCGAGCGCCTCGGCGCCGCGCACGAGCTTTCCCTCGGCCATCGGCCGTGCGATGCGCACCCAGACGCCATCTTCGTTGACGCCGGTGACGACCGCCTCGAAACGCTCGCCGATGCGCGGCGCGAGCAGCAAAGCGGCAGCGGACTTGCGCACGCGGCGCTCGACTTTGGTGGCGTTGGTCTCCTGCAAGGTGCAGTGCTCCGCGAGAGCCTCGAGCTCCTGCGGCCCATACGGGGACGATTGTCCTGCGAGTGCCGCCTTGACGAGCCGGTGCGTGATGAGGTCGGGGAATCGCCGGTTGGGGGCGGTGGAGTGCGCGTAATCGAGCACCGCGAGCGCGAAATGCCCTGGACCTTGCTCCCCCGGCCGCTGGGCAACGTACTCGCCTCGACCGAGGAGCTTCACGACGGCGAGCGAGAGGTCCGCGAAGCGTGTGGGGTCCGCCGCGCGGCGCTTTCTGAGGAAGGCATCGAGGGCAGCCGCATCGGAGCTCTCCGGCAGCCGCTCCCCGAGCGAGGCGGCGAGCGCGGCGATGCGGCTCCAGCGCTCCGGCGCGCGCAGCACGCGACGCAACGAAGGAAAGCCTCTTGCGGCGAGGAACCGCGCGATCGCGCCGTTCGCCGCGATCATGAAATCCTCGATGATCTCTTTCGCACGGTTCTTCTCGTCGGGTCGCAGATCGGTGAGCACGCCGCCCTCGAACACCGCGCGCGCTTCCCCCGTCTCGAGCTCGAGCGCCCCGTGTGCGCGGCGCAGACTTTTGATTCGCGCTGCGATCTCATCCTGCTGCCGAAGCTGCTCCGCGAGCCCCGGCACCTGCTCGATAGGCGCAGGAGCCGCGCCGCTGCCGGCGAGCCAGGCCCCGACGCTGTCGTAAGCGAGCTGCGCGTGATTGCGCACCCAGGCGCGATACACCCCCGCCTCATCGACCACGCCTTCGGCGCTCACACTCAGCTCGATCACGAGCGCGAGGCGATCGGAATCCGGCGCGAGGGAAGTCAGATCGGTCGACAGCCTCTCCGGCAGCATCGAGAAAATTTGGGCCGCCGTGTAGACGGAGGTCGTGTTCCGGCGCGCATGCGCGTCGACCGGAGAGTCCCGCTCGACGAGCGCATCGACGTCTGCGATGCCGATCAGTACGCGCGCCGCCCCGCCTGCGAGCGGCGCAACGACTTCGATTTGATCGAGATCACGCGAGTCATCGTTATCGACCGAGGACCAGAGCAGCGCGCGCAGATCTCGCACGGCGCCGCCGGTGCCGCCCGCCCCGCCGGTGCCGGCAGCCCTGCCGGTGCCGCCGTCCGCACGTGCCTCCGGCGGCCGCACCGCCGCCGCCTGGCGCATCGCCTCCGGCGAGAAATCCGGCAGCAGCCCGCGCTCGAGCATCGCCCGCCGCGCGATGCGCCGCAGCTCGCCCGTGCCGCTCATCCTCTGCGACTCGCGAGCTCCGCGCCCTCGACGAGCGAGCGCAGCTTCGCCCATGCGATCTGCGGATGCACGCGCCCGCCGAAGCCGCAGTCGGTGCTCGCAATCACGCGCTCCGGGCCGACCATGCGCGCGAACCGCTCGATGCGCTGTGCGACGAGCGCCGGATGCTCGATGAGCTCCGTCGAGTGCGTCACGACGCCCGGCAGGATGACCTTGTCCTCCGGGAGCCTCACGTCGCGCCAGATCTCGTGCTCATGCTCGTGCCGGACATTGGCCGCCTCGAATGAGTAGTAGCGCGCCTTCACGCTCAGCATGACATCCACGAAATCTGCGAGCGGCAGATCGTGCGCGTGCGGCCCGTGCCAGCTGCCCCAGCACAAGTGATAGCGGATGCGCTCCTCGGGGATGTTCGCGAGCGCATGATTGAGCGCCTCGACGCGCAGGCGGCTGCGGCGTTTGAATGCCTCGAGGCCCATCGGGATGCCGATGCGATCCCAGAGCGCGACGAGCCAGGCGTCGTCGACCTGCAGCAGGAATCCCGCCCCGGCGATCGCCTCGTATTCGCAGCGCATCGCCTCGGCGAGCGCGGCGAGGAACTCCTCCTCGCTCGCGTAGAACTCGTTTGCGCGATACGGCTCGAGGCTCGCCGGAGCAGTCGAGGTGATGAAGCAGCTCGAGCGGTCGGGCGCAAGGGCGCCGAGCATGTCGATCTCGCGGCGCAGCGCTTCTGTGCCCGTGTAGACGATCGGGGCGGTGCATACCCGGTAGCGACGTGCGACTTGCATGCGCTTGTCGGCCGTGAAAAAAAGCGTCTGCCGCTCGGAGGCCCAGCGGTAGAACTCCGCGAAGGCTTCCCGGTCGCGTCCCTGAGCGATCATCGATCCGCGGTCCGGCGCGTCGCGCGTCTCGAATCCGCCGAGCCGACCGTCCATGTAGGCGAGCCAGTCGCCACCCTTGGTGAGCTCGCCCTCGTTCACGAAGTCGAGGCCGATCGAGCGCTGCTGCTCGAGCACCCACGCGACGGCCGTGCGCAGCGCCTCATCCGACAGCGTGGCGGTCGGGTCGAAGCCGGGCGGTCCTGGGAGGCTTCCGACGTGGGTGGTGCGAATTCTCACACCGCGAGTCTCACACCGCCCGCAGTGCCGTCGCAACCGGAAGCCGCACGGCGCGCAGTGCAGGCAGCACACCGCCGATCAGACCGACGACGCACGCCCAGACGATGCCGGTTGCGATGAGCCCCGGTCCGATCCGCAGATGGAAGACGATCTGGGCGAGATTGCCCGTGCCTCCCGAGAGCGTACCTACGGTGTTGCCGTCGAAGGCGACCCACGCGGCAGCCGCGCCGATCAGCGCGCCGAGCAGCGCGAGCAGCAGCGCCTCGACGATCACCGATGCAACGACGGCGGCTGCGCCGAAGCCGATCGCCCTCAGCGTCGCAATCTCCACCGTCCGGCTGCTCACGGCCGAATACATCGTATTGAGTGCGGCAAACACCGCCCCGACCGCCATGATCGCGCCGACCACGTGCGCGATGAACGCGAGAATTCTCGCGAAGGACCGGGACTGCTGCTCGTAGTACTGGGTCTCGGTGCGCACGATGACCGGGAGGGATGAGTCCTTCGCCACGGCTGCGGTGAGCGCCGCGAGCGCGCGGGGACTCGCGAGCTTCACGGTGACCGAATTGAAAGTCGTGCGCTGATAGGCGGAAAGCACCGTGTCGGAGTCCGCGAGGAGCTCGGAGTCGTGAGCGCCGCCCCCGCTCGAGAAGGCGCCGACGACCGTCCATTCATTGTCGCCGAAGCGGATGCGGCTGCCCACATCGAGTCCGCGATAGCGCTCCTGCGCGGCACGGCCCGCGATGAGCTCCCGCAGACCGGGCGTGAATACTCTCCCCTCGATCAGGTGGATCTCCGGGCGCAGCTCGAAGGACTGGGGTGAAACCCCTCGCAAGGTCAGCGCGCCGAGTGCGCCGTTGTCTCGACGCGGCACGTTGATCGTCGCGAGCATCTCCGCCGATGCGATCGGCTTGCCGGCCGCATCGTGCGCGATGCCGGGCTCGGCCAGGATCGTAAACACGGCCTCGCGAGGCAGGCCGCTCGCGACTTCGCTGTCCGCCTGCTTGTGAAGCACGATTGCCCGATCGGGCCGGCCGGTGGCGGTCAGGGCGTGCACGAGCCCGGTCGAGAGCGACAGCACAGAGATGAGCACCGCCACCACCCCTGCGATGCCGATCACGATGACGAGCGATGTGCGGGCGCGTTGCGGGAGACTGCGCAGATTGACTGCGACGACGGCACCGATCTGTTGCAAGGTCCTCATCGTGCGCTCGCTTCAGCGTCCGGCAAGGGCGGCAGCCACATCGAGGCGACGCGCTCGCGCAGCAGGCGGCACTCCGCTTGCGAGTGCGAGCACTATGCCGACGCCGACGGCGGCCGCGAACACGACATTCGGCACGTGCATCGCCGCGATGCCCTGCGAAGGGAAGGAAGCCACGGCAGGCAGAATCAGCGCTGCGAGCCCGACGCCGATCGCTGCCGCAACGACGCTCAACAGAAGCGCCTCGGCCAGCACGAGCCACTGCACAGCCGTATCGCTGAACCCGACGGTCTTCAGCACCGCCAGCTCCGGGATGCGTTCGCGAACGGACTGCGCCATCGTGTTCCCGACGAGGAACAGCAGCGTAAAGAGCACCGCGCCGACGATCGCGTTCACGAGGTAGTTGATGTCCCCGATCTGACGCAGCGTCGATTCGGCGAAGTCCCGCTCGTTCTGGGTGCGCGTCTGGTTCGGCGAGTTGGCGAAAACGTCATCGATCCGCTGTGCAATGAGCGCCGCCTGGCCGGGGTCCTTCACGCCGACGTAGAACTCGATGGAGGTATCTTTGGCGGAGGCGCGCGCATCGTTGATGTAGTCGTAGTTGCCGAAGATGCGCGTCGCCCACTCGGTTTGCGGCAGATCGTAGATGCCGACGATGTCGAAGGCCCAGTCGGAGGTGCCGTCCTTCTTCACGATGTTGAGCGAGTGAAGCGGAATCCGGTCGCCGATTTTCCAGCCCTCCTTCTCGGCGAGCGCCTTGCCGACGATGATGCCCGTGCGAGTGCGGAGCGCCGCGGCGAGCTCTGCGGGCGGTATCTTCAGATCGGTCTCGATGTCGAAAAACGCGGCAAGATCGGTGCCGATCACGAGCTGCACGTTCGAAGGCCGCTGATACGTTCCCGCGAGGACGGTGAACCCGGCGACGTGTGCGACTCCGGGCACCGCGGCGATGCGCGAGGCATTCGCGATCGGCATGGGATCGTACAGCGCCACGCGGCTGTTCACGACGAGCCGCGCGGTGTTCGTGAGCTTCATGGCCTGTTTGATGCCGACGTTGACTCCCTGTAGCACCCCGAACAGGAAGAAGGCCGTGACGATCGACAGGAACGTGAGGATCGTGCGGGCCTTGCGCCGGCGCAGGGCCGCCCAGATCAGCGGAACGTATTTCAAGGGACTCTCCCGCGCCCGACCGCGCGCGCCGCCGGCCGCGGCCGTGCGCTCCGAGCCGCCCGCCGAGCGACGCATGTCGAGCGCGCAGCGCGCGCCTCAGGCAGCGCTGCGCTCCTCTTGGGCGGTGAGCGTCCCCTTGTCGACGTGGAGTCTGCGCGAGGCGTGCGCGGCGGCAAGCGGATCGTGGGTGACCATGATGATGGTCTTGCCCTGCTTGCGATTTAAGATCTCCAGCAGCCCCAGGATCTCCTCGGCACTCGAGCGATCCAAGTCCCCCGTCGGCTCATCGCACACCAGAAGCGTCGGGTCGGCAATGATCGCCCGGGCAATCGCCACGCGCTGCTGCTGCCCTCCGGAGAGCTCGGCGGGCTTGTGTTTGGCCCGATCGGCAAGCCCTACCAGCTCGAGGGCCGCCCGCACGTTCTGCTTCCTCTGGCTCCTCGAGAGCTTCGTCAGCAGCAGTGGCACCTCGACGTTCCTCTCGGCCGTGAGCACGGGCAGGAGATTGTAGAACTGGAACACGAATCCCACATGCCGCGCTCTCCAGCGCGCCAGCTCCCCGCTCGAGAGCTCATCCAGCCGCGAGCCCGCCACCCACACCTCTCCCTCATCGGGACGATCGAGCCCCCCGATGAGATTGAGAAGCGTGGTCTTGCCTGAGCCCGAGGGACCCATCAGGGCGAGAAACTCCCCGCTCTCGACCGTCAGATTCAGCCCGTGCAGCACCTCCACCTGCTGCTTGCCG
>Ga0134128_10005167_pt1 | contig 15854 bp, 18 predicted proteins | sample KB31754_FD_96462 | JGI IMG/M metagenome (GOLD analysis project Ga0134128, IMG submission 96462) | Terrestrial soil microbial communities with excess Nitrogen fertilizer from Kellogg Biological Station, Michigan, USA - KB3-175-4 | ecosystem: Environmental > Terrestrial > Soil > Unclassified ...
CGCGTCAGATCCTCGAGGTCGACACATGCGCGATTCTGCTGCTCGACGAGGAGACGAACGAGCTCGTGGCGCACGCCGCGCTCGGGATCGAGGAGGAGGTCGAGCAGGGAGTGCGCGTCCCGGTCGGCGCAGGGTTCGCAGGTCGGATCGCCGCCGAGAAGCGGCCGGTGATCCTCGACGACGTCGACCACGCGCACGTTCTCAACCCGCTCCTGCGCGAGAAGGGGATCCAGTCGATGCTCGGCGTCCCGCTCGTGGTGGAAGGAGAGGTGCGCGGCGTCTTCCACGTCGGCTCCCTCAGGGCGCGCGCGTTCAGCGACCACGAGGTCGAGCTGCTGCAGCTCGTCGCCGATCGCGCGGCGCTCTCGATCGAGCACGCTCGCCTCTTCGAGGCGGAGCGCGCGGCGCGCGAGCGGATCGAGCACGTGCAGGCGGTCACCGACGCGGCCCTCGCACATCTGGAGGTGAACGAGCTCCTGCGCGTCCTGCTCCCCCGGATCCGGGACATCCTCCGCACGGACACCTGCGCGGTCCTCCTGCTCGACGAGGAGACGAACGAGCTCGTCGCGCGCGCCGCGCTCGGCATCGAGGAGGAGGTCGGCGTCCGGATCCCGCTCGGCGAAGGCTTCGCCGGTCGCGTCGCCGTCGAGGCCCGCCCCATGGTCATCGACGTCGACGAGTACCCGATCTTCAACCCGATCCTGCGCCAGAAGCACCTCCGCTCGATGGTCGGGGTGCCGCTGCTCGTGCGCGGAGCCGCCCTCGGCGTCCTCCATGTAGGGACGCTCACGCCGCGCCGCTTCACACGGGCCGAGGTCGAGCTGCTCCAGCTCGTCTCCGAGCGGGTCGCGATCGCCATCGAGCGGGCGCAGCTGCACGAGGATCTGATCCAGCTCGACCAGCTCAAGCTCAACTTCGTGGCCATCGCCTCGCACGAGCTGCGTACCCCGGCGACCTCGGTCTACGGCGTCCTGAAGACGCTCGCGGACCGCGGTCCCGAGCTGAGCGAGGAGCTACGCGAGGAGCTGCTCCACGTGGGTGTCGAGCAGGGTGAGCGTCTCCGCCGCCTGCTCGAGGAGCTGCTCGACCTCTCGCGTCTCGACGCGCGCGCCATCAACGTCGAGCCGCGGCCGACGGTGCTGAAGTCCGCACTCGCGGACGTCGTCCACGGCGCGCTCTCGTCGTCCGAGGCGGTCGAGCTCGACATCCCGGAAGACCTCGCCGTCGTGATAGACCCGCTCGTGCTCGAGCGCGTGGTCTCGAACCTCGTCGCCAACGCGGTGCGCTACGGCGAGCCGCCGATCCGGATCGTCGCCCATCAGCGCGACCGGCACCTGCGGATCGCGGTCGAGGACGCGGGGCCCGGTGTCCCGAAGGAGCTCGAGGGGAGGATCTTCGATCGCTTCGCCCGCGGCGGCGGCGCCGGCGAGGCGGGGCATGGTCTCGGCCTCGCGATCGCCCGCGCCTACGCGCAGGCGCACGGAGGAGACCTCGTCTACGACCCTCGTTCGCGCGGCGCCCGCTTCGAGCTGCTCATCCCCCAGGAGCGGAACGGGGTCAGCTAGCCCGCGCCAGCGCCTTCTGCAGCGCGGTGAGCGTCTCGGGTCCGACCTTGCCGTCCTCGCCGATGCGCTGCGCGACCTGGAACTTCTCGACGGCGATCATCGTCGACGGCCCGTAAATGCCGTCCGCAGGCCCCGACAGGAAGCCGAGCGAGATGAGCGCGCGCTGCAGGATCTTCACCTGCGGCCCGGTGTCGCCGGGAATCAGGCTCTGCGACGGCGCTTCGACCGTCGGCGTGGTGGACGCGGCCGTCGTGGCCGGAGCCGTGGTCGTGGCCTTCTTCGGTGGCGGCGTCACCGTCGGGGTCGGTGCCTTGCTGCTGTTGAAGATGCCGACGGCCGCGAGGATCCCGAAGATGACCGCGAGGAAGGAGGCGGCGATGATCGCCAGCTGCGTCGGCGTCAGAGTCCTGCCGCCGAGGACGATCTCCCGCTGCCCGGGCCCGCGCGCGTCCTCGTCCTCCGGCAGCACCCACACCTCGTCCGCTTCCTCGTAGACGCCGCGGTTGGCGCCGCTCTGCGTCTCCGTCAGCGGCTCGGGCTCGTCGAACCAGTCGTCGTAGCCGGGGTCGCGGTCCTCGCGAGCCTCCATGCCGTGACCGTACCGCGTCACGGGCTGCGACGCCAAACCCTGCAGCCCATCGCTTGACAGAACAGTTGCAGTGATGCAACATCCACGTTCGATGAGCGCAGCACGGCAGAAGCAGCCGAGGCCGGCGGTCGACGAGGAGCTGCGCCGCGCGACGATCGACGTCCTGCGCGAGCGGGGCTTCTCCGGGCTGACGCTCGAGCGCGTCGCGGAGGTCGGCGGCCGGGCGCGCTCGACGCTCTGGCGGCAGGGTCTTTCCCGGGAGGTGCTGATCGGGGCGCTCGTCGGCGAGCTGGCCGAGGACTTCCGCCAGACGATGTACCCGATCCTGACCTCGCCCGGATCCGGGCTCGAGCGGCTGACGCGCGGCCTCGAGGCGCTCTGCGACCTGATCGACCGGCATCTGCCGCTGATGCTCGCCACCGACGAGGCGTTCCACCAGGACACGGCGCCGGGCGTGCCGCCCGACTACCTGCACCCGTTCATCCAGTTCCTGCGCGAGGGTGCGAGTGATGGCTCGCTGCCCGAGGCGAAGGACGTCATCCGAGCCGCCGACATCGCGTTCAACATGACCGCGTGGCCGTACGTCCACCTCCGTGGGCGTCACGACTGGCCCGCGGAGGAAGCGAGGAGCACCGTCGTCTCCGTCGTCCTGCGCGGCATCGCCGCTGCCCCGAGCTCTCGACCCAGCAACCGGCGAAAGGAGCCGACATGAGCACCATGGCCCTTCCCTATCGCGAGCCGCTCGTCCCACGCGATCCGGGCGAGCGCCAGATCCCGGAGCCGCCGCGGCGCGGCGAGCCGGGCGGTCCGCCCTGTGCCATCTGCGCCGGCAAGACGACGGGCGCGGTCTGGTCCGACGACAACTGGACGCTGCACGCGCCGGTCCAGGGCAGCCTGCCCGGGGCGGTCTGGCTGGCGAGCCGCGTCCACGTGGACTCCTTCTCCGATCTCCCCGAGGAGCTCGCCGCCGACTTCGGTCGCGTCGCGGCGCGTGTCGAGCGCGCGATCCTCGGGCTCGGCGACGTCGCACGCGTCCACCTCTATCGCTGGGGCGACGGCGGCGCCCACTTCCACGTCTGGTTCCTGCCGAGGCCGCTCGGCATGCTCGAGGCGTCGGGCATGGCGCTGCCCATCTGGGAGGACGTCCTGCCCAACGTGACCGACGAGGAGCTGGCGGCGGCGGCCCAGCGCGTGGCGTCGATGATGTGACCGCGCTCCTGATCGTGCTCGCGGTCGGCTTCGCCTGGAGCATCGGCGCGCACTACACCGGCGCAGTGATGGGGATGCCGCACGCGCTGCGGGCCATCGGCGCGTGGCAGGCGCTCCTCCTCATGGCGCCGCTGGCGCTCGTCGGTGCGACGTTCGCGAGCCACGAGGTGGAGAAGCGGGTGGGCTCGGGGCTCACGGACGGCCGCCTGTCGGTGAGCCGGCAGGTCGTCGTGATCGGCGTCGCCTTCGCGGTCACGACCTTCTTCAACCGGTTTCGCATGCCGACCTCGACCATCCAGATCCTCGTCTTCTCGGTGATCGGGGTGGCGCTCGCCACCCGCACCGGCGTCCGGTGGCCCTCGGTCGAGCACCTGATCGGCGTCTGGGCCGCCGCGCCCGTGGCGGCGATCGTGCTCGGCCTGCTCCTCACGCTCGGCCTCGACCGGCTGCCGCTCGGGGGCAGGATCGGGGCGGCGCTCGTCGCCGTCGGGGCGTGCGCCGCCTTCGCGATGGGCGCGAACGACGTCTCGAACGCGAGCGGCGCGCTCGTCGGCACCGGCACGCTCGGCCCTCTCGCGGCGGGAGCGGTCGGAGGGGCGGGGATCGCGGTCGGCGTCCTCACATGGGGAAAGCCGCTCCTGCGGCGCGTCGCGTTCGAGATCGTCGACGTCGACCGCGCGATGGCAACCGCGGCGCAGCTCGTCCAGGCCGGCGTCGTCCTCGCCGCGGTCGCCTTCGGCTTCTTCACGTCGATGAACCAGGCGCTCGTGGGCGCGATGGCGGGCGCCGGCTTCGCCCGCGGCCGCGAGACCGTGCACCTCGCGACGCTGCTCTCGATCCTTCAGGGCTGGGTGCTCGGCCCCGCGGCGTCGATCGGCGCGGGCTACGTCTTCGGGCTGCTCGTGCGCTAGGGAGCGAGGACAGCGACGAGCGCGTCGACGACGCGCGGGTCGAACTGCGTGCCGGCGCACTGTTGCAGCTCCGACAGAGCTTCCTCGCGGGAGAGCGCGCGCCGGTACGAGCGGTCCGTGGTCATCGCGCTCCAGGCATCGCACGTGCACACGATGCGCGCGACGAGCGGGATCTCCTCGCCGGCCAGTCCGTCGGGATAGCCGTTGCCGTCCCAGTGCTCGTGGCAGGAGCGGACGTACGGCCCGACGTCGCCGAGCAGCCCGCCGGCGCGCTCGAGCATCTCCTGGCCGAGGATGGTGTGGGTGTTCATCAGGGCCCGCTCCTCGTCGTCGAGCGGGCCGGGCTTGTTGATGACCTCGCTCGGGATCCGCAGCTTCCCGACGTCGTGGAGGAGCGCCGTGAACTCCGCCATCCGCTGCGCGTCGGCGTCGAGGCCGAGCCGCTCCGCGACCGAGAGGACGAGCTCGACGACGTCGCGGCTGTGCTCGCCGGTGTATGCGTCGTCCGCCTCGATCATGTCCCCGAGCAGGTAGGTCGTGCCCTGGTACGCGTCCTTCAGCTCGAGCACCTTGTCGTTCTTCTCCTGGCGCTCCCGCCCGACGTGGGCGACGATCAGGACCATCGGCATCAGCAGCAGCAGCGCCGCCGGATGGCGGTACGCGGGAAAGGCCGCGAGCAGGCCGAGCGGGGCGAGCACGAGATCGAAGCCGTAGACGAGAACGGCGCTCCGGAGGTCGTCGCGAAGCGAGACCGGGACGACCGAGCGCGTGAGCAGGAACACCGGCACGAAGTCGAAGAGGAACTGCGCGGCGATCGCCGCGAGGTAGACCGGCGCGTCTCCCCACCGTGGCGGGTGCGTCCCCGCGAGGTAGAGGACGAGCGCCGGACCGACGCTGTACCAGCACGACGCCATCGTGATCGCGAGCCGGTCGGGAGGGATCTTGCCGCGAGCGACGTCGGGCAACCGGCCCAGGAGCGTCGCGGCGCAGACGGCGAGCGGGAGTGCCGGCAGCGGCAGGACGAACCACATCACGACGAAGATCGCCTCCGTCGGGATCGCGTAGAAGCCGGGGAACTCGACCTCGACGCGGGACGTGATCGCGTAGGCGGCGACGGAGCTGGCTAGGGCGACGAGCGAAAGCGGCCGGTGCGCAGGCAGCAGGAGAGCGGCGAGCGCGACGGCGACGAACCCGGACGCGAGCAGGCCGGTCTGGCCCGTGTGCGCCAGGTGCTGGGTCTCGCTCTCGCGGGTGATCGCGAGAACGGCGTCGTCGCTCGTGCGTGCGGGTGCGCCTGCGATTGCCTCGGTCACTCACCCAAGATCGGCACACCTGCCGGGTGTGCTTGAGCCGACGCGCGAGAACCCTCGTTCGAGTGAAGGAAGCCCCCCGGCGGAGTGATTGTCGGTGGGGCCGCGCGAGCCCACAGTGAGGGCACTGTTCCTGCGGCTCTTGCGAGGTTTCCGATGAGGTGTTCTAGGCGTCTGTGGTGCATGCTGGCGGCGGTCATGGCTGCCGCCGTCGTTTCGATTCCGGCAGCGTCCGCCGGGCTTCTCGGGGGGCTCCTCGGGGGGCTCCTGCCTTCCTGTGGCGCGACGAGCCATCCGTTCACGACCTGGGGCGACACCGGCGCGTACTGCGCCTTCCCGAACCTCGGCTTCGAGAGCGGCAGTACGGGCTGGAAGCTGAGCGGCAGCGCCGCGGTCGTCGCGACGAACGAGCCGTGGCACGTCTCGGGCGCCGGCACCCACGCGCTCCAGCTCGGGCCGGGCGCCTCCGCGCTCAGCTCGCCGCTGCCGGTCAGCCTGCTCGATCCGTGGCTCCGGTTCTTCGCCCGCAGCGCCGGCGCCAACGGCTCGCTTCAGGTCCAGGTGTACTTCCGCGGGCTCACCGGCAACCTGACCGGCCTGCTCAACTTCGGCAGCCTTTCGCCGGCCGGCTACTCGAGCTGGCAGCCCACGCAGAAGGTGCTGTCGACACTGGCTCTCCCGCTGCTGACGTCGACCGCTCAGGTTCGGCTCACCTCACAGGCGAAGTCGGGAAGCTGGCAGGTCGACGACGTCTATCTCGACCCTCGCATCGCCAAGCTCGGGTGATCCTCCCACCCCCGGCCGGGAAGGCGTGACACTTGCGTCACGCCTTCCCGGCTAGCGTCCTCGGCATGGCGACGAGGGCGGCGACACCGTGGGGCCCGGCGGATCTCGTCGAGGAGCTGACCGTTCCGCAACAGGCCGGGACGAAGCGGTTCGCGTCGAAGGTGCAGCTGCTCGAGACGGCGAAGGGGGAGCGGCTCGTCCGCTTCTCGTACGCAGGGGCGGGCGGCGGCACGCGCGGGCCGGTGACCCTCAGGGAACGAGACATCGGACGGCTGAGAGCCGCCCTCGCCATGCATCCCGCGCTCGCGGAGACCCTCGGCCTGGGGCCTGGCTAGATCGCGGCGAGCACCCGGTCGCGGGCGGCGTCCACGAGCGAGGCGAGGATCAGGGCGCCGTCGTCCGAGCCGAGCAGCGGATCGACGGCGTGCTCGGGGTGCGGCATGAGGCCCATGACGTTCCCGGCCCCGTTACACACACCGGCGATGTCCTCGACCGATCCGTTCGGATTGTCGACGTAGCGGAGCACGACCTGCGCCGGATCGAGATCCGGCGGCGGGAGGTAGCGGCCGTCGCCGTGCTTCACCGGAAGCACGAGCTGCTGTCCGGCCGTGCAACGGCTCGTGAAGGGCAAGTCGTCGCGCTCCACCGTGAGCGGTACGTCGCGACAGACGAAGCGGAGGGACTCGTTGCGCAGCAGGGCCCCCGGCAGCAGACCGGCCTCGCAGAGGATCTGGAAGCCGTTGCAGATCCCGAGCACGAAGCCCCCGCCCTCGGCGAACTCGAGTACTGCGGCCGTCGCCGGCGAGAAGCGCGCGATCGCGCCGCAGCGGAGGTGATCGCCGTACGAGAAGCCGCCGGGGACGACGACCGCGTCGAGATCCGGCAGCCGGCGCTCGTCGTGCCAGACCGGCACGGCCTCCGCGTCGAGCGCCGCCAGCGCCCAGAGCGCGTCGCGGTCGTCCTGAGATCCCGGGTACGTGACGACGCCGATCCTCGGCTGGGGGCTAGCCAACGATCTCCACCTCGTACGACTCGATCAGCGGGTTGGCGAGCAGCCGCTCGCACATCTGCTCGACCTCCTCCTTCGCCGTGGTCGCGTCCGCGGCCTCCAGCTCGAGGTCGATCACCTTCCCGACGCGCGCGTCCCGCACCTCGAAGCCGAGGTGACCGAGCGCCGAGCCGACCGCCTCGCCCTGCGGATCGAGGATCCCGGGCTTCGGCCGGACGAACACCGTTGCTCTCATCCGAGCACCACCGCCGGATCGTCGAGGTAGGCGGGGAAGGGGATCGTCGTCAGCCGCTCGAACGCCTCGTGGTACTTCGCCCGCGTGACCTGGACCACCTCGTCCGGCAGCTCGGGGCCCGGCTCCGTCTTGTCCCAGCCCGTCGTCTCGCAGTAGTCGCGGACGTACTGCTTGTCGAAGCTGCCCTGCGCGCGGCCGGGCTCGTACGTGTCGCCGGGCCAGAAGCGCGACGAGTCGGGCGTCAGCGCCTCGTCGCCGAGGACGAGCCTGCCGTCGGGGTCGAGGCCGAGCTCGAACTTGGTGTCGGCGATGATGATCCCGGAGCGGAGCGCGTGCTCGGCTGCCGTCGTGTAGAGCCTGAGGGAGACCTCCTCGACCTCGCGCAGCCGCTCCTCGCCGACGAGCTCCGCAGCTTGCTCGCGGGTGATGTTCTCGTCGTGCCCTTCCTGCGCCTTGGTCGCCGGCGTGAAGATCGGCTCGGGCAGCTTGTCGGACTCCTGCAGACCCTCGGGCAGGCGATGCCCGCACACCTCGCCGTTCGCGCGATAGTCCTTCCAGCCCGAGCCGGCGAGGTAGCCGCGGACGACGCACTCGATCGGGAGCATCTCGAGCCTGCGGCACTCCATCGAGCGGCCGTCGTCGCGGATGGCGAGCATGTGGTTCCGCACGATGGGCGCGAGGAGCGTGAACCAGTAGCCGGAGAGGCCGGTCAGGACGCGTCCCTTGTCCGGGATCTCGGTCGGGAGGACGACGTCGAACGTCGAGATCCGGTCGGACGCGACGAGCAGCAGACGCTCGTCGGCGAGGGCATACAGCTCGCGGACCTTGCCGGACGCGATGTGGGTCTCAGGCATGAAGCGGCTCCTCCTTGAGGGCTTCCAGACGGGCGAAGACGGTGTCGACGTGTCGTGTGTAGACGGCGAGGTCGAAGATCGAGCGGAGGTCGACGCGTGAGGCGATCTCCTCGTCGCCGCGGCAGAGCTCGCGGAAGTCGAGCTCCTCCTCCCAGGCGCGCATCGCCGCGCGCTGGACGAGCCGGTATGCATCGTCGCGCGCGAGGCCGGCCTCGACGAGCGCGGTGAGCACCCGCTGGCTGAAGAAGAGGAAGTGGCTCGCCTCGAGGTTCCGGCGCATCCGTTCCGGATAGACGACGAGGCCGTCGACCAGCCAGACGAAGCGGTCGAGCATGTAGTCGAGCGCGAGGAAGGCGTCGGGAATCGCGATCCGCTCGGCGGACGAGTGCGAGATGTCGCGCTCGTGCCAGACGCCGACGTTCTCCAGGCCGACGAGCGCGGCCGCCCGGACGACGCGCGCGAGGCCGCAGATGCGCTCGGCGACCTTCGGGTTGCGCTTGTGCGGCATCGCCGACGAGCCCTTCATCCCGGCCGCGAACGGCTCTTCGACCTCGCGGACCTCGGTGCGGGCCAGGTGGCGGATCTCGAGCGCGAACCGATCGAGCGAGGTGGCGCAGAGCGCGAGCGCGTTCAGCAGCTCGGCGTGGCGGTCGCGCGCCACGATCTGCGTCGACAGCGGATCGGGCTCCAGGCCGAGCCGCTCGCAGGCGATGCGCTCGACCTCCGGCTCGACCACGACGTAGGTTCCGACCGGTCCCGAGAGCTGCCCGACGCGGTTCTGCTCGAGCGCGCGGGCGAGCCGGACCCGGGCGCGGTCGAGCTCGAACGCCCACCCGGCGAGCTTCCAGCCGAAGGTGACCGGCTCGGCGTGGATCCCGTGCGAACGGCCGATGCAGAGCGTCGTCCGATGCTCCTCCGCGCGCCGCGCGACGACCTCGAGCGCACGGTCGACACCCTCCGCGAGGAGCGCTCCCGCCTCGCGGATCTGGAGCGACAGCCCCGTGTCGATCACGTCCGAGGACGTGAGCCCGTAGTGGACGAAGCGCCCCTCGGGCCCGAGCTGCTCGGCGACCGCGTCGACGAACGCGGCCGTGTCGTGGTCGGTGACGCGCTCGATCTCGGCCACCCGCTCCGGCGTCGGTACCCGCACCTGGGCGCGAATCGCCTCGACGGCCCCGGCCGGGATCGTTCCGACCTCGGCGAACGCGTCGAGCGCGGCGAGCTCGACCTCGAGCCACGTCGCGAGCTTCCCCTCGTCCGACCAGATCCTGGCCATGGCCGGGCGGGAGTAGCGGGCGATCACGACTCCAGTCTAGAGCGCCCGCCCGCCGGAGCCATCTCCCTCGAACGGGGGACCGCGACCGGTCGAAGACGTCGCTACTCTGGCGCGGATTTATGACGCGAAACCTGTAGGAAGGTGTTCTTGAAGAGGTACGTTTTCTCCGTCGCGGCCGCTCTGGCGGTCGCCCTGGCCGCCGCCGGCGGCGCCCTGGCCAAAGGCCATCCTCATCCCGCCAAGAACCAGCACGTCAAGAGGCGGAGCCCGGCTTCCGCTCATGGCCCGCACCACAGTCTCATGCCCGGCTTCGCGCCTGATCCCCGCGCGTGGCTGACGGCGTTGAGCGAGTTCCCCCGGAGCACGCCGCCGCCGCAGCACCCGAAGCCGGCGCAGCTGCACGCTGCGAAGACGCATGCCGCGAAGCAGCACGCAGCGAAGCGACAGCCGCGCTCCATGCATCGGCTGCGGGCGACGACGCTCTCGATCTACGAGCACAAGATCCACCCGTGGATCCTCTCCGCCCAGGGCTGCTCGGCCGGAAGGAGACACGAGACCGGCGTGGTCATCCTCGACTTCGGCAAGCCGGCGTTCGAGCACGGCGGCTACGGGACGATCCTCTTCTCCGGCCGCTTCGCGACCAACCACAGGATCACGATCGCCATGTTCGCGTACGCGCACGGGTACGTCCGCTGTCTGCCCAGCGGATCGACGGCATCGATCGAGATCGCGCGAGGCACTAGCAACTACCACCCCTCGGTGCCGAGCGCCTACGTGGCGGGGGTCCGCTGGGCCCGCGAGACGAACCGGCTCGGGGTCATTCTCACGGGAAAGGGACTGGACGCCCATGTCCAGTCCGCCGCGGCCGACGACGCCGAGCCCGCCTGGGACCCGGCGTTCCGTCAGACGCGCCAGTTCTTCCACGGCTTCCGTGCGGCCGTGCACGGGCACACGCTCTTCGACTACGGCTCGCTCGACGGTGGAGTCGGCGCGATCTGGGGCCCGAAGCAGGCGTGGTACGTAGCGGGCGGCCTTCGCCACACGAAGGCGCTGCACGAGATCTACAACTCGGCGATGGCCGAGCAGTGGGCGGAGCTGGCCCGGATCGCCCGTGGCCGCTTCCACAGTGCAGTCCGCTTCGCGGGAGTGATGACGCAGGGCACGTCGAGCTGCGGCTGCGGTCTGCGTCCGCCTGCGGCGCACCGCGTGCTCGCCGACGCGCTCGACGCATACGGCGTCGGCCGTACCTGGCTGCCCACCGGCGGCACGAACATCGTCGGCTGATCGGACCGGCCCGCGGGAGACGCTCCCGCGGGCTTCGGCTCACGCCTGGAGGATCCGGAGCGCGAGCGCGGCCGCGTTGCGCGCGTTGTCCACGCCGACGGTCGCGACCGGAACGCCGGGCGGCATCTGCGCGATCGCGAGCAGCGCGTCGAGCCCGTCGAGCACGCTGAGGCTGGAGCGGAGCGGGACGCCGATCACCGGCAGGTCGGTCTGGGCCGCCACCGCGCCGGGCAGCGCGGCCGACAATCCCGCGCCGCAGATGAGCACGCGCAGGCCACGGTCGCGGGCGCTGCGCGCGTACTCCGCGACGGCGTCCGGCGTGCGGTGAGCCGAACGCACCTCGAACTCGTAGCCCACGCCTGCGTCGTCGAGCAGCGCCGTGGCGCTCTGCATCCGCTCGCGGTCGGACTCCGAGCCGACGAGGATCCCGACCCGCGCCCCGTCAGGCATCCGCTGCGATGTCCGTCCTGAGATGCATGCCGGCGAAATCTATGCGGCCCGCGGCGCGGTAGGCCGCGGTTCGCGCCTCGGGGACCGTCGCGCCGAGGCCGACGACGTTGAGGATGCGGCCGCCGTTTGTGACGAGCCGCCCGTCGTGCAGCGCCGTTCCGGCGTGGAACACGAGCGCGCCAACGGCCTCTGCGTCCGCCACGCCTTCGATCGGCGCGCCGCTGTAGTCGCTGCGCGTGGGATAGCCGGGTGCCGTGAGGACGACCGTCACCGCCGCCCGATCCGCGATCTCCGGCGGACGCGAGAGGTCGCCGGCGAGCAGCGGCAGAAGGTCGCTCTCGAGCCGCGGCAGGAGCGACTGCGTCTCGGGGTCGCCGAAGCGGCAGTTGAACTCAATCACGCGCAGACCGTCCTCCGTCCGCATCAGGCCCGCGTAGAGGAGGCCCTGGAACGGCGAGCCGCGGTGCGCGAGCTGGCGGAGTACGGGCAGGTGCACGGTCTCGAGGATCTCCGCCGCCTCCGCGTCGGCGACGTCCGGGAGAGGCGAGAAGGAGCCGATGCCGCCCGTGTTCGGTCCGACGTCGCCGTCGCCGATCCGCTTGTAGTCGCGCGCCGGCGGGAAGGCGACGGCAGTCTCGCCGGCGGTGACGGCGAAGAGGGAGAGCTCGGGCCCCTCGAGCAGCTCCTCGACGTGGAACGGGCCCAGGCTCTCTGCCGCGCGCAGCCCGCCGTCGAGCTCCTCCTGGGTATGGCAGACCCAGACGCCCTTGCCGGCTGCGAGTCCGTCCACCTTGACGACGCACGGGGGACGCGCGACCGGCAGCGTCGCGGCGGTCGCCACGCCGGCGGCCTCCAGCACTTCCTTCGCGAAGGACTTCGATCCCTCGATGGCCGCGGCCGCGGCGCTCGGCCCGAAGACGGCGATGCCGCGGTGGCGTAGCTCGTCCGCCAGCCCTGCAACGAGCGGCGCCTCCGGCCCGACGACTACGAGGTCGACCCTCAGCTCGCGGGAGAGCGAGACGAGGGCGGCCTGGTCGTCCGCCCGCACGGGATGGCAGTGCGCGAGCGCCGCGATTCCCGGGTTGCCGGGGGCGGCGTGGAGCTCGTCCAGGCTGTCGCTACGCGAGAGCGACCAGGCGAGCGCATGCTCTCGACCTCCCGACCCGACGACGAGCACTCGCACCGCTCGATCCTAGCCTGCAAGCAGCGCCGGCAAAGCCGGCGTCGCGCGACTGTTTGAAACCGCGCGCGCCCGCGCAGGATCGGGCCATGTACGACCCCGGACTCGACCTGCACGAGTGGGAGAGCGAGTGGCAGTCGCTCGAGGACGATCTCCGTACGGAGCCGATCCAGGCGCTGCCGGAGCTCGACGGTCTCGTGGCGCGGATGCTCGAGGAGAGCGGCTACGACCTGACCGACCCGGTCCTGCGCGAAGGCGAGGAGCGGGAGGTCGTCGCCGAGTACCTCGCCGCGCACGAGATCGTCGCGGCGGCCGAGCGCGACTCCGACGATCTCTCGCCGGGCGACGTCGCGGCCGCGATCAACGGCTATCGCGCCGTCTTCGATCACCTCGTCACCACGCGTGCGGCCGCCGACTCGGAGCTCGACGCCGCCGAAGCGGAAGAGACCTGACGGCCCCGTTACGCTGGGACGCCTGAGAACCCGGCTCGAAACGTGATGGACGCGCCGCCTTACTCGGCCGCCGCGGTCGACGTCCTCCGGCTTCCGGCCGGAGCGACCGAGCGCGACCAGGTCGCGGTCGAGGAGCCGCTCGAGATCCGGATCGGCGGACGGCCGGTCGCGGTCACGATGCGGACGCCCGGGCACGACGAGGAGCTCGCGCTCGGGTTCTGCCTCTCGGAGGGACTGCGGCCGAGTGAGGCGCAGCTGCCCGACGATCTCGCCGCGAACACGGTCGAGGTCGACGCGCCGGGCTTCGACCCGGAGCGGGTGCAGCGCAGCTTCTATACCTCGTCCTCGTGCGGCGTCTGCGGCAAGGGGGCGCTCCAGGCGGTGGAGGTCGAGGCGCCGCGCGTCGAGTCCGACCTGCGGCTGGCGCACGCGGTCGTCGCCTCGATGCCCGGGCGGCTGCGCGAGGCGCAGGCGGCCTTCGCCGCGACCGGCGGCCTGCACGCGTCGGGACTCTTCTCCGCGGCGGGCGAGCCGCTGTGCGTGCGGGAGGACGTCGGCCGGCACAACGCGCTGGACAAGGTCGTCGGCTGGGCGTTCCGCGCGCGCCTGCTCCCGCTCGCCGGGCACGTGCTCTGCGTGAGCGGCCGGCTCTCGTTCGAGCTGGTCCAGAAGGCAGCGGTCGCCGGCTGCCCGATCCTCGTCGCGGTCGGTGCGCCGTCGAGCCTCGCAGTCGACCTGGCGGCAGACCGCGGAATCACGCTCTGCGGCTTCGTCCGCGACGACTCCGTCAACGTGTACACGGAGCCGTGGCGGATCGAAGGCTGACCGGCATCCTGCTGGTCGGCGGCGCGAGCACCCGCTTCGGATCGCCGAAGGCGCTCGCGCAACTCGATGGGGAGACGCTCGCGGAGCGGGCGTGGCGGCTGCTCGGCGACGTCTGCGAGGAGAGGATCGCGGTCGGCCGCGGCGACGGTCTCCCGTTCCCCTCGCTCGCCGACGAGGGGACGGGCCCGGTGGCGGCGATCGCGGCCGGTTTGCGGCACGCGACGGGCGATGTCGCCGTCGTCGTCCCCGTCGACATGCCGCTCCTGACCGCGGACGCGCTTCGGCTGCTCGCCGGCGCCTGCCGCGACGCGGCCGTGGCGCAGGTGGGTCCTCTCCCGTGCGCGGTCGCGCGGCGCACGCAGCCCGCATTCGACACCGGCGAACGCCGGCTGAGCACTGTTCTCGACGGGCTCGACACGGCGCGGGTCGAGCTCGCGGAGGGATTGCTCGCGAACGTGAACGAGCGATCCGATCTGGATAGGCTCGCCCCGTGAGCGGGACGTTCCGGGTCGGCGGCGACGCCTACGACGACTTCATGGGCCGGTACTCGACGCGCCTGGCGCCGCTGTTCGCGGACTTTGCCGGCGTGAGCCCTGGCTCGCGCGTGCTCGATGTCGGCGCCGGCACCGGCGCGCTCACCGCGGAGCTGAAGGCCCGTGGTGCCTCGGTCGCGGCTGCGGAACCGTCGCCGCAGTTCGTCACCGTGTTGCGCGAGCGCTTCCCGGACCTCGACGTGCAGGAGACCGCGGCGGAGTCGCTGCCGTACGCAGCGGCCGAGTTCGACGTGGCGCTCGCGCAGCTGGTCGTCGCCTTCATGTCAGACGCTCCGGCCGCGGTCGCCGAGATGGCGCGGGTCGCCCGCCGCGTGGCGGTGTGCATGTGGGGTGTCGAGGAGGTCGACATGTTCGCTGCGATCGACGGTGCGGCGAAGGCGATCGGCGCCTCTCGCGATGCGGAGCCGCGCCGCTACCGGACGTCGCAGGAGATCCACGACCTGCTCTCCCCGCTCGGAGAGGTGGAGCTCGCCGAGCTGGACGTGAGCGCCGGCTATCGCGACTTCGACGAGTTCTGGCAGGCCATGGACCGGGGGGTCGGCCCCGCCGGACACTGGGTCGCGTCGCTCGACGCGGAAGCGCGCGAGCGCGCGCACGAGGAGCTGTTCCGCCGGCTCGGCAGCCCGGACGGGCCGTTCGAGCTGAAGGCGCGTGCCTTCGCCGCCGCCGCCGTCACGCCCGTGTGAGCACCGAGGAGCGCTCCGCTCCGGTGCCGACGAGCGTCACCTCGACATCCAGCTCGCGCTCCACGAACTCGACGTACGTACGCGCGGCGTCCGGCAGACCGGCGACGGAGGAGCAGCCGTCCAGCGGCTCGCTCCATCCCTCGAGCACCTCGTAGACCGGCTCGGCGGCGTGGAAGTCGCTCTGGTGCGCCGGGAAGTCGCGCGTCTCCGACCCGTCGCGCGTCCGGTAGCGGACGCAGACCGGCAGCTGGGAGAAGTGCGAGAGGACGTCGAGCTTGGTGAGGGCGAGCCGGTCGATTCCGTTCACGCGCACGGCGTAGCGGAGCGCGACGAGGTCGAGCCAGCCGCAACGCCGCGCGCGGCCGGTGGTGGTTCCGAACTCGCCGCCGGCCTGGCGCAGGCGCTCGCCCATGTCGTCGTCGAGCTCCGTGGGGAACGGTCCGGCGCCCACGCGCGTGACGTATGCCTTCGTGATGCCCCACGCCTCGTCGATGTCCTTGGGACCTACGCCGGCGCCTACGCACGCCGCTCCCGCGATCGGGTTGGAAGACGTGACGAAGGGATAGGTGCCGTGGTCGATGTCGAGCAGCGTGCCCTGCGCGCCCTCGAACAGCACGAGACCGTCGTTGTCCAGCGCCTCCCAGACGATGCGCTGCGTGTCGGCGATGAACGGCTCGAG
>Ga0134128_10005168_pt1 | contig 15853 bp, 13 predicted proteins | sample KB31754_FD_96462 | JGI IMG/M metagenome (GOLD analysis project Ga0134128, IMG submission 96462) | Terrestrial soil microbial communities with excess Nitrogen fertilizer from Kellogg Biological Station, Michigan, USA - KB3-175-4 | ecosystem: Environmental > Terrestrial > Soil > Unclassified ...
CGAAGATCGCCATCATCGACGTCAACGCCGAGCTCGCGCAGAAGTCCGCCGCGACGCTCGCCGCCGCGGGCACCGAGACTCTCGGCATGGCCTGCGACGTGACCAAGCCCGACCAGGTCGACGCCGTCGTGAAGGCCGTCGTCGAAAAGTGGGGCAAAATTGATATATTGGTCAACAACGCGGGGATCACCCGGGACAACCTCATGATGAGGATGTCCGAGGCGGATTGGGACCTGGTGCTGAACGTGAACTTGAAGGGCGCCTTCAACTTCACCAAGGCCTGCATCCGCCCGATGATGAAGGCGCACTACGGACGCATCGTGAACATCGCGTCCGTCATCGGGCAGGAAGGCAACGCCGGCCAGGTCAACTACGCCGCCTCGAAGGGCGGCCTGATCGCGGTGACGAAGTCCGTGGCGCGCGAGTTCGCCTCGCGCAACATCACGGCCAACGCCATCGCCCCGGGCTTCATCCACACGCGCATGACGGACGTCGTGCCGCAGGAGTACAAGAATAAGCTCATCGACAAGGTCCCGCTCGGGCGCATGGGCGAGCCGGTCGAGGTCGCGAACGCCGTCCTGTTCTTGTCGTCTGACGAGTCGTCCTACATCACCGGGAACGTGATCAACGTGAACGGTGGCGGGTACATGTAATCCAAGGAGAATGACTACCATGGCTGATGCCAACATCGCGGACCGGGTCAAGCAGATCATCGTCGAGCAGCTGGGCGTGGACGCGGCCGAAGTGACCCCGAACGCGCATTTCGTCAACGACCTGGGCGCGGACTCGCTCGACACCGTCGAGCTCGTGATGGCTCTCGAGGAGGAGTTCGACACCGAGATCCCGGACGAGCAGGCCGAGAAGATCCAGACCGTCGGCCAGGCGATCGACTACATCTCGGCCCACGCCAAGAAGTAAGGGAAGCGCGGCTTTTGGCCGAGCCTCTCGAATCCGTCATCGGGTATCGTTTTAAGAACCCGGACCTGCTCAAGCTGGCGCTGTCGCACAAGTCGTTCGCCAGCGAGAGCGGGTCCGGGGCTTATAACGAGCGGCTCGAGTTCCTCGGCGATTCCGTGCTGGCGGCCGTCGTGGCCCACCAGCTCTTCGACGAATACCCCAACGATCCCGAGGGCGGACTCTCTAAGAAAAAGTCGCTCCTCGTCTCGCGGCCGAGCCTGGCCGCCTGGGGGGAGGAGCTCGGCCTCGGCGCCCATCTCCTGCTCGGCGTCGGCGAGGAGACCACCGGCGGGCGCGCCCGCCACAGCCTGCTCGCCAACGCGGTCGAGGCGCTGATCGGCGCCGTCTACCTCGACGGCGGCTACGAGCCCGCCGCCAAGTTCGTCCGCGCGTGGTGCTCGCGCAAGCACGGCAGCCTTCTGGAGACCGACCACAAGAGCCGGCTCCAGGAGCTCCTGCAGAAGCGCCACAAGTCGCCCCCGGTCTACGAGCTCGCCTCGGCCGAGGGCCCGGACCACGACAAGACGTTCAAGATCCTGGTCCGTCTGGCCGACAAGGAGCTGGGGCGGGGCGCCGGCAAGAACAAGAAGGAGGCCGAGCAGGCGGCGGCCCTCGACGCGCTGAGCCGCATCCGGGGAGGAGAATGACATGGACTACGATTTGACCGAGACGCAGGAAGAGATCCGCAGCCTCGCCTATCAGGTCGCCGTGCGCGACCTCAAGCCCATCCGCGAGAAGCATGACGCCGAAGCGACCTTCCCCTGGGAAGCCGTCAAGAAGATGGCCGCCGCCGACCTGTACGGCGTCTACCTGCCGGAGGCCTACGGCGGCCTCGGCGGCGGCCTATTGGAGCAAGTGCTGGTCGTCGAGCAGCTCTCGCGCGTCTGCGGCGGCATCGCCCTCGCCTTCGCCGCGACCGGGCTCGGCGCCCTGCCCATCATGCTGCTCGGCACCGCCGAGCAGCGCGAGAAGTACATCCCCGATCTCGCCGCCGCCAAGAAGCTCGCCGCGTTCTCCATCACCGAGCCCAACGCCGGCTCCGACGCCACCGCCACCAAGTGCACGGCCAAGCTCGACGGGGAGCACTACGTCCTCAACGGCACCAAGATCTTCGTCTCCAACGGCGAGGTCGCCGACACCTACGTCGTGTTCGCGTCGACGAACCCGGCGCGCGGCGCGCGCGGCGTCTCGGCCTTCGTCGTCGAGAAGGGCACGCCCGGCTTCGGCTTCGGCAAGAAGGAGCACAAGATGGGCATCCGCGCCAACCCGTGCTACGAGATCACCTTCCAGAACTGCCGCGTCCCCAAGAAGAACCTCCTTTACAAGGAGGGCTTCGGCCTTTTCACCGCGCAGACCACCTTCGACTGCTCGCGCCCCGGCATCGCCGCGCAGGCGCTCGGCATCGCGCAGGGAGCGCTCGACGAGACGATTGCCTACATCCGCCAGCGCAAGCAGTTCGGCCAGCCGATCTCGAGCTTCCAGGCCGTCCAGCACATGATGTCCGACTGCGCCACCGGCATCGAGACCTCGCGCGCCCTGCTCTACGCGACGTCGCGCGCCATCGACAAGGCCATGAAGCCCGTCTACGAGAAGGCCATCGCCGACAAGGCCATCGTCTACGACGTGATGCAGTCGATGGACGTGAAGCGCTACACGAAGGAGTCGGCGATGGTGAAGTACTACGCCTCCGACGTGGCGATGAAGGTGACCACGGACTGCGTGCAGATGTGCGGCGGCATCGGCTACATGGCCGACTTCCCCGTCGAGAAGTTCATGCGCGACGCCAAGATCACGCAGATCTACGAGGGCACCAACCAGATCCAGCGCAACGAGGTCGCGGCGATGATGATCAAGGAAGCCGCTTCCGCCGCGAAGGCCGAAGCCGTGGCCGCTTAAGGAGCGAGCGATGAAGCGCGAGGAGAGGGAGTTCGCCGGCTGCGGACGCAGGCTCGAGGGATTCCTGGGCGGGCCCGGCGTCCAGGGGGCGCTTCTCGGAAAGCCTCCGACGTACGCGCCGGACCGCGCGTTCGACGCGAGCCACATATCCCTCGATCTCGACGTGGATCTGCGCCGCAGAACCCTTTCCGGCTCCTGCGAGACGACGGTGCGCGCCCGCCGCTCGGGCGTCCGGAAGATCGAATTCAACGCGGTCGAGCTCAAAGTCAGCAAGGTCCTCGTCGATGGGAACGACGCTCGTTTCCGGCTGAATGACGGGAAACTTTCCGTGACCCTGACGGAGGAGCTCTCGGAAGCCGCCGATACGACTATTACCGTGAAATATAAAGTCATAGACCCGGAGGCCGGCCTCCATTTCGTCAAGGAGCCGTCCCAGATGTGGTCCCAGTCGCAGCCCGAGGACGCGCGGCGCTGGTTCCCGTGCCACGACTCGCCGCACGCGAAGGTCACGTCGGAGGTCCGCGCGCGCGTGCCGGCCGGCTACAGCGCCGTCTCCAACGGCGTGCTCGCCGAGCGGGAGACGTTCGGCGGCCGCGAGACCTGGCACTGGAAGATGGACCGGCCGCACTCGATCTACCTGATCACCCTCGTCGTCGGGATCTTCTCCGAGATCGTCGAGGAGTGGGACGGGATTCCCGTCGTCTACTACTGCGAGAAGGGCCGCGAGGAGGACGCGCGGCGCGGGTTCGCGAAGACCGCCAAGGCGCTCCGGTTCTTCTCCGAGAAGACCGGCGTGCGCTACCCGTACCCGCGCTACGCGCAGGTCGCCGTCGCCGAGTACCCGGGCGGGATGGAGCACACCACGTGCACGACGCAGACCGACGCCTGCCTCATCGACAAGCGCGCGGCGCTCGACCACGATCTGGACCTTTTGGTCGCGCATGAATTGGCCCACCAGTGGTTCGGCGACCTCGTGACCTGCGCCGAGTGGCCGCACGCGTGGCTCAACGAGGGCTTCGCGACCTACTTCGAGGTGCTGTTCCAGGACCACGACAAGGGCCGCGACGAGGCCGAGTACGAGCTGCTCGGCAACGCGCGCGTTTACTTCGACGAGGACGCGCGCCGCTACCGCCGCGCAATCGTCTGCCGCACCTACATGGACCCGTGGACCATCTTCGACCGGCACCTGTACGAGAAGGGCAGCTGGGTGCTCCACATGCTGCGCCACGACCTCGGCGACGAGCTGTGGTGGAAGGCCGTCGGCCATTACCTGCGCAAGCACCAGGATTCTTCCGTGCAGACCCAGGACCTCGTCGTCGCGATCGAGGAGGCGACCGGCCGCAACATGCAGGCCTTCTTCGACCAGTGGGTGTACCGCTCCGGCCATCCGGTGCTCCGCTCGCGCTGGTCCTACGACCCGAAGACCAAGCGCGGCTCCTTCTGGCTCCTGCAGACGCAGAGCGTCGACGACGGGCACCCCGCGTTCCGCTTCAAGGCGCATATCCGCGTGACCGGCCGCGGCTGGGTCCGGGACTTCCACGAGACCGTGTCGGAAAAGGAGCACCGTTTCGGCTGGAAGCTCCCGGGCGAGCCTCTCAACGTGGAGTTCGATCCCGAGTTCCGTTTATTGAAGAAGATCTCGCTCGCCAAGCCCGCCCCGATGTGGTTCCACCAGCTCGCCCGAGGCGCGACGGCCGTCAGCCGCGGCCTCGCCGCCGACCACGTCGCGCGCTGGGGCGGGACACGCGCCGTCGCCGCTCTCGCTCAAGCCGCCCGCCGCGAGAAGTTCTGGGCCGCCGCCGTCGAGATCGTGCGCGCCCTCGCGTCGATTCCCGGGGACGCCGCCGGCCGGGAGCTCGACGGCCTGCTCCGGACGGTCCGGCAGCCGAAGGTCCTGCGCGCGGTCGTCGCCGAGGTCGCGCGCCGCGCCGCCCCCGGCGCCGACCTCAAGCTCGCGCCCCTGGCGCGCCGCCATCCGAACCTGGGCGTCCAGGCCGAGGCGACGCGCGCTCTCGGGACTCTCGGCGGAGGAAAGCACCTGCCCGTCGTGCTCAAGAATCTCGCGTCCAAGAGCTACCGAGACGTCCTGGCCGCGTCCGCCGTCTCCGCGCTGTCGTCCGCGCGCGATCCGAGGGCTTTGCCGCGTCTCAAGGCCGCCGCTCTCTCCGCGCCATACGGCGCCCGCGCCGCGGCCCTGAGAGCGCTCGCGGACTACGCGTCGCACGACCCGTCGCTCGTGCCGTGGCTGTGCGAGCGCGTCGAGAACTACGACGAGCGGCTGACGCTCGCCTCGGTCGCAGCCCTCGGCTCCACCGAGGACGAGCGCGCCCTGCCCACGCTCGAGCGTCTCGCCAAGAAGGCCGGGAACCCGCGCGTGCGCGTCTATGCCGAGGAGGCGCTGACGCGCGTCAAGGCGGGCGGGAAAAAGGCGTCCCTCAAGCAGGGCTAGAACTGCCAGCCGACGCCGAGGCGGAAGGTCTCGCCGAGAGACGCCATCGGCTGGAACGCCGCGTCGAAGGAGAACTTCGACACCTTGAGGCCGACGCCGACCGTGAGGCCGGTCATCGGCCCCAGGTCGGCCGCCGACTCGCTGTTGTAGCCGACGCGCATCGCGGCGAAGGAGTCCTCCGCGACCTTCTTGGTCGCCTCGAAGCCGAGCTTGCCGTACACGTTGCCGGCGTACGGCGCGGCGATCTCCAGGGCGGGCAGGAAGCGCCAGTCGTCGGCGCGCGCGTCGTAGGCCACGGAGGCCGCGAGCTCGCCCGGCAGGGCCTCCTGCTGGGAGATGAAGGTGATCTTGGAGCCCAGGTTGCGCACCGCGCCCGCGAGGATGAGCTCGTGCAGGTCCGTCGGCCGGTACATCCCGCCGCCGTCGATCGCGAAAGCCGAGGCCGAGCGCGTGCCCAGGTTCTCCTCGATGACCTTCACCGCGGCTCCCGCCGAGATCTCCCCGGTCCACGGCTCCTGCTCGTTCTCGTACGGCCGGTCGGCGCGGGGGATGTTCCAGTTGTCCCGGAAGTAGTCGCGCGAGGTGGATTGGATGTCGTTGGCGGCGAAGGCGTGGCCGTAGCCCAGCGAGAAGACCTCGGAGTGCGGCGAGAAGGAGCCCTGCGTCTGGTTGGCCGCGTTCACCAGCGCCAGGCTGTCCTGCGAGAGGCGCGTCACGCCGAGCGCGACGGTGCCCGCGAGCATCGTGCTGGGAACGCCGACGGCGAAGAAGTCGTGATGCAGGCCGGCGGGGAGCTCGGTGCGCGCGTACGTCGCCTCGGGCCTCGTCATCCGCGACAGGCCCGCGGGGTTCCAGTACACGGCGTCGGCCCCCTCGGCGACGGCCGTATAGGCCTCGCCCATGCCGAGCGAGCGCGCGCCGCCGCCGATCTGGAGGAACTGCGCGGCCGAGCCGGCGACGTTCGTCTGCAGGGCGAGCGCCGGCGCCGCGCGCGCGAGAAGGACGGCGAGGAGCGCGTTCCTCACCGGATGATCACCACCCGGCGGACCTTCGTCTTGCCGCCGCTCTGGAACGTCGCGTAGTACGTTCCCGAGGAGGCGCGCCGCCCGAAGCGGCTGTTGCCGTTCCACGTGAGCACGCCCGAGCCCGACGACGAGCCGCTCCAGACGAGCTCCCCGGTGATCGTGAAGATCTTCACGTCCGCGCTCGCGGGCAGCCCGGTGAAGGAGAGCATGCTGGACCAGTACTGGCTCGACGCGTCGCCGATCTCCCACGGCTGCGGGAAGACCTGGACCGCGTCCACGTCCGTGCCGGCCGCGGCGAAGAAGGGCGCGAACGTCGAGAAGTGCGGCGTGTAGCCGGTCAGGACGTGGTTCGTCGTGTCGACCTGCGACGGCACGAGGGTCCATTGACCGCTCGGGACGTCGTAGCGCCACAGCAGCAGCTGCTTCTCCGAGACGCCCGCCGGGATCTGCGTCGGGTCGTAGCCGATCGTCACGCGCACCGGGACGGCCGGCTGGAGACCGCTCGCGGACAGATCGATGCCGACGGCGGGGCCGAACGGGGTGAGCGAGGCGGTCTCGTTGGAACGGGCGCCCGAGATCGTCGTTCCGAGCGTGCTCAGCACGCTCACCTGCGTGCCCGACGGGAAGGCCCCCGGCGGCACGAAGACGGTGACCGAGGTCAGCTGGGAGAACGCGCGCGGCATGGTCAGCGTCAGGCTGCTCGCGCCCGAGACGGTTCCCGACGAGAGGGGCGGAAGCGCGGTCGTCGTCGCGCCGAGCACGAGGTAGTTCGCCGCGCCCTCCCAGCCGACGGCCCCGACGCGCGCGAAGTACGGGGTCGAGAAAACGAGACCCGAGACCGTGGCCGAGGAGGCGCCCGGGGCGACGGCGCTCGACGCGAAGATCGTCGTGAACCCCGCCGACGTCGAGAACTCGACGACGTAGCCTTCCGCCGCGGCGCTCGACGGCGCCAGAGGGAGGGCCTTCCAGGCCACGGTCGCGCTGGTGTAGGTCACGTTGAGGAAAGCCGAGGCGGCGGAGAGGGGAGGATTGGGCAAGGTGGCGGCGGCCGCCGCGGGCTGCAGGAACGCGCCGCTGGGATTCGTGCTGAAGCTGACCGCCTGGACCTGACCGTAGTAGGTGGTGTTCGGCTGCAGGCCGGCCAGCGTCGCGAACGCGTTGACGGTGATCGAGCTGGGCTGGACGGCGGGCGCGAAGCCGAACGAGGGAGAGCTCGAGACCTGGGCGAGGTACGTCGTGCCCGGCGCCAGCGTGCCGGCCGTCCAGGCGAAGCCGAACGTGGTCGCGGTGTACGTCGTGACGGGAACCGCGGCGGCCAGCGGCGCGGACGCCCGCGTGTAAGTGGAGACGGCCGCCGTGAAGGGGGTGAGGGAATTGCTCGAGTTGAGCGCGGCGGCCTCGACGAAGTATATCTCGTTCGACAGCAGGCCCGTGAACGACGCCGTGGTCGCCGCCGTGTTCGACGACGCGCGGATCGCCGAGAACGCGGCGTCGGTCGAGACCTGGACGAGGTAGCGCGTGCCGGCCGGATTGGCGCTGTTGAACGTGAACGAGAACCCGTTCTGGCCCAGGCCGGAGAACGGCTGGCCCGGCAGGGTCGGCGTGAGGACCAAGGTCGTCGTCGAGCCGAGAGCGACGGGGCCGGCGACTCCGCCCGCGCGTCCGACGGCCGAGACGCGCCCGTAGTACGCCGTGTTCGCGACGAGGCCGGCGAACGCCGCGGACGGCGCGCGCACCTTCGCGGTGGTCACGCCGGAGAGGAAGGCCGGGTCGGCGGAGACGTCGGCCTGATACAGGGTGTCGGCCTGGTCGTTGGCGCCCGACCAGGCGAGAGTCAGACCGGTCGCGCCGACGGCGGGAAAGGAGTTGGTCGAGACCGCGGGCGCCGCCGCGAGGGTGGCTTGCGGTCCCGCGCCCAGGTACGGGCCGCCGAGACCCTGCACGCGGAAGTAGTAGCTGGTGTCGGCCGTCAGCCCGGTGAAGGTCTCCGAGAACGCCGTGCCGGCCAGCGTCATCAGCGTCCCGCTGAAATTGGCGGCCGTCGAGGCCTGCGCCGAGTAGGTGATCCCGCCGGGATTGCCGCCCTGGGTCCAGTTGAAGCGGATCGAGCTCGCCGTCAGCATGTCGAACGAGGGATTGGAAGGGGCCACCAGGTTGGAGCCGGTGTTGAAGGTCGCGCCGAAGCTGTCGAACGCCGGAGCGCCCTTCGGATTCAACTGGCCCAGGCGCACGAAGTAGCCCGTCAGCGGGGCCAGCGTGCCGGGCGGGAAGGACAGCGCGAGCAGCGCGGCGTTCGTCGTCGCGGTCGAGAACACCGAGCCCGAGAAGTTCGCCGCGGTCGAGGCCTGGACCATGTAGCCCGAGCAGGAGTTCGCCGCCGGAAACGCGGGACACGCGGAGTAGGTGAACGTCGCGCTCGAGGAGAAGCCGGTCGCGTTCACCGGCGCGGTCGGGGCCGCGGCGTAGGTCGCCGTCGTGATGAAGGCCCCGGGCCCCTCGATGCCCTGGTTCTCGGCGAAGACGAAGATGCCCGAGGTCTCGTTGCCGATCAGGCCCGTCTGCTTGAACGGCGGCTGGACGGCCGTCGCCAGGGCCTGCGACGAGTTCGTCGCATAATAGACGTCGTAGCCCGTGGCGGTGGGCACCGCGTTCCAGCTGTACTGGATCGACGAGACGCCGAGCGTGAACGCCGTCAGGTTCGTGACCGCCGACGACGGCGCGAGCGGCGCGCTGAGGATGTTGATCAGCGCGTCGGCCTTGAACGAGCCCCAGCCCGTCGCGTCGTCGTAGCCGCTCCCGGCGGCGTAATGGCCGTTGTTGCCGCTCGTGATGTCGTTGAAGTACGTGGAGGCGCTGCCGCCGCCGCCCAGCTGGTACAGCGAGGGATTGGCGAAGCCGAGGCTCGAGTAGCCGTTGGCGGCGCGCTTCTGGTTGATCAGGGCCGTCAAGCCGCCCCACAGGGGCGCGGCCGCGCTCGTGCCGCCGACGTACCAGAAGCTGCCGGCCACGACGACGCCGTAGGGGAACGTGTTCGGGTCCGCGTTCAGCGCGACGTCGGGGACGTTGCGGAAGGACTGGGACTGGGTTCCGGAGACGCCGCTCTGCCAGCTCGGCAGATCGAAATACTGCGCCGCGCCCGGGCACGTCGTCTGGACTCCCGAGCCGTTCTCGCAGTAATCGGCGACGCCGCCGCCGGTGGCGCCGGCGTCGCGGCAGTTGGTCCCGGGCGCGGAGCACCCTTCGTTCCAGACGATCTCGGAGTGGCTCGCCATCGTGCCCGTCAGGGTCGTGCCGCCGACGCCGGTGACGTAGGGCTGGGAAGCCGGGTCGTCGGTGACCAAGGCGGGCGTCGCGTTGGGGACTCCGTCGTTGTCGTAGGCGCCGGCGTCGCCCGCCGCGGCGAAGATCGTCTGGCCGTTCGTCGCCATCTGCTGGAAGATCGCGGCCTCAGCGGCCATGAAGGCCCCGCCGGAGTCGATCTCATCGAGGCCCCAGGACGTGCTGATCGACTTGGCCGAGTTGTCGACCGCCATCCGGTCGTACGCGTCGATGATTCCCGAGCCGCTGTTGGGCGCTGTGTAGACCCGCAGCTCGCTGATGCCCGCGGACATCGCGAGGATCATGTCGATGTCGAGCGTCACCTCGATCATCCCGGGATCTCCGTTGCCGTTGTTGTACGTCGTCCCGTTGCAGGTCTGGTCCTGGTTCGGGCCGCAGAGGTTCCCCTGGCTGTCGATGCTCACGAAGGTGACCGGCGTGTTGGCCAGGCCGAACGTCGACTTGTAGATCGTGACGTCGGCCGGGTCGTAGCCGTCGAGCTCCAGAAGGGCGACCTTCTGTCCCGAGCCCGTCAGCGAGAGCGAGTAGCCGTAGATCGACTTGATGTCGGCTGGCGCGAGCGAATTGCCGGGGCCCGTGCCAGGGTACGTCGCGCCCGTCGCGACGCCGACGCGCCCCGCGACCTTCAGGTGCGCCTTGTGCGCGCCGCGGTAGTTCGACAGGCCCATCACGGCGCGCAGATGCGGGGCGAGGTCTCCCGGGATCACCGGGTCGGTCTCGTGCCCGCGGAAGACCTGGCCGTCGGGCGCGCGGTAATAGTTCAGCTGGAGGCCGAAGGCCTTCTCGACGAGCCGCGCCGGGCCGGAGACCTTGACGACCAGGCTCCGGGGGTCGTTCTTGGCCGGGTCCACGGTCAGGCCGTTGGCCGAGGCGAAGTCCTTGAGCGCCTGGCGCTTGGCCGCGAGGCCGAACGTGCCGGCGAACTCGGCGGGGGTCAGGGGCTTGCGGCTGCCGTGGGGACCGTAGATCTTGTCCAAGGTCCGCGCCATCAAGTCCTGATCGACGGCGACCACGAGGCTCAGCTCCACGTTCTCCGAGGCGTCGACGCGCGCCAGGCGCTGCGAGCGGCGGACCTGGGGCGGGACGTGGCCCGTCAGCGCGCGCGGAGCGGACGCGCCGAGAGCGGCGGAGCGGCAAAAAACGAGCAGCGCCGCGGCGACGGCCGCGAGCCGGACATTCCTAATAGACGACGGCATCGTCCCAGGATAGCCCCGGCCCCTAGTCGCGTCAATGCCATTTTTATGTCATGAAAAAGCCCCCCGGGGAGCCGTCCCCGGGGGGCTTTTTCGGGCCGGACTAGTCCGACTTTTCCGCGGAGATCAGGCCCAGGTCGATGCCCTTGACGACGGCCTCGGTCCGGTTGGAGACGCTGAGCTTCTGGAACATGCTGTTCAGGTGGTTCTTGATCGTCTTCACGCTGCAGGCGAGGGAGGCCGCGATCTCCTTGTTCGACTGGCCGCGGCCCAGCAGCGCCAGGACCTTGATCTCGGTCTTGGTCAGCGCCACCAGCGAGGCCTCGGCGTTGGCCGTGCCCATGTTGCGCAGGCCGTCGATGAGCTTGCTCATGACGGGCTGGGGGATCATCACGCCCTGGTTGGCGAAGGTCTTCAGCGCGTTGACGAGCTCGGCGGCGGGCAGCATCTTCGAGAGGTAGCCATTGGCGCCGGCCTGGATGGCCTCCATCACGTGCGCCTCGTCCTCGTAGCCGGAGAGGATCAGGACGTTCGTCGTGGGGCACTCCTTGTGGATCTGGCGCGTCGCCTCGATGCCGTCCATGTGCGGCAGCTTGATGTCGAGGAGGATCACGTTGGGGCGGAGCTTCTTGACCAGGCGCAGGGCCTCGCGCCCGTCGGCGGCTTCCGCGATGACCTCGATGTTCTTCTCGTTCTCGAGCAGGTCCTTGATGCCCTCGCGGAACAGGGTCTGGTCGTCCGCGATGACCACCGTGATCTTCTTCGCCGCCGTCTTCTTCGCCTTGGCCAAGTGATTCCTCCAAACGCGCCGTCACGGCGCGGAGACTCATCATACATATTTCGCGCGCGAACAATCGCGCCGTTCGCTCAAGCGCCGGCGACACGATTCCGGATTCGACGCACGATCAAGCGGGGGGGACGTCCGCGTCGGGCATGTGCTCCACCTCGCCCGGGTTCGCGCCGCGCTCCGCTCGGCGGCTCGCCGCGCCCTTGCGCGCGTGGCGGCTCTTCGACGTGATCCTCTCGCCGCGCGGGAATCGGCTCGCGGGCGAATCCTTCTTCTTGTTCTTCATGGCTCGTCCTCCTCCGCGCGGCGCTCCGCCGCGTCGAGCAGTTCCGTGCCGGGCGTGGCGAGCTGGCGTTCCTTGTCGAGGCGCGCGCGCTGGTTCTCGCCGCCGTTCCACTCCAGCACGTCCCCGTCCTCCAGCCCTGCCTCGTCGGCCGCGGGGATGACCTCGTGGGGCTTGTGTGTCGGTCTCATATGGAGCCTCCTCGATGATAGGATGTCTCCGCGAGGGGGGCAGACCCAGGGACAAAGCGTCACGGGCGTTCGACGGGACTATCGCACCGTGCGTGCCGACCCTTCAGGTGTTCGCGGCGCGGGGGTCGGCGTTGAGTTTGGCGCGGAGGTCGTCGTATCGCGCGATGTATCCGGGATAAAACTCAGGGTCGCCGAAGGCCGCCGCACCTTTCGCCGTGACCTCTTCGTACGCGCGCTCAGCGGCCGCGACGAACGTTCGAAAAGTGGCGCCGTCGATGCCGCGCAGATCCGCATATCCGGTGACCTTCGTGTTGGCTTTCTCGAGAATCTCCCGCAATTTCGCTTCCGATGGGGGCAACTGCGTGACGATCTCGTTCAAGACATTGTCGAACAACCAGCCCGCAGGCAGCCAGTCGTCCTTCTCGTTTATGATGAGTGTTCCAGCCATATCAGTTAGAGTCTCCGACCACGATGATCCGTTCCTTGTCGGCCTGCGGCAAGGAATCGATGTGTTCCTTAACCCCTGCCTTTTGTTCCGTTGAGAGCCCGGTCAAGTCGACCGGCAACTTCGGGGGGCTCGAAAAATCGCGCGTCGGCAGCCTCTTCCGCCTTGTTCCACTCCTCCACGCACGCGGCATCGCAAGCCGGCCGTTCACGTACAGTCGGCTGCTGATAGCTCGGTCGTTCGATGGTCCCGAGGCAGCCCGAACTCTGGTTCGTAGCCGAGCAGAGGTCGTCACCGGCGCCCGCATGCGCGGGAGCGGAGAGGAGCGCGGCGAAAAGACCGATGAAAAGCACAACCAGAGTGTATCCTGCAGATGTTCCTTTTTCAATGAAAATGCGACAGCGATCAGGTATATTCCCCATAATGAGATTCGTGTTCGCCCTCGCACTTCTCGTCCCGGCCGCAGCGAACGCCTACGAAGTCGCGTCGCTTCCGGCGCGCGCATCATTTTCCGGCGCCGGGCAACTCTGCGGCTCCACAGCGCTGCGCAACAACCTTTCCGCACGTTTCTGGTGGATCGTCGCCCCGGACGATTCCTCCGACTTGCAGATTAAATGCGAGGAAAGTCCCGAAGCACTCGTGCTCAAGGTCTACGCACGCGGCCAAGGGCTAAAGTTCACGGTGGAACGGAATCCCCAGTCGAGCGATGATAACATCGCGTTCCTCGCGGGCAGCGCCGTGGCGAGGGATTCGGAGGTCATTGCCGCCGTCCTAGACGCTTTTCTAGCGCGAAACGCGGCACTGGCGGATGCCGGCAATCGGGAGTTCGCGGCGTCCGATTGGAGCGACACCGTCGCGCATCTCGGAGTCGGCCTGGAATCGGAGCTATCATCCGCGCCGATTTACTTCGGACTTTACCGCGCGCACGCCGAGCTCTCGCATCCGATCAAGGCGAAGTGGTATCTCGAGGCGTATCTCCGTGCTTCTGGTCTTGATCCGGCGAAACTGACCGACGAGCAGGTCCGGCCTCTCCTCAAGGCGGAGGCTTCCGGCGCGATGGATTCCGATGACGCCGATGCGTCCTTCGGCGAGTACCAGAACCTCGCGGCGGCGCATCATTGGGATGCGGCGTTTCAGAAACTGCGCGAAATCGTCGCGGCAGCACCCTGGTACGAGCCAGCATACGTCAGCCTCGCCCAATCGTTCGACGCCAACGGCTGGAAGCGCCTGACAAAAATATGGCGCGCGCGTGCCGTCTTCGTCATAAACGTCAACAAGGATACCCGCCTTGGAAAAGACATCGAAGCGCGCCTTGAATCGATTCGTTAAGTCCGCACTCGCCGTTCTTGCGCTCGTCGTCCTCTGCGGACGCGCCGACGCGTATTGGCTGCGCGAAGACTGGTTTGGCTTCCAGGGAGAGAACGGACGCTCCCGCTTCCGAGCCGGCGGCTCGGTCGTGCATCGCGAGCGCCTGCCTTCGACGACGCCCGAAAATCCTTAACCGCCCTGGTCAACGCCGCGGCACGCGTGCTATAATGCCCGCCTTCGCGCGAATCGTTTTCGCGGCGCGGTAGCTCAGTGGTAGAGCGGGCGTTTCATAAGCGCCATGTCGGCAGTTCGATCCTGCCCCGCGCCAATCTTTGTAAGGGCCCCGAACGTTGATCTGGATCAATGTTCGGGGCGCTCTTTTGTGTTGTAATCGTTTGCGTCTTGTGACATCGACTCGCTAGGAGATCACCCAAATGGCCGAAGCCCTCGTCGTCGCCAGCAAGATCAAGAAGATCGTCAAGGAAGCGGGCCTGCGCACCGGCGGAGACTACCTCGAAGCCCTCACCGCGAAGATCGACGCGGCCGTGAAGGCCTCCATCCAGAAGGTCCAGGCCGACGGCAAGAAGAAGACGCTCGGCGCCGAAGACCTCATCTAAAGAAGACCCGAACCGCGCGATGCGCACGTTCAGGGACTTCATGGAGTCGGCGCTGTACGATCCGGAGAGCGGCTTTTACTCGACCCGGACGCAGACCGCCGATTTCTACACCGCTCCGGAGCTCCATCCGGCCTTCGGCGCCGTCCTGGCCGACCGGCTCGCCGCGCTCCTGCGGCGCGTGAAGGCGTCGCGCCCCGGCGAGGCCCTCGCGCTCGTCGAGGCCGGCTGCGGCGACGGCACGCTCGCCGCGGCGGTCGCGCGGCGCCTGCGCGAGAAGCACCCCGACGCGGCGGAGAACCTTCGCTTCGTCCTCATCGAGCGCTCGCGGCGGGACCTGACGGAGGCCGTGCGCCGCCTGACCGCCTTCGGGCTTCCCGTCGACGCCTGCACCTCCCTCGAGCGCCTGCCGAACTTCACCGGCGTGCTCTACTCCAACGAGCTCTTCGACGCCCTGCCCGCGCACCTGCTCGAGAAGAAGGGAGCGGAGATGCGCGAAGTGTACGTGGACGCCTCCGGCGACCAGATACTCGGGCCGCTGTCCTGCCCCGATCTCGCCGTGCACGCCGACGCGATCGCGCCGGCGCTCGCCGACGGAGAGCGCCACGCCGTGAACCTCGCCGCGCCGCGCTGGCTGCTCGAGGCCGCCGCTCGGCTCAACGCGGGCTTCCTGCTCACGCTCGACTACGGCAAGCGCTTCACCTGCGAGACGCCCAACGCGCCGCGCGCCTATCGCGCGCACCGCATCGAGTCGAACCTGACCGAGGCTCCGGGCCGGCAGGACCTGACCGTCCCCGCCGACTTCACCGCGCTGATCGCGGCCGGCGAGGCGGCGGGCGCGATGCTGGAGAGCTACACGAGCCTCTCGAGCTTCTTGATCGAGAGCGGCATCGAGTCCTTCATAAACGAGGCCGCGGGCCTCGACGCTTCCTCATATAAAGAGCGAGCCCAACTGAAGACCTTGATCCATCCCGAGGGGATGGGCGAGGCGTTCAAAGTCCTGATCCAGAGGAAAAACGCGTCATGATGAGCGCCTACGCCGTGATCTTCGCCTTCGTCCTCGTCGCGGTCGCCTTCGCGGCGGTCACCCTCGGCGCCGCCAAGCTGCTGCGGCCGAAGGTGCCCTACGCGCGCAAGGAGAGCACCTACGAGTGCGGCATCCCCGCCTCCGGCTCGACCGAGGTCAAGCTCAACATCCGCTTCCACACCTACGCGCTGCTGTTCGTGCTCTTCGACGTCGAGGTCCTGTACGTGTTCCCGTGGGCGGTCACCGCGCGGAAGGCGGGGCCTCTCGCGCTCTACGAGATGGCCGCGTTCCTGTTCGTGCTCGCGCTCGGCCTCGCCTTCGCCTGGCGCAAGGGCTCGC
>Ga0134128_10005169_pt1 | contig 15853 bp, 12 predicted proteins | sample KB31754_FD_96462 | JGI IMG/M metagenome (GOLD analysis project Ga0134128, IMG submission 96462) | Terrestrial soil microbial communities with excess Nitrogen fertilizer from Kellogg Biological Station, Michigan, USA - KB3-175-4 | ecosystem: Environmental > Terrestrial > Soil > Unclassified ...
CCTTTTTGTAGTATCACTTTTGTGTAGTTGTGATGATGAGCTATTTGTGAAAAAGAATACCAAATGGAATGTGACATTGAACAAAGAGGACAAAAAACCATATGGCACCTATCTCGCTTATCAATCATTGAAGTATTATTTTCCAAATGCGAAGGTGGATGCTGTATCGCGTTGGTTCAGGTATACGGATATTGATAATAGTATGAAATATAATTATGATGGCGCATCATTGCTGGTAATGGTGGGGCTGGATTTTTATATTTCGAACAAGGAGTGGTGGCAGATATTGCAATTTGCCAATGAAGGAAATGAAGTAGTGCTGTTTTGCAGCCGCCTGGATGAAAAAGTGGAAGATAACCTGAGGTGCTACAAACACTTAGCTGATATTGAGGAAGCGAAGCTAAATCCGTTCAATGACGGAAGGTTGAACATCAATTTGCTGCAGATAAAAAATGCAATAAAATCATACGGCTATGAAGGGCGTTCGCTAAGAGGATATTTTGAGATGGATAGTGCAAAAGACAACGGGAGGAGAATGGTACTTTATGAAAATCCCGGAATGGTAGATAGCAATAATGTGAGTGTATCTACCAGCCCGGACACACTTGGATATGCAGGGGAGAACATAGATCTTATAAGATATAAAGTAGGAGACGGACATATAACCATACATGCAGCACCGCTGGTACTCAGCAACTATTTCTTACTACAACAGGGCAATATTGATTACCTGGGCCACATATGGCAAACACTGCCAAAAGGAATAAGCCATATATACTGGAACGAGTATTATAAACGTACCGCAAATGGCTCCGACTTTAGCGTTTTGTGGCGATATGCTTCTACCGAATGGGCATTGATAATAGCTATCATTACCCTGCTTATCTATATCATTTTTGAAGGAAAAAGAAGGCAGCGGATCGTGCCGGTGATAAAACCATTGGAAAATAGCTCTGTCACATTTGTAGAAACCGTGGGGCGATTGTATTATAATAAAGGCAATCACAACAACCTGGCTGAAAAAATGATACAGCACTTCCTTGAGTGGGTGCGAAATCATTATTACCTGAATACAAACCACCTGAACGAAACCTTTACACAACAATTGACCATAAAATCAGGAATGCCGGAAAATACAGTGAAGTATCTTGTAGAAATGATACATGAGATACGTATAGGCAATGGATTGACGGATGAGACATACCTTTATGAACTATATAATACTATTGAACAGTTTTATAAAAACAATCCCGGATAATGGAATCAGAAACAAACTCATTGCAACATACCGATACTAATCCACTGGTACAGCTGATAGAGCAGGTGCAGGAGCAGATACAGCATGTAATTGTCGGCCAGCATGATATGGTGGAATTATTAGTGGCAGGGCTGCTGGCAGATGGCCATATATTGATAGAGGGTGTACCTGGGGTGGCCAAGACATTAACAGCCAAGCTCCTTTCAAAACTGATACATGCTCATTTTTCGCGCATACAGTTTACACCAGACCTGATGCCGAGCGATGTGCTTGGCACAAGTGTGTTCAATCCACAAACAGCGACATTCCAATTCAAGGCAGGGCCGATATTCAGCAATATTGTGCTGATAGATGAGATAAACCGTGCCCCCGCAAAAACACAAGCCGCGCTGTTTGAAGTAATGGAAGAACGGCAAGTAACTGTAGACGGGCATACACATAAAATGCAAGCGCCATTTATGGTTATCGCCACACAAAACCCGATAGAACATGAAGGAACATACAGGCTGCCAGAAGCGCAATTAGACCGCTTCCTGATGAAAATAACAGTGAATTATCCATCGCTGGAGGAAGAAATAAAAATACTGGAAAAACAAAACCGGCAAGCAATAACCGATATCCTGGAGACCATACACCCAATAATTTCACCTGAGATATTGGAAAGCGCCAGGCAGCAAATACGCCAAATACATATAGAACCCAAGCTGCTTGAGTTCATCGCCAAGATAATTTGGGAAACAAGGAATGACAGATCTCTGTATATAGGAGCTTCTCCGAGGGCATCTATTGCATTGCTAAATGTATCAAAAGCGGTGAGCGTATTGGGTGGAAGAAATTTTGTGATACCTGAAGCTGTGCTCTATGCGCTACCATACGTTTTACGCCATAGGATCACTCTTACTCCTGAAAAAGAAATGGAAGGAATCACCGCCGATGACGTACTGAAAGAAATAACAGAAAAAATAGAAATACCGAGATAAGAACAGCAGAAGAGCAAATGAAAAAAGGATACATAGCTGACCTGTATTTTACTACTATATGGTACCTCATAATGGGCGGCATTGCTATTGTATTCTTTATTTCATTTTTCTTTCCTTTTCTTTTTCAACTTGCTTCTATATGTATGGCGGCGATGGTATTGCTTACGCTCGTTGACTATGGATTGTTGTTTTTTATAAAGGGCACTATAAAGGCGGCCAGAATAATGCCCCAGCGTTTTAGCCTGGGGGATGATAACACTGTGATACTTTCGCTTGCCAATACCCTGCCCTACAAAATTAAATTGACTATTATTGATGAATTACCCGAGCAATTCCAGGAGAGAGATTTTCACAGGACTGTATTTATCAATTATTCCGGAAGAGAGCGCATTCCTTATACATTACGACCTAATACACGCGGAGAGTATAATTTTGGAAACCTTGTAAGCTTTATAAAAACACCACTGCGATTATTGCAACGTCGATGTATCTCAGAAGCTGAAACTACGGTGAAAGTGTATCCCTCTTATCAGCAATTGAAAAAATATCAATTACTAGCTGTAAGTGACAATTTATTTACGGGAATAAAAAAGATGAGAAGGCTTGGGCATAGTTTGGAATTTGAGAAAATAAAAGATTATGTGCAGGGAGATGATGTGCGTACCATTAATTGGAAAGCAACTGCACGCAGCGGCAATATTATGGTAAACATGTTTACCGATGCAAGACAGCAACAAGTCTATTGCCTGATAGATAAAGGACGTGCTATGAAGATGCCCTTTGAAGGAATGAGCTTGCTCGATTATTCAATCAATGCAACTTTGACATTGCTGAATGTAGCCATTCTGAAACATGATAAAGCCGGACTGATCACTTTCTCCAATACAGTAAACGATGTAATACCAGCTGAAAAACGCAATAATCAACTTACAGTATTACTCGAATCACTATACAAGCAACAAACGGAATTTAAAGAAAGTGATTATGAAAGCCTGTGGATAAGAATACACAGAGGCATTACTCAGCGTAGCTTCTTATTATTATTCACCAATTTTGAAACTTATTCTTCATTAGAGCGGCAATTGCCCTACTTAAGACAAATGGCTTCGAGGCATTTGCTGTGCGTGGTGTTTTTTCAGAATACGCTACTAAAAGAAATACACGAAACACAACCGGACACTACAGAAGGCATCTATATAAAAACAATTGCTGATCAATTTGATTTTGAAAAAAGACAAATTGTAAAAGAGCTGCGCCGCCATGGCATTTTATCCATCCTCACGACTCCACAGGAACTTACAATTGACGTGATCAATAAATACCTGGAGCTCAAGGCAAGGCAATTACTGTAATCTTCTCCAAAAAAATTTCAGGTATATAGCCAAAGGAGTAAAAATATCAATACGTCTATTATAAGAGACGGAATTCTTTAACTTTTATCAAACTTGTACCTAATGAAAAACTCTGTATGCTCTCTGGCAATCATAACATTTTGTATTTTCAGTCATTCAGCCTTTTCCCAGGCGACCCTCTTTAACACAGTAGAGTATAATGATATCAATAACATTAAAGCTCCCGTATTGGTTCATGGAGATATGTGGTGGAGCCCTGGTGATACCGGAACCAGTGAATGTTCTTATGTAAATGGCTCTGACAGTGTTAATATATCCTTTGCAGGAGCCCTCTGGATGTCCGGTTATGATGATAATGACACCTTGCATGTCGCCGCTCAAACTTATCGGCAAAAAGGGAATGACTACTGGCCGGGACCATTAAATAGTGTCGATACATTACCTTATACTACTTCCCTGGCATGGAATAAAATATGGAAGATAAATCGCACTACCATTGATTCTTTTCTTGCCATCACAACACATACAATTAGTAATACTCCGGCAGTGATCTTAAGCTGGCCAGCCAAGGGTAATCCATACGCAAAAGGTTATAGCGATTCGAGCCTTATTGTTACAACAGATATGGCACCATTTATCGATGTAGATCGCGATGGTTCATATAATCCACTAAAAGGAGATTATCCTGCAATAAAAGGTGACCAAATGCTGTGGTGGGTATATAGCGATAACGGGCCTACTCATAATGAATCGAAAGGTCTTTCGCTGGGTGTTGAAATACATGCAATGGCTTATGCATTCAAAAGGAGTACACTAATCGACAATGTTATTTATTATGAGTATAATATCTATAATAAATCCTCGCACAATTACCACAACTTCAGGATCGGACAATTTGCAGATATGGATATGGGGTCTCCTTTTGACGATTACATTGGGTTTGATTCTGCGCATAGGTTGGGATTTATCTATAATGGTAAAACAATTGATGCTGAACCTAAATCATTGTGGCCTACTTTGGCTGGGGTAACATTCATAAAAGTACCAGGTGACAATGTATTGACAGGAACCTATACACCTATTGGAAGTTTTATGTATTACAATAATGATTTTTCCGGTGCAGGGAATCCATATTCAGACAAACAATATAACAATTTATTACGCTCTACTTTTAGTGATGGGACACATCTAAAAACAGATGGCTATGATACTATAGGCACTAATGTAAACTATGCTTTTGAAGGACTGTATGAATGCGAACATGGGGATGATCCAGGAGATCGCCGTTTTGTCATTGCCACAAGCGATTTTACACTGTCGGCAGGAGCAGTTGAAAATATTGTGATGGCGCTCATTACGACCAATCCTTCCGATAGTAACGGATGCCCGCTAATAAAAAATATCGACAGTCTGGACATTGTAGCAGATACTGCATGGAATACTTATAAGAGCACACTACCAACTTCAGTAAATGGCATTAACATAAACAACAATTCAATAAGCATTTATCCCAACCCTGCTCATAACCAGGTATACATTGATAACATTTCTTATAACGTTAATTCATTCGAGGACATTGTGGTCTATGATGCTTTAGGAAGGGCCTTTAAGCCACTCTTTACAAGAGAACAAAATAAAATGACTGTTGATATTTCAAATCTCGCTGATGGCGTATATACTATCATATACAGAAATGGCAATATGCAAAAAAGTGCACTTTTGGTTAAACGATAAAACCTATCTCTAATTCTCGGGCCTGCACTAATAAAAGTTAGTGCAGGCATTTTTGTTTATTATCGTAATGACATCTGCTCAATATCATTTATTTTGCAACATATAGCCATGTTTCAGCGACTAAGACACTATTCCATTTTCTATCTTTTATTAACCTGCACTTTTAGTGCATGTAAAAAAGATCTGCTGCATTATCAAAGCGTGCAACAGCTCGATAGCCATACTACCACCGATCGTTTTAATAAAATTTTATTTGTAAATGATTCTGTAGGTTTTATTGTTGGTGGACAGCGGTTTTTAAATGCCACAATATTAATAACCAGGGATGGCGGAAATACATGGCAAAATTATTCGTTTCCCGAAGCAGGAAAGGAATTGTTTGGAATTGCACAAGCTCCTTCGGGTATTGTTTACTGTACAGGGTTTGATGGGAAATTGCTCTATTCATCCGACACTGGCAATAATTGGACTTTTCGCCAACTACAATATTATCCATATCTCGATATCGCATTCACAGACGCAACGCATGGCATTATAATAGGAGGAGTTTCTTTTGACGAAGGCTTTATGGCTCACGTTGATGATAAAGGAAATACCTCCACACAAGACTCTTTAGGATATCAGCTCAATAAAATAAAGATGGTTGATAACCAGACGGGATATATTGCAGCATATGGTACGGTGCTAAAAACCACAGACGCCGGGCAGACATGGAATCCATTAAATATAAAAAACGACGATTTTACTGGTATCTATATTCCTAACAATAATGAAATATGGGTATGTGGCTATAACGGCAGCATTTATCATTCTCCGGATGCAGGACAATCGTGGCAAAGAAAACGTAATGGCAACGATATAACCATACCCCGATATCGTTTATTAGATATTATTTTTAAAGATGCAGCGACCGGGTGGGCTGTAGGAGAAAGCGGCATCGTGATACATACCGAAGACGGCGGCGGTCATTGGGAACAATACGACCATTTTACCAGTAATTCCTTACGAAGTATAGTTATTCTTTCTAATGGAGACCTGCTTGTAGCAGGAGATAATGGCTCCCTGTACAGACTAAAAACAATGTAATCCAACTCAATTAAGGATAACCTATCAATCTATCAACTAATCAACTAATTTTGCACGTTCCTACGGGAATTACATATTTTATTAAATACTTATTTTACAAATGCACGCAACACTCAGCGAACAAGAAGTAGTACGCCGCGAAAAGCTAAAGGAATTGTACGAGCTTGGTATCGATCCATACCCTGCCCCTTTGTTTGAAGTAACACATACTGCCCACGACATAAAGGAGCAGTTTACAGAAGATAAACAAGAGCAATTTAAATCTGTGTCTTTAGCCGGCCGTATAATGAGTGTGAGAGATATGGGCAAAGCAAATTTTGCAGTGCTGCAGGATAGCACCGGACGTATACAGATATACATCCGCAGAGATGACATTTGCACCGGTGAAGACAAAACATTATACAATACAGTTTGGAAAAAACTGCTAGATATAGGTGACATAATTGGCATAAAAGGGTATGTTTTTATTACCAAGACAGGTGAAACATCTATACATGTAGAACAATTCACGCTGCTTACTAAAGCGCTGCACCCACTGCCCATCGTAAAGGAAAAAGATGGTGAAGTGTTTGATGCTGTAACAGACGCGGAATTCAAATATCGCCAGAGATATGCAGATCTTATTGTAAATCCTACTGTTCGTGACACATTTACCAAAATCACCAAAATGAAGAACGCCATTCGCTCATTTCTAAATGAACGAGGCGCATTGGAAGTAGATACCCCCGTATTGCAGAATATACCCGGCGGGGCAATTGCACGGCCTTTTGTTACACATCACAATGCGCTGGATATTCCTTTGTATCTTCGTATAGCTAATGAGCTTTATTTAAAGCGTTTGATAGTGGGTGGTTTTGATTGGGTATATGAATTTAGCCGCAACTTCCGCAATGAGGGTATGGACCGCACGCACAATCCCGAATTTACGATACTGGAATTTTATGTCGCTTATAAGGATTACCTGTGGATGATGGAAATAACCGAGCTAATGCTGGAGCAAACAGCTATTGCCACGAACAGCTCAACAAAAACAACAGTTGGTGGTGTGGAAATTGATTTTAAAGCTCCTTACAAACGAGTAAGCATATATGATGCCATTAAGGAACATACAGGCATTGACATCAGCAATATGGATGAAGCAGAATTGAGAAATGTATGTAAACAATTAAGAATAGAAGTTGATGAGTCGATGGGAAAAGGCAAACTAATAGATGAAATATTCGGGGGAAAATGTGAGTCTCATTATTTACAACCAACCTTTATTATTGATTATCCTGTTGAAATGAGCCCATTGACGAAAAAACACCGTAGCAAGCCCGGATTAGTGGAAAGGTTTGAATTAATAATAAATGGTAAAGAAATAGCCAACGCATACAGTGAGCTTAACGACCCGCTGGAACAAAGAGAACGTTTTGAGGAGCAGGTAAAATTGATGGAACGTGGCGACCAGGAAGCGATGTATATTGATTACGATTTTCTGAGAGCTCTAGAATATGGTATGCCTCCTACAGCAGGCATCGGCATTGGTATCGAACGCCTGGCCATGCTGCTTACAGAGCAGGTTTCTATACAGGATGTTTTACTCTTTCCGCAAATGCGACCTGAAAAGAAAAATGATTAATACTTTTAATAGCCCGTTTTAAAAACGGGCTTTGTTTTAATTAGCAGCTTATGAAATTTTCAATTTTATTACTACCCTTATTTGTATTAAGTAGTTGCTCTCGTGGACAATCATACAATGATAGTATATTGCAATATCGCCAACAGTATAAAGTAGGTTTTCTAAGTGATGAAAGCAGCCCCCTTAAGGCATCAGACACTGCGTATCTGCGATTCTATGCACCTAACGAGAAATATTGCGTAACTGCTGATTTTAAAGTAACCCCGGGCACGGATACCTTTATCATACCTACACATAGTGGCAAAAACAAAGTTTTCAAACAATATGGCATTGCAACATTCAAGATAAATGATACTATATTGACTCTTCATATCTATCAAAGTATCGACCTGATAAAAAGGGACCCAAAATTTAAGGATTACCTTTTTGTTCCTTTTACCGATATGACAAACTATACAGAAACATACGGAGGAGGCCGCTACATTGATTTATCAACCAGCGATATTGAAGGGAGCAAAGTAGTGCTGGATTTTAATAAGTGTTATAATCCTTATTGTGCTTTTGCATCAGGCTATTCCTGTCCCATTCCGCCTAAAGAAAACGATCTGCACGTTGCAATAAAGGCTGGGGAACAACTATTCGCGAAAAAAACACAAGAGTAACTGTAAAAAAGAAACGCTCCTAAAAGGAGCGTTTTCTTCTATATATTTTGTAAACTTATTTTATTCCCAATTTGGCTTTCACAAGTGGCATTATATCATCACTTTGTCTTTGATATACCAATGCACCTACAGAGGTATCAAAAATATAATCGTAACCTTTTTCTGCGGCTACTTCTTTAATAGCATTTTGTGCTTTGCTAAGAATTGGTGTGTATAATTCAGTTCTTTTTTCCTGTATTTTTTCCTGTGCGCTCTGCTGAACAGACTGGATACGGGCCTGGAGATCTTCTAATTCTTTTGTTTTAACTTCTTTTATGGCATCAGTCATTGTCTGTTGGCTAGCCTGAAAATCATCTAGCTTTTTCTGTCCTTCTTTCTGCATCTGTTCCAATTCGTCCTGAAAACTTTTGGCGTACTTATTTAGGGCTGTATCTGCTTTCTGCTTTTCAGGCATCGCATTAAGAAGATCATTAGAGTTAATGTATCCAAATTTGGTAGCTGCCTGTGCAAAAGCGATATTGCTGATTATTAAGCCACAGGCAATGAACATTAGAAACTTTTTCATTATTTTTTTATCTATTTATATTTTTAAAGGTTGTGCAAAGTAAATGCCATTATTTGTTTATTCCAAGTATTTTTAGCACATCATCACTATGATCCAGTTTAGGGTCAGCATAGAATAAGGTAACTCCACCCGCCTTATCTAAAACAACATCATACGCACGTTGTGTAGCCATTTTCTGAACGGCATTATATACTTTATCCTGTATGGGCTTTACCAATTCTTCACGTTTTTTAAACAAATCGCCTTCATATCCAAAACGTTGTTTTTGAAGGTCTTTGGCCTCCTTTTCTTTTTCTGTTATTTCATCTTCGCGTTTTCTGCGCATATCATCCGACAGCATCGGGCGCTCTGCCTGATAAGCCTTATACATCTTATCCACTTCAGCCATTTTATTATCTATCTCTGTTTGCCAGGCCTTAGAATAGCCATCAAGCTTAGTTTGTGCGTCTTTATAATCAGGGATCTTCTCCAATATATATTTCGAGTCAATTACACAATAATGTTGACCAAATGCATGCGTTCCAACCGCGAACAGCAGTACCATGCAAAAAATAACCCTCTTCATAATTATTAGTTTTTTATAATATTATTTAACGTTAAGATCAATCAGGTTCAAAACCTAACATGAACGTAAATTTACCAATATTAGATAAACCGGTAACACCTCCTGCTTTGTTAATACGATCAAGTCCTATACCATAATCAAGTCCTAATAGCCCGAACATAGGCAAGTATATCCTAACACCTAATCCGACATCTCTATTTAGCTGAAATGGATTATAACTTTTGAAATCATTCCATGCGTTTGCAGCATCAACAAATGCCAGGCCATAAATAGTTGCCGTAGGACTTAAAGAGAATGGATAACGCAATTCTACACTATACTTATTAAATATTGTTGCATCTGTTGCATAGACCTCATAGCCTCGCTGAGAAATGATATCGCGACCAATAAAGTATGTATAGCCTGAAAGACCATCCCCACCCAATTGGAAACGCTGGAATGGAGAAAATCCTATGCCGGGGTCATAGTAACCCATAAAACCGTATTTGGTAGAAAGGCGAAGTACTAAGTTACCGACAAGGCTCTTATACCAATCAGCTGTAAACCTGTATTTGTGATATTCTATCCATTTATACTTCTGATCAGCTGTTTCCACACTATAATCCTGCTGACTAAAAGCGCTATATGGCGGGGTAAGCTGGAAAGTCAGGCTTATATTAGACCCTTGCCTTGGATACAGAGGCTGATCTATAGAGCTACGTGCAATTACAAATTTGAAATAAAAATCATTACTGTAACCATCTGAAAACTCAGGGATCAAAGCATAGTCTTTCAGCTTGTAATTGTTGTAAAATAATCCGTAAGTGATTACAAAAAAGTCGTCGGGCCATTTTAAACGCTTACTGATAGATACCCCACCACCTATTAAACGCAGATAAGAAGCATTAGGATTTGTTCCTAGCGGAGCAGCTGAATACTTACTGTACGCAAAGTTTGTAGTTAACGCATTAGGCTTATGCCCCCCCAACCATGGTTCCGTGAACGCGGTATTAAACGAGTTGTAGTACGCACCATTTGATTGGTAATTAACAGAAAATTTCTGACCATCACCTACCGGTAGAGGATCCCAGAATTTAGGTTTGAAAATATTACGTATCGAAAAGTTGCTAAATACAACACCTATATTACCATAAAAGTTCACACCACCACCAAAACCGGCAGATAGCTGCAATTGGTCGCTTGATTTTTCAACAACCGAATAATCAATATCTACAGTACCATCTTCAGGGTGAGGTTTAGGCTGAATACCTATTTTTTCCTGATCGAAAAATCCGAGGTTGGCTATTTCACGTTGTGAACGGATCAGGTCCGCGCGGCTGAATTTATTACCTGGATATGTACGAAGTTCCCGACGTATTACATGTTCGTTTGTTCTGTCGTTGCCTGTAATATTAATATCCCGGATGGTTGCCTGCGCACCCTCGGTAATACGCATTTCATAATTAATAGTATCACCTCCTGCTATCGAGGTTTCAACAGGATCAACATTAAAGAATAAATAGCCATCATCCATATACAAGCTACTTACATCCTGTCCTCCTTCAGGACTTAACTCACGTCCTAAACGGGTATCTAACAAATGTTGATTGAATACATCTCCTCTCTTTATCCCCAAAACTCTTGTAAGTACTGAATCTGAATATTTGGTATTACCTCTCCATTTAATATCTCCGAAATAATATTTATGCCCCTCCCTAATCTTCATATCAATATTGATATTACCATTCTCAACGGGATATATTGTATCTGCTGCAACTGAAGCATCTCTGAACCCAATAGTATTATAATAATCAACTAATGATTGCTTATCATCTCCAAATTTTTCAGGGTTATATTTTGATGAAGAAAATATTTTAAAACGGAAATAAGGATCCAGTGCTTCTAACGTTTTTGATACCGATAAAAATCCCCATTGATCTATATAATTCCCGAATGAACGGTTATTTTTTGCATAAACGTTTTTTTCATCAGCAGGGAATAATGACAGGCGGGTCATTTCCTTTGTGGATTTTAAAGTATGCTTCAACCTGCCTGCAGTTACATTATCATTTCCAACAATATTAATCTGATTGATATGCGTTTTACTTCCTTTAACTATATCAAATGTAAGAATCACTGAATTCACAGCGAGTGTATCTGGCCTTTCCTGTACAGAAACCTTTACCCTGCCAAATCCTTTATCAAGAAAGTATTTTTGAATGCGTACAACAGCTTCTTTTTTGGTAGCCTCTGTCACAACTCGTCCTTTAATAAGGCTCATCTTTTCTTTTAGCTCTTTGGCTTCACCACTCTTTATTCCTTTAAAGTTGTAGCGATTTAATCTCGGGCGCTCTTCAACTAATATATTAAGAAAGACCTTGTCACCTATAAATTTAGTAATGGTAACATTTACGTTAGAGAAAAGCTCCTGTTTCCAAAGATTGCGTATAGCTTTAGCAATGTTCTCATCATTAGGCAAATTTACTTTCTGGCCGACACTTAAACCTGTTACTGCAAGTAAAAGATCTTCGTCCAGGTATTTGGCCCCTGTAACGGTAATACCCCCTATTTCGTAGTCTATAGATTTTGGCGGTTGCGGTGGTGCAGCTTCAGTCTGCTGCTGCAATATTTTATTCATTCCCCCACCACCATTGCCGGGAGATATTTGTGCATACATATTTGTAGCACATAGAATGCAAATAAAAAACAGACTATTACGAAGAGTAACTTTATACATGCTGTGGGGTATTCGTTTGAATTTGTTCACTTGTTTTACCAAAACGGCGTTCGCGTTGCTGATAATTCAGCAATGCTTCATATAAATGTTGTTTACGGAATTCCGGCCAATGCACATTTGTAAAATACAATTCAGCATAAGCCAATTGGTACAACAAAAAATTACTGATCCTATATTCCCCACTTGTACGTATCATCAGCTCCGGATCAGGAAAAGACGCTGTGTTTAAATAATTATGAAATAAATCCTCATTAACATTTTCCGGTTTTATAGCTCCCTTTACGGCATCTGACGCAATTTTTTTAGCAGCTTCAACGATTTCCCAACGTGAGCTATAACTTAGAGCAAGAATGAGATTTAATCCTGTATTTGCGCCTGTAATTTCTTTTGCCTCATTCAATTCTTTACGGCATATCTCAGGAAGGCTCTCAAAATCACCAATTACATGAAGTCGAACATTATTATTCTTTAATTCATCAACTTCTTTGCGGATTGTATTTACAAGAAGTTCCATTAATGCATCAACTTCTTCTTTAGGACGATTCCAGTTTTCTGCGGAAAAAGCATATAAAGTAAGGTATTGTATACCCAGATCACCACAAGCATTAACAATTTCACGCACACTAAGTACGCCCTCATGATGACCATATACCCGATCTTCACCGCGTTCCTTTGCCCAACGCCCATTTCCATCCATAATGATGGCTATGTGTTGTGGCAGTTTGTTGCGGTCAACAGATTGTATTATATCCATATTTTCCAATAGAATACTATAAGGTGTGCGAAGGTACAAAAATAGATGCTTGATAGGTTATTAAAATAGGAGAAATAGAGTTTAACTCGACTTTAACTGCCTATTATATAAAGTAAAAAATAATTATATAAGAATTTGTGAACAAAAAAATACCTGAAAAATTAAGATGGTTGTCTTTTTAGAATTATATATTTACAGCGCATACATGGTCACGAACTTAAGTAATACAAATACGTTGCTTTGTTGTTGGGTCAGGGAGATCCGGGACATGACAATGCAGGGAGACAGGATGCGGTTTCGCAGAAATATGGAACGTATAGGTGAAATTGCAGCCTATGAGATAAGCAAGGTGCTTCCATACCGCGAAATTGAGATCCAAACCCCAATGGGAGAGGTAACTTGTTTGGAACTTGAATCTCAGCCAATACTGGCTACTATATTGCGTGCCGGGCTGCCTCTGCACCAAGGCTTACTAAATTACTTTGACAAGGCTGATAATGCGTTTGTTGCTGCTTACAGAAAGCATCACAGAGATGGATCTTTTGAGATCGAGCAACAATATTTTACTAGTCCCGGTTTAAATAACAAAGCATTGATAATAGCCGACCCCATGCTTGCTACTGGCGCGTCACTTTGTCTTGCTTTGCAGGCCCTGACAGAATATGAAATGCCGACTCAAATACATATTGTAACGGCAATTGCCTGTACTGTAGGTATAGACTTTGTACTTCGCAAATTTCCCGAAGCACATATATGGGCAGGCGCCATAGATGATGAACTAACTGCCAGAGGATACATTGTGCCGGGACTTGGCGATGCCGGCGATCTTGCTTATGGCAATAAATTACAATCCTGACCCAACCAAAATATTATTTCATAATGTCTTGCATAAGAAGATTATTTACCTTAACTTGGCTTTCACAAATATTTAAACATTTATAAACATTTTCCCAGATGAAGAAAATATTACTAGGAGTTAGTGCAGCAATGATGATGGCAGGTTCATTAATGGCTCAAGACGTACACTTTACTCAATATTTCACATCACCACTTACTTTGAATCCTGCACTTACAGGTCTGACACAGTGTGATTTGCGTTTCGCAGCTAACTATCGTACCCAATGGGCAAATGTATCGGGCAATCCATATGTAACAGGTACAGTCTCTTACGATATGTCAACTCTGAAGGGAAAATTACCTGAAGGAGACGCTTTGGGTATAGGTGTTTTAGGGCTTTATGACGTTTCAGGCCTTGGCGGTTTAACAAATACTACAGTAGGCTTATCATTAGCTTATCATAAAGCTTTTGGCCAGGACAAACAGCATACTATATCTCTTGGTGCACAAGGTTTCCTGGTTCAAAAATCTCTTGATTTCAACAAGCTGAAATTTGGAGACCAGTTCGTAGCTGCCACTGGATTAGCTACCCTGCCTACAAACGAAACTTTCAGCAATGCTGATATATCTTATCCGGACTTCAACGCAGGTGTAATGTATTCAGGACATGTTTCTGAACATGCTACTGCTTATGCAGGCTTTTCTTACTACCATCTTACTGAACCTGTTGAAACTTTCTTAGGTGGTAATCATGCAATACATTCCCGCCAGACAGCATTCGTAGGTGGTTCATTTGAACTGAATGAAGACATCGTACTGTATGCAAGCGGTTTGTACCAAACTCAGGCTTCTGCAACAGAAGTATTGGCAGGTGCTGCTGTTGGATTCGTATTAAATCCAGGTCATGATCCAGAATTCCAAAAGAACACTATTCTTTACTTAGGTGGCTGGTATCGTTATCAGGATGCTATTTCTCCTTATGTTGGTTTCCAATATGCTAAAATGCAGATCGGTGTTAGCTACGATGTAAACGTATCAAGCTTTACTCCAGCTACAAATGGTCAAGGTGCATTTGAAGTATCTCTTATCTATAACGGATGTATCAATCACCACGAAAAATCACCAACCTACAACTTTGCTTGTCCTAAATTCTAAGATCATATATTCTTTTAAGAACGTCCTGCATACGCGGGACGTTTCTTTTTATAGCCCTTTAGCTTTACTAACGTAAATATTTCCCTTAATGGAAAAGCGATAAGGTAATAGGGCATCTTCCTGTGCATAGGCCACTCCTACCCTTGTGCCCGATACTATATTCTTTGCAGGTACTTTAATGCCTCTGTCTTCAATATATATATCAGGCCCCTGCAATGAAAGTCCTGTATGATAAGTTTCAATTCCCATGGCCATACTCATAGCCCCCGGTCCAGATGTGAGAGATGGCTGCAGTTTATCCTTTCCTCTCCGTTCTATCATATATTCTACACCGTCCAACGGTTCTACAGAGCGGATCAAAATAGCATGCGGCACATCCTGTACATTAGTGACCACGTTAAAAAGATGATGAATTCCATAGCATAAATACACATAAGCAACTCCGCCGTGACCATACATCACCTCCGTACGTTTTGTACGCCTGTTTGCAAAAGCATGCGAGGCTTTATCCGATGCGCCGGCATATGCTTCTGTTTCAGTAATCATCCCGGCGGTATACTCATTATCA
>Ga0134128_10005170_pt1 | contig 15852 bp, 11 predicted proteins | sample KB31754_FD_96462 | JGI IMG/M metagenome (GOLD analysis project Ga0134128, IMG submission 96462) | Terrestrial soil microbial communities with excess Nitrogen fertilizer from Kellogg Biological Station, Michigan, USA - KB3-175-4 | ecosystem: Environmental > Terrestrial > Soil > Unclassified ...
AACAATCGGCAAAGCCGGCAAGAGTTTTCTCGATAACAGTCAAGGTGCTGTGCAACGGCCGATGTCCGTGTTAAATTCAGTATTCTCGGGGGGTACGGCTGCCGCAGCGCAGCACGGTGAAGAAAGCCTGAGAGAACGAGTGGCTGTTGTAGCAGGGAAGGGTGAGTACTCCTCATGACTTGGGGCAATCCCGAATCGCTGGGAGAAAAAGCTTTAGTCAAATTCCTGTGGCCCGCGCGAGTCGGCATGGGCACCGCCAGCTTCGCGCGCATGGTGGCATACAACATGGGCGTACTCAAGCAAGCGCAATTTCGTGCGGACGTGATTAGCATCGGCAACATCACCGTTGGTGGCACCGGCAAAACGCCCGTGACAATCGATCTCGCCCAACGCCTGATAGCCGATGGTCGCAAGGTCGCAGTATTGAGCCGCGGCTACAAGCGCTTGTCCAAAGAAAAAATAGTCGTGGTCAGCAACGGCAAAATGCTGATGGCGACAAGCACCGAATCCGGTGACGAGCCGTACATGATCGCCAGCGCCGTGCCGCAAGCCACGGTTATCGTAGGCGCCAAGCGCATCGAAACCGCTCAGCTGGCCATCGACAGGTTTGGTTGCGACACAATTATTCTCGATGACGGATTCCAGCATTTTGCCATCGCTCGCAACCAAGATGTGATTCTCATCGATTACAACGACGAGTTGGAAAACGATCACTTGTTGCCGGCAGGTCGCTTGCGCGAGCCGCTCAGCGGTCTGGCCAGAGCCAACTGGATCGTGATCACCAAGCTGCCGGCCGAGGTCGATCAAGAACGCATGCGTCGCTTGCAATCAGTAGCGATGCGCTATGCCCCCGGAGCGCAAATCTCCGCCTGCCGCATGGTGGCAGATGTGCTGAAGCCGTTTGCCTATTCCGATGTCACGCTCGGCGCAGCCACCGTGCGTAATACTCGCGTCTTCGCCTTTTGCGCCATCGCCAGACCGGAGTCTTTCTTGGATCAGTTGCGCGGCATCGGCGCCAACGTGATGGGCTATAAGTGGTTTCCCGATCATCATTGGTACACGCACCAAGACATCGAAACAATCGCGCGCGAGTACAAGAGCGTTGGTGCGGAGATGGTGATCACCACGCAAAAAGATGCTGTCAAATTATTGCCGGCGATGGTGAAGGATTTGCCGCTGGCCGTACTGCACCAGAAGCTGGAATGGACGGGCCCCATCCCGGTCGTCTCCGCGATCGCCACTCACCGCACGCAACTGGTCTAGAAAAAACATACGGGTGTCACGCGAGCAGCTTTTGTCTCGTGTCTCGAGACAGTTGGCGCTGCCGAGGGATGCTTACTTGCCGGAATATGCCGGATGCTCGCCGGTGTTGACGCGGGCAGTCTTTTCTGCGTATTGGGCGCAAATCACAGTGACGTTGTCTGGGGCACCGCCGGCCAATGTTTGTTTTACAAGCTCTTCGCAGGCGGCTTGGGGATTTTCGGCCCTGCGCACGATGCTGGCGATTTTGTCTTCGCGCACAACGCCCGTTAAGCCGTCGGTGCACAGCAAAAGCCAATCGCCGGCTTCCACTTGCGCCGGAGACTGATCTATTACGACCTGGTCTTCATGTCCGACGCAACGCGTCAAATAGTTGCGGAAGGGGCTGGTTTCGTATTGCTCGAGAGTAAGTTGCCCGCGCAATACGAGTTCGAATCCGACGCTGTGGTCCTGCGTCAAGACAGCGATATCGTTGGCTGTAACCCGATAAGCCCTCGAATCTCCGAGGTGCGCGATATGTACAAGCCCGGTGTCCGATTGAGCGGCGATGACGATGGTTGTGCCCAGGCGTGCCACTTGCGGATTGGTCAGTCTGGTTTTATAAACCGACTGATTAGCCCGGGACACCGCCTCCATCAGCCATTCCTGCACTGCTTCTTCGTTGTTGGTATCGGGAATGTTCTGCCAGAAAAACTCTTCTACCGCTTCCACGGCCAGCTTGCTGGCAAGCGCACCGCCTCGTTCGCCGCCCATGCCGTCGGCTATGACGACGATGCGCTGGTCGGCGCTGACGTAGTAATTATCCTGGTTATCTTCGCGCAAGCACCCACGGTCGGTGGCGGCAGCGACTTCCCAGCTCAAAGACGGCATAACTACCCTCAGATGGTCAACCAGACCTGAATTCGAGTATCCAGAGCCGGTTCCATATATTATGCCCAGTATCAGATCTAAACGTCACCAGTCCGCGCGCTCTACTTCAAAATGCCCCGAGCCTCGACCAGCACAGGGACGCCCCTGAGCAGACAAATGGCAGCAGCGATATATGCGCAATAAATCGCAACCGTCGGCACAATCGTAACCTTGCCCTGGCTCGTATTACCGGCAATTAACAGGCAGAAGGCCACGGCTTTCACCACCGCGTACGAAAAGCGCATAAAGTTGGACGAAACAATAAACTTGCCCACAGCCGATTGCATCATGGTTTTCGAGCCGAAAGCCGTATAGCCCTGTTCGCTCGCCTGAGCGCGAATGGCGTCGACAAAATTCCCGCGCACAAGGAAGAGCAACGGGATCCAAACAGGCACCCAATTCAGCACGGCATACACAATCCAATACGTCAGTTCGACGACGCGGTCACCGGCTATGTCGAGCACCCCACCCAGTTTAGTCGCCTGATTCAGCTTGCGCGCGAAATATCCATCCAGCGCATCGGCCCAGATCACGACGATGGTCAGTCCGAATGCCATCCAGAGCACATTGTCTTGGCGACTGAAACAGAGTGCCACCGTACCTAGTGCCAGGATCACCCGGCCAATTGTGATCGCGTTAGGAACGTTAATCACTGTTGGTACCCGCAGTGGGGTCTACTTCGGCTGATTGCTTCTGTCTTTCCGCTATCAAAAGCCCATCCAGAAGCGGCAAAACGTCTTTTACCGCTGACTCTTCCTCGGGCGTCGTCGATTTAAGAATTTGCAGCAGCGACTCCTCGGTGCGGGGTTCTGGCTTGTAAATTTCCTTATATTCAGCCAAAAGGCGGTCGTGCGCTCTATCTAGATAATCCTCAGGCGAAAACTTTGTCTTGCCCGTTTCCACACGATAGACCATGGCGCTGACGCCGCCGCGGCGCACAAAGTGTGCAATCTCCATCACCCGGAAGTAGTCTTTCAGCAACTGTGGCAGCACCGTCTCAATGTCGGGGATATCGCCGGCCGCGCAGCTGTGTCCAATCAATACAGGCAGAGCTTTGACAACTCTAGCTACACGCTCGCGCGTTAAAGGTGTTGACGTCATCTTGCTTGCCGTATCGTCATCGGTAAACTCATTATAGGACGACAAAATACCATATGACGCCACAGCCCCCTCAATTGCCCATCCGCAATTTTCAAGCAGTCACCGACTGGTTGTATAGAGGCGGGCAGCCGGAAAAAGCCGGCCTTCAGCGGCTTTCCGAGCTCGGGGTTAAAACGATCATATCGCTGCGATCGGGGCGAGTTTCAACGCGTGCGGAAGCGCAATTTGCCGAATCGCTGGGCATGCAGTTGATTCATATGCCGATAACCTACTTCAATCTGCCGGACGCAGATTTCATCAATAAATTTTTGCAGTTGCTCGATAATCCTGATAAGCGTCCGATATTCGTGCATTGTTTGCACGGAGCCGATCGCACGGGCTACCTGATTGCGGTTTTTCGCATTACGCGCATGAATTGGACGGTGCAGCAGGCTTACAATGAAATGAAGAGCTGTGGTTTTCACCGATTCCGGCTGCGGCACTTTAAGTGGGAACTTTGGGACTATGCAAGACGGATACAACAAGAAGCCGAGGGATGAGCATTGTGCGCAGCTGAAATAAAACAGGCGCTCATGGTGTACCACCCTGAGTGCGCAAATCCGTCTTACCTTGATGAAGTGATCGGCTACGTCACTCGCCGTCTGGGACAGCTCGATCAATGGAATGTTCGTGCCATCCCCTTGTCGGAGCATTCTACGGCGTGCTTACTTTTCACTGAAGAGCCGCTCGATCTGATAGTTGTCGTCGGTGGAGACCTTACCACCCGTTGCGTGCTCGAGTCGCTGGCGCAAGCCAACCAAAAAATTCCGGTCGGACTGGTACCGATGGGCAACGATACGCTGCTTGCCGGCAAGCTGGGCATCCGCCCGTGTCACGAGCGCGAAGACGTGGAAAGCGCCATGCAAATTATCGCGGCGGGAAACGTTTCACCAATGGATTTAGGACGCATCAATGGGCGATATTTCACCATCGATGCAGTCATAGGGAACATCCCACCGGTAGTGTTGACGCCCGAATCAACCATAAATCGCAATTTCGGTGTCATCGGACACTTGATGCCTTTCGTGAAATCAGTCGGACAGCGCTCGATGTTTGCCCGCGTGCTTATCGAGTCCGAAGGCTTCTATCGACTGGCTTCCAGCATTTTTATCACTAATGCGCGCGGAGTGGGCCCCACCACCGGCAGTGGCATCAAAGAATTGTCGGACGGCTTGCTGTATTTGTGCATGGTCAACCCGCTCAGTCTATCCGACTATGGAAGGCTCGCCTACCGCTTCGGCGCCTGGTACGTAAGTGGTGTCGTATCCGGTGACGCGCCACTGCTGATTAAGGAAGTTCGTCAGGTGCGCATCGAGACCGATCGCGAAGCACCGGTGATGGTGGACGGCGAAATCTGGGGCACCACTCCCTGCGACATCGACGTGGTACCAGGCGCGGTGAATATTCTCATCCCAGTACCGCAGCCGGAGCCCGAATCCGGCGAAGAAGCGCAAAGCGATGAAGAGCCGCTGCCGAGCGCCTCGGATTAGCGACCACCCTCAGCCCGGAATTTCTCGTTTCTCGAGATCCGAGAAACTCTAAAATCAGGGCGTCGCGAAACGCGCACTGGCTGAGCATTCCATCTTACCAGCCTGAATCAATTTCTCGTTTCTCGAGAAACGAGAAATTCTGCCGCCTGGAGACAGTCCAGATTCCGAGGATTGCGAAGACACCCGGATTGAAAGTTATACGTCCAGATTCGCGTAGTGGGCGTTTTTCTCGATGAATTCGCGGCGCGGTCCTACGGCTTCGCCCATGAGCAGGTCGAAGATGTGGTCGGCTTCCGAGGCATCAGCGAGCGTCACGCGCTTGAGCGTGCGAGTCTCGGGATTCATTGTCGTATCCCAAAGCTGCTGCGGCATCATTTCGCCCAGACCTTTGAATCGCTGAATGTTGTATTTCTCGCCCATCTCAGCAACGACGGCCTCGAGCTTGTGCTCGTTGTAGCAGTACTCAACGCGTTTGCCTTTTTCCACTTTGTACAGCGGCGGCTGCGCGATGTAGACATAGCCTTGCTCAACAACCGGCCGCGCATAGCGGAACAGGAAGGTCAAAATCAAGGTACGAATGTGACTGCCGTCGACGTCGGCATCGGTCATGATGATAATTTTGTGATAACGCAGTTTGCCGAGATCGAGGTTTAAAGCGTTAGGACGCAACAGAGTGTCGGCTGCTTTTTTGCTGGACTTGCCACTGTTGCCATCGCCGTCATCCTCGTCTTTGTCGCGCTCGTCTTTCACGGCCAGTCCAAACGCTTGAATCATCGCTTGCACTTCGTTATTTTCATAGATGCGTCCCGGCTGCACCCGCTCGACGTTCAAAATCTTGCCGCGCAGAGGCAAAATAGCTTGGAATTGCCGGTTGCGACCTTGCTTGGCGCTGCCGCCTGCGGAGTCACCTTCTACAATGTATATCTCTGATTTTGCCGGATCGCGCTCACTGCAATCCGAAAGTTTGCCGGGCAGCCCGCCGCCTTCGAGAGCGGATTGACGGCGCACTTGCTGCTTGGCCTTGTGCGCTTCTTCTCGGGCCTTTTTAGCCATCAGAGCTTTGTTGACTATCTCTTTGGCCTGCTTTGGATTTCTTTCGAGGAAATCCGAGATATGTTCTTTAGCTACATCCTGAACAATCGGCAGAACCTCGCGATTACCGAGTCGTTCTTTCGTTTGTCCTTCGAACTGCGGCTCCGGCACCTTGACTGAAATGATCGCAGTCAATCCTTCCCGCACGTCTTCACCGCTGAAGTTTTCTTCTTTTTCCTTGAGGACGTTGTTTTTCCGAGCATAATCGTTTAAGCATCTCGTCAAGGCGTTGCGGAAGCCAGTAAGGTGCGTGCCGCCGTCATGAGTGCTGATGTTGTTGACGAAGGTGTAGATAGACTCCGCATATACATCAGTCCACTGCAAGGCGCATTCGACGACGATATTATCTTTCTCTTTGTCGAAATAAATCGGAGGCTTATGCACCGGCGTGCGCGTATCGTTGAGATATTCAACGAAGCTGGCGATGCCGCCCTCGTAGTGATAGCTTTCGGTACGCTCTTCGCCACGCGCGTCGGTGAGGGTGATTTTCAAGCCCTTGTTGAGGAAGGCCATTTCGCGCAAACGTTGAGCAAGCGTATCCCACTCAACCTTAATAGAGACGCGCTCGTTGTCTTCGTTGATGTCGTGGAAAATCGTGTTGTCGGGCCAGAAAGTAACTTTCGTGCCACGTTTGTCTGATTTACCGATAACCTTCAAGTCGCCCTTGGGCTCGCCGCGCTCGTAGGTTTGCTCGTGCAGGTTGCCGTCACGGGCCACCTGCACAATGAGCTTGTCGGACAGCGCGTTGACTACCGAAGCGCCGACGCCGTGCAATCCGCCTGATACCTTATATCCGCCTTCGCCGAACTTGCCGCCGGCGTGCAGGACGGTGAAAACCGTCTCCACAGTGCTTTTGCCTGTTTGGCCGTGAATTCCAGTCGGAATGCCTCTGCCGTTGTCCTCAACAGTAATCGAATTGTCCGCATTTACAGCGACGTCGATCTCCGTGCAGTAGCCGGCCAGAGCTTCGTCGACCGAGTTATCAAGGATTTCCCAAACGAGGTGGTGCAAGCCTTTTGGGCCGGTCGTACCGATATACATGCCGGGGCGAACCCGGACAGCTTCCAACCCTTCCAACACGCGAATGTCGGATTCGTTGTAGTGGGCTTCTTGACGAGGTGTTGCGGTTTTATCTTGCATTTCTGTTGTTACTGTTGCTGCGTCTTCTTTTTTGGGCATCCTGTATCACCAAACGGAAATTGCTAATCAGTCAAGACGCACTGCACGCGGTTGACTGAGTGAGAAGCAAACATAGGAAATCTCACGTCCAAAACAACTGTATTTTAACACGAGCTAGCCCTTTATTCCCACTCGAGTTTACGTCAGCATGCGGGTTTCCACCCATCTGTATGGGCTCTGGTTTGGCACCCATCTCGTCGCACACTTACCAAGCCTACGCTAGAATGTGTCTGTTACAAAGGTTTCAGCAGGCGGCAACAGATCTTGGACACGTTTTATGAAATAAAGCCAGGTCTGTTCAAGCAAGCCGCCTGTGCCCTGGGGTTCTTTGACGGCGTCCACCCCGGACATCAAGTGGTCATCCGCAAAGCGGTCGAAGAAGCTCAGCGGCTGGGCGTCGTGCCTGCAGTTGTTACCTTTAAAGAACACCCACGCAGCCTGACATTGGGCAAATCCCCGCCGCTTTTGACTCTTATTGACCAGCGCCTGGAGCTGTTCGAACAGCTCGGCATCCGCGCCGCCCTGGTTTTGTCCTTTACGGAAGAGCTTTGCCGGCTCTCGCCGGAAGATTACGTTCGCTCGGTGCTGGTCGAATGCTTGGGCGCGAAGTCGCTTTCGGTAGGGTTCAATCATCGTTTTGGACGCAATCGCGTCGGCGATCCTGAGCTCTTGCGTGAGCTCGGCAAGAAATATGGATACGAAGTTCACACCGCGGGCGAAGTAATCATGGACGGGGCTCCCGTTTCAAGCTCGAGGATTCGCGAGGCCATCACAGCCGGACGGGTAGAAGAGGCGATGCAGCTTCTCGGACGCCCCTTCGCCATCGGCGGCGCCGTGGCGCACGGTGAAGGACGGGGCCACCTCATCGGTTTTCCTACCGCCAACATTACTGTGCCTGAAGAGCAGGTAGAGCCGGCTATCGGCGTTTATACCTCAGTTGTGCGCCTGCCCGACGGCATGCGGCTACCCTCGGTCGTAAACATCGGCCGGCGTCCCACCTTCGGCGAAGGCGGATCGATCACCACTGAAGTGCATGTGCTCGATTATCAGGGCGACCTCTACGGCAAGCAATTGCAACTGGAATTTTTGCGTTATTTGCGCCCCGAAAAGAAATTCGAAAACGTGGATGCCTTGAAGGCGCAGATAGCCGGCGACGTGGATGAGTCCCGGCAGTATTTCGCTGCGCATCCGCGCTTCACCGATCGCGCCAAACTTACTGCCGAGCAGCGTTAGTCATGTTTGTCAGCAAAGTCAGCCTGGTCAATTTTCGCAATTACCAGCAATGCCAACTCCTGCTGCGGCCTGGACGCAACGTTCTGATTGGGGAAAATGCACAGGGCAAGAGCAATTTTCTGGAAGCGATCGAATTGCTCGCAACATGCAGATCGCCGCGCGCGGATAAAGATGCCGATCTTATTCTATGGAACAGCGAGGCAATGAGCGCCAAAGTTGACTTCGTCGCCGGCGGCAGCGAAGAATCGCTGTGCGTGCGCATGGCAAGAACAGCGGGCTTGCGCCCGCCGGTACAGAGTTCCGCAGCGGCCGGTCGCCCGCCGGTACAGAGCTCCAACCGCGTTGAAAAACTTGCCACCATAAATGGTGTGCAGCAAAAATCGATGACCGAGCTTCTGGGCCGCTTGCTGGTCGTCAGTTTTGCCAGCCACGATCTGAATCTTTTGCGGGGTGGGCCGAAATTTCGCCGCGACTGGATTGACAGTTTGATTTTGAAATTGCGTCCGGCCTTCATCAGTACGTTTTCGGATTATCAAAAATCGGTTGCTCAGCGCAATCGGCTCTTGAAGAGCATTTTCGAACGTGGAAAGGTGACGGTTACCGATCAAGATCAGCTACTGGTTTGGGACAAACAGGTGGCACGCTTCGGCGCTGCGATCATCAAGCAGCGATTAGCGATGCTCGCACGCTTGCTGCCGCTGGCTGAAAATCAGCAACAGCGAATTTCAAGACAAAAAGAACTCTTGTCCATTCGCTACATGTTCAAAGCATCGGAGCAATTGGTTGAAGAAACATGGCTGGGCGATGAAGCCGAAGCTGCCGACGGCGGCGGCGACAAAGATCTGTCAACCGGTCCGCTAACGGCGATGCAACTTCAGCAGATGGAAGAAATAGAGCTGGCCAAAACACTGATGCGTTTGTTGAAAGAACGACGCGCTGAGGAAATCCGCCGCAAACAAACGACGGTGGGCCCGCATCGCGACGATTTGATTATTTGTTTGAACGACAAGGACGCGGTGACGTTCGCCAGTCAAGGACAACAGCGCAGCATCGTTCTTTCCTTGAAGATGGCTGAAGTGGCACTGATTAGAGAATGCTGCAACGATTCTCCAGTGCTGCTACTCGACGACGTGCTCGCCGAGCTCGATGAGTTCCGGCAAGCCCTGCTGATGTCCGTCACCGAAGAAGGATTGCAAACGATCATTACTACCACGCATCTCACCGGTTTCGACCCGCGCTGGCTGGAAGGCTCCGTGATCTTCAAAGTCCACGCCGGCGTCATCGAGCAGCCGCTGCCTTGCTAGATCAGTTTTTCGTCAATCTGGATTGAGTGGCCTCGATCTGGGCTAATAGCGATTTGTAGTCGCGCGAAGCGGGCGGTGTCTGCGCTTTGACCTCTAGCAGCACATCCAATGCCGCCTCGTAATTACCGGCAATTGAATATGCATCGGCAAGCTGCCTGCGCACACCCAGCTTGTCCTTATTCTCAGGCCACGCGCTTGTCAGTTTCTCGACAAGCGCAAGAGCTTCCGACTGGCGATCGAGATGACTGGCGCAAAACATCAATCGGCTTGCCGCATTTTGCAAAGTAGAATTGAACGCATCCTCAGCCATGAACAGGTGAATCGCCTGCTCGGAGTAGCGCATGCCTTTCTCAAAATCACCAGCACTGGTATGCATCACGGCCAGTCTATCGTAGATTTCTGCCACCTGATTTTGATCGAGCAAATGGTCGTCGTTGTTCAAATCGAGCACTCTGGAATACTGTATCGCGGCAGCAGCTCTGAGTGATGGATTGCTTTCAATTCCGTTCTTGTCAAACTGCCGTGCGTTCGACAAAACCTGAATCGAACTTGTTCGAGCCTTCTGCGGAAAAGCCAATGTGAAATATTGGGCCATGGCACCAACCAGAGCAATGGCGAACACAGACGCCGTCAACACCACCGAAAGTTTGGTCATCAATCCGCGTTTGGAAATGCGCACACCACGCCGAGGACGGGCCACCGGCGCCTTGTCGGCTATTAACTTTCCATCGCTGCCACCTTCTATAAGTTCGAGGTCCGCCAGCAGTTCGCCGATGTCTTCATAGCGGTCTTCCGGATCTTTCGCCAACGCTTTGTCGATGACGTACTGCAACTGAGGAGGAAAAGGATCTGTCAGGACTTTTGCCAGGCGCGGCGGCGAATCATCGACGTGCCTGCGCATGACGACGACAGGATTATCGCCTGTGAAAGGCGGCTCTCCAGTAAGACAATGATGCAGCACGCATCCGAGCGAATAAATGTCGGAGCGGTCGTCGGATGGTCGTCCGATACACTGCTCGGGGCTCATGTACTCGACGCTGCCCACCGTATTTCCTTGTGAGGTTATCCTCTGCATGGCCGTGATGTCGGCAGTGATCAGCATGGCCAGTCCGAAATCGATGAGCTTCACCATCACGCCGTCCGCCGTTTCGCACAGCATGATATTTGTCGGCTTCAAGTCACGATGAACGACGCCGTGGCTGTGCGAGCACATCAGAGCTTCGCACACCTGTTTCAATATCGATACCGTCTCTTCCAACGGCAACTTGCCGCGCTTTGCCAGCGCCACTTCCAGGCTTTTGCCAGGCACCAATTCCATGGCAATATAAAGGTTGCCCTCGTACTCGCCAAAACCATAAAACAGCACCAGGTTGCGGTGCCTGAGCTGGCTGAGGATGCGGGCCTCGCGCTCGAAGCGACGAATGTCCTCGTGTTGGATGCGACCCTGCCCTTGCAGGACTTTCAGAGCGACAATGCGGTCGAAGCCGAGCTGCTTGGCGCGATAAATGACACCGAAACCGCCCATCGCCATTGCCGAGACAATCTCGAACTTTTGGTCGACAACAGTGCCGGGGGCAAGCATGCCCTTATTATGCCCTGCCCTGCCTTTGGTACCGGTGGGCTTTAGCCCGCTTCCCTCAACAGCGGGCTGCCGCCCGCCGCCACGTGAGCTTTCCGGGTCTTCAAGCGATTATCCGCACGGGCGCCCGGGTATGTAAGCCTTGATCCCTGGAGTGGCGTCTGTGCCTTACGAAGACCTTACCGGCACTATAGTACGAAAGATATGCATGGCGTGCAGTCGCGAATTCGCCGGCAGTACGGCGAATTGCCCGCACGACGGCAATCAGCTGGTGTCGCTTCCGCAGGACCAATGGGAAGGACGCCGCCTGGCCGACCGATACAAAATAGAACACCGGCTGGGGACAGGCGGAATGGGTGTCGTTTATCTTGCGTGGCACGAGCTGATGGAGCGCTGGGTAGCCATCAAAATGCTCAAGCAATCGTTTATCGAAGACGAGAAGAGCGTCAAGCGTTTCCAGCAAGAAGCAAAAGCGGCAAGCCGCCTCAAGCATCCCAACGTAATCACGCTGCACGATTTTGGACTGGCGCCTACGGGCCAACCGTACATGGTGATGGACTATCTGGTCAGCACCCATCCCGATCAGAAGCACAAGGCACGCAGCCTTGCTCAGGAAATCAAAGACTGCGAGCAACTTCCGGTAGAACGCGCGATTCACATGCTGAGCCAGGCTTGTGAAGCACTCGAACACGCGCACAGACAGGGCGTCATCCACAGAGACGTCAAGCCGGCCAACATCATGATTGTGCCGAACGAAGAAGATCCATATTTCATCAGGGTTGTCGATTTCGGTGTCGCCAAGCTTTTGCCCATCAATGCTCAAGATGCAGCATCGCAGGGTGTGACACAAGTCGGTGAAGTCTGCGGCAGCCCGGTGTATATGAGCCCGGAGCAGTGCATGGGACAAGCACTCGATCCGCGCGCGGACATCTACTCCATGGGCATTGTGCTCTACGAGGCGCTTACCGGACGCCTGCCGCTGGTCGGCAAAAACATGGTCGACACCATGGCCAAACACATGAACGAACAGGCGCCGAGCTTCACGTCCGTGCGCCCGGATTTGTTCATTCCGGATAAAGTGGAGCAGGTCGTGATGACCGCGCTCAATAAACATCCGCACGGTCGCCAGCAAACGATGGCAGAGTTGGCTCAAGATTTGACCTTCTCAATTCCGCGTCCGGGTCAGTCGCAAACGCTCAAAACTCACGAGTTGTTGCCGCTGCCTGAGGACGAGCAACCGCAGAGTCCGGCGTGGGTAATCCCGGCAGCCATCGCCGGCGGGGTGGCAGCAGTGATCGCGATTGCCTGCCTTTTGTTGGCACCAAAACAGCCGACGCCTGCGGTGGTAACGCCGCCTGCAACTGTTCAGCCCGCGATAAAGCCAACGACGCCCGTCGCTCCGACCGCGGCGACCACACCCAGCGGGCTGCCGCCCGCCACTACGAACAGCAAAGCCGCGCTGCCACCAGAAACAGTACCGGCCACCACACCAGCCACCACACCAGCCGCGACACCCGTGCAGGAGCATCCGATTGCTTCCACTTCAAAACCGCATATCGCTAGCCATAAAGCACCGAAAAAAGTTATAACTGTCGGCGACGTGCCGAAGAGCGGCGGAGATCGCTTTGAGCAATTGCGGCAGTTGAAGTCCAATTATCGCGGAGAATAAATGCATAAGCATCAACAAACAACCGAAGCGGTCGACTTAAAACAATTAGCCCACCGCGAAATGGTCGATTATTCTTTTTGGCCCGATTTTTCCAAAGATTGCCAAAAACAGCTCCAGCAAATTCAGTCCTCTGGTGCTCCAGTCGTCGACAACTCCATTAAAGACCTCCGCAACCTTCTCTGGTCTTCCATCGATAACATCGAATCACAAGACCTCGATCAAATTGAATATACAGAGCGTTTGCCCAATGGCGACATCAAACTTCTCGTCGGCATCGCGGATGTAGACTTATCGGTTGGTCGCGACACGGCGCTCGACCAGCACGCCGCCAACAATTGCTTCTCGATCTATACGGGCGTAATCACCTTTCCGATGTTTCCGACCCCGCTGTCGGAAGGCATAACTTCGCTATTGCAAGATCAGGATCGCCAATGCACGATTACCGAAATGGTAATTAGCAAGGACGGCACCATCAAGTCATCCGACGTTTATCGCGGACTCGTGCGCAACAAGGCTAAGCTGGCATATGAGCCGGTGTCGGACTGGCTTCACGGCAAAGCCGATCTGCCGCAACTGAAAACGACACCCGGGCTCGAAGAACAACTCAAGACACAAGACGAACTTGCTAATTGGTTGTATGACTTGCATCATCGCAGCGGCGAACTTACCGTGCAAACTATCGAAGCACAACCGGTAATGGAGAATGGAACGGTGCTCGACATGCAAGTGCGCGAGCAAAACCGGGCCCGAGAGATCATCAAGAACTTTATGATCAGCGCCAATATCACGCTCGCTGAATTCCTGCGTGGCAAGAAGAGCCCGCTGATCGAGCGCGTGGTGCGCGAACCGAAGCGCTGGCCAAAACTTATCGAGTTGGCCGCGCAGTACAATTTTAAGTTGCCTGCAGATCCGGATCCCGTCGCGCTGAACAATTTCGTCTCTGATCGAAAGAATAAAGATCCCGAGCACTTCCCAGATCTATCCTTGACGGTTGTGAAACTGCTCGGACCGGGTGAGTATGTCGTTCAATTGCCGAATGAACCGAGTACCGGACACTTCGGACTAGCGGTGCACGAATACACGCATTCAACCGCACCGAATCGCCGTTATCCCGATCTCGTCACGCAGCGCCTGGTAAAAGCGATACTTTCCGGCAAGCCAAGCCCGTATTCCGACGACGACCTCAAGCGTATCTGCGAACAATGTGTCGACCGCGAAGAAAGGGCCCGCAAACTGGAGCGTTTCATGCGCAAAGCGGCAGCCGCGGTTTTGCTCGCCAACCAAATTGGGAAAGTCTACGATGCCATCGTCACCGGTGCATCATCCCAAGGCACGTATGTGCGCCTGAAGAGGCCACCGGCCGAAGGACGCGTCGTGGAAAACGAACAAGGGCTCGACGTAGGCGACAGCTGCCGAGTCAAGCTCGTGAGTACGGATCCCTCCAAAGGATTCATCGACTTCGCCCGCGTCAAATAGGGCGGAGGGAACAATCCGGACCAGGTTTCATGTCGTCTCCGACATGGAGTTGTCCAGCAATATCCTCGGAAACATTCAGTTCACCGCATGGCTCTTTCAACGTTGCCTGGCGGTTTTATACCTCGTCGCTTTTATTGCTGTGCTCGATCAGTTTCCGGCACTGCTTGGCGAAAAAGGTTTGTTGCCGACGCCGAGGTTCACCCGGATGGTTTCGTTTAAACAAGCGCCGAGCTTGTTCCATTTTCATTATTCGGACCGCTACCTGCGCGTCGTCGGTTGGACCGGCATAGTTCTCTCGACTCTGCTTATCCTTGCGGTGCCGGATCATCTTCCCTGGTGGACTGGAACCGTGTCTTGGCTGGTGCTCTGGGGTCTTTATCTTTCTATAGTCAATGTCGGGCAGAACTTTTTTGCATTCGGATGGGAATCCATGCTAACCGAAGCAGGATTCTTCGCCGCTTTTATCGGTACGGGTGCGATGGTGGCATCGGCGGTGCCGATTGTGATTCTTCGCTGGATGCTCTTCCGTGTGGAATTTGGAGCCGGCATGATCAAATTACGCCACGACAAGTGCTGGCGCGATTTGACCTGCCTCTACTACCATCACGAAACGCAACCACTGCCTAATCCTTTGAGCTGGTACTTTCATCATTTGCCGAAACGCATGCACCGATACGGCGTGATTTTCAGCCACGTTGTTCAGCTTTCCATGCCTTGGGGACTGTTCGCGCCGCAGCCTATCTCCGCCATTGCCGGTGCCTTCATTATCTTCCACCAACTTCTGCTCATTGTCAGCGGCAATTATGCATGGCTGAATTGGCTGACGGTAGTTCTGGGTATCACGGCATTTACTGATGCAACGCTTGGTGCCACCGTCCTACCCCAGTTGCATCATGCGGCGATGGCCTTTCCGGCCTGGTATCAGATCGGCATGCAAGCGTTGCTCGCGATTGTGATTCTATTGAGCGTTCAACCTGCGATCAATTTGTTCTCGCCGGGACAGCTGATGAACTATAACTACAACCCTCTGCATCTGATCAACGCCTACGGTGCATTCGGCAGCATCACGCGCGAACGGTATGAAGTCGTGCTCGAAGGCACGGACGAACCGGTGATCAACGTTCACACGCACTGGAAGGAGTATGAATTCAGGGCGAAGCCTGGACGGCTCAACAGATGCCCGCCCCAAGTGGCACCATATCACCTGAGGCTCGATTGGCTAATGTGGTTCATCCCGTTTTCAATCATGCTCGTCGGCAGGCAAATCGCCACTTATGGCTATGAATTGTGGTTTGTGAGGTTGCTGGAAAAACTGCTTCGCGGCGACGCGGCTACGCTCAGACTTTTTGCCCGCGATCCATTTCCCGATCATCCGCCGAAGTTCATCCGTGCACGGTACTATCTATATGAATTCACTACCGCGGAAGAACGGCAGCAAACCGGTGACTGGTGGAAACGCACGCTGATCGGCGATTATCTGCAGCCCGTCAAGCTCAGTGATATTTCATCGGCATTAGACCG
>Ga0134128_10005173_pt1 | contig 15850 bp, 12 predicted proteins | sample KB31754_FD_96462 | JGI IMG/M metagenome (GOLD analysis project Ga0134128, IMG submission 96462) | Terrestrial soil microbial communities with excess Nitrogen fertilizer from Kellogg Biological Station, Michigan, USA - KB3-175-4 | ecosystem: Environmental > Terrestrial > Soil > Unclassified ...
CCCCCATGTGCCGCGCTTGCGATCGCAGGTAAGTCGAGGCCGTGAGCACTGGCCGATACCGGGGATTGTTGATGAGCGCGCCCGGGCCGTGCGTTTTGCCATAAGCGTAGAACGCCGCTATTCCACAGAGGAGGGCTATCAACAGCCAGGCATTCCGGTTCTGGCGCCAAGCCTGGAACGCGTAGACGCATTCGTATGCGATTAGCAGCACCGGGACCGCGAGAGCCATCTCTTTTGATCCCAGCGCGAGCACGTAAAGCGCGAGGATTGCCACGCCGCGCTTGAGGCTGATGTCGCCGCCACGCGAGCGGGCACGCACATAAACAAGCAGAGCCGAAACTGAGAACGTGAAGCAGAGGCGATCATAAACCCATGCGCCGTTGTAAGCGGCCCAGATCATGATCTTTTCGTGATAGCTGAACAAAAACGCGGCCAGCCACGCGACGGATCGCGATCGGGAGAGGACGCTTGCCAGCCGATACGCGAGCCATACGTTGAAGGCGAGAACCGCGAGATCAATCACACGGTACGGAACGGGATTGAGGCCGAAGAGGCGGTGAAGAGTCCAGTAATAGAGCGCGCCCGTGGGACGGTAGAAGGTGGTGTAGAACTGGGCCAGGTTCGCGAGGATTTTCGCAATCCCCGCCTCCCAGGCCCAACCCATGTTCATCATTTCATCGGGCGCGAAATGAGAGCCGAAGATGCCGGCGGTGAACCAGAAGAAATTGACGGCAATCGCCAGGACGGCTGCGATTCGTAACGGAAGAAGCCGGCTCAGATTCGATTTCCTCGCGGCGTTTTCCAAAGATCAGACTACCGCAGCAGCATTCAATTCGCGGGCGCGGCTGAGTGACATGGCGTAGAGCGGTTGCATTCATGCGCGATTGAAATTATGATTGTCGTCGCGCAACGGAGGAATGGGAATGCTCGCGCTGGCTCAAGCCGCTTTGCTGCAAACCGGTGTTCCGGCGCTCGCGGAGCATCGGATCGCGAACATCTTCCGGCCGCTGGCGACACCCGCCGATTCCGAATACAAGCTGGCGCTTTTTGTGCTGTCGATCACGGGAGCCATTTTCGTTATTGTCGGAGGGCTTCTGCTTTACGCGATGATTCGCTTCCGGCGCAAGCCTGGAGACGACGCACGGCAGGAACCGCCGCAAGTATACGGAAGCAACCAAATCGAAGTCGCTTGGACGGTGATTCCGATCCTGATCGTGTTCATCCTGCTTGGCGTGACCGTCCGGATGATTGGCGCGATACAAGATGCGCAGCCTGGGCCGTCCGCGCTGCGCGCGACGATTGTGGGCCATCAGTGGTGGTGGGAAATTCATTATCCCGACCTGGGGATTACGACCGCGAACGAGTTTCACGTTCCGGTTGCGGACGCCTCCGGGCACGCGACATTTATGAAGCTGGAATCGATGGACGTGATCCATAGTTTTTGGGTGCCACAGCTTTCCGGGAAGACAGATCTGATTCCGAACCGCGATAATGCGTTGTGGTTCGATCCGAGAGAGCCGGGCGTGTACCTGGGTAACTGCGCCGAATATTGCGGCCAGCAACATGCGAACATGCTGCTGCGCGTGATTGTGCATCGCGAGGGCGATTTCGAGAAATGGGCCGCGGCGCAGAGCAAGCCGGCCGAGGACGATCCCGCGGTGAGCCAGGGCAAAGCGATGTTTGAATCGCTATCGTGCGTGAGTTGCCACACCGTGCGGGGCACGTCCGCGAAAGGCGATGTCGGCCCGGATCTGACACATCTGATGAGCCGGGAAACGATTGGCTCGGGCGTGCTGCCCAATACGCCGAAGAATCTGCGGGACTGGGTAAAAGACCCGCAGGCCATCAAGCCGGGATGTCTGATGCCGAGCATGCGATTGAACGGGCAGGAACTGGATCAGGTGGTTGCGTATCTTGAGTCTTTGAAATAGGCGAAAGGGTTTATGGCCGCGAGCGATTATCCACTGGAGTATCCGAGCCACCGGCACGCGGAGTTCTCTCTCTCGGAAACGCTCTATGAGTGTGTGACGACCGTGGATCACAAGCGACTGGGGCTGATGTACATCGTCGCGGCGCTGATTTTCATGGTGATCGGCGGCATCATGGCGTCCGTGATACGGCTGCAATTGGCCGTGCCGGACGCCCATGTCGTATCGCCGGAAACGTTCAACCGGCTATTCACGATGCACGGAACCACGATGGTGTTTCTGTTGGGAATGCCGATCCTGGCGGGCTTCGCAAATTATTTAGTACCCCTGATGATTGGCGCGCGGGACATGGCCTTCCCCAGACTGAACGCTTTCGGTTTTTGGGCCTTCCTGTTCGGCGGCCTGCTACTTTACTCAAGTTACATCGGCGGTGGCGGGCTTTCGGGAGCGGGATCGGCGCCGGATGTTGGGTGGTTTGCTTACTCGCCTTTGACGGAGCGCGCATTCTCGCGAGGCGCAAGCACCGACTTCTGGATACTCGCGATTATGTTGACGGGCGTGGGGAGCATTTCAAGCGCAATCAATGTGATCGCCACGATCGCGTCCATGCGATGCCCTGGCATGACGCTGATCAAGATGCCACTATTCGTGTGGATGATGCTGGTCGTTTCCTGGATGATCATTCTAGCGCTGCCGCCACTCTCCGCCTGCCAAATCATGCTGTTGCTGGACCGTTTCCTTGGGGCCCATGCATTCGACACCCAGGCCGGAGGATCGGCCGTCCTGTGGCAGCATTACTTCTGGATCTTCGGGCACCCCGAAGTCTATATCCTTGTTTTTCCCGCTTTCGCCGTGATGTCCGAAATAATTCCGGTCTTCTCGCGAAAGCCGATTTTCGGCAGACAGGCAATGGTTGGGGCGGCAGTAGCGATCGGCTTCATCAGCATGAGCGTGTGGGCGCACCATATGTTCGCGGTCGGCATGACGTCCACAGCGAACATGTTTTTCGTCGCCGCGACCATGCTGATCGCGGTGCCGACGGGAATCAAGATTTTCAACTGGCTTGCGACGATGTGGGGCGGAAAACTTCGTTTTGCGACACCGATGTTGTTTTGCTGCGCGTTCCTTTTCCAATTTCTAGTGGCTGGACTAACTGGCGTGATGCTGGGTGTGGCGCCATTCGACTGGCAGCTACACGACTCCTATTTCGTCGTGGGACATTTTCACTTCGTCCTAATTGGCGGAATAATATTCGCTTTGTTCGGAGGCATGTATTATTGGTTTCCGAAAGCCTCCGGCAAGATGATGAGCGAGACGCTAGGTAAGTGGCATTTCTGGCTGTTCTGCGTCGGCTTCAACATGACTTTCATCCCCATGCATTTTCTGGGCTTTCTCGGCATGCCCCGACGAATATATACTTACGCGCCTGGGAGGGGGTGGGATCTCTTGAACATGGTGGCGTCCATCGGAGTAATCTTTCAAATCGCTGGGATCGCATGCTTCATTTGGAACGTGATTCAATCGCTGCGCTCAGGCGAGCCGGCGGGAGACGATCCATGGGATGGCTGGACGCTCGAATGGACCACAAGTTCGCCGCCTCCGGAATATAACTTCGAGAAGCTTCCGGTCGTGCGGAGCAGCCGGCCTTTGTGGGATCTTAAGCATCCGCAAGATCCGGATTGGAAGTTCGAGTAAGTATCATGGCGACATCCACCTTAGTCCCGGCGAGTCCCGAGAACCTGGAACGCGAGTGGAAACTTCCCGACCGCGGAATGATCGGCATCGGGTTCCTGATCATTACGGAATCATCGCTCTTCTCGATTTTTATTGTTTCGTACCTTTATTACATTGGCAAGAACCTGAGCGGACCATACCCGAAGGATGTTCTCGATATTCCGATCGTGGCGACGGTTTGTCTGCTATCGAGCAGCTTGACAATGATAATGGCGGAACGCGCACTGAAACGCAACCAGCTTGGCCGTTTTAAGTTATGGTGGACAGTTACTATTTTGCTGGGCGCCGAGTTCCTTATTTCGACCGGCGTCGAGTGGCATCATCTGATTTACATTGACCACCTGACGATCGCGACGAACTTGTTCGGCACAACGTTCTACTCACTCGTCGGGCTGCACGCGAGCCATGTCATTGTTGGAATGACTTTCCTGTTGTTAGTTCTTATACTTACACTGTCGGGATTTCCCATCCAGACCCAGGAGCGCCGCGTCGCTTTCCTTTCGTGGTACTGGCATTTCGTGGATGCCGTGTGGGTGGTTGTGTTCTCGGTCGTCTATCTCATCGGGAGGTAAAGATACTTACATGGAATACGAGGGTCACGGAGAGGCAGGACAGCGGACCGAACAGACGCACATCGAGATGCCCGCACCTACTTTTTGGCCTATGGTCCTTGCGTTCGGCTTGGCGCTCCTACTCGGGGGGCTGGTCACGAATTTCGTCGTGAGCCTGGTGGGCCTCGTCATCGCGATACGTTCGGCCATAGGCTGGTGGCGAGACGTGATTCCGCTCGAGAAGCATGAGCAGGTTGCGATCGAGCAGGACCGCCGCCCCGATCCGATCATGGTTGAAGCGCGATCGGTAATTCGTTTACAGGTTGGCGAAGGACAACATCGAGCGCATATTCCCGAAAGGATCCATCCATATTCGGCCGGACTTTGGGGCGGATTGGCCGGCGGAGCCGTGATGGCGGCGCTCGCGTGCTTGTACGGCCTTGTGGCTCAACATAGCATCTGGTATCCGATTAACCTGTTGGCCGGAGTCGTGATTCCGTCTATCAGCAGCGCGAGCCTCGAACAATTACGAGCATTCAACGGACTCGCTTTCGTCGCGGCGTGCGTGGGTCATACCGTCCTGTCGATTCTGGTGGGTGTCGTTTACGCGGTAATTCTGCCGATGTTTCCGAAACACGCCCCAATATGGGCCGGGATTCTAATGCCGCTTTTCTGGAGCGGGCTGATCGCGACGGCATTGCAGATGTTGGACCCGGCGCTGAATGAACGCATCAACTGGCCTTGGTTTGTGGTCTGCCAACTTGGATTCGGGCTGGTGGGCGGGTTCGTCATCGCGCGAAGCACGAGCATTCACACGATGCAATCGTGGGGCTTCGCGCACCGCGCCTTCATCGATGCTCCGGGAATTTCGCCGCGCCCCCCAGAAGACCGGCAATGAGCGCATTCACCGGATTGGCGATATGTCTGTTCCTTATGGGCGTCGCGGGATGTGGCAAGCCGAAACCTGCTCAGGCGTCGAAGAGCGAGCCCGATTTCCATACGCTTTTTAACGAGAACTGTTCCGGCTGTCACGGTAATGACGGAAAGGACGGCCCCGGACGGCCTTTGAACGATCCATTCTATCTCGCGCTTATTCCGAAAGACACGCTCGAAGACACGATAGAACATGGCCGTCCGGGAACGGCAATGCCGGCCTTCGCCGAGAGCGATGGAGGCCCGCTCGATCCGAACGATATTAAGGCATTAGTAAGTGGGATAGAGCGCGAATGGGCCAAGCCGGTAAGCCTTGGGGGGGCTACGCCCCCGCCCTATAGCGCGACGAATGATGCCGGCGATCCCGTGGCCGGCAAGCGGTTATTCACGCGGGATTGTTTCGCCTGTCACGGAACTGGCGCGCCGATTGGGCCGGTTACCGATGCCTCGTATCTTATGCTCGTAAGCGATCAGTGGCTACGCAGTTCTATCATCGCCGGGCGCCACGATCGCGGGATGCCGGATTGGCGCCATCTCAATATGGGCCGCGCGTTGAGCAATCAGGATGTTAGTGACTTGGTTTCGTATTTGGTTTCGCTACGATCGACGGGAGCGGCAAATAAGCGTGAGACCCAATAGCATTATTAAGGAGTACCTATGAGCGATGTTAGTCATGGAGCAGGAAGTGAGAACGCGAATACAACGCCTCCAACGCGACGCCACGTTCTATTTCTGGCCGGTGCGGCGCTGGATGTGGTCGCCGCAGCCCTGGTCGCGGTACCGTTGATTGGATTTGTCTTTTCCAGCTTCGCTAATCGCAGAGATCCCCGTAAGTGGATTTCGTTAGGACGTCTGGAATACTTTCCCGAAAGCCAGACACGTCTTGCCACTTACCAGAATCCATTTACGCGTCCCTGGGACGGCGAAACGGCTCACATCCCATGCTGGGTTCGTCACATTAAGGGTAATCACTTTCAGGTCTTCGCGATTAACTGCGCGCACTTGGGATGCCCGGTGCGCTGGTTTCGCGAATCGCAGCTTTTTATGTGCCCTTGCCACGGCGGCGTCTACTACGAGGATGGATCCCGGGCTTCCGGTCCGCCGCCACGTGGATTGTTCGAATATGACTATAAAGTCCAGAATGGGGAGTTGTGGGTGAAGGGCGGACAAATGCCCACGCTCGCGAATCCCGTATAAGCCGGAGAAACGGAATGAAGTGGCTGAGGAAAACGGCGGTCTGGCTGGATAGCCGGCTACATATCACCGCTCTATTCGCGTCGACTGCGGGTCATTCGGTCCCGGCAAGCGCGAGTAGCTGGTTTTATGTCTTTGGAAGCGCCACACTACTCTGTTTCGTGATTCAGGTTATTACGGGCGCGTGCCTGGCATTTGTTTACGTTCCGTCTACAAATGAGGCCTGGACAAGCCTTCAATATCTAAACCATGCGCAATACCTGGGCTGGTATCTCCGGGCAGTTCATAACTGGGGATCTAACTTCATGATAGCGATCATGACGCTACATATGATTCAGGTATTTCTATTCGGTGCATATAAGTATCCTCGCGAACTTACATGGATCAGCGGAGTGTTTCTGCTATTGCTTACTCTGGGCATGGCCTTCACTGGGCAAATCCTCCGTTTCGACCAGGACGCGTACTGGGGCTTGGGAATTGGAGCTTCGATTACCGGCCGCGTTCCCTTGATCGGCGCTGAGTTAGTACGGGTATTGTTGGCCGGGCCGATTATCGCAGGAGAGACCCTGTCTCGCTTTTTTACGCTGCACGTATTTATTATCCCTGGCCTGATCATTGCCGTAGTCAGCATGCATCTCCGGTTGGTACTCACCAAGGGAATTAATGAATATCCAAAACCGGGGTACAGAGTGAATAAGTCGACTTACGACGCTGAGTATGCGGAGCTTCTGCGGGAAAAAGGTGTTCCGTTCGTACCGAATGCGGTAGGGAAAGATCTTATTTTCGGAGCCATTGTGATCGTTGGGATTCTGACGTGCGCGGCGGTGTTCGGGCCTAACGGTCCTTCGGGCCCCCCAAGTCCGACAATCGTAGATGCCAATCCACGGCCTGACTTTTACTTCTTGTCTATCTTCGCGGCTCTCGCGCTTCTGCCGGATTGGATGGAAGTACTTGTACTGTTTGTCGCACCGGCTGTGCTAATTGGTTTTCTTCTGGCGCTGCCATTTATCTGGGGGGATGGCGAGAAAAGCGCGAGGCGAAGACCGGTCGCGGTACTGAGCGTGATTGTCATTATGCTTGTTCTGGGGGTCCTGACATATATGGGTGAGACGTCGCCCTGGTCTCCGCAAATGTCGGCATGGACCAGTAATGCGATTCCCCCGCGATATCTGAATGGACGCACGCCGTTGCAGTTACACGGCGCGATACTGCTGCAGAACAAGCAATGCAGAAATTGCCATAGCCTGGGCGGAAAAGGCGGTGAGAGAGGGCCGGCGCTCGATGAAGTGGCGACGCGTCTTACGCGGGCGCAAATGATCCGGCAGGTAATCCAAGGTGGGGGGAATATGCCTGCCTATGGAAAAAGTCTAAAGCCGGCGGAAGTAGAAGCATTGGTTTCTTTCATGCTTACGTTACGTCCAGCGGCCGTGCCAGCAGTGCGTGACTCCGCTGAGCCGGCGCAACCGAAGCTGAACCCGTAAATGATGGATACGATCGTATCCGCCGCGCTATCTTCCTGGAGGCTCGACCCGCGTGTTGTTGCGATTCTGCTTGGCGCTGGGGTAGTGTACGTTCTCGGTTGGCTACGTGGGCGGCGGCTGATTCGCGGCGAGAAGGACCTTACTCGCCTAGCGGCTTTTCTCTGCGGTTTGGCGATTCTATTTCTAGCGCTGGAATCGCCGCTTGACGCGTTCGATTCTCTGTTTCTCTCAGCGCATATGACGCAGCATATGCTGCTGATGATGATCGCACCGCCATTGCTGTTATTGGGTCATCCGTTGGTTCCGTTGTTGCGGGGACTGCCACGTAAGTTCGTGAAGGAAGGGCTCGTTCCATTTTTATCTTGGCCTTTGCTAAGGACGGCTTGGCGATGGTTAATATCACCGCCGGTCGCATGGTTAACGCTCGCGGTAAGTACGATCGTCTGGCATCTTCCAAAATTTTATCAATTGGCGCTGCGATCTCCCGGATGGCATAGCGCTCAGCACGCTTGTTTCTTCTGGACCGGGGTTTTCTTTTGGTGGCCGGTCATCGAATCAGGGCACGGAGGCTCGCGCTGGCCGCGGTGGGCGATGATACCGTACCTGTTGCTTGCGGACGTGATCAACACGGCGCTCTCCGCGTTTTTTATCTTTTCGGGCCGAGTGCTCTACCCGGTTTACGAAACGGCGCGGGTGGGCGGTATCAGCGGCCTTCACGACCAAGCGACCGCCGGAGCGATTATGTGGGTGCCGGGTTCGCTAGTATACCTTCTGCCGGCCATCGTTATCGCCGCGGACCAATTCTCCGGAACCGCAATGGTGAAATCCCGCGAACTTATAGCGGAACGAATCCCGATACGCAGACCACGTACCACAACGAAATCCCGGCTGCCGAAATTACGGCGGGCGGCTCAGAGCGCAATGTTACTGCTCGCGATCGCCGTGATGGCGGACGGATTCCGGGGAACGCAAGTAGCCCCGATGAATCTTGCCGGCGCGTTGCCATGGATTCACTGGCGCGCTCTTTCTCTTCTGGCACTGTTGCTGGTTGGCAATTTGTTCTGTATGGCCTGTCCGTTCACGTTGGCTCGCGATTTGGGGCGGTTGGTTTTCCCCGCCCGGTTGCGCTGGCCGCGTTTGCTGCGGACTAAGTGGCTCCCCGCGGCTCTGTTCGTTTTTTATTTGTGGGCCTACGAAGCTCTCAGCTTATGGGACAGTCCCTGGCTTACGGCATGGATCGTCGCCGGGTACTTCGCAACTATCCTGGTAGTGGACGGAGTATTTCGCGGCGCTAGTTTTTGTAAATATGTTTGCCCTATTGGCCAATTTCATTTTGTAAGTTCGTTGATCTCTCCAGGAGAGATTGGGATCAGGAGCGCGCAGGTTTGCCATTCCTGCCGTACGCATGATTGCATCCGGGGCAACGACCGCGACCACGGATGTGAACTGGACCTGTTTCAGCCCAAAAAGATCGGAAATCTGGATTGCACATTTTGTCTCGATTGCGTAAAAGCTTGCCCGCATGACAATGTTGCGTTGAAGGCCGTTGTGCCAGCGAGTACGTTAACACTCGATCCGGATCGGTCCTCGATCGGTAAATTGTCAAAGCGCACCGACATTGCGGTGTTCGCGATAATAATGATTTTCGGCGCTTTTGTAAATGCGGCCGGGATGGTCATGCCGGTTATGGCGTGGGAACATAGTTGGCACGCGCGGCTAGGAGCTGGAGCAATGCCGCTTGTAATTGCCGCGTTGATCGTCGGAGGCGTCGTCATTCTTCCCGGCGCCGTGGTTTGTTTATGTGGGGTGTTGAACAGGATTATGGACGCGTCGATTCCCATCGCCGACGTTATGCGGAGATTCGCGTTGGCGCTCGTGCCGCTGGGTGTCGCGATGTGGGCGGCACACTTGCTGTATCACTTCGCGACCGTCTGGAATGCTTCAATAACTTGGCTTACACCCGCGCAGTTGCTGTTACTGGACACCGGGCTGTTATTAACTTTGTATGTTCTTTGGCGATTGGCGCGGCAATATTCGAAGTATGTTGGCCGCGCGATCGGCCTTATTACGCCTTGGGCGTTGGTCTCGTGCGGACTGTATGGGCTGGGCGTATGGATTCTTCTTCAACCTATGCAAATGCGCGGCGTGATGAAGTGAGGGTTTTTATATATAGGCTCGCGATCCTTGCAGCTTGTTTACACCTGATCGCGAGCCTTTCGATCGCCGATGGTGGAGCGGTGCTGTCGCGGGTTCACACTGGCTCTCTGATCGTCACAGTTTTCAGTACATCCGTGCCGTTACGGGTTGGCACAGCGGATTTGAGCGTTATGGTGCAAACGGCGGCGAGTGGAAGTCCCGAGCTCGATGCCGATATCGATTTGCGTCTGTCGAAGCCGGGTGGGCCGGAGATCCGCATTGCGGCTACACGGACACGATCCGCAAACAAACTGTTATACACCGCTCAGCCAATACTGCCATCGCCGGGAGAGTGGCACTTAGACGTACACGTGCAAGCGAATGGAAACACGATCGCCGTGCCGGTGAGTATTTCCGTACTTACCGCCGATCCACCATTAGTGACTTACTGGCCATATTTTCTCGCGGTACCGCTCGGAATGCTGTTATTTATATTGAATCAGTGGTTGAAGAGCAGAATGCAGCCGCGCCGCAGGGCGGTTACTGGTATTGTATAGCCAGTTTCAAAAAACCCTGTTGTTGTGGAAGTTCGATGGCCTCCAGGCGGCGATTGATCTTACCCCAAGGTTTTCCGTTTACCGTGACGCTTTGGATGTGCCCCGAAGGGACCCGCGCCACCAGCCAGGCATGTTTCGGCGGCCGGCTGGATGGAAGTTCGACCGTGGCCTCCAGCATCCCCGGCCGCCGGCCGCGATGTATGTCATAACTCACTGGGCCAAAGAATGTCTGGACACGATTCACGTGAATGCCCTCTTTTGAATCAAGCCACCGCCTTGGGGTTCCGGCCGCAAGCCACAAACTATCCTGATCTTCGAAAACCAGCGTGTCGCGAACTCGATTGACAAAACGCGATTCGTCGGAAATCTTGTAGAACGGACCGCTACCGTGGCGCCACTGGTGAAACTCCTCTGTAAATTGATTTACCTCCGGATATAAGCAGGCGACAAAATCGTTGTATAAGTTGCGAATAGCTGCCTGCGCTTCGTGCAAACGAAGATATACCTGGATGGGGTTGACTAAGTTGGCCTGAAACACCATACCACCCTGGCTGAACCAATAGCGGTCGTCGGTCATGCCATGGATGTTCATTCCCATTCCGCTGCTCAACGTCTCATTATCCTCCCAGTCGTTCAGAATCCAGTTTGTGATTGGCTCGTTGGAAGAGAAGACATTCAGTATCAGCAATACGACCGCGCCGCATAGCGTATCGCGATCCGCGCCGAGCCGGAGAAGAGGCTTAATACGCGGGCCTGGATACCGCTGATAATAATCCATGCGGATGGGGCCGAACAGGCGAAAGCGTCGCGTCGGCAGCACCGGAACGTAGGGCTCATAAGTGCCGTCCTGCATACGTACTACAGGCGCGGCTTCGACAGAGCGCAGAATCGCGGAGCGAAGATCCGCTCGAAACTCATCCGCTTTCGTGCGAATGTTCGCCGCTTCAGGATTCCCAATGTCGGCCAGTGCTTCGGAAGTGAGAAACATCCCAGCCCACGCATAGGCATTTACCGGGAACCAGTTCGCCCAGTCCGCATTGTCTTCAAGTTGAGAAGCCGGGAGCAGCCCGTATGCGCGAATCTTCTGCCCGTGGATATCGGTCAGTTTCGTTGTGGAGCGCTGCTCTACAATCCAATCGATCGCCTTCTTCATGTGCGGCCAAGCGTGTTCGAGCCAAGTTTTGTCTCGGGTATAGAGATAGTGCTGCGCCAACGTCCAAAGCACCGTGCCATGATCGAGGCCGTAGCCCTGCTCAGTGTAGTTATAGACGTCATCGATCTTTGTACCATGGAAGATCGCGTCTTGTGGTCCTTTGTGCGCTCCGGGAAAGTCCTGGCTGCCTTGCAGACGCATCATCGGTTCAAGATACGATGCGGCGGTATCGAACTGTCCGAGCGTATCGAGCAGTAAGACCTGATAACATGCCTCATTTTCGAATTCGTCGTAGGAGTAACTTGCCGCCGGAACCATATATAACCCGGTTTTCGGATCTTTAGTGGTACTGATGTGAATGTGCGCGATGACCGCGCGGGCTAAAGCGTTGAATTTGGGCTCAGGGACTCGGAACCGAACAGCGGGATCGATCACGCTCTTCCAGTATGTAATTAGTTGTTGTCGCTCGGATGAATAGTGAAGTCGATTCAGGTCTTCGATATCGGAAGCATTCAGGTCCGAAACGGCCGGCAATTTGAACACAACCGCATTTGATCCGCTAGGCGGAACGTCGAAGCTGATGTGAACGGAGTGTGCTTTCGTTTCAACGGCGCCCGGATTTTCCCCCAATTCCGCGATCAGTTTGCCGTTCCCATAAACGGATTTCCCGCTGACCGTCAAGATTCCACCACCATCGACTGAAAGCCAGATCTCCGCCTTACGCGCTGAGCGAGTGGAATTCGTAGCCGTCAAACGCATCATGAGAATGGCTGGAGTTTCTTCGTCGCGGCCGGAACCGGTGGGAGACAAAGGCCCGCGCAGAAGAGTGGCGTATGCCTCCTGGTCATACCGGAGGCCTTCGTTTTCCCAGCGTTGTGTCACCACTGGAAGGTAGCCATCCAAAACCCGGACTGCCACTTTGCGGTCGTCGCGGTAATATGGCGTCGCACCCGTACCGATCTTCCACGTGATGGTATCGCCGGTCCATTGCAGACGGGCCAACTCGCGTCCCTTCGCCTTAATGCCGCGCTTGCTAATGAAGACATTCCCGCCATATTCAAACGCGAATTTCTGCCAATCCGAATCGGGCGCCAGCGGGAGATAGACGCGGCCCCCCCCTTCGCGATTCCATGGATTGAGCGGGGGAATCTCGCGGGAGGCGCGCTGATATGTCTGTTCTGGCTCCCTGGGAATTCTCTCCCTTACACGTAATTTCCCGGGTGCGGCCGGGGCTTGCGGCGCGCCTGGTGTTATGTCGACAATCCGCGCGTGGCACTGCGGGATTGAGATCGGTCCATGTTTGAGATCGTCTACGCGGAATGAGAACGTATCCGTTGGGGTCGCGTGAATCGTCACGACCGTCAGATCGTGCGATCCAGGCAGATTTGGCTTTGCCGCAATCAAATCGAGCAGCAAGCCTTTCGAAACTTGCCATGGCTTCACCGAGCGCAGAATGCCGTTGTACACGGAAGCAGTGCTGGTCCGATGCGCGGTGATCTCGCCCGGACTAAATTCTACCCGGAGGTTAACTGGTTTTTGCTCCGTACCGGTGAAGACGTCTAGCGAGGCGATGTCGGGAATTCCGCCTGCATAGATCAGCCGCGCCTTGAGCGTTCGCCGGTAGACGACACCGGGCAGTTTGTCCGCGCGCGGGTTTTCGGTTTCCGCGAGCGGCTTGAAGTCGTAGCGGCATTCCGCTCCATCGCAAATCTCCGTTGTTTCCGCCTTTAACCATTTGCCTTGCCACGGATCGTCCATGGGATCTTCAATGGTGGGCATTTTCGGTGGATCGTACGGCCAATATTTGAACCAATACTCGACCGCTGCGCCTTTCGCGGAGGTGCCGTTATAACGAACACGAATCTCGCGGACATCGCGTTCTTCGTCCCATTCCACGCCGAGATTCGAGGCTCCGACAGCCGCGTGAACATTTGCCAGATGCCGCAGTCCCGCATCTGTCCACGTCGTGAGTTGCCCGGATGGCGCGATATCGAGTAGCTTGGCGGCCCGCAAATGGCAAGCACACGCGACTGGCAGTATTAACAGCGAGAGAGCAACTCTTATACGCACGCATCCCGAGGGAGACTCTCTGTATCTGACTATTCGCATCCGGCAGCCTGCCCAAAATCCTATCATCACCCGCTAATCCCAATCCAACCCGTGTTATTTTCAATGCCCCGCCACGCTCATAGCGCCGTCCACCACCAGTGAGGCGCCTGAAATAAAAGCGGCGGCATCGGATGCGAGGAACAGGGTCGCGTCGGCGATATCGCGGGGAGTGCCCATCCTTCCGAGCGGATGATAGCTGAGCACTTGCCGCAGCGTCTCTTCGCGATCGGGAGCGGAATCGAGCCAGCGGTCCATCAACGGAGTATCGATGTAGCCGGGGCAGATCGCGTTCACGCGAATACCCTCGACGCCATGATCGAGAGCCATCGCGCGCGTCAGCCCGAGGAGTCCGGCCTTGGTCGTGTCGTAGGCAGCGCAGCTCGCATACGAAACAAACGCGTGGACCGACGAAATGTTGACGATTGCACCTCCGCGTCCACGCATCTTCGCGATCGCATACTTCGACATCAGAAACACGCCGCGAAGATTAACCGCGATCTGGCGGTCCCAGGCCTCCGCAGTCAAATCGCTCACTGAACCGTTGACCTCAATTCCGGCGTTGTTCACCAGAACGTCGAGCGAGCCGAATTCGCTCACGGCCTTTTCCGCCGCTGCTTGCGCATCATCTTCGCGGGAAACATCTCCGCCGATCGCAACTGACGGCGCCAAGCCTCGGAGCTGTTCCGCCATGCGCGCCGCGCCAGCACCGTCGATGTCGAATGCCGCAACGGCGTAACCAGCCTCTGCAAATCGCAAGGCAATGCCGGCGCCAATCCCCGCCGCGGCTCCCGTGATCAGCGCTACTCTTCGAGTCTCCATAACTCCTTAGAGTTCCCACGAATCAAGGAAATCGTCAATTCGTGCAGAGTGAAAGTCATCCTCTATGATTGGATTATCAAATGAAGATCACGCGCGTGGAAACGATTTACCTACGCCTCCCCGAGGTGAAGGAACAATGCGACAGCGGCCAGGATGCGCTTATCGTCCGCGTTGAGACCGACGCGGGGATTACCGGGATCGGAGAAGTGGATTCGAGCCCGATGGCGGTTAAAGGTGCGATAGACGGGCCTTTTTCGCACACGACCACGTCGGGGCTCGCGCATCTTGTGCTCGGAGAAGATCCGTTTGAAACCGAAAAGCTCTGGCACAAGATGTATCGCGGAAACATCTACGCCGGCCGCCGCGGAATCGGCATTCACGCCATGAGCGGGATCGACATGGCGCTGTGGGATATCAAAGGGAAGGCCTTCGGAATGCCGGTCTGGAAACTTCTGGGAGGCGGCTTCCATCGGAAGATCCGATGTTACGCAAGTTCTCTGTTCGGACCGACGCCTAAGGAGACCGGCGAACGCGCGCGGGCATACGCGGATCGCGGATTTACGGCTGTCAAGTTCGGTTGGGATCCGATGGGCCAGGATGAAAAGACAGACATTGCCCTAGTATGCGAGGCTCGGAAGGGCTTGGGAGACAAGAACGACCTTTTGATCGATGCGGGCTTGGTGTGGGATGCAAAAACCGCGATCCAGCGCGCGCACGCCTTTGCCGATTCGAATATTTACTGGCTGGAGGAACCGCTTCGTCCGGACGACTACGAGGGTTATCGCAAGCTGAGCAAGGCCACGCGAATCCGCATCGCGGCAGGGGAAGAAGAGAGCAACCGGCAGTCTTATTTAGATTTGATGGATCGCGGCCATATCGATGTCGTGCAGGTGGATTTGACACGCTGCGGCGGCTTCACCGAAGGCATGAAGATCGCGAGCCTGGCTGCTGACCGCGGGCTTCCCGTGGCGAATCACGGATTCACGACATACATAAACGTCGCGGCCGCGCTTCACTGGCTCAACTCGATTCCAAATGCGCTGATCTGCGAGTTTGTCGCGGAGAGCGGCACGACTTTGCGCGATTCTATAACACGCCAGCGGATTGTGGCGAAAGATGGATACCTGGAGATTCCGCAAGAGCCGGGCTTAGGAATCGAACTGAATGACGATGCGGTTTCAAAATATCGCGTCGCCTAACTCGGATACTGCTAAGCCCGTTAAAACCCTAGGGTACACTTGAGAGACTCAGGAGG
>Ga0134128_10005177_pt1 | contig 15844 bp, 16 predicted proteins | sample KB31754_FD_96462 | JGI IMG/M metagenome (GOLD analysis project Ga0134128, IMG submission 96462) | Terrestrial soil microbial communities with excess Nitrogen fertilizer from Kellogg Biological Station, Michigan, USA - KB3-175-4 | ecosystem: Environmental > Terrestrial > Soil > Unclassified ...
CAGGGCTTCGTGTCCTTGCTGCTGCACGCGAGCGGCGCGCGGGTGGCGATCCTGGAGAGCGGCTTCGGCCTCGTCCTCCTGCTCGCCGGCGCGGCCTTCATCCTGGTCGCCTTCTTCAACCGCAGCGTCCGCGGGCGCCTGTCCCACCGCCTGTTCCGCATCACCAACCGCGCCGCCTACCGGCTGTCCTCCAAGGAAATCCCGCCCGAGGACTTCGCCCAGTTCGAGGTCCAGCTCACCCAAGGTCTCTCCCGCATCCGGGCCGGCAAGGGGCGTCTGACGCGCACGGTCCTTTATACGTGCCTGGACTGGGGCTTCGCGATGATCTCGCTTTGGATGTGCTTCCGCGCGGTGGGCGTCTCCCTGCCCGTCGGCCACCTGAGCGCGGCGTTCACCACCGGCCAGGCCGCCACCTTGATCCCGGTCCTTCCCGGCGGCCTCGGCGCGGCCGAGGGCTCGATCGCGGCGCTCATGGACGGCCTCGGCGTCGGCGTCGGCGAGGCGCTCGTCGCCGCGATGCTGTTCCGCCTGGCCTACTACGTGGCCCCGTCCCTCCTCGCCGTGCTGGTCCTCTGGGGCCTGAAGGTCTCGGAGCCGGCCGTCCTGGACGAGGCGGCCAGCCTGGAGCTGACCATGCCCCGCCGCGGCGAGCGCTCCGCCTGACGCTCTTATATCCCTTATAGAAGGGTTGACCTGGAATAATTGTACCCAGGACCTGAAAACAGTAGAATGCGCGCGTTATGACGCTTTGGGCCGTCATCCTCGCGGGCGCCGTCGCCGCCGCATTCGCCGGCGTCATGCTGTTCAGCCGCTCGCTCTACGTCAGCGCGGTGTGCCTCCTCGTCGTCCTCCTGCAGACCGGCCTGATCTTCCTGCTGCGCGGCGCCGCCCTGCTCGGGTTCCTCCAGGTCATGGTGTACGCCGGCGCCGTCATGGTGCTCGTGGTCGTCACGATCATGGCCACCGGAGGGGAGCCCGAGGCCGGCTTCGCCCGCTTCGCCGACTTCTCGTTCCCGCGCTGGCTGGCCTTCGCCGGGCTGGCGGCGGCCGCCTGCGAGGTCGCCCTGACGTTGTACCTCGGCGGCGCCTCGAGCGCGCCCGTCTCGCCCGCCGATCCGGCCATGGCGGCGGGGTTCTCCACGGCGCTGTTCAGCTCCTACGCCCTCGCGACCGAGGCGGTCACTTTGCTGCTGTTCCTCGCGGCGCTGGCGGTCCTGCCCGACAAGGAGGCCGCGTGACCTCCGCCGTCTGGGCCGTGACCGGCGTGCTGTTCGCGGCGGGCCTGGCCATGGTCGTCCTGCGCCGGCAGCTGCTCGCGATGCTGCTCGGCGTCGAGCTCATGCTGGCCGCCGTCAACGTGGCTCTGGTCCATCACGCCGGCCTGTTCTCGGACGCTCAGGCGATGGCGGCCGTGGCCATCGTGATCGCCATCGCCGCCGCGGAGGCCGTGGTCGGCTTGTCGCTGATCCTGCGCGTGCTGCGCGCGGGCCGCGGCGTGGACGCGGGCGGGCTCTCGGAGCTGCGCGGATGATCGGCATCGCCGTCCCGCTCGCGGCCAAGCTCCTGTTCCTCGCGCCGGTCGCCGCCATCCTGTTCGCCTTTTTCGTCGTGCGGCCGCTGAAGCCCGAGTGGACGCACTGGCCGATCCTGCTCTCCTGCGCGATCGTGACCGCGTCGAGCTTCTATCTCGCCGCGCGCGTGCTCGGCCTGTTCGGGATCGCCGGCGGGAGCTTCGACAAGGACGTGCTGCACTGGGCCGCCGCCGGGAAGTGGGCGGTCGACTTCGGCCTGCGCGTCGACGGCCCCGGCGCCGCGGTGCTCGCCATGGTCAGCCTCGTCGGCTCGCTGATCCACGTCTACGCCGCGGCCTACATGAAGGGCGATCCCGGCTTCTCGCGCTTTTTTCTCGTCTTCCATCTCTTCTTCCTCGCCATGATCGGACTGCTCACGGCGAACAACTACGTCCAGCTGTACCTGTTCTGGGAGCTGGTCGGCCTGGCCTCCTACCTCCTGGTCGGCTATTGGTTCCACAAGGAGTCCGCGCGCAGGGCCGCCCTGCAGGCCTTCATGACCAACCGCGTGGGCGACTTCGGCTTCATGCTGGCGCTGTTCTTCATCCTGAGCACGTTCAACGTCGCGCATTTCAACGTGATCTACGTGAAGCTGGCGCTCACGCAGCAGCAGGGGGGGATCCCCGTCCTGCTGCCCGCCATCGGCGCCCTGCTGATCTGGGCGGCGTGCGCCAAGTCCGCGCAGTTCCCGCTGTACTTCTGGCTGCCGGACGCGATGGAGGGCCCCACGCCGACGTCGGCGCTGATGCACGCCGCGACGATGGTGACGGCCGGCGTGTTCCTGCTGGTGCGCTCCTGGCCCTTGATCTCGGCCGTGCCGTACCTGCCGCCGGTCGTGGCCGGCATCGGCGCCTTCACCGCGATCTTCTCGGCGATCATCGCGTCGACGAAGAAAGACCTCAAGCGCATCCTCGCCTACTCCACGGTCAGCCATCTGGGCATCATGATGATGGCCCTGGGCCTCAACCAGGTCGCGCTCGCGATCTTCCATCTGGTCGTGCACGGCTTCTTCAAAGCGGTGCTCTTCCTCTGCGCCGGAAACGTCGGCCACGCGATCCACAAGCCCACCGCGAACGTCGACGAGGTCGGCGGCTGGCGCAAGGCCATGCCGTGGACGTACGCGTGCTTCCTGATCGCGGCGCTCTCGCTCGCGGGGGTGTACCCGTTCGGCGGCTTCTTCAGCAAGGACGCCATCCTGGACGCGGCCTGGGAGAACGGCGGCCTGATCCGGTGGTTCAGCCTGCTGATCTCCTTCGGCTCGGCCTTCTACATCTTCCGCATGCTCTTTCTCACATTCCACGGAAGCCGCCCGGAGCAGCAGGGTTTGAAGGCCCATCCGCACGAAGCGGGCGCGGCGTTCGTCGCCCCTGTATTCGTGATCGCGCTGGGCGCCGCGGGGATCGGGTTCGCGGCGCCGTACGTGCAGGAGCTGGTGCTCGCCGGCTGGCGCGGCCTGCCGACCTCGGTGGCCGCCGTCTCCGGCGTGCTCAACCTCGCCGGCTCGCCGCTGATCCCGAAGCTGGACTGGCACGGCCAGTTCGGCCTCAGCGGCTTGATGGCGGCCCTCGGGTTCGGCCTCTCCTACTATCTGACCATGGTGGACGCGAGCTGGGACTGGCGCTGGCGCCGGAACCATCCGCGCCTCGAGGCCGTCTTCGAGTCCGATTTCGGCTGGAAGCCTTTCGTCGCCCTGCTCGCGGGCGCCGTCGGCGCGTTCGCCCGGTTCTGCGGCCGCGTGCTCGACAAGCGCTGGTGGGACGGCGCCGTCGAGGGCAGCGCGGGCGCCGCTCACGGCGCCTCCGAGGCGCTCGCCGGCTACTCGGCCGGCCGGCTCAACGACTATCTGTGGTGGATGGCGGCCGGCGCCGCCCTGCTGCTCGGCGGAGCGCTGCGATGAGCGAGCTCACGCTGCTCTGGGTGCTGCCCCTCGGCGGAGCCGTGGCCTGCCTGGTCGCGGGCCGCTTCGGACGGGCAGCCGCGCGGACGTGCGCGCTGATCTTCGGCGCGGCCTATTTCGTCGTGTCGCTCGCGGCGCTGATGCCCTTCGTCGCCACGCGCGGCGTCGGCCTCGACGCGGTCGGCGGCGCGCCGCTGGCCTTCGGCGTGTCCTACCTCCTCGCCGCGGACGGCCTGTCGCTGTCGCTGATCCTGCTGACCGCCTTCCTGAACCTCGTCTGCGTGATCTCCTCCTGGGAGAACGACGTGCCCGCGGGCTATTGGGCCAACTTCCTCGCGCTGGCCTCGGCGCTCACCGGCGTGTTCCTCGCGCGGGACCTGTTCCTGTTCTACATGTTCTGGGAGGCGACGCTGATCCCGATGTTCTTCATCATCGGCCTCTGGGGTTCCGCCAACCGCCGGCACGCCGCGGTGAAGTTCTTCCTGTTCACGTTCGCGGGCTCCGTGTTCATGCTGCTGGCCCTGATCGCGCTCGTCGTCGCCAAGCACGGACAGACCGGGACGTGGACCTGGGACCTCGCGGGTCTGCAGGGCGCGCCGGTCGGCGCGGCCGGCCCGTGGATCTTCCTGGGTCTGCTGCTCGGCTTCGGCGTGAAGATCCCGGTCGTGCCTCTGCACACCTGGCTGCCCGACGCGCACACCGAGGCGCCGGCCGCGGGCTCGGTCATGCTCGCGGGCGTGATGCTCAAGATGGGCCTGTACGGCCTGATCCGCATCGCCTTGCCCCTGTTCCCCGTGTACGCGCAGACTTGGGCTCCCGTCCTCGCCGGGCTCGCGGCGGTCAACGCGGTCTACGGCGCGCTGTGCGCGATGGCGCAGACCGACCTCAAGCGGCTGGTCGCCTACTCCTCCATCGCCCACCTCGGCTTCTGCCTGCTCGGCATCCTCTCCGGCGCCGCGCAGGGAGTGGCCGGCGGCAGCCTGCAGATGATCAATCACGGCATCACCACGGGCGCGCTTTTCCTCATGGTCGGCTTCCTGTACGAGCGCTCCCACAAGCGCGGCCTCGCGGACTTCGGCGAACTGGCCAACACCGCCCCGTGGCTGTCGTTCTTCTTCGGCTTCGCGATGTTCGCCTCCATCGGCCTCCCGGGCCTCAACGGCTTCGTCGGCGAGTTCATGTGCCTGTCGGGCATCTCTCACTCGCCGATCCCGATGCTCGACGTCCCGTTCTTCGCGGTCGCCGGCGTGCTCGGGGTGACTTTGGCCGCGGCCTACATGCTGCCGGCCTACCAAGCGGTGTTCTGGGCCCCGAAGGGGCCCGAGTCGGTCAGCGAGCACGTCTTCGACCTGACGTTCCGCGAGAGGTCCATCCTCTGGGCGCTGTGCGGCCTGATGCTCTGGATCGGCCTGGCGCCGTCGGGCTGGCTCGACCTGCTGGAGCCGTCGGTGCGGGGGCTGGTCCGATGAACCTGCTCGCGCCGCAGGCCGCTCTCGCCGCCGGCGTCCTGGGCGCGCTCGGCCTCGGCCTCGCGCGGCGCCCGTCCGCCCTCGCCGCGCGCCTGCTCGCGCTGGCCGCGCCGCTGGCGGCGCTGTTCCTGCTGCGCTCGGCCGTCCCCGGCGTCTTCGGCCCGCTCGTGGGCGTCGATCTGAAGGGACTGTGCTGGCAGCTCGTCATCTTCGCGGGCGCGCTGCCCCTGGCCTTCCTCTCGTCGGGCGACGACGTGGAGGCGGCGCTGTTCCTCGGCTCGGTGCTCGGCATGAGCCTGCTCGCGGTCGCCGGCAACCTGATCATGCTCTTCGTGGGCCTCGAGTTCATGTCGCTGCCGGCCTACCTGCTCGTCGCGCGGGCCGGCGAGGGCGACTCCCGGCTCCGGCTCGAGGCCGCGGTGAAGTACTTCTTCGCCGGCGCTCTCGGCGGCGCGCTGTTCCTGCTCGGCCTGGCGCTGTACTACGCGGACACGCGCTCCTTCGGACCGGCGATGGGTCCGCTCGGCCCGCAGGGCCAGGCGGGCGCCGCGCTGATGGCCGCCGGCGCGCTGTTCAAGATCGGCGCGGTGCCGCTGCACTGGTGGCTGCCCGACGTGTACTCGGCCGCCGCGCCCGAGGTGGCGGGCTTCCTGGCGACGTCGATGAAGGCCGCCGCGGTCCTCTTCCTGATGCGCGTGGTCTCCCTGGCCCCCGACGCCGTCTTCATCCGCGCGCTGCCCGGCCTCGGCGCGCTGACCGCGCTCGTCGGCGCGTTCTTCGCCCTGCGGCAGCAGCGCCTCCAGCGTCTGCTCGCCTACCTCTCCTTGTCCCACGCCGGCCTGCTCGTGATCGGCGTCGGGGCCTGGGCGGTCCTCGGCAAGGCGCAGGCCGCCTCGGCGGCCCTGCTGTTCTACCTCGGAGCGGACGCGCTGATGAGCAACGGCTCCTTCGCCTTCCTGAAGGCCTCCGGCGCCGTCACGCGCGCCGACCTGCGCGGCTACGCGGCGAGCGCGCCCGGGCTGGCCGCGGCGTTCGCGGTCCTGCTGTTCGCGCTCGCGGGCATCCCGCCCACGGGCGGCTTCGTCGCCGAGCTCTTGATCTTCTGGCAGGCGGTCCACGCCCAGCTCGCGGTGCCCATCGTGCTCGGCGCGATCGCGGCCCTCGTCTCGCTGGGCTACTGCCTGAGCCTGCTGCGCGACCTCTACTTCGAGGAAGCCGGCTCGGCCGCGCCGGCCGCGCCGGAGGGCTGCGCCGCCTCGGGCTCGCGCGTCGTCGTCCTTGTCTGCGCGGCGGGCACGCTCGCGCTCGTTCTGGCGCCGCTGTTCCTTCGCGGCCTCGCCGGGAGCGTGTGGCGATGAGCGCCCTCGCCCTGTTCGCGCTGGCGGTCAACTTCGTCGCGGTGCTCGGCATCACCGGGCTGTTCGCCAACGCCGGAAAGCTCTTCGGGCCCAAGTCCGTCCATCGCGGCGACGCGGAGCTCCCCTACGAGACGGGCTTGCCGCCGCTGTCGCCCGCCCACGAGCGCATGACGGTCCTCTATCACCGCTTCGCCGTGCTCTTCGTCGTCTTCGACGTCGACCTCGCTTTCCTCCTGCCGTGGGCGCTCAACAAGCCGGCGCTCGGTCCGGGCGCGATGGCGGCGATCACCGGCTTCACGCTCGTGCTGCTGTTCATGCTCGCCTATTTCTGGCGCAAGGGAGCCCTCGAATGCCGCTAGAAGACGCCGCCCCCGCGGGCACGATGACGACTCAGCTCGACGCCGCGCTCGGCTGGGCGCGCAAGTACTCCATCTTCCAGTACCCGTTCGTCACGGCCTGCTGCGGCATGGAGTTCATGTCCACGGCCGCCAGCCACTACGACATGGACCGCTTCGGCGCCGGTTTCCCGAGATTCTCGCCGCGGCAAGCCGATGTGTTGATGGTGGTGGGGACCATTTCTCATAAGATCGCTCCCGTTCTGCGCCGCATCTACGATCAGATGCCCGAACCGAAGTGGGTCGTGGCTTTCGGTGTGTGCACGTGCACCGGCGGTTTCTACAATAACTATTCAACGGTCCAAGGGATCGACACGATCCTTCCGGTGGATTTATACATCCCGGGCTGCCCGCCCCGTCCTGAAACGGTCATTCAAGGGCTTACCCTGCTACAGGAAAAAATCGCGAAAGAGCGGCGGGTCGGCAAATGAGCGCTCAAAATCTCGCCCAAGGCGAGCGCCGCGAAATCGAAGCCAAGGATAACCGCGCGGCGCTCGCCGCCCTGAAAGCCGAGGGCTATAACGTCTTGTCCGACATGACCTGCGTGGACTATTCCAAGCAAGGCAAGTCTCCGCGCTTCGACGTCATTTATCGTGTCATGAAATTAGACCTCGAGACCGGGACCGACGGCGGCCGCCTCGAGCTTCACTGCGCGGTCGGCGAGGAGCCGGTCCTGCGCTCCGTCGCCGATCTCTGGCCTTCCGCGGACTGGCTCGAGCGGGAGATCTGGGACATGTTCGGCGTGAAGTTCGCCGACCGGCCGGACATCAAACGCCTCCTGCTCTACGAGGAGTTCGTCGGCCATCCTCTGCGCAAGGACTACCCCATCGGCAAGCGCCAGCCGCTGATCGGGCCGAAGGACGGGAACCTGCCGAACAGTCCCTCGTTCAACATCTTGAAGCCGACCATCACGGGCGAATGAGCACCACGAAGACCTCCCAGAAGACGTACATGCTGAACATGGGCCCGGCGCACCCGGCCATGCACGGCGTCGTTCGCCTCATGCTCGAGCTCGAGGGCGAGATCGTGGTCAACACGGACGTCGAGATCGGCTACCTGCACCGCGCATTCGAAAAGCATTCGGAAAACGAGACGTGGAACAACGTCGTCCCGTGGACGGACCGCCTGAACTACGTCTCGCCGCTGATCAACAACGTCGGCTACGCGCTGGCCGTGGAGCGGCTGGCGGGCATCGAGGTCCCGGAGCGCGGGCAGTACATCCGCGCGATCGCCTGCGAGCTCTCGCGCGTGACCGACCACCTGACCTGCGTCGGCGCGTCCGCGATGGAGCTCGGCTCCTTCACCGTGTTCCTGTACATGATCAAGGCGCGCGAATACCTCTATCAGCTCATCGACCAGCTGACGGGCGCGCGCATCACGACGGCGTTCACGCGCGTGGGCGGGGTCAAGGGCGACCTGCCGGCCGGCTTCGCGGAGAGCTGCGCGGACGTCTTCAAGAAGGTGCGCGAGGCCGTCGCCGAGAGCGACAAGCTGCTGACCAAGAACCGCATCTTCATGGACCGCATGGAGGGGACGGGGATCATCTCCAAGGCCGACGCGGCCGCCTACGGCATCACGGGCCCGTTCCTGCGCTCCACCGGCGTGCCGTACGACGTGCGGCGCTCGCACCCGTACCTGGTCTACGACCGCTTCGACTTCGAGATCCCGGTCGGCACGACGGGCGACAACTACGACCGCTACCTGTGCCGGATGGCGGAGATCGAGCAGTCGCTGCGCATCCTGGAACAGGCCTTCGCCCAAATACCGGCCGGCAAGCACTCGCTCGAGCCCTCCGAGATCAAGTACGCCTACGAGCTCGAGGACATGGGCAAGGCCGGCCGCACCGAGCTGATCCAGCGCTACGCGGCCAAGGTGGATCAGACGCTCGAGGGCATGGGCAAGGCCGCCGCCGCCGACACGCGCACGGCCGACCGTGCGGTCACGCTTCCGCCGAAGGAGCAGACCTACACCAACATCGAAGGCCTCATGAACCACTTCGAGCTCGTCATGTGGTCGTGGGGCATCAAGATCCCGCCCGGCGAGGGCTACACCGCCGTCGAGGGCGGCAACGGCGAGCTCGGCTTCCACATCGTCGCCGACGGAGGCGACGGCCCGTACCGCGTGCGCTGCCGGCCGCCGTGCCTGTACATCATGGCGGCGCTGCCCAAGCTCCTCAACGGCTCCATGATCGCCGACATCGTGCCGACGTTCGGCTCGGTCAACATGATCGCCGGGGAGCTCGACCGATGAGCGCCAAGACCGCCGTGAAGTCCCCGTTCTCTCCCGAGCAGGAGAAGGCGCTCGAGGGCTGGACGAAGGCCTATCCCTATTCCAACATGGGCCTGGTCGAGGCTCTGCGCTCGGTGCAGGATTGGAACCGCATGATCTCGCCCGAGGCCGCCGCGCGCGTCGGCGAGATCTTCGGCCTCCCGTTCAACCGCGTTTGGGGCGTCGTGAACTTCTTCCCGACCTTTACGATCAAGCCGACGGGGAAATTTCGCGTCGGGCTGTGCCATGGTCTGTCCTGCTTCCTCAAGGGCTCCGACAAGATGGAGTCGTGCCTCGAGAAGACCCTGGGCGTCAAGAAGAAAGAGGTGACCCCGGACGGCAAGTTCTCGTGGGAGCCGATGGAGTGCCTCGGCGCCTGCGAGCAGGCGCCCGCGCTCCAGGTCAACGACCGCCTGCAGGGCGCCGCGACCGAGCAGCTCATCGCGAAGCTGAAGGACCTCAAGTGACCAAGATCCTCACGAAGCACTTCGACGAGCCGAAACTCCACGAGCTGGAGACCTACAAGCGTCTCGACGGCTACAAGGGGCTTGCGAAGGCTCTGACGATGACGCCGGCCGACGTGACCGCGGAAGTGCTTAAGTCCAACCTGCGCGGCCTCGGCGGCGCCGGCTTCCCGACCGGCGCCAAGTGGGGCACCGTGCCGCCGCCGGACAAGGTCCCCGGCCCGCGCTACGTCGTGGTCAACGCCGACGAGTCCGAGCCCGGCTGCTACAAGGACCGCGTGCTGCTCACGCGCGCGCCGCACCAGCTCATCGAGGGCCTGCTCATCGCCTCGCACGCGATCGGGGCGAAGGAGTCCTTCATCTTCGTCCGCGGCGAATACCAGAACCAGTACGACATCGTCGAGAAAGCGCTGAAGGAGGCCGACGACGCGGGCCTGACGAAGACGTGCTCGATCAAGCTCATGCGCGGCGCGGGCGCCTATATCTCGGGCCTGGACACCGCGCTCCTCGAGACGATGGAGGGCAAGAAGGCTTGGCCGCGCCAGCCGCCGCCGTTCCCGACGGTGGCCGGCCTGATGGCCAAGCCGACCGTGGTCAACAACGTCGAGACTTTATCCATGCTGCCGTTCATTCTTCGCGAAGGCGGAGAGGCGTTCGCCAAGATCGGCTCTCCCAAGAACGGAGGCACCGTCGTTTTCTCCGTTTCCGGCCACGTCGAAAAAGAGGGCATCTACGAAGTGCCGATGGGTTCTAAGTTGAGGGACGTGCTTGAACTCGCCGGCGGCGTGCGCAAGGGCCACAAGCTCAAGGCCGTGATCCCGGGCGGGACGTCGATGCCGCCGCTGCTCGAGAAGGACCTGGACCTGACCCTCGATTTCGACGCGATCCGCGCCGCGGGCACGTTCCTGGGCGCGGGCGGCATGATCGTCCTGGACGAGACGGCGGACGCGGTCGAGGTGGCGCACAACATCGAGCGCTTCCTCACGCACGAGTCCTGCGGGCAGTGCACGCCGTGCCGCGAGGGCTCCTTCTGGTCGGAGGAGATCCTCGAGCGCATCCTCGACGGCAAGGGCACGGCCGAGGACATGCCCAACCTGACCCGGATGGGCGAGAACATCACGGGCAAGGTCATCTGCGCGCTCGGCGACACGGTCGGCGTGATCGCGCGGACGTGGCAGCAGAAGTTCCCCGAAGATTTCAAGAAACGGATCCCCCATGGCCAAGCGAGTTAAGTTCAAGCTCAACGGGACCGAGCTCGAGGCCGACGAGGGCCGGCTCGTCATCGACGCGGCGAAGGACGCCGGCGTCGAGATCCCGCACTACTGCTACCACCCGGCGCTGGGCAACCCCGGCAACTGCCGCATGTGCGTGGTCGAGGTCGCGGGGGCGCCCAAGCCGCTCGTCTCCTGCCGCACCGGCGTGCGCGAGGGCATGGACGTGAAGTCGAACTCCGACGCGATCAAGCGCGCCCAGGCCTCCGCGCTCGAGCTCCATCTCGTCAACCATCCTCTCGATTGTCCCGTCTGCGACCAGTCCGGCGAGTGCGGTCTTCAGGACTACTACATGAAGATCGGCAAGTACCAGAGCCAGGTGCGCGAGGACAAGCAGCACAAGGGCAAGCGCATCGAGGCGGGCCCGCACGTGATGCTCGACCAGGAGCGCTGCATCCTCTGCACGCGCTGCACGCGCTTCGTCGACAACGTGACCAAGACGGGCGAGCTCGGCATCTTCGGCCGCGGCCACGAGGAGCGCATCGAGGTCACGCCGGGCATGACGCTCGACAACGCCTACTCGGGCAACGTCGTGGACATCTGTCCCGTCGGCGCGCTCACGGACCGGGACTTCCGATATAAAGTGCGCGTCTGGTACCTCGACAAGACCGACTCCGTCTGCCCCGGCTGCTCCCGCGGCTGCTCCATCTCGGTGCACACGAACACGATCCGGCCGTGGCACAACGACGGCAAGCGCGTGGCGCGCCTGAAGCCGCGCCTGAACCCCGAGGTCAACGGGTACTGGATATGCGACGACGGCCGCTACGGCTTCGGCAATCTCGACGCGGACCGCCTCGGCCGCGTCCTCCAAGTCTCGCCCGCGAAGAAGGACGTCTCTTGGGAGACGGCCGCGCAGGCGATCGCCGAGAAGTTCAAGGACGGCGTCGCGATCGCGACGTCGGGCATGCTCTCGAACGAGGACTGGGCCTCGCTGAAGAACGCGTTCCCGAAGGCTTCGCTCTACTTCACCGCCGAGCCCGACCAGGTCGGCGTCGAGGACGAGCTGCTCCGCAAGCGGGACAAGGTGCCGAACCTCAAGGGCGCCGAGAACCTCGGCCTCAAGAGCGGGTCCTTCAACGACCTCGAGAAGGACCTCGAAGCCGGCAAGATCAAGAACCTTTACGTCATCGAGCGGGACCTGACGAAGGTTTGGGGCGCCGAGCGAGCGAAGGCGCTGCTCCGCAAGGCCGAATTCACCGTTTTCCAGGGCCCGAACAAGGGCGAGCTCGGCGACTTTTGCCACTATCGTCTGCCCGCGACCGCCTATGTCGAGGAAGAGGGCCACTTCACGAACTTCGCCGGCGTGGTCCAGCACTACAAGAAAGCCCTCGATCCGATCGGCTCCGCGCGTCCCGACTGGGAGATCTTCGACCTGCTGCACATGGCGATGAAGGGAGTGCCCGCGTGACCCAAGTCGACCTGATCTGGACGGCCGTCAAGGTCGCGGGAGCGATCGGCTTCGGGCTCAACATCGCCGGCTTCCTCGGCTGGGTCGAGCGCAAGCAGAGCGCGGTCATGCAGGACCGCGTCGGCGCCAACCGCGCCGACATCTTCGGCTTCACGATCCTGGGCCTGTTCCATCCGATCGCCGACGCGATCAAGATGCTGACGAAAGAGGACATGCACGCGAAGAGCGTGCACAAGCCCTTGTACGGGCTGGCGCCCATGATTTCCTTAGGCTGCGGGATGTTCTGCCTGGCGGCCCTGCCTTACGGCGGCTCGATCGAGGCCTTCGGCCGCGTTTGGGACCTCCAGCCGATCGTCAGCTCGGTCGGCCTGCCGCTGGTGCTCGGCGTGCTCGCCTTCGGCGTGCACGGCATCGTGATGGCGGGCTTCGCCTCGAACTCCAACTACGGCCTGCTGGGCGCCCTGCGCGGCGCGGCGCAGATGGTCGCCTACGAAGTGTGCCTGGCCTCCTCGCTGGCCGGCGCGCTGTTCGTCTACGGCACGCTCGACCTTCAGCAGGCCGTTCTCTGGCAGACGCGGCACGTCTGGGGCGTCGTCATCCAGCCGCTGGCGTTCATTCTCTTCCTGACCGCGGGCGCGGCCATCACCAAGCGCACGCCCTTCGACCTGCCCGAGGGGGAGTCCGAGATCGTCGGCTACCACGTCGAGTACTCGGGCATGAAGTTCGGCATGTTCCTGATGACCGACTTCTTCGAGTCGATCGTCGTCTGCGGCCTGATCACGACCCTTTTCCTCGGCGGCTGGGCGATTCCCGGTTTGAACTTGACGGCGATGGGCCTCGCCGGCGGACTGCTGATGCTCGTCAGCTTCACTATTAAAGTGATGTTATTACTGTTCCTGCTCATGCAGATCCGCTGGACCCTGCCGCGCTTCCGCTTCGATCAGCTGCTCGACCTCGGGTGGAAGAACCTGCTGCCTCTGTCCCTGCTCAATTTCCTGCTGACCGTTTGGGGAGTCTACCTATGGTCATGACCGTCAAGCCCGTCTCGCGGCCCAAGCACACGTTCGCGACGCAGATCTACCTCGTCGAGGTCTGGAAGGGCCTGGCCATCACGTTCCGCCATCTCTTCGTGAACCTGGCCCGGCACACGCTGCGGGCGCTCGGCGTGAAGGGCATCGAGCCCGGCGCCGTCACCATCCAATATCCCGAGGACCCCGCCTGGCTCGGCAAGCGCGCGCGCACGCGCCACCGCCTGCTCAAGCGCGACGACGGCTCGCCGCGCTGCACGGCCTGCCTGCTGTGCGAGACGATCTGCCCGGCCAAGTGCATCCGCATCACGGCCGAGAACGCGCCGACGGTCATCGTCGAGAAGCGCGCCAAGACCTTCGACATCGACCTGGGCATGTGCGTCATGTGCGGCTATTGCGTCGAGGCCTGCCCGGTGGACGCGATCCACATGGACGCCAACGACGTCGATACCTCGACGTACACGCGCAAGGACATGATCTGGACGATGGAGCAGATGCTCGGCGCGGAGCCGAAGCCCGCGTCTAAGATCCCTTCCTGACCTTGCGTTCCGGCCGGGACGAAGCTATCCTCTGCCGATGCGCGCGCCCCGTCCTCCCCTCGTCGCCGCGGTCCTCGCGCTGCTCTCGGCCGTAAGCCTCGCCGGCACCGCGTCGAACCAGCTATGCGGCGCGGCCGGTCAGGGCGCCGGGTGCATCGGGACCGTGCAGGGGACGTCGAGCCCCGGCGCGTCGCTGCAAGTCGATCCCTCCGCGGTCAACAGCGCTCTCGCGGGCGCGGCCGGCACGATCCTCGGCAACGCCCTGGGGGCCGGGAGCAGCGGACCTCGCTATCAGCATCAGGAGGTCAAGCCCGTCGTCACCGATGACGACGATATTCCGGCCAAGACCGACGTCGGCGACGCGCAAGACATCATCCGTATGTTCCGGGAGCCTCATCCGAAGCCCGGGCCGACGCGGCCCGCGCCCGCTTCTGATAAGCAGGTCGACGCGACGGTCAAAGAACTTCAGCCGTTTGTAAAGCATCGCCGCTCGAAGCTCGTGCGCAAGCTCGAAGGCTGTAAGAGCGGCTGCGGTTGCCCGAACGAGGACCGTGACGGCTTCGTTTGTACGCCGACGTGCTCCGGCACCTGCTATGACTACGGCGGCAAGGACGCGGATCCCGCCGGTTCGGGGATCGATTGCAGCGGCTTGATCGCCCAAGAGAATCCCTGCTTCTGGTACAAGGATTGCGGTCATGGCGCGAATGGCCCCGAACTCGATTGTCAGGACAAGAATGGGAAACCTTGCAAAGGCCGCGGTACGGAGCAGGAACTGACCATGCTTCGGCAGAGGGATCTCGACGATAAGGACAAGGCGACAGACCTCAATGCTGGGGATGTGGTCTTCTTCAATGAGGCGGACGGACATGTCGGGCACGTCGTCCAAGTGACGAGCGAGCCCGCCTGCAACGATAAGGGCTGCATGATGCAGATCATTCAAGCGCCGCAATCGGGACGTCCAGTGGAAGCGACCACCATCATCATCGACAAGAACGGCCGCACGAACAAAGTCGTGCCGAATCCGAAGGGCGCGTGGACCGTGGTGAATACCGATCTCGTAATGGAGGCGGGCGGCACACCCCCGCCTGGACCAAGAACGGGCGGGGGTAAATCGAAATGAACGCGACTCTTGTAGCACTGTCGTTCCTTCTGGCCGGCGGGCTCTCGGCGCACGGTCAAGCGGACTCTCCGAAAGAGATCCCGGATTTCGATGTTCGTCCAAAGGTCGTGATCGGCCCTGACGATTTAACCGATGTCGATGCCGAGCACGATTGGAAAAGTTGGCTCGAGAAGAACTTCCCGGACGCGTCGGATTCGTGGCCCAAGGCGGCGGCGGCAGCCTTCACTAAGGCGGCTGGCGAGGAGAAGTGGGACTTCGTCGCTAAGGGAGACTTTGATCGCGACGGAGCCCCCACGGGGCTGTTGATCCGCACCGAACGACTGCCGAGGTTCGGCCAGATCATCGTGAAGAAGCTGGCGGTCTTGAAATGGCAAGGAGGCCGCTGGACGGAGATGCTTTGGATGGCGGATGGAAAGGTGTTTCGGCGGAACGGAAAACTGAGAAGGGGACTGAGTCGGCCGAGTTTTTTTGGCTACGGAATCTCGTTTTTCGTCGGGCACCCCGAGGAGAAATCTCATCCGGGGGCGGTCATCAACATGTACAACGTGAATAGTGAGGGGCGAGGACTTACGGACGGCATGAGCTTCTGCTTCATGCCCGAGAAGAAGAAATACGCGAGCCTGGAAGGCGACGGAGACTGGGAGACGGAGTAAGTGCCCGGCAAAGCAGAAGCCCCGGCGCTCGTCGCGCCGGGGCTCTTTTTTTCCTTCCGACGCGATCAGCGGGAGGCGACGCCGCGGGCGGCGAGATCCTTGGCGCCGGCCGCGCGCAGCAGCGCGGCGATCTCGTCGCGCTTGTCGAGCTCGGCCAGGAACAGCGCCGACGTCCCGCCCGGCGCGGCGTTCACGTCGAGGCCGGGAGCCGCGAGCAGGGCCTTCACGAGGTCCGTGTTGGCGTCCTTGACCGCGCTCTTGAGCGCCGTCACGCCGTTCTCGTCGGCGGCATTCAGGTCGACGCGCTTGTCCGCGAGCAGGGCGTTGAGGATATCGTTGTCCTTCGGCGCGGCCCAGATGTTCACCGCGTACAGCAGCGGCGTCTTGTTCTGGTATCCGGCCG
>Ga0134128_10005178_pt1 | contig 15843 bp, 15 predicted proteins | sample KB31754_FD_96462 | JGI IMG/M metagenome (GOLD analysis project Ga0134128, IMG submission 96462) | Terrestrial soil microbial communities with excess Nitrogen fertilizer from Kellogg Biological Station, Michigan, USA - KB3-175-4 | ecosystem: Environmental > Terrestrial > Soil > Unclassified ...
CAGGGTCATGGCCGGCCGCGGCGCGCGGGTGGCGGTCGGCGATCTGGACGGCGCGGCCGCGGCAGCCACGGCCGCCGGGCTGCCTGGCGCCGGGCCCGGCGGCGCCGGGGCCGGGCTGGGCGTGCGGCTGGACGTGACCAGCCGGGAGGTCACCGACCGGGCGGTGACCGAGGTCGAGCAGCGGCTCGGCCCGGTCGACGTGCCGGTCAACAATGCGGGCGTGTCCAGCGTGAGCCCGTTCGGCGACATCTCCGATACCGACTGGGACCGGCTCATGGCCGTCAACCTGCGCGGCGTGCTGATCGTGACCCAGCGCGTGCTCCCGGCCATGCGCCGGCGCCGGGCCGGGCGGATCATCAGCATCTCCTCCATGGCGGGCAAGGAGGGGCTGCCCAACCTGGCCCACTACTGCGCGACCAAGTTCGGCGTCATCGGCCTGACCCAGTCGCTGGCCAAGGAGGTCGCCGCCGACAACGTCACGGCCAACGTGGTGTGCCCCGGCGTGGTGCGAACCCCGCTGTGGGACGACCCGGACACCGGCATCCTGCGCCAGCTCGACGGCGAGAACGGCTGGCAGGCGTTCCTGGCCGGGATCCCGCTGGGCCGCCCGCAGACCGCCGAGGACATCGGGCACGCCTGCGCCTACCTGGCCTCCGACCTGGCCGCCAACATCACCGGCGAGGCCCTCAACGTGAGCGGCGGCCAGCAGATGCACTGACCCGGCCGGCTGGCCCGTGGCTCAGCCGGGGGCGGCCGCCTGGCGGAGCTGGGCCGCCATCCGCACCGGGATGCCGGGGGCGCCGTAGCCGTCGTAGCCGCCCGCCCGGTGCACGACCTCGAAGAACAGCCGCCGGCCGAGCATGACCGTGTAGAAGTGGAAGAACTCGCCGCCGCGCTCGTCCCGGTCGTACAGCACGCCGTGCTCGCGCAGCTCGGCGGCCCGGTCCTGGTCCAGGTCCAGACGCGCGGCCAGGTCCTCGTAGTAGTTGGCCGGGACCGGCAGCAGCGGCGTCCCGGCCGAGCGGACCGCCCGCGCGGCGGCGAAGATGTCGGCGCAGGAGAACGCCACGTGCTGGGCCTCGGCCGTCGCGGGCAGCCGGCCACCGCCGCGCAGCGGGACGTTGAGCACCAGCCGGACCTCGCCGCCGGGGGCGCGCATGGGCCGGCTGCGGACCAGCCCGTAGGGAGAGGCCACCTCCTCGCTGCCCTGCGCGCGCATGCCCAGCAGCGACTGGTAGAACAGCGTGGCCTCGTCGAAGCCGTCGTCGGGCTGCGCCAGCGCCACGTGGTCGATGCCGGTGATCAGCGCCGGCCCGGCGGGCTCAGCCGGCCCGCTGGGATCGGCCGGGTCGCGGGCGGGCCGCGACTCGAAGTCGCCCAGCCAGTCCGGCCCCGGCAGCGCCCGGCCCCGGCAGAAGAAGACCGCGGTCCCGTCCGGCGCGGCCACCGCGGTGAGGTCGGCCTCGCCGGGCTCGTGGCGGCGGGGCAGGGCCGGGGCCAGCAGCGCCTTGGCGCGGAGCGCCGACCGGTCCGGGTCGTCGCTGGCCACGGCCAGGGCGGCCACGGCGGCGTCGCCGGGCGGCCGGCTCCCGCCTGGCGGCCCGGCGTGGTTGACCAGAACCCGCGCGCGGCCCTGCTGCCACAGCTCCACCGGCTTGGTCCGGTGCCGCCCGTGCCGGCCGAAGCCCAGGCTGCGCAGCAGGCGCTCGGCGGCCTGGCCGAGCAGCCCGTCCACGGCCAGCTCGACGAACGCGTAGCCGGTCAGCCTGGCCGGGGCGGGCAGGCGGTCCAGCCGGACCGGGAGAGCGCCGGCCCGGTCCGGCCGGGCCAGGGCGTCCTCCAGGGTGAGCAGCGAGCGCATGCCGTCCCGCGCCGTGCGCTCGGCGTCGGCCTGGCGGAACACGTCGTTGAAGACCTCCAGGGACCACGGGCCCCGGTAGCCCGCCGCCAGCACGTCGGCCATGAACCCGGGCAGGTCAAAGCCGCCCTGGCCGGGGAAGCACCGGTAGTGCCGGCTCCACGGCAGCGCGTCCATGCGCAGCAGCGGCGCGTCGGCCAGCTGGAGAAAGAAGATCTTCTCGCCGGGGATGTCGCGGACCGGCCCGCTGGCGTGGCCCAGCGACAGGATGTGGAAGCTGTCCAGGCACAGGCCCAGCCGCGGGTGGTCGGCGCGGGACACCACCTGCCAGGCGCGGGCGTAGCTGCTGATGTGGCGGCCCCAGGCCAGCGCCTCGAAGGCGACCCGCAGCCCGCGGGCACCCGCCCGCTCGGCCAGCTCGTGCAGCTGGTCGGCGGTGCGGGCGTCGCCGTCGGCCGCGTCGTCGGCCACGCTGGAGCAGACCAGCAGGGTGCCGGCGCCGAGCTCGGTCATGACCGCGAACTTGCGCTCGGCCCGGCGCAGGCTGGCCGCCAGCCGTTCGGGCGCGTTCGTCTCGAAGTCGCGGAACGGCTGGTAGAGCAGGATCTCCAGGCCGAGGTCGGCGGTCAGCAGCCGGACGTCGGCCGGGCTCAGCGGGCAGGCGATGAGGTCGTTCTCGAAGATCTCCACGCCGTCGAAGCCGGCCCGCGCGGCGGCGGCCAGCTTCTCCTCCAGCGTGCCGCTCAGCGACACGGTCGCGATGGAGCGCCGGGCGGCCGGCCACGTCCGGCCCTGGTCGGCGGGGGCGGCCCGGTCGTCGGCCTGGTCGGCGGGGTCGGCTTGGCCCGGGGGCCGGGCCCGGTCCGCGAGCCCGGCCTGGTCCGCGGGCCGGGCCCAGTGTGGTGTCGTCATGAACCGCCTCCCTGCTGCGGCCGCGCTGCCCGCCTGAGCCGCCCGGACCGCTTTCATCATGCTCCAATGTTGTACGTTCTAGTTAGTTCATACGAGAGGCGAGGGCTGACTGTGCGAGCGTTCCGGCGCGGGCGCCGGGAGCCTGGCTACCGTGGGGGGATGGCCGCAGGCCCCGGCGCGCAGGAGGAATCTCATGGCCGCACCCGCCCCTGAGCGGCGCCGGGACGCCGACCGGACGCGCAACGACATCCTCGAGGTGGCGGGCCGCGAGTTCGCCGACCACGGGTACGCCGGCGCCCGGGTGGACGAGATCGCCCAGCGGACGCGGACCACCAAGCGGATGATCTACTACTACTTCGGCGGCAAGCAGCAGCTCTACCAGACGGTGCTGGAGCGCGCCTACGCGCAGATCCGGCAGGCCGAGCAGGACGTCTGCATCGACCAGGCCGACCCGGTCGCGGCGATCAGGAGCCTGGCCGAGGTCACCTTCGACCATCACGAGTCGCACCCCGACTTCATCCGGCTGGTCACCATCGAGAACATCCACCGCGGCGAGCACATCAGCCGGTCGGCCGAGATCGTCATGGTCAACTCGCCCGCCATCGAGCTCATCGAGGGGATCCTGCGGCGCGGGCACGCCGAGGAAGTGTTCCGCCGCCCGGCCGACGCCATCGACGTGCACATGATGATCAGCGGCTTCTGCTTCTTCCGGGTGGCCAACCGGCATACCTTCGGCGCCATCTTCGGCCGGGACCTGACCGACCCGGCGCTGCGCGACCGGTACCGGACCATGGTCGGCGACATGATCGTCTCCTATCTGACCTGCACCGGGTCATGACCCGCCGCCGCTGACGCGGATCCAGGTCTTGCCCGCCGCCGCGCGGGCCTCGCGCATGGCCGCCTCGGCCCTGGCCAGCGGGTAGCAGGCGCGCAGCACCTGGCCCGGAGAGGGCACGCCCGCGGCCAGCGTGCCGGCGAAGTCGCCGGGGTGGTCGTAGATCAGCGACCCGCGCAGGGTCAGCTGGCGCCGCACCACCCGGCCGGTGTTGACCTGGGCCAGCGGGCGGCCCATGCCGATCAGCACGACGGTCGCGCCGCGCCCGGCCCGCCGGGTCGCCTCGTCAAGCCCGGCCTCGGTGCCCGAGGTCTCGTAGACCACGGTGAAGCCGCGGTCGTCCGGGCCGGCCTCGCGCGCGCCCAGCTCCGCCGCCTGCCGACGCCGTCCCTGGTGCGGCTCCAGCACGTGCGGGGTGATCCCGCGGGCGATGAGGGCCAGGGTGAGCAGGGCGCCCTGGGACCCGGCCCCGACGACCAGGCACCGGCTGCCGGGCGCGGCGCCGCTGCGCCGGATGGCGGCCAGCGCCACGGTCAGCGGCTCCGCGCACACCGCGTCGGTGTCGGCCCAGCCGCCGGGCACCGGCCAGGCGTAGGCGGCGGGCACCGCCACTTGCTCGGCCAGCAGGCCGGGACCGGTGAACCCGGCCGCGACCCGGTCCGGGCACATCGAGGTGAGCCCGGACCGGCAGGCCGGGCACCGCCGGCACGGGAAGTTCGGCTCGATGACCACGCGCTCGCCGATCCGGGCGCTGGCCACGCCCGGGCCGGCCGCGACCACCTCGCCGAACGCCTCGTGCCCTGGGACCCAGGGGTGCTCGGGCGCGCGCCGCTCGCCGGCCAGCAGCTCCAGGTCGGATCCGCAGATGCCCACGCCGTGCACGCGCACCACGACCTGGCCCGCGCCCGCGCGGGGCTCGGGCCAGTCGTCGACGACGTTCAGCGACCACGGACTGCTGCCTAGGACGGCGGCGCGCACCGATGAGCCCCCAGCGAGATCGTCACGGGTTATTCACGGGATATAGAAGTACTTGACGAAGCTGGGCAGCTTCGCGTCCTGACCGGTGATCAGCACGTCGGGCAGCTGCACCGAGCTGGTGATCGCGCTGGTGCGGCCGGTGAGCTTGTCGTAGGCGAACTGCGCGGCGTCCGCGCCCTCCTGCGCGGCCGGCTGGGCCACCGTGGCGTTGATCCCGCCCGACTTGAGCAGGCCGACCTCGGCCGGGCTGGCGTCGAAGCCGACGTTGATCACCTTGCTGGTGTCGCCCAGGGCCTTGAGCGCCGCGGCCACGCCCTCGGCGTTCGGCTCGGCGCTGCCGAAGAACGCCCTGACGCCCGGGTGCGCGGACAGGATCGAGCGCGCGGTGGTCTCGCTGGAGCTGGTGGCCTGCGCCGTGTACTGCACCGGCAGCACCGTGATGTGCGGGAACGCCGCCTTGATCTCCTTGGCGAAGGACTGGATCCGCTCCACCTGGGTGGTCGCGGTGGGGGACAGGCTCATCAGCGCGACCTGGCCCTGGTCGCCCAGCGCCTTGCCCACGTAGTGCGCGGCCGCCTTCCCGCCGGAGTCGTTATTGGTGGTGATCGCGCTGGTGAGCTTCGAGGTGTCCGTCAGCCCGGTGTCCACGGTGATCACCGGGATGCCCGCGTTCAGGCAGGTGTTGATGGCCGGGGCCATGGCCGTCGGGTCGGTGGGGGAGACGATCAGGACGCTCGGGTGCTTGGTGCAGACCGCGTCCACGACCGGGGTCTGGGCCGACGGCGCGAAGTCGGGGGAGCCCTGGTAGATCACGCTCATGCCGAGCGCCTTGGCCTTGGCCTTCATCCCGGAAAGTAACGTGTCGTAGAACGCCACGCCGGTGGCGCCGGGGACGTAGGCGATGGTGAAGTGGCTGGCCTTGCTGGCGGGCGGCGACGAGTGACCGCCGCCCGACCCGGCGGTGGCCGAGGAGCACGCCGCGACGGCCAGGGCGGTCACGGCGAGGCAGGGCAGCAGCGACCGGAGGCGGGCCGGCTGGGCTGGTTCCACGGTTCCTCCTAGACAGTGTTCAGTTCCTGCTGGGGTCAGTTCCTGCGGGACTTGCGGGTGCGGAGCTGGTCGATGTAAACGGCGGCGATGAGGATCGCGCCCACGGCCGCCTCCTGCCAGAACGGCGGGACGTTGACGAGGATGAGCCCGGTGAGCAGGACGGCGATGATGCCGGTGCCGATCACCGAGCCGATCACCGTGCCCCGTCCGCCGAACAGGCTGGCGCCGCCGATGACCACGGCGGCGATGGCGTTGAGGTTGTCGGTGGCCCCGGAGGCGGGCGAGCCGGCGCCGAGCCGGGCCATCACCAGCACGGCCGCGACCCCGGCCAGGGTCCCCGACAGCAGGTAGATCTTGAGCAGGTACCGGCGGTAGGGGATCCCGGCCCGGATCACCGCCTCCCGGCTGTCACCGATGCTCAGCGCGTAGGCGCCGAACCGGGTCCGCGCCAGCAGCACCCCGCACCAGATCGTGATGACCGCGGTGATCAGCACCGGGACCGGGATCCACCCGCCGAGGTTGGCGTTGCCGAATGTCGTCACCGACGTCGGGATGGCCGAGATCTCCTGGCCATTGTTGAGCAGGTAGCCCAGGCCGGTCGCGATGCCGAGCGTGCCCAGCGTGACGACGAACGGCGGGACGCCGGCCCAGGCCACCAGCACGCCGTTGAGCAGGCCGAAGGCCGCCCCGGCCGTGACCGCGACCGCGAAGCCCGCGGTCACCGCGCCCGGCGCCGCGCCGGCCGCGCCCGCGAACCCGTGCGCCATCACCCAGGCGCCGGCCGTCCCGGCGAAGCCCAGCACCGCGCCGACCGACAGGTCGATGCCGCCCGCGCAGATCACGAACGTCTCGCCCACCGCGAGCAGCAGCACCTCGGTCGCGGTGCTCGAGGTGTTCAGCCAGTTGGCCCTGGTCAGGAAGTACGGCGAGCCGATGCTGAACGCCGCCACCAGCGCGACCAGGACACCGCCGATCCACAGGTCCCGCATCGCGGCCCGGCCGCGCAGCCACACCGCCCGCTGCCACGCGGCGCCCGCCGTCCCGGCCCGCAGCCGCTCGCCGGTCATCCCTGGTCCCCGTGCCGGGCCTCGCGCTGGTCCTCGTGCTGTTCCTCGCGCTGGTCCTCGCGCCGGGCCGGGCGGGCGCCGGTGATGTAGCCGACCAGGTTCTCGCTGGTCAGCTCGACACCAGCCAGCGTCGCGGCGACCACGCCCAGCCGCAGCACTACCGCGCGGTCGCAGACCGCCAGCACGTCCGGCATCTGGTGGGAGATCAGCAGCACCGCGATCCCCTCATCCCTGACCCGGCGGATCAGGTCCAGCACCTGCTGCTGCTGTTCCACGCCCAGCGCGCTGGTCGGCTCGTCCAGCAGCAGCACCTTGCCGGTCCACGCGGCGGCACGGGCGATGGCCAGCGCCTGCCGCTGCCCGCCCGACAGGTCACGGGCCGGCAGGTGCACGTCGGGGATGCGGGTCCGCAGCCGGGCCAGCTCGCGGCGGGTGTGCTCGGCCATCGCCCTGCGGTCCAGCCAGCCCGTCCGCCGGCCGAGCCAGCCCCCGGACAGCTGCTCGCGGCCGAGGAAGAAGTTGGCCACCACGTCGCGCTGACCCGCCAGCGCCAGGTCCTGGTAGACGGTCGCGATCCCGGCGTCGCGGGCCGCGCCCGGGGTGGGGAACGTCACCGGCTGTCCGTCCAGCAGCACCTGCCCGGCCGAAGGGAACGTCGCGCCGGACAGGATCTTGGCCACCGTGGACTTGCCCGCGCCGTTGTCACCCACCAGCCCGAGCACTTCGCCCGCGTCCACGTGCAGGCTCACGCCGCGCAGGGCCTCGACGCCGCCATAGTGCTTGGCGAGCTCGCGGGCCGCTAGCCGGGGAGGCATGGGCAGCTCCCGTCCGTACATCGCTGGGCGGTCCCGGCCGGGCACCCCGGCCCGTCCCGCGCATCGCTGTCCGGCTAGTTATGAACTAACCTGATAGTTCATTATTGATACAGGAACGACCGGCGGCTGTAAACGGGGCAATCGGCGGATGCCGTCGTGGCTGGTCCGGGTCCGGTAGCGCGTGCGGGTCCTGGGCGCGGCCGGTTGGCTGGCGCGCGGCGCTGGAGGCGCCGGGCCGGGGAGTCCCGGCGCGCTAGGCCCGGATGTCGGCCGCGGTCAGGCTGGCGGCTAGCTCGGCCGCCGCCTCGCGGATCTGGGCCGGGAAGTCCGCGCGGTCCGGGTCGTCCGTCCAGCGGACGAAGGCGGTCCGGAAGATAGCTACGCCGACGCTGGCCATCAGGTCAGCGCTGGACCCGGCCGCGCCGCGCTGCCGCAGCGCGTCGGCCAGGGCCTTGGTGACCGCGGCGTACTTGGTCCCCTCTCGCTCCTGCAGCTCGGGACTGGCCCGCACGATCGCGCGTCGCTGCGCCGCGTGCGGGATCCGGTCGGCCAGCAGCTCGGCGGTCTCGGTCAGGGCGGCCAGGAGGGCGTCGAACGGCGCGAGGGTCTGGTCGGCCCGCTGGACCGCGTCGGCCAAGGCGACCGGGAGCTGCTCCGACCCGGCGAACAGCACGTCGCGCTTGTCGGTGAAGTAGCGGGAGAACGTGCGCCGGGTCAGCCCGGCCCGCTCGGTGATCTGCGCGACCGTGACGTTGTCGTACCCGTGCTCGGTGAACAGCTCCAGCGCGGCGTCCCGGAGCCGCTCCTCGGGTCTGGGCTCCCATCGCGGCATGGCCTCGATCCTAACCGTGATGACTCAGCGAGTCATCATGAACTAGACTGATGACTCAGTGAGTCATCACAAGCCATTGCGGGAGGACGGACTATGGCTCTCACCGGTCAGCGCGTGGTCATCATCGGCGGCAGCTCGGGAATGGGTCTGGCCACGGCCCGTGCCGCGGCCGCGGCCGGGGCGGCCGTCACGATCGCCTCGGGCTCACGGGAACGGCTGGACGCCGCGCTCGCCGGGCTGCCGGACGGCTGCACCGGGTTCGTGGCCGACACCCGCAGCGAGACGGACATGTCCGCCCTGTTCGCCGAGGTCGGCGAGCTCGACCACCTGGTGTACACCGCGGGTGACGCGGCCAGCCCGCGGCCGCTGCGGGACGTGCCGCCCGACGAGGCCAGGCAGGTGTTCGAGGTTCGCTTCTGGGGCGCGGTCACCGCGGTCAGGCAGGCGGCGCCGCGCCTGCGGCCCGGCGGCTCGATCGTGCTGACCTCCGGGACGGTCGGCGTTCGCCCGGTGCCCGGTGCCGCGCTGGCGGCCAGCGGCGCCGCCGCCATCGAGGGGCTGGCCCGGGGACTGGCCGTCGAGCTGGCCCCGGTCCGCGTCAACGCCGTCCGGCCGGGGGCGATCCGCACGCCGATGTGGGACCAGGTCCCGGAGCCACAGCGCGAGGCGCTGTTCACGAGGCTGGCCGGGCACACGCTCACCGGGACGATCGGCACGGCCGATCAGATCGCCGCGGCGCACCTCTACCTGATGGAGAACCAGTTCGTCACCGGCACTGTCGTCACCGTCGACGGCGGTTCCATCCTGGCGGCAACCTAGCGCCCAGTTGCCGCCCCCATAAACCACGGCTCAGAATCCGATCGCCTCGCGAAGCAGCAGGACCGTGCCGGTGCCGGGGTAGGGCTCGCCGTTGAGGACGAGCAGGCGGTTGACGGCGCTGGGATAGCCGTAGGCGGCCTGGGCGCGGACGGTCTCCAGCGGCAGGCAGTGCTCCTCGACGCGGCGCAGCGCGGTGCCCAGGTCGGGCACCACCTTCTGCGCCCCGACGATCCAGATCCGGCAGGCGGCGCCGCCAGCATTGGCGGGCAGCTGGCTGCCGCTGGCCGAGGCCAGCACCAGGGACCCGGTCTCGGTCACGGCCGCGACACTGCCCACGGCGACGTCGGGGGTAGCGATCAGCCGCCGGAAATCGTCGGCCTGCGTGGCGCGGTCCATGGCCAGGACCCTGGGCCGGACCGCGTCGTAACGACCGCTGGCGTTGATGTCGGGCTCGATGCCCGACAGGCGGAGCGTTTCGCTGGCGCCGGTGAACACGCTGGCGCCCTCGGGTATCAGTTCCCTGATGCGGGTGCGCGCGGCGGCGGCGTCGTCGAGGATCTCGACGGTGAAGCCGTGCTCGGTCAGCGCGGCGGCGGCCCGCTCCAGGCGCGGTGCGGGCGCCGGGTCGGCGAACAGTGCGGCGGGAATCGGGGTCGTCATGGTGTCTCCTGGGCTGGTCGCGGCGGGGCCGGTGGCCGGGCGCGGGTGGCGCCTCGCCGGTACGACGACGCAGGGCCGGGGAATGTCACGCGGCGGGCCCGCCTCACATTCCGGCGGGCTGTCTCGTCGAACCGGTGACGGCGGCGACAACGGAGGAAGGCGGACGGCACCATGACCGACCCATCCGGCACTGGCGCCGGGCCCAGCGGGCCGGACCCGAGCCTGGACGCGATCATGAGCGAGCGGCGCCAGCTCATCAATCTCGCCTACCGGCTGCTGGGCTCGCTGGCCGAGGCCGAGGACGCCGTGCAGGAGACCTACGTCCGCTGGTACGCCATGACCCGGTCGCAGCAGGACGCCATCGAGTCGCCCGGCGCCTGGCTGACCAAGGTCGCCAGCCGCATCTGCCTGGACCTGCTCGGCTCGGCCCGGGCCCGGCGGGAGCGCTACGTGGGCGAGTGGATTCCCGAGCCGCTGCCCGAGCCGGGCGAGTGGGCCACCGGGCGGACGGCCGACCCGGCTGACCGGGTCACCCTGGACGAGTCGGTCAGCATGGCGTTCCTGGTCGTGCTGGAGTCGATGACGCCGGCCGAGCGCGTGGCGTTCGTGCTGCACGACGTGTTCCGCTACGCCTTCGCCGAGATCGCCGAGGTCACCGGCCGCAGCCCGGCCGCCTGCCGCCAGCTGGCCTCCTCGGCCCGCCGCCGCATCGGCGCGGCCCAGGCGCCCGCGACCCCGGCCACCGAGCAGGCCGGCCTGGTCCGGGCGTTCCGGCAGGCCTGGGAGGCGAAGGACATCAGCGCCCTCATGGGCCTGCTCGACCCCGGCGCCACGGTCATCGCCGACGGCGGCGGCCTGGCCCAGGCCGCGCTGCACCCGATCGAGGGGGTGGAGCAGATCGCGCAGTACCTGGCCGACCTGGCCAGCCGGACGCCCTTCAACGTGACGTTGCTGGAGCGCACGGTCAACGGCCAGCCCGGCCTGGTCGCCCAGCAGGACGGGATCACCGTGACGGTGTTCGCGTTCGACGTCGAGGGCGGCCGGATCAGGCACATCTGGGCCGTGCGCAACCCCGAGAAGCTCCGCCCCTGGACGGCCGGCTGACGCGCGCCCGGCTACCACCGCGGTAGCAGGCCCGCGGCGGCCAGGCCGGCGAGGGGAGTAGCCGGCGCTGGCCGCACGGCTGACGACGTGCCGCGCCCGGCCGGGCAGGCTCGGCCCCATGGTCCTGACCGAGCTTCTCGCGACCGAGCTCATGCCGGCGCCCGCGCTGACCGGCCCGCCGCCGGCCCGCCGGCCCGGCCCGCTGCCGCTGCTGTTCCTGATCGCGGACACCGGCGGCGGGCACCGCAGCGCGGCCCGGGCGGTGACCGAGGCACTGGACCGGCAGCACCCGGGCCGGTTCGCGCCGGTGCTGTGCGACCCGCTGGGCGGTCCCGGCTCGGCCTGGCCGCTGCGGGTGGTGACCGGCTGGTACGGCCCGTTGATCCGCCGCGCCCCGTGGCTGTGGGGCGCGGCTTATCACGCCTGCGACTCCCGGGCGGCCATGTGGCTGCTGGCGCGCACGCTCCTGCGCCCGGTGAGCAGCCCGGTCATGGCCGCGGCTCGCGAGCACCGGCCCCCGCTGGTGGTGTCCTTCCACCCGCTGACCGGCCCGGCCGCGATCGCCGCCCGTGACCGGCTGGTGCCCGGCGCGCCGGTGGTCACCGTCGTGACCGACCTGGCCCGCATGCACGCGTCCTGGCGATCCCCGCACCCGGATGTCCTGGTCGCGCCCGACCCGGTGATGACGGACAGTCGGCCGCGGCGGCGACGCGTCGGCCCGGCGCTGGCCGGCTGGCCGCTGGTGAGCGAGCGGTTCAGCGGCGGCCCGGCCAGCCGGGCCGAGCGGGACCGGCTGCGTCGGTCGCTCGGCCTTCCCGGCCAGGGGTTGCTGATCCTGCTGGTCGGCGGCGGGGAGGGTAGCGGCGGCCTAGGTCGGCGGGCCCGGGCCATCCGGCGCCGGTTCCCCGACGCGGGCGTGGTCGTGGCATGCGGCCGCAACCGCCGGCTCCGGCGACGGCTGGCCCGGCCCGCGGCGCGGTCCAGCGGACGGCTGCGGGTGACCGGCTACACCGCGCGCCTGCCTGCCCTGCTGCGCTGCTGCGACCTGGTGGTGACCAAGGCCGGGCCGGGCACCATCGCGGAGGCCGCCTGCTGTGGCACGCCGATGTTGCTGTCCTCGCGGCTGCCCGGCCAGGAGGCCGGCAACATCGAGCTGGTGACCGCGGCCGGGGCCGGACGGCGGGCGCGCAGCGTGCGGCGGCTGCTGGCCGAGATCGGCGCCCTGCGCCGCGACCCCGGGCGGCTCGACGCGATGCGCGCGGCGTCAGCGCGGCTGGCCCGGCCCGGCGCGGCAGGGGAGATCGCGGAGCTAATCGCGCGCCTCTCCGGCGTGTCCACGTCTGAGAACAGCAAGAAGCGGCCCACGCCGCACGTTTCGCCATGATCAGGACCGTTTGTCCCCCGATTCCGGGGTCAGACGGTCCTGATCATGAGGCGCCGCTGCAGTACCGGCTGATAACAGCAAGAAGTGGGGGGTCGTGACTGATAACAGCAAGAAGACGGGCCCTGTCGTGCTGATCGAGCCGGAGGCGCTGCCGTGCTGACCGAACTGCGGGTGCACCGGGCGGCCACGTCGATGACGGACCGCTGGCGCCGCGTGCCGGTCCCGGCGCGCGGAGACACCAGCCTGGGCGTCAGCTTCCGCCCGCTGCAGGCCAGGGAGCTGGGCCTGGACCCGGGGGATGTACTGAGGCAGTTGCTCGCCTATCCCTTTGACACCATCCGCATTCCGGCCTACTGGGACCGGCTCGAGTCCGCCCCTGGCGAGTTCCAGCCCGGCCCGCTGGACCGGGTGCTCGACGCCGCCGAGCAGGCGGGCAAGCGGATCATCCTCGGCGTCGGGGCGGTGAAGAACTTCGGCTACCCCGAGTTCTTCGTGCCCGGGCACCACCTGGACCGGCCGCTGGCCGAGGGCCGCCTGGTCACGCCGGGTGAGCACCGGCGCCTGCTGGACGCGGCCACGTCGGTGATCGCCCGGGTGGTGGAGCGGTACCGCGACCGCGCGGCGATCGTGGCCTGGCAGGTGGAGCACGAGGCCGTGGACCCGCTGGGCATGGAGCACTCGTGGCGGCTGGCCGGGGCGTTCGCGGCCGCCGAGGTGGCGGCCGTCCGCGCCGTCGACCCCGGCCGCCCGGTGCTGATGAACGGCTTCTTGCCGACCTCCACTCCGGTGGCCCTGCAGCAGGGCTGGCGGACCAGGGACCAGGGCGACTCGCTGGCCGTCGCGCTGCGGCTGGCCGACATCGTCGGCCTGGACATCTACCCGCGGCACGCGGTGGCCGCGGCCGGGCCGCTGACGGTCTACCTGGACGGGACCGGGACGCGCCGGTACCGGCGGCGGCTCGGGCGGGTGCTGGCACGGGCCGCCGCGGCGGGCCGGCGGGTGCTGGTGGCCGAGGGCCAGGCGGAACCGTGGGAGGCGGTCACCACGCCGCCGAGCCCGGCCGGCCGGGCCATGTTCAGCTGCCGGCCGGAAGACCTCATCACGAACTACGCCGGTTGCCTGGGCCAGCTCGCGGCCCAGCACACGGTGCCGGAGAGCTATCTGTTCTGGGGGGCGGAGTACTGGCTGCTTCGTGACCGCCAGGGCGACCCGAGTTACCTGCGGGCCTTCGCCCGGGTGCTGGACGAGAGCTGACGCGCCGCCCGGCCCGCGGCCGGGCTCAGCGGGCCCGCTCGCGGTAGCCGAACACCGCGGACCCGGCGGCCAGCAGCACGGCGAACAGGCCCGCGGCGATGACGGCGTCGGTCAGCGGGCGGCCGGTGACGACCTGGCGGTAGCCGGGCGCCCCGGCGTAGAACGCGGCCCTGGTCAGCTCGACCACGTAGCGCATGGGCATCAGCCGGGCCAGGACCTGCAGGTATGGCGCGGTCCCGCGCAGCGGCACCAGCACGCCGCCGAGCACGTACTGCGGGATGATCAGGAACTGGAAGATCTGCATGGCCGACCGCTGGTTGGGCAGCGCGGCGACGGTGGCCAGGCCGAAGGCGGCGCCGAGCAGGCAGCAGGCCAGCGCGGGCGCGACCAGCCCGGCCAGCTGGCCGGCCGACATGCGGACGCCGAAGGCGGCGGCGAAGCCGGTGATGAGCACGCCCTGGGCCAGCGCGACCAGGCTCTCCCCGGCCACCTTGCCCGCGACCAGGGTGACCCGCAGCACCGGGGCCACGAACAGCTCGCGGGAGAAGTCGTTCTCCCGGTCCTCGACGATGGAGATCATGCCGGCCGCGGCAGACTGGAACAGGCTGGCCGCGAGCACGCCGGTGAACGCCAGCGTGACGGCGCTGAGCCCGGTGACCCGGCCCACGGTGGGCTGGAGGATGGCCCCCAGGCCGCCGATGAGCAGGACGGGAAAGGCCAGGTTGACGGCCAGCCGGGGGCGGTCGCGCAGCAGCTTGATGACATCGCGCTGGGCGGTGATGGCCACGGCGGACAGCTCGTGGCGCAGGCCGGGGGCCCTGGGGGCGCGCGTGGCGGGTGCGGCGGCGGCCGGCTGCGCGGTCATGGCGCGGCCGGCTGGATGAGCCGCAGGTAGGCCTCCTCCAGGGAGGCGGCCGCCTGGCGGGCCCGGAGCTGGGCCGGGGTGCCGCGCTCGATGATCCGGCCGCCGGCCAGGACGCAGACGCCGTCGGCGGCCTCGGCCTCCTCGAGGTAGTGCGTGGTCAGGAACACCGTGGTGCCGAGCTCGGCCCTGGCCGTGGCCAGGTAGGCCCACAGGGCGCGGCGGCTTTCGGGGTCCAGGCCGGTGGTCGGCTCGTCCAGGAACAGCACCCGCGGATGGTGCATGAGCGCGCGGACGATCTCGAGCCGGCGCCGCAGGCCGCCGGACAGGGTCCGGGCCGGCTGGCGCAGCAGCCCGGTCAGGCCGAGTACGCCGGCCATCTGGAGGACCTGGCGGCGGTAGGCGGCGGGCATGAGGCGGCAGGACGGCCGCCACGGGTACAGCCCGTACAGCACGGCGTGCAGCCGGATGTTCTCCTCGGCGGTCAGGTTGAGGTCGAGCGAGGGCTGCTGGAAGACCACGCCCAGCTCGCGGCGGACCCGGGCCTGGTCGCGGGCCAGGTCCAGGCCGGCGATCCGGGCCCGGCCGCCGGTCGGGGTCAGGGTGGTGGTGAGCATGGCCACGGTGGTGGTCTTGCCGGCCCCGTTGGGGCCGAGCAGGCAGAACAGGCTGCCGGCCGGGACGGTGAAGCTGATGCCGTCGACGGCGTTGCGTGGCGCGGCCCGGTAGCGCTTGACCAGGTGCTCGACCTCGATGGCCGGGGGCGTCATAGCTGGCGGCTGGCGCTGCGGCTGGCGTCGCGCAGGCGGCGGTAGCGGGCGTCGAGCCCGCGCCGCCGGGCCAGGCTGGCCGCCGCGCGGGCCACGGCGCGGACCAGCGGGGCGGGCAGGACCGGCGCCCGGACCTCGCGCTCGAAGTCGGTCATGAACAGCGCCAGGTCGACCGGGCGTGGCAGCCGCCGGCCGGCCGCGTGCTGCTCGGTGGCCAGCGCGGCGGCGGTCTCCAGCAGTTCGGCCATGGTCAGCGCGGGGCTGGTCCGCACCGCGACCCGGGCCGGGACCGGGCCGCGGTTGGCGAAGTGGTGCACGGTGCCGGGCGGGACCCGCACGGTGTCGCCGGGCCCGGCGGTGATCCGGCGGCGGCCGACGCGGAACCGCATGCGGCCCGCCAGCACGGTGAAGCACTCCTCCTGGCCGGGGTGCGCGTGGCTGCTGGGCACCCGCCCGCCCGGCGCCAGCTCCAGCTCCCAGCGCAGCTCGCCGGCCTCAGGGGCGGGCGCGATGGTGATGCGCTCGCCGCTGAGCGGGTTGCTGATCACGCGGGGCCCGGTGCGCGGCTCAGGAGACATCGCGCTGGACCGTGGTCCGGGCGGCGGCGGCCGCGATGATGATGGCCAGGCCGGCGAGCAGCGCG
>Ga0134128_10005179_pt1 | contig 15843 bp, 18 predicted proteins | sample KB31754_FD_96462 | JGI IMG/M metagenome (GOLD analysis project Ga0134128, IMG submission 96462) | Terrestrial soil microbial communities with excess Nitrogen fertilizer from Kellogg Biological Station, Michigan, USA - KB3-175-4 | ecosystem: Environmental > Terrestrial > Soil > Unclassified ...
CCCGTCATGGGTTCGCCCACCTTTCGCTATCCCGCCTGATATGCTTTCAGCATGGCATTTCAGCCGATGCCACTGTCGCGGAAACCTGTGCCTTTCGAACACCTCGAGCGGGTGTTCGAGCTGAAATACGACGGCTTCGTTATCCAGAACGGTCGGTGCCAGTTGATCTCCCGCAACGGCCATTCATTCAATTCTTGCGCTGATCTTCGCCAATCGATTGCTTCTGAACTGCCCCAGGATGAACAAACTGTCCTGGACGGAAACATTCTCCGAATAGAGAGGCTCACGGATCGAAATTCGAGCTCAGACGTCCACGGTCGAGGATGCCTGATTCTTCCAGGTTTCGTTTCGTCGATCCCGTCAATCGATACGGAACAGTGCTGTTCAAACGAGTCTGCAAGTTAGACTTAGAGGGCGTGGTAGATAAGCACAGCTTCGGGCGTTACATCACGGAGCGGGAACGCACCACTTGGTTCAAAATTAGAAAGCCGAAATACTTGCAGATGGGAGGTCGGGAAAAACTTCGGGAGCGCCACAGTGAGCCGGTTCCCGGTTGGCATTCCTGTGATCTCGCTTGCAGTGAGTTATGAAGGACGCGAATTACAAAGCGTACATCAGTTTCGAGCTGAGCCTACTCTTGGCCGACCAGTCGGAGTACTTTGAAAAGACTGCACTCTCCGAGCCGACTCCCGAGGAACTTCAATTATTCAAGGATAACGGCGACCGAATCCGAGAATTGTTTGCTGAACTAGAGCAATTGAGCAAAGCAGCGTAAGTGAATACCTACTGCCAAATCGAACACGGATCAAGCGACAGCGACGGAGGGACTCCCTGTAGCAACCGTGCTGTTGCTCAATGCGCAGATTGTGGAGTCGCTATTTGTGCCGACTGTCGCATGTGGTGTTGCGGGGAATCGTTCTGTCAATGGTGCGGTGATTACCACGCGACGCATTCCTGTTTGAGGAAACCAGTTCAGAACGAGCAACAAGTCTTTTCGCGCAAAGTTGGCTAGTCAATTCGTTCCGACTCTAAGCGCTGCGAATCTTTTTGAATCAACCGCGCCCTTGTTTGGTGTCGAAAGCGCAGCGATCTGCTTGATCAGCGCCATTAATTTCTCTGAATGCTGTTCGCTGGCCAGCGCGCAAAGTTCTATCCACTTCTCTGCGTTCTCTCGCATGGCCCATAACCTCCCAGGCATGCTCCTGCTTCTGAATCCGCCAGGCATGTAGCACGAACCATGCCATCGCTGGGCCTTAGCTCTTGATCGGAAAGAGAGCGAGAAGGAAATAATGCTGGAGACGAGAAGATTCGTAATACAGGGAACACCTTATGCCGACATTACGGCAATTCAGCCCGACGAGAACGCACGTTCCATTGTTGGGATTCCCGGTACCGAGTTTGCATGTAATCTTTAAGGGTCCTACGGGAAATACCCTATCGCGCTCCCCGACCTGATGTGACACCTTTAACTATGTCGTCCAGCCTTGAAGACCACATACGTCTGCTCACTGATCGAGCCATCGCCGCGAAGAGCCAGAATGAACTGGAGGCAATTCTGCCAGAACTGAAAGCTGCTATTAGAGATCACATCCGCTATGTGCGCGCCATCGCGATTGAGACAGTCCCCGAGGTGTTCGGGACGGAGAGCAAAACGGCAGCCTAGCACGCGCGTTCGCGCTGATTTCAAGTTGAGCTTAGTCTGGTGCCCCCATCGGGAAACTGTCGCTGGCGGGCATTTCACACAATTAATCTGTTCGGAGTTAGCGAGGTGAGGTGTGCCCAAGAAATCGGTAAATGTGATGTTGCCAACTGCACCACCAGAACCGATGCTCCAACAGGCAATTCGCCAACGTGCGTATGAGCTGTACATCAAACGTGGTAGGGCTCCTGGTCATGCCCTTGATGACTGGCTACAGGCGGAAGCTGAGCTTGTACTCGGCCACTCAACGTCCGATTCCAATTAGTTTTGGATCGCGTGGGCGTTGTTTTTGCCGATAGTCTGCTTAGGCCTGGTGCCGTTCTGTGGCTGGAATAGCGGCTAGGTTGAAGTCCTCGGAGTGCTTCAGCTTAACGTGTGCGCGAAACGCTTCGTCGAGCATTTCACTGGTTCTTCCCTGAGTACTCGGGCCATCGGTCACGGCCTTTTCGACGCAGATGATCTCATGGCACTCAGAGCACTTGCCGAAGCGATGACTCGCGCGATCCATTTCCTCCCTTGGCCCAAGCCAAGCCATGTCGGTCAATTCTGGCTTTTTCATGCCCCCAGTTTCCCACACGTCAGACGCTTTGGCTACACTCTGGATATCGAAACTGATCATTGCTCCACAACCTCCGAGCAACCCGCGTCCGTTTTCCGTACTGAGTAGGGTACATCTGGAAACTTTGCCCAACCTCTCCATGTACAATAGACTATGCCAGTTGCGGAACAACTCGACCCCGTAACAATCGAACGTCTAAGAAAACAGGTTGAATTCCTGCTCAGGGTGTACCAGGCAGAATTCGACCAGGACCCTGCCAGCCAGGCTGCGGAATCCTCGCGTAGCAATGTGATCGCCATGCGACATACTGTCAGGCAGATATATGGAGAGACCGTTGCACGGAAGGTAGGCAATCTTGAGGCGCCGTTTTACGACAACCTTCTGTAAAACGCCTTGTTCATTTCTGGACAACTGAAAACGGGGGAACCCTCGACGATTAATCGCCTCGGAGAGCCGGGTGCGGACTTTTACTGCAGTTTCTCGTACTCCTCCTTGGCTTTTTTCAGGATGGGGATTTCGGGGTCGGCGCCTTTTCAGAGGGCGAGGAGGTTTTTGGCAGGTATGTTTCAGAAAAGTCGTCACCTCACCGCCGCGTAATCTGGAGTCGTTTAAATTGCTCCCTTTCCCCAACTGTTGCGATTTGCATGGGTCGCGTGTCCGCACACCTGGCTGCCGATGATGCCCTTCCCTCTTGACAATCTTTCCTTCCGGGAGCTAAATACTCAGTAGCGAATAAAAAGCGAATATGCAATTCGCAGCCTCGGCCAGCCGCCTCGGCGTTCCCTGAAAATTAGAGGTCCCTGAATGTCTTCCTTGGCTTTTGTTGCCGCTCCCTCGGGCGGTGCTGTTGTCTTTGCTTCGAAGAAGGAGCCAGCGCTGGTTTTACAACGTCTGGCGGCATTGCCCAAGCTGGCGAGCGTGACTGCGGCATCGCGGCTTGAGGTGCGGCTCACGCCGGAAATGGTCTCCAGCGGAATTCGCGAGATTGATGAACTGGCTGGTGGACTGCCGCGAGGATGTCTGAGCGAAATTTGTGGACCTGCTTCTTCCGGACGCACCAGCGTGTTGCTGTCCGCGCTGGCGGCGGCTACCCGGCGTCAGGAAGTCTGTGCCCTGGTAGACACCACCGACGCGCTCAATGCTGCCTCGGCAGCGGCATCCGGAGTTGAACTGGAAAGATTGCTGTGGATACGGTGCAGCCGGAGGGCGGACTTCGGACCTCGGACTTCGGGCCTCAGACCTAAGTTTGGGGGTCTGAGGTCTGAGGTCCGACGTCCGACGTCTGCAGTTCGGATCGAGCAGGCTCTGCGCGTCACTGATCTGCTCCTGCAAAGCGGGGGTTTTGGCCTGGTGGCGATTGATCTGGGCGATGTGCCGGACTCGGCGGCACGTCGTATTCCGCTGGCTTCATGGTTCCGCTTTCAGCGCGCCGTCGAACCCACCGCCACCGTACTGCTGGTCGTGGCCCAGGAGCCCTGTGCGCAGACTTGTGCTTCTCTGCTGCTTAGGCTGCAGGCGGGCGGGAAGCCATCAGCTCTCCGCTATCCGCTTTCAGCAGAAGGAAAACTTGGGCCGACGCACGCGCAGCTTTTAGATGGATTGCAAGTTGAAGGAGAGCTGCTGCGTTCGCGCATGCAGCGAAAACCGGCACAATCCGCCACTACAGCATTCGCCACAAAAGCGGTGCGGATTGCATAAGTTTCTCCGGCTGCGAGGGCGGGACGCCGGCGCTACAAGCTGAGGGCTGACAGCTTTTCTCTGACGACCAATGCCTGCTTTCGCCTGCATCTTCGTTCCTGACTTTCCCGTGGAGGCCCTGCTCCGTGTCGAGCCCGACTTGCGGGCGGGAGCTCTGGCCGTGCTCGAAGGCAAAGCGCCGTTGCAGACGATTTTTGCTTTGAACGAAAAGGCCCGCCACGCCGGGGCTTCGATGGGAATGACGAAACTTCAGGTGGAAGCCTGTTCGGATCTGGGGTTGCGTCCGCGCTCCTTAGTACAAGAGGCCGCCGCGCACGCCGCATTGCTCGATTGTGCCCAGTCATTCTCGCCGCGGGTGGAAGATGTGGGCTGTGACACCGTCCTGCTGGACCTGGCCGGCATGGAGCCGCTTTTCGGTCCGTTACCGAAGATTGCGCAGAACGTGGCGCGCCGTGCTTCCGCCCTTGGCCTTGAAACCAACGTTGCTGTCGCTTCCAATCCGGACACGGCTATCCTCGCCGCACACGGCTTTTCCGGAGTGATCGTGATTCCCCAAGGAAGGGAAGCCGAGCAGTTGGGCAATCTTCCCCTGGAAGTGTTGTTTACCGGAGGTTGCGATCCCCAAATCCTCGAAGTGCTGGAGCGCTGGGGCATTCGGAATTTTCGCGCCTTGGCTGCGTTGCCTGAAATCGCCCTAAGCGAGCGCCTGGGGCAGGAGGGCATTCTCCTGCAACAGTTGGCGCGCGGCTGCAGCTCACGATCGCTGGTTCCGGTCGAACTACCGCTGGTTTTCGAAGAGGCAATCGAGCTGGAATATCCCCTGGTGCTGCTGGAGCCGCTGGCGTTTCTGCTGGCCCGGCTACTGGACCAGTTATGCGCCCGCCTGGGCGCGCGCGCCTTAGCCACACAGGAGCTGAACCTGGACCTGACCCTGGAATGCAGCGCCTCAGGCCATGTGGAGACGGGTGCCCCCGCCCGTCTTATTGGGTACTCCAGTCGAGCGCATGCTCGACAAAACTTCCACCGCACTCTTCGTTTACCTGTCCCCCTGCTGGACGCCAAAGTTTTTCTCAAGCTCCTGCAACTTGATTTGAATGCGCACCCACCCGGTGCTCCCATCGTAAAGGTCCAATTGTCGGCGGAACCTGTACGCCCGCGCGCGGCGCAGAGCGGGTTGTTTCTGCCTCCTTCCCCGGAGCCGGAAAAACTCGAACTCACATTGGCGAGAATCGCAGGAATTGTAGGCGAAAATAAAGTGGGGTCGTTGCAGCTGCTGGACACTCATCGTCCGCAAGCATTCCGAATGCGTCGTTTTGATCCTCACCTGGAGGAACAGGCCGCCCGCAAGACAAAGGCATCGCGGAATAACAGACCCGTGGAACCTCAAAAACAGAACGAAGTGCCGGTCACCGCCCTGCGTATCTTCCGCCCACCTCTGCGGGCCATGGTGACCCTGCAGGAAGGCAGGCCGGCGCGCATCGCTTGTCCCAAACGCACAGGGATTTGTGGGGAAATCCTATGGGCTGCCGGTCCTTGGCGTACCTCCGGAGACTGGTGGGAGCAGGAAGGATGGGCCCGCGACGAGTGGGATATTGCTTTGCAAGAAGCGACCGGCATCACGCTCTATCGGCTCATTCGGGACCTGCTCAGCGGGCAGTGGTGGGTGGAGGGAAGCTATGACTGAGACGGACGTCGGACCTCGGGCCTCAGACGGTTGGGGGCACGGAGCCTCTAATCAGATGAATACACAGGGGTTCGACGACACTTGTCGCGTCAAACATCAACTCCGGAAGCGGCGGATCCGGTCGTCCTCCATGAGCGCCCACGCAACTGGAAAACCTACATGGTCTATACGGTCTTTACCGTATATTTTGACCCGCCGGTTGTGCATAACCTGTTCAAACTGTGCTATCCGCTTATTTCGTGATGACGCCGCAGGCGATACGGTCCCCAGCGTTTCCTGCCGGGTCGGTCTTCATATCATCCGCTTTGGCGTGAATCATCAGTGCCGTGCCGCCATTGCTGAACAGGGAGTGGCTGTCGTCGCCCAGGGTTACATCCTTGTTTACGACCTTCACGTTAGCTCGGCCTTTGGTGTTTACCGTGAAGTTGTTCATGTCGCCGGCATGGTGGCCTTCGGGATTCTCCAGGCCATGCTGCTTTCCATCCGGATTGAAATGCGGTCCCGCAGACTTGAAGTCGGGCGTATCGCACTGCGCCTTCGCATGGAAGTGGAAAGCGTGCACTCCAGGTGGCAGGTCATGGAGAGTCGCCTTTATGACCACTCCTGATGACGAGTCCTTCCCGGACTTACTCGACAATACCGCCGTTCCTACGCTCTTGCCTTGAGCATCCTTCAGTTCAACGGTGGTTTTGGCTGCGGCCGACATCGACAGAGCGAGGACCGGCAAACACAATGCGATGGCAGAAGAAAACAATCTTGTGGTTTTCATGGCGCCTCATTATAACGCGATCATCTTACGCAAGTCCGCCGACACCGTTACCGGGTGGTGGGCTGAAGCCGCTCACGAACGCCACCCTCAATGCAGCCTAAAGCTGCTCCATCTGAACGTCCAACCAACCTCGCAAGAACTTCCACACTGACGACTATCTCTAATGCACCGAGACATAAAAGGCATTGTTCCCCGACCGTAGGTCCTTGCCGTAGGAGAACGCAAAACCAACTCCGAAGACGCGCACTTTGGCCTGCCCCCCCAGATCCCAGAGCCATTTCTGCGAGCCCAGCGCGGTCGAGGCGTCCGTAATTTTGCCAGTATCGAGAAACGGCCCAAGCTTGATGGTGAAGATTCCGTTGCGATATACGTTCTTGTCGGCTTCCCAGTTGGACAGAAAATAATTTCGTCCCAAAGGAGCGCTGCCCTTCCTGCCGTCCCGGGTCCCGATATGTCCACGCATCTCGAGATCGTTGTCACGCTCGAGCCCAAGGACAAAGAGCTCGTCGAACGGAAGATCTCCCCACGTCTTGCCTGCCTTGACCCGATGTTGTATTTCGTAATCGTCGCCCTGGTATTGCGGGAACCAGTGAAAGCGCAACGAACCTTGCAGCTTCTCGAAAGAATGTGAGGGCTGCGACCAAATGCGCCCCGCCTGCGATGACCCTGCACCTTCGAGCGTCATTCTTCGCTCCGGCAGACGCCAGAGTTCAGCGTCCACTTGCGTCAGCTGCTTGAGCTGATAGCCCTTGGCCAGCAGGCTCGGCGTCAGCAGCGTTCCCGGAATTACGCCGCGAAAGTCGCGATGAGAAACTTCGGCGCCGGCAGACCAGCGCCAGCGCCCGCTTTCCATGGCGGCGAAATCCGCCGCCACCGCCTCTCGCCGCAGGTTGAAGCTCCCCAGCACCGGGGCGGAACCTTGAAACGATTTTCTGATGTCCCAGTTCTCGCCGCGCAAGTCAGCCATGAGCCTGTAGCGGAAGTGTGGATTGGCTCGGAACGGAGCGGATAGCTGCGCTTGAACTCGTCTTTTCTGCGCATCCCAGCGATACATAGAGGTGAAGTTGATCGCTTCGCCGCGCAGGTTGTAATACTCAGGAGTAAGGCTCTGAAAGGGCGTGCCTCGCAGCAGCAGAAATAATTTCTCCAGCTTGCCCTGGCCCCACCCATTCCGCTCGCGGTTGCGGAAAAGAATGTCAAAGTTCCCGTCAGTGCGGGCCTGCACATCAAATTGGTAGCGATAGAAAATTTCCAGGCCGCGGATCCGAGCTTGGGTAGTCAGCAGATCGGGCAGGCGCAGAACGCTGGCCGGCGCGAACGCCATGGCGCGGTCGAGCAACGCCGCATTCACTTGCGCTGTGGGCTGGCTTTGTACTTCCACAATTTGTGGTTTGCCCACGCGATTCCAATACTTGAGCGCGGCTTCGGTATTTCCCTGGAGAAAATAGAGGGTGCCGAGGAAATCATTGCCGTAGGGGTCGGCGGGATCAAGACGCAACGCTCGCCTCAGATGGCGCACTGCGGCCGGATAGCGATTCTGTTTGAATGCCACTCCGGCCAGTTCCAGCGGGAACCGTTTGTCGCCAGGCTGGAGCCGGGCTCCGGCGGCGAATGCCTTTTGCGCATCGTCCCAACGGCCCAAATGGGCCAATGCGGTGCCGTAGTAGAAATCCAGTTCAGCCGAAGGATGCGGCACAGGTTCGACGAGAGTGACAATTTCTTGCCAGCTCTGTTCCGCCGAAAGCTGCGTGGCGCGGGCGACTAAGGAGCTGTCCGATATTTGGTCGCTCGCGGCAGACGCAGAGGCAAGAAGAAATATCAAGACAACAATCGAGATCAGCGCGGTTGGGTTTGGGGCAGCGCCAGCAGAGTCCATCTTCCGGCCGCGCTCCATTCCCGTTCGAAGCTGGGCCGGTCCTGTTGCAGCAGTTTGCGCTGGGCCGGATCGTTGATCATGACCATCTCCGGCCCGAGGCCAGTCACGACCACATAATGCAAGGCTGCGCCAGACGACGGCTTCCGGGCGACGGGCTTCAGAGAGACAATCAGCGGCCGTCCCTTGCCCAGATGTTGTTTGAGGTCTTCCCACTCTCCGCGAATTGTAAATGTGCGGAAGCCGTTCTCCTGAAAGTACCGCTCCATGTCGGAAGCATAGATGCCGTGGGCCTTGGCCGAGTACAGCGTGCGCTGAACTTGGGAGGGGTTAGAAATGCCGGTCGCGGGCTGACCCTGCTGCGCCTGCCAGTATTGCATTACCATGGCAATGCTGGCCGCGCCGCAGCCGTCTTTCTCCTGCTTCACGAAAGGAACATCCAGCCAGACTCCGGGAAGGTCGGCGGCCAGCAGCCAGCCGCAGACGCCGATCAATACGACCGTCATCCTGGCCATGCGACCAAACATCTTCCCGGGCATCTTTTTCCGCCTAGCGGACAGCAACAATAATCAGGATCAGCACGGCTACGGCGACCAGAATAATGATCAGGTCGCGATCACTGAGTGAGCCAGCGGCAAAATCAGCCTGCGCCTTGTTCACTCGCGAGGCCAACTGCGCCAACTCTGCGTCGTCCAGCGTGGAGACTGCGTTCTTCACCTGCTCCGGGTTCACATGCGCCGAGCGCAAGGCTTTGTCGGCCCTCTCTGACGAGAAGAATTCCCGGACTTTTTCCACGTTTTGCCGCCGTACCGTAGAGGCCTGCACTGCCGCTTGTTGCAGGTCGGAGGAACTCACCACGTGCGCGCCCTCTGCCAAAAGATTCTGGGGAAGGGCGAAAACCGCAGCGAGAACGAACACGGTTACTACTCGGGATAACTGCCTGATGTCGAAATGCATGTGCTGCAGACCTCCTAAGATTTCTTGTTGCGGACCGCTGGTGTGGGGACGGATCTGTGATCCGTCCAGGCCGGGCGCAACTCGGCGCCCTTAAAAAAATAGTACACGCTCAAGCTTCGATGCGGACGCAGTTCCGGAGGTTTGTCCCGCAAGGTAACAAGATCAATAAACAAGGGCCGAACGCGTTGGTATCTATGAGTCTTCCACCGTCCTCTGCAGCTCGGCGGCAATCTGCTCGGGCGCGCTGGCACCTGAAAACCGGAGCGGCGCCCCGATCTTTACTCTGATCTTCCCGGGCAGCGCAAACCTCTGCTTCGCCTTCTTCAATTCGAAGAGCCCGTCAATCCGAATGGGAACGATCGGTATCGCAAGGTTCCTGGCCAGCAATCCCACGCCGGCGCGAAACGGCGCTATCTTGCCGTCAGTGGTGTGGCGTCCTTCGGGAAAAACCAGAATGCTATAGCCGCGATCCACGGATTCTCCGGCAAAGGCAAAGCTCTCCCGGAAGCCAGCTTCACGCGGTAAGGGAAACAGGTTGAGCAGGGACACTCCCAAAATCCACTTCAGGCGGTCATAGGTTCTGCTCCACCAAGTTCGCTGGGGTGGCGGAGTACGCAGCGCCTCGAGTGCCTCCCCTCCAGTAGCCGTCGCCAGCCGATGCCGAAAGCGGGCGGGAAGTGCAGTCTGCACAAAGCCGACGTCGACGTCGTCAATGTGATTGCACACCACCAGCACGGGTCCGCGAAGCCCGCGCAGATTTTCCCGTCCGGTAACCCGCGGCCATCCCAGCAAAAATAGTGCCGGACGCAAAAGCAGATAATGAACGATCAGCCGCACCCAGGTTGTGGGCCAACGCTGCACCCATCCCGGATAGTGATAGGGCACTCGCGACGGAAGCTTGCCGCGCAACATGCGTTCCAGATCACCAACCGTCTTCACCGCGGCGAACCGGGTCTCGCTCACGTCCACCTGATAACGGTCTTCGAGGGCGCCGAGCAATTCCACACGATCAAGTGAGCTCAAATTCAAATCAGCCTCAAGATCAGACTTCTGCCCTAACTCTCCAGATTTCCCTTTGACGCGCGCAATCAACTCGGCCAGTGAACTCGATCCGGTTGGCCCGGCGGACGTCGCTCCTAGCTGCCCCTGAACCACTTGCAGGACCGCATTGGTTCGAGGCTTCTGCGTGGAGGTGCGCGGGAAGTCCTCTTCGGGCCACACGAACCAGGTCCGCATGCGCTGGTACTCAGCCAGAGTCTCGTTCGCGCGTCTCACTACCGGTTCAGGATCAGCGCTGGCATCGCGCAGGATCATCACCGCGCAAGGCTCTGCATTCCCGTCTCGGGGGAGTGCGATCACCACGCAGTCCTTGATCTCAGGTTGGCGGCGCAGCGCGGCCTCGAGGTCCTCGGGATAAACCTTCATGCCGGCGGACGTGACGATGACATCCTTCTTCCGCCCTTTGAAGTACAAATTGCCGTCGGCGTCGAGCGCACCGATATCTCCAGTCCCGTACCAACCCTGGTCCGCGGTCATGGGCTGTATTTCGTGTCCCGTCCAATAGCCGGCGGCTACACCACTGCCGCGGACCTGGATCTCTCCGTCGCCAGCTAATTTAACTTCGCGCCCCGCCAGAACTTTTCCGATCGATCCCTTGCCCAAGCGAAAAGGATGGTTCACGCTGACGATGGAAGTCGTCTCCGTCAGCCCGTAGCCCTGAATGGCGGCGTATCCCAACCGCCCCCAGAATTCTTCGGTCACGCCGTCGAGCGCGGCCCCTCCTGAAATGCACGCCCAGAACTTCCATCCAAACTGCCGATGCAGGCGCCGGAAGATCCACCAGCGGTGCAGGAAATGCTTTCCCTCGGCCGCTTGGAACTGAAGCCGAAAATCTTCGAGCCTGCCCTCATCTTTCAAATCGCGCTCGATCTTCTCCTTGAGCGATTGCAACATGCGCGGCACCGCCACCAGCACCGACACGCGCTCGCGCCGGATGGCGCGAATTACTTCGCCCGGCTTAAGCGTGTCCTGAAACATCACCGTGCCGCCCATGAGTTTAGGCAGGAAAATTCCCAGGAATTGTCCGAACACATGGCTCAAGGGCAACAGGTTGAGGAAGCGAACGGGGTGGACCAGGCGCTCGTACTTCAGATATCTCTGGATTTCCGCTTCTAGCGGCGCGGTATTGCCGAGGACGTTGCCGTGGGTGATCGCGACACCTTTTGGTTCGGCAGTGGTGCCGGAAGTGAAAACAATCTCCAAGATATCCGAAGGACCAATCGCCGCCGCATCGTAAGGTGCCGATGCGTGGATCGACAATGCCTCCTGCAAATCTTCCAACACCACGACGGGTATTGCAGGCACGACGTGTTCACGCGAGCAAACCAGCAGTTTTCCATCTACATGCTGATAGACCCGCTGGGTAAAATCAGCGGTGCCGGCGTCATCAAGAGGAACAACGATCGCACCCCGCAGCGCACAACCGAAAAACACAACCACCCACTCCGCCGAATTCGGCCCCCATACCAGGACGCGGTCACCCTTGCCGATTCCACGCTTTTCCAGTTCGCGGGCGAACCGGAACGCTGTCTCGGCCACCTGGCGGTAGCTCCAGCGTTCGGCGCGGTACCCGCGCCGTTGTACGTAGGCGCACTCCCGCCCCCGTCGCTGAAAGCTCTCAAGGTATTCGACAACGGAGCGGCGCTCCATGCTTGGGATGGTATCGCTTCAGGAGCGGCAATGGTCATCTTGGAGGGGAGTGGTTGCGGCGCGCAGCGAAGCAGCCCCGCAGTCAAAGGACCCTACTCCCGGTACGAACGGCGCGCTTCTGGGCGGCGAGAAGGGGTCCTTCGACTCCGCACAGGACGACAGTGGCATTTGCATCATGCCGACATGCGGCGCGCGTTCTTCGGCACGAAGGTCGATAACAGATTCAGAAACTCCGCCAGAAACGGCTGCGTGGGCTGATTGCGCAGCGTGACCGCGTACCATTGCCGCCGAAATCCGCGGCCGCCCAAAGGGCGAATGGCAACCTTGCCCGCTTCGACAGCAGGCGCGACCGCCCAGCGCGCCAGAAATCCAATGCCAGTGCCCGCTCCCGCCAACTCGACAATCGCTTCCGTGAGTGGAACTTCGATGACCCGGTGGGCCTCCACTCCCGCCGGCTTCAGCAGTTGGTTGATCAGCGTGCTCTCTTCGCGGGGAGGATAGATCAGAATCGTCTCCGTCTCCAGGTCTTTGGGCCGCACCTGGCTCGCGGCCGCCAGGCGGTGCTTCGGGGACATTACCAGGACCAGTTCGTCTTCGAACATGGGTGTCACTTGAAGGCTCTTGTTCTTCGGGGGAGAACTGATGATCGCAACATCCAGTTTGCCTTCGAGTAAAGCTGCCGCCGGATTTGAAGTCGCGCTGGCAACGATATTAACCTCCACTTTCGAAAACTTCCCATGAAACTTGTTCAGCACCGGGGGCAGCCAGTGATAGCAGGTGTAGCATTCCGTGCTCAGGCGGATCTCACCTCGGGCTCCGCCGTTGAGTCCCTCGATCTGGACCTCGGTATTGCTTAGTTCGTCGAGTACCCGGCGCGCACACGCGATCAGCCGCTCCCCGGCCGGCGTCAGCACCATCTTTCTTCCCAGCCGCAAAAACAAGGCGGTCCCCAGCTTTTCTTCCGCATCACGCAACTGATGACTCAGCGCGGATTGCGTCAGGTGCAGGCGCTTACCCGCTTCGGTCACGCTGCCTTCTTCGGCCACGGTGATCAGCAGCTTGAGGTGTCGGACTTCCAGTTTTGGGCTCATATTCTCACATGAGTGTAGTTCATTGATTGAATGAAAACAAACAATCAATCTCATAGATAGGGAATATCGTCAAACCCGCTAGTACGCAGGAAATCGGATTTGACGGCAAGAAGCGGATAGCGAGTTTCGACAATTCGCTAAACACTCGGTTCGAACGTCCGGCAAATTCGCAGGATTCGCAATCGAACGAACTCGCTAGACAACACAAGGGGAGGTTGTTATGAAGAACCAGGTTGGACGTGTATTTGCTTCACTTCTTCTGAGTGTCCTGATGCTGGGCTCCGCGCTCCACGCGCAACGCACCGAGCGGGTCATCAAGGCAAACATTCCATTCGATTTCGTCGTGGGACGCGAAATTTTTACTGCCGGGCAGTATTCGGTGGCGCTCATCGGGCCAGTGCTGTTGGAACTGCGCGACTCCCGAGGCCGCGCATTGATCAATGTATTGACCCAATCCGTGCAAGCGCCAGCCAAACCGGGCCGGCCCAAGCTGCGCTTCGACAACCAGGATGGCCAGAAGGTCCTCACCCAGGTCTGGCAAGCAGGGGATGAGACTGGCCAGCAGGTCCTGCGCTCAAAGTCAGCCACTCTTGCTGTCCGAAGAGGCTCGGGACGCGTCCAAACTGCCGAGGCGAGCAATCCGCGTTAGGCGCTCAACCATTGCGATCACAAAATGGGGGTTTCATGAACACCGGAATGAACGGAAGCAACGGACAATCGCAAGCGGGTGATCTGCACGTTCAGGAGGTCATCCGCTCCGCGGAACGGGAGCTGCATGAGCTACTCGCGCAGCGGGCGGAACTCATGAAGCGAATTGGCACGATCAAACAGACCCTGGCCGGATTGGCGAACATTTTTGGCGATTGCGTGCTCAGCGATCAACTGCTCACCTTCCTCGATCGCAAAACCGCCAGTCGGCAGCCGGGATTCACGCGAGCGTGCCGGGTGATCCTGATGGACGCCAGAAAACCACTGGGCGCCCGGCTGGTTTGCCAGGCGCTGCAGCAGAGATTTCCCGAGCTGCTCGAGCGCCACAAGGACCCCATGGCCTCGGTGACAACCGTGTTAAACCGGCTTGCCGACTACACCGAGGCCCGATGTTCGCTCGATTCAAACGGCCGCCGGGTGTGGGAGTGGATCGTCGAGCGCGAGAACTCGGCGGATCTGCTGCTGGCGGCGGGAGGAAACAGGTTCCCACCGCAGCCGCAAGCGGCAAAGAGGCAATAGGTCAGGAAGCAGAGTTAGTCGCGGGCTGGCAAGAACTCTGTGGGGCCGGGTCTTTGACCCGGCCGGGCCGAGCGCAGCTCGGCTAAAGCGTTCAAGGGCAGATCTGTTCGAAAGAACTGTCGAGCTGCGCTCGCCCGGGCGGGTTGGAGATCGCCCCCTCACAGTCCGCGCCCAGCCTGCCGGTTCTACTCGCGTCCCACGCCCAGCGCATCCGCCACGCGGTTGATGTAGTTGAACCAGGCGGCGATCAGCGTAATTTGGAGGATTGCCTTATCGTCGAAACCGGCCGCGCGCAGGCGTTCGTGATCGTCTTTCCAGACTTTCGTCGCGTCCTTGGTGATTTTCACTACGTAGTCGAGCATCACCCGCTCTTCGGCCGTGACCGAAGCAGTGGTGTAGTCCTTCTCCAGCGCATCGACCAGTTCCTTATCCAACGTCACCCGACGCAGAAACTCTGCGTGTGAGTCGATTCAATAAACGCACCGATTGGTGACCGAAACGACGGTGGTGATCATTTCATGCTGCCGCCGCGAAAGCGGGAGTTCGGGAGACATGAGCACGCCGAAGGTGGCAAAGGCGTGATAAAGGGCATCGGGAATCAGGCTGTGGGAAGCGGTGATCTGCGCCCCGCCGCCCTCAGTGGGATGGACCGGGGTCGCATACTCGATCGGATAGAGAGCCTTCTGTCCCTCCATGGCCTGGCGCAACTTCTCGTCGCCTTCGGAGACTGGAATGGTGCGGATCCACGTCATAAAGATTCACTTGCCTTGCAGGAGTGTTTCTCGCCGCAAAATACCGGCGACCAGTTTAAGGCTATACTGGAAAACTCAGAAGGGCCAATACTCGAAATCTGCTATCCGAGTCAACTGCGTTGAGCATCCGGGTCAAATCAGCCCGTCTTTGACGCGGCGAAGAAAGTCTTCCGCGTCGATTTGTGCTTTCTTAGCGGCGCTGGGATCGTTGCGGTTTTCGAAGGTAATTTCCTGCAGAGTAATCTGGGCGGCGTCTTTCGGCTTGAAACCCCGGGTGACCAGCTTTCTCGCACGCGCCGCGAAACTCTCGGAGTCTGCCAGCACTGCCGGTTCACCGTGTACCGCGCAATCGTGCTCCTGGAACTTGCTCGAAGCCAGCCGGTCGTAGGCGCTCTTGGCGTCCTTATCGGTTAGCATCGCCGGAACGGGAAAAGTCCAGCCGCACCGGGAGCACGCCCAGCCAGTCAGGCGCGTATGCGATACCCATGTCAGCCATCTGCCCATAGTTCTCCCTCATTTGCCGCAAGGGGGTAAAGAATATTTGGGCCCGATCACGTTCTTTACTTCCTGGCAGGAAAGCGGCGAATGTTAGCGAAGTGAGGTTTTTTCCAACCCAGCGTGCCCCCCCGGGACGCTGGATGTGCTGGCGGCAATCTTACAAGAACCCAGCCGCTGGCAGTAGTGGCGCCTTAGGAAACCGGGCCAGTCGAAAATGGAGGACGGGCGTCGCGGCCCTCGCTCTTGCGAAAAGCTTGTGATTTCCCGTTATCTAGCATGGTTCCGGACGTAACTCGGTCGTACACTCCCTTTCGGTAACCCTTAGTA
>Ga0134128_10005184_pt1 | contig 15837 bp, 13 predicted proteins | sample KB31754_FD_96462 | JGI IMG/M metagenome (GOLD analysis project Ga0134128, IMG submission 96462) | Terrestrial soil microbial communities with excess Nitrogen fertilizer from Kellogg Biological Station, Michigan, USA - KB3-175-4 | ecosystem: Environmental > Terrestrial > Soil > Unclassified ...
CGCCGGGCTGCACCTCGCCCCACCAGCCATGATAGGCGCCGGCGAAGCGAACCAGATGCGTGCGCTTGGTGTGGTAGCGCGCGAGCCGCACCGCCTGCATCACGGCTTCAGTGCCGGACATGTGGAAGGAGACTTCGTCAAGCCCGGAAATCTCGCGGAGCCGACGCGCGTTGTCGGCGACCACGGGATGGTAGGCGCCAAGCACCGGGCCGAGCCCATGCGCGCGCTTCTCGCCGATCTCGATGCACTCCTTGTAGAAGTCGTTGCCGAAGATGTTGACGCCGTAGGAGCCGGTCAGGTCGTAGAGCACATTGCCGTCGAGATCGGTCACTGTGACGCCCGAGGAGGCCTTGAGCAAGGAGCCGGCGCCGAGGTTCTCGCGCACCAGCCGGCTATACGGGAACGGCACACGGTAGGCCTGGGTGAACTGCAGGTCGGAGATCCCGGTTGCGGCGTCCGCGGTCGCCTTCCTGGTCTCGCGGAAGCGCTCCCGGTAGAGCGCGGCGAGACGAAAGAAGCCGTCCTGCCGGCTGGACGCCACATCGTTAGGCGCACCGTCGGTGCGGAAGAAGTCGTCGATGTCGAACTCGTAGAACGGGATCAGCCGCGCCACGCGTCGCGACATCTTCGAATGTCCGGCGAGCGAGCGGTGCTTTGCACGCGACAGCGCGATACGGGCCTTGAGGCGGGGGGCGACGGCCGCGGTGGCCGCGACGGCGCCCGCGGCGAGCGAGAGAATCGGTATCGACGAATCCATGACGCAAGCGCTAACCACTCCTGCTGACAGATTCATGACAGTCAAAAGCCTGATATCCTCCTTGACGGAGCAGGAGGACCTCAACTTCCTCTTGACCAATCGCGTCCCGCGCGCGGCGCTGACCCGCTTCATGGGCTGGTTCAGCAAGATGGAGAACCCGATCGTAAGGGACGTCTCGATCGGCTGCTGGAAGCTGTTCTCCGACCTTGATCTTGCGGAGGCCAGGAAGACCCGGTTCACGAGCCTGCATGACTGCTTCGTCCGCGAGCTCAAGCCGGGGTTGCGGCCTGTCGATCCCGATCCACAGATCGTGGTGAGCCCGTCTGACGGCATCATCGGCGCCCACGGCACCATCAAGGAGGGCGAGCTGTTCCAGATCAAGGGCGCGCCTTACTCGCTGATCGACCTTGTCGGCGACCCGGGTCTGGTGGATGTGCACCGCAACGGCAAGTTCGCAACCTTGCGCCTGACGTCGAGCATGTATCACCGCTTCCACGCGCCCCACGATGCGCATGTCGAGCAGGTGACGCTGATCCACGGCGACACCTGGAACGTCAATCCGATCGCGCTGAAGCGGATCGAAAAGCTGTTCTGCAAGAACGAGCGCGCGGTGATCCGCACGCGGCTGAAATCCGGGGATGCGCTGACCATCATCCCGGTCGCGGCTATCCTGGTCGCGAGCATCCGTCTGCATTTCCTCGATCTCGTGCTGAGCAGCCAGACGCGGGGACCGCTTCAGTTCCCCTGCGATATCGATGTGACAAAGGGCGAGGAGCTTGGCTGGTTCGAGCACGGCTCGACCATCATCCTGCTGGCCTCGGAGCATTTTGAATTTTGTCCAAACGTCTCGGAATGGGGACGAATTCGCGCCGGCGAACCCTTGCTGCGCAACCCGCGCGCATAATTTCGATTTGGTGGTGACATCGCGCGCGCTGCGTCGTTATAGGACAAGACATTCGATCTTTTCGGTTGCGCGAGAACGGGGATGGCAAGAGCGCCGGTGATGGCGGCGGGCGGAATCGTGATGCGGCGGGAACAACCACCGCTGATCGCGCTCGTTCGCCCGCGCAAGCGCGATGAATGGGTCTTGCCGAAGGGCAAGCTCGATGACGGCGAGACGCCGTGCGCGGCGGCCCGCCGTGAAGTGCTGGAAGAGACAGGTCACAATGTCACCGTGCACGAATTTCTGGGTACGCTGGTCTATGAGTCGGGTGGCTGCCCCAAGGTCGTGCATTACTGGCGCATGGAGGCCGCCGCACCCAGGCCCGCGAATTGATGAGCGACATCCGAGCGGTCGACTGGCTGCCGCTCGAGGATGCGATCGCACGGCTGTCGCGTATCTCGGAGCGCGCCTTTCTGGAGAATGTCGGGCCGCTCGCGGTCAGCGTGCTGTCGCGCAGGCTGAAAGCGAAAGTGCAGGCGCCGGCGGCGAGGAAGCGCCGCGTCGAGGCGCCGGCGGTCGAGCCGATGCTTGTCGCGGGTGACTTGCCAGCCGAGACTCCGATGGAAACGCCGATTCCGGAAGCCGCACTCGTGGAGCAAGCAACACCGCAAACGGCCGATGCTTCGCCCGCGCCCGTGCCCGAACGACAGACACTCGCGCAGAAAGTCCGCAACTGGCTCGGCCTCGCCGCGTGATTGGGGCGCTCTATCGAGTTGAGCAACGCCGCGCACCTCACCTCGCCCCGCTTGCGGGGAGAGGTCGGAATTCAAGCGGAGCTTGAATTCCGGGTGAGGGGGCTTTCCACGAGTCCATCTATCAGCATTTTTCGTTGAAGCGCCCCTCACCCCAAACCCTCTCCCCGCGAGAGCGGGGAGAGGGAGAAGAGGAGGCGCTCCCAAATGCAGCCTCATCACGCACGAGCGAAGTGCGACTATCGCTTCAGCTTCTTCTCCTTGCGCGGCGCTGGCTGCGGCGGGACGGGCCGGTTCTGGAAGCCGGTTCGCGGCACGCCGGGCGCGGCTTGCGGCCGTGCCGGCGGTTGCCGCAGGAGTGGCTGACCATGCGGCAGCGGCGGCGGGCCAGACTCGCCTCGCTCATTCGGCTGCGGCTTGCCCGGCTGCACCGGCGCAGTGGGTCGCGTGTTGTTCTGGCCCGGACGCGAGGGCGTACCGGGCTGCGTGTTCTGACCCGGGCGCAGCGGTCGAGCGGGATGCGCTTGTCCCTGCCTGTTTTTCGGCGCGCCGGGTCGTTGCGGTTGGCCGGGCTGCGCCGGACGGTTCTGGCCAGGCTGTCGCGGTTGTCCGGGCCGCTGCGGCGCGTTGCGATTGCTCGGGCCCGGATTGGCGCGGCGAAGCGCGCGCTGTTCGGTGACGATCCGCCGGCCAACCGACTGCGTCGCGTGAACCTGCTGCACGAAGCCCTGGTCGCGCGCCCGCTGCTGCGGCGAGATCGTCAGCGGCACCGCGGCAAACCGCGCGCCGGCCGCGCCCGGCCGTATGGCAAATCCGCTCGCGCCCTGCGTCAGCGCGCCGAGACGCGCGCCCCGGCGGTCATTGACCTCGATCCGTCCGACATGTCCGTCGGCGTCGGGATAAAGCTTGATGTTGACGTTGTTGGTGGCACCGGGCGCGGTCGCGCCTTCCGGCACTTCGACGAGGCCCGTGGTGCCGCGAATGCCGAGCGTCGCGGTCGGCGTCGTGATCTGCATGTTGCCGCTCTTCGCCACTTGCGCGGCGACAAAGGCGACCGTGCCCCTGGCGATATCGAAGATGCCGGCATTGCTGTTGCCGTTCTCCTCATAGACGTAAGTGTCGATCGTGATTCTCGCGTTCGCCGAGAGATGAAAGGTCGTGGCGTCGTTGAAGGTGATGCCGAGCGAAGAGCTCGCCGCCGTCTGCACGGTGTCGTTGAGATAGAGATCGTCCTTGAGCTTGAGCGCGATCGAATCCTTGTTGCGGATCACGGTGGCGACACCCGTCAAGGAGGCGACATTGCCGATCGGCTCGTTGGCGGCGGCCGGCGTCGATGTGTCGGACGCTTGCGGCGTGGACGATGGGGAGGGCGTGGGCTGCGCCTGCGCCAGCTCAACGCCCGGGGATGCTTCGTCGACGGTCAGCACGCGCCCGGCATCGAGCCGCGCCGGCATCGCGCGCGCGGTCGAGACGGCGCCGAGCGCGAGGAAGCCGACAAGCCAGATCGCGGGTGAAAGCCGATTGGATGTCACAAGGAGATTTCCAGGCGGGACGGAGCGGGATGGGAAAGGGATTTCAGCTTGCTCTGACTGAATACCAAATGAACGGATTTGGTCTACGATGACGTTCGCAGGCGCCAACCGACAGGATACTTGCCGCAGGGTCGGCCCTGGCGGATTGACTACGGGTGACGAGCGGGCCTTAGTACCGAAAAACACAAGGAAGGGACGCGAAATGGCCAGTGCGGATTCGAAGTCGCGACAGCATCCTGTCTCTTGCACCTGTTGCGGACCGGCGTCGTCGCGACGCGGCTTCCTTGCCGGACTTGGTGCGCTTGGTCTCGCCTCGGCTCTCCCGACGGCGGCCGTGCGCGCACAGGCTAGGCCGGCGCTGATCGACACCCATTGTCACTTCTATCCTCCCGAATTCCAGAAGCTCTGGCTCGGTTACGAGGACGCGCACAAGCAGCCGCACTTCCCGGGGCAGGTCGCCTGGACCACCAGCAAGCTGATCGATGACATGGACAAGGGCGGCATCCATACCGGCGTGCTGTCGATCGCCTCCACGCCCGGGCTGTGGTTCGACCGCGGACCGACGGAAGCGACCCGGATTGCGCGCGCCTGCAACGAATACGCGGCCGGCATGATGCGCGACCATCCCGGTCGCTTCGGCCTGTTCGCGACGCTATCGATGCTCGACATCGATGCGACGCTGAAAGAGACCGAATATGCGCTCGACACGCTGAAGGCCGACGGCATCGGCCTGCAGAGCAACTACGGCGACAAGTGGCTCGGCAATCCCGTCTACAAGCCGGTGTTCGAGGAGCTCAACCGGCGCAAAGCCGTCGTCTACGTGCATCCCCTGGTCGCAAGCTGCTGCAGCGCGCTTAGCGTCGGCACCTTTCCGGCGGTGATCGAGGTCCCGCACGATACGACGCGGACGGTGACGAGCCTGCTGCTCAGCGGCTCATTTGCCCGCTTCCGCGACATCAAGTGGCTGTTCTCGCATGCCGGCGGCACGATTCCGATGATGGCGGGGCGCATCAATGCATTCTATGGCGCACGGCCGAACCTGAAGGAATTTGCTCCCGAGGGAATCGATGGCGAACTGCGGCGGCTGCATTACGACACCGCGAATGCGACGTTCGCGCCGTCGATGGCGGCGCTGATGAAGCTCGTGCCGGTCTCCCAGATCACCTACGGCACCGACTATCCTTACTTCGGATTCGACCAGTTCGACAGTCTGCGCAAGCTCGGACTGTCCGCGGCCGATCTCGACGCCATCGGTCATGAGAACGCTGCGCGCCTGGTGCCGCGTCTGCGCGCCTGACGTATGTGCTTCGCCTCGCCCCGCTCTGGCGTAGAGCTGTGTAGGGTGGGCAAAGGCGCATTGCGCCGTGCCCACCGTCCGTCAACGACCCCAATCCTGAACGGTGGGCACGCTATCGCTTTGCCCACCCCAATGTCCGCCGTTCTTCGCGGTCAGCCCTTCATTCCGGTGATCGAGGCGCTGACGGCGCGGGCATCGCGCCGCGGCCAGCGGCCGCTCTCCACCTGCGACAGGAAATCGCCGATGATCCGGTTGTACTCATCCGGTTCTTCGAGGTTGATCGCATGCCCCGAATTCGGGATCACCGCGAGCGCGGCGGACGGGATGCTCTGCTTCATCAGGATGCCGGGTGCGAGGCAGGGCCAATCCTCATCGCCGGTGATGATCAGCGTCGGCACGTCGAGGCGTTTCATCTCTTCGATGAGCGTATAGAGCGACGGCCGCTCCTTCTGCACGCCCTGCTGGGTGTTGGCCGATCCGACCGCCGAATGCTCGGCCAGCATCCTTTTGAACTCGGCATGCCCGCGCGGGTCCTTGTTCTCGTATTGCACGCGGGTCGGCCCGTAGGCGTAGCGCTGGGCGAAGGCGGCCATGCCGTCCTTTCGGAGCGCGCCGGCGATCACATCGGCCTCTGCGCGAAATTTCTCCCGTTGGTCGGCTTCGGCGCCGTAGCCGCAGCCGCCGACGCACAGGGAAAGCGCGCGCGCGGAATGACGCAATCCGAAATGCAGCGTAGCGAAGCCGCCCATGGAGAGCCCGACGATGTGGGCTTTGGGCGCGCCGATATGATCGAGCACCGCCAGAATATCGTCCGCCGCGCGCGCCTGCGAGTAGGAGGAGACGTGCTCGGGCACGTCCGAGGGCGGAAAGCCGCGCGCGTTGAAGGCAATGGCGCGATAGCGCTTGCCGAAATGCCGCATCTGCGGCTCGAAAGAGCGCAAGTCGCCGGCGAATTCGTGCACGAAGATCACAGGATGGCCGGATCCGGCTTCCTCGAAATAGAGGCGCACCCCGTCATCCGTCGTCGCATAAGGCATGTGGCTCTCCTCGGCCATTCTCGGGCGGAGCCTGGAATGAGCGTGCCCGCCAGCCATCTCAACAAGAGACAGCACCGCCATGCTATATCAAGCCGCGCGCAAAGTCCTTGGTTGGCGTCGCTGCGATTGCGCAGAGACCACTGCGGCCGCGCTTACAGGCTTGAACCGGAGCGCCCGGTGTTCGACAATCTGCCGCGGGACTTCACCGTTCGGAGTGGGGGAAGATGATGGCGTCAGATCAGATCGATTTCTGGTTCACCATGGGTAGCACGTATAGCTATCTCAGCGTGGCGCGCCTTGCCGAGGTCGAACGCTCCCAGGGAATCTCCTTCCGCTGGCGCCCATTTCACCTGCTCACGATCCTTCAGGAAATGAAGAACGTGCCATTCGCCGACAAGCCCGTGAAGGCGGCTTACATGTGGCGGGACATAGAGCGGCGCGCGGCCATGTACGGTGTAGCGGTCAAGCTTCCGGTGCCGTATCCGGCCAGACAATCGGTCGTGGCCAATCAGGTCGCGATCGTCGGCATGCGCGAGGGCTGGGGCGCGGAATTTGTTCGCGCGGCCTATCGGCGCTGGTTTTTTCTCGCCCAGGAGACCGGCAGTGAGCCTAACGTTTCCGAAAGCCTGCGCGAAATCGGGCAGGATCCAAAACGCGTCCTTGGCCTCGCCGGCACGGAGGAGACGAGCGCAGCGCTCGCGGCCGAAACCGGCCGCGCGCGCGAGCTCGGGATTTTCGGTTCGCCGACATTCGTGGTCGGCCGAGAGTTGTTCTGGGGCGACGACCGGCTGGATGACGCAATCGTGTGGCTTCGGCACGGGCATTTGCCGGCGAGGTAACGGCCCGCACTCTGCTGTACCGGCCCCGTGCGGCGTCGGGCCTACAGCGCGCGACAGTCGGATCAGGTCGTCTTCATCCTCGACGACCTTGCGCTGTTCTGGTGTTTCGCCTGGCCGTGATCATTCCGGCTGCGCTTCTTCACGTCGGTTCGCGCCGCCTGCGATTTCTTTCCGCGATTGTGATCGGCGTATTCCTGGCCATCGAGCGGTCCGCAATGCGGCGGATCGCGATCGCGATAAGGGCGCGCGATGTCGAATTGCTCGGCGTGCGCGTCGATCCATTTCCAGAGGGTTTCGCTTGACGCCTGTCGCGCCGCGCGCGTGTCGCCCTTGACGCTCACGACGTCGGCTGCAAGCCCGTGGCCGTAGCCGCCGCGGAAGCTGCCGCCATGATACGACCTGTCGCTCGCCGCCTTGAGGCCGCTTGCGATCGACTGGCGGTAGTCATCGCGGAAGGCGCTGGTGATGCCGGGCTCAAGGCCCGCCTGCTCCGCCGCTAGCAGCATGTGAAAGAGCTTGAGCTTGAAGCCCTGGTCCATCCCGCCGATGACGTAGTCCGGCATCGACATGCCGGCCTTCTCGGCGGCCTTGGGATCCTTCCAGGCGAAATCCTCGTCGACCACGTTGCTGACGGTCCTGGTGACCGTCACCAGCTTGCCCTTCCGCTTGATGGTCACCTTTCTGCGGTCTTCCTCCTTGACGGCGTCTTCCTTCGGGGTGCGCTGGTAGAGGGCCCACAAATAGCGGTCGACGCAGGTCTCCACCACGTAGCACTCATCGAGGATTGCGACGGTGTCCACAGCGTCTTTGACGTCCGCGCCTCCCGGGCTGGCTGCGTCGGTCGTCGCCGCTTGAGTGTCAGGCGTTTCGGCCGGTAGTGTCTCGGAGGGATCGGTCAGCGCCGCCGTGACAACCGGCTCTGCCTCATGCGCGGGTGGCGATTGATCGGCGGCCGCGTCTGTCACCGATACGCCCGCCGTTGCCAAATCGGCCTTGCCGATCGTGGCGGGCTGAGGCTTGTCCGTAGCCGGCGCCTGGGGTTTGTCGGCCGCTACCGTCACCGGTTGATCGGCCATCGCCTGCGATGGATCGGCCATGATGGCTCGCGGCGGCACGGCTGCCAACATTTGCCAATGATCGGTTGCGATTGCTTTCGGCTTGCTTGCGAACTCCGCGTTGGCGGCAAGTGAGCTGGCGAGACGGCTGACAACAGGCGTCGCGCGCGTGTGCGCGATCTCGGCCGAACCAAACACCGCGAGCCAGACGACAACACCGGCCGGCAGAAGGACTTCCCGGCACAACGCCGCCACTGTTGCCAATCGCACCGGGCTCATGATCCCAGCCTCCAACGGCTCGCGCCGAGCCAGATTGTTTGAGCCAGGCCATCGCGCCGGCGAGTTCAGGGACCACGATATGGACACGCCAAGGCAGACGCTGCAAGCAAATCGTTGTTTTGAACAAGGGACGCCCGAACGCAATCGGGCAAGTTATTGGTGGCAAACGGGAAAGTCCGCGGAACCGGCAGGGCTTTTTGCACAAAAAAAGAGCGCGATGGGGGACATCGCGCTCCAGTCTCAGGGAGGAACTTAGCTGATGCGTTTCCAGGTCTGGCCGCCGCAGAACAGGCCGCCGAAGGCGCAACCCTGCACCTTGAGCAAATTCGGGCTCTTCATCGCGATGGTGGAGTCGTAGTTGCTGCCGGAGTCGGGATCGTGGATGCGGCCTTCCCACTTGTTGCCGGACGGCTTCATGTTGATCAGGATGCGTTCATTGGTCTTCTGGGCATAGCCGCACAGGTTGGCGCCGCACTGCTCGATGCGCACGTTGCCCTTGTTGTCTTCGGTCTGCCACAGGCCGAGCGGCGTTGTGGGTGCGGCGGCCGGCGGCACGGCGACAGCTTGCGGGGCGGGCGGTGCGCTGCTCGCGACCGGAGCTGGGCTGGCCGGCGCGCGTGAAGGCTGGTTGATCGCGGGCAATCCGGTCACACGCTCCTCCGAGGCGGGCGGGGCCGGCGGCATGTTGTTTGCGACCGTGGGCGCGGGCGGTGCGGGCGGGACCGGAGGTGCGTTGTTCGCAACCGGGGCCGGGGCGGGAGCGGGCGTCGTGGCGACAGGAGCCGGCTGCGGTGGCGGCGGATTGCTCGCTACGTCATCATCATCGTCGGACTTCTTGCCGTTCAGGTTCAGGTTCTTCAGGTTGATAGTCGAACCGTTGCTGGTGACGGAAAGGCATGACAGCGAGTTGCAATTCCGCGGCGCCTCGATGCGGATCTTCTGTCCGTCGATTTCAAAGGAAAATCCGTTGCCAGCCTGTGCAGCCGTGGACGCCATCATGAGCGCGGCAGCGGCGGCGAGATAGAAAGTCTTTTTCATGGGAGCCTCCATCGGCTGCTTCAAAAGGGGAACGTGGCGATAACCGTAAGCCCAAGTCGCGCAGCCATCTGTGACTAGCATCACAACCGGCAGGAGAAGACCGGGGCCTTAGCCTTGGAGGCCGGCTGACAAGACGTGTCTTGTTGGCGAGCCAACTGTAACGCGACCGCGACAATCGCCGCGTGACCGGGTTCACGTGTGTGAATGGTTTGGTGGGACGGCGCGCCGGCCACAGCCGGTTCAACGCCGCCAAAGGACCGCGTGACTCACGTCACATTCAAGTGAGGACACTGGAGTCTAGCCTTGGAGCGTTTTCAGGGGAGGCTTCGATGAAGGCAATTGCATTTCTGATGATGTTGACGGCGCTCAGCTCACCCGCATACGCGCGCGACTCCTATTCATTCGTGGTCAACGGACACCGTATCCATGTCGAGGCCAGCCTGCATTGCCGATCGTTGTCCTGCGTCTCTGTTTCCATCCCGGGCATCGGCAGCTGGCATCGCGGCCATCGCGACGCCGATGATGTTGCCACCGTGAACAATCCGGCGCGCGCAACAGCACCCGCGCCAGTGCCGGCGCAGCAACAGCCTCAGCGCTCGCAGCCGCAGGCCCTACCCGTCTACGCGCCGCCGGTGGCACAGGTCACGCCCGCGCAACCCTCTCCGCCGCTGACGCGCGCGCAGACCATTGCGCCCGCAGCGCAGGCGCAACCGGCCGCGCAGCCGACGCCGGTCCAGCCGGCGCCGCGGCCGGTGCAGGCGCAGCCTTCGCCCGTGCCGGCGCCGAGATTAGCCGCCGCGCCGCCAGCGCCACCGGTTCCGCCTTCGGCGCCCAGGCCAAGCGCTATGCCGCCTGCGCCCGCGGCCACGCCCCAAAATCAGGCCAAACCGCAAGCCGCGAGCACCGACAAACCGGAAGCAAAACCGCAAGCGAAGATTGCAGACAAGCCTGCCGCCGAACCGTCTGCACCGCGCGCGGACGCGCCGGCTGCGCGCGTCTCGCAGCGGAGCGACAGCGCCGCCGCCGCGACGCCCGTCGGCGACTGGCAGACTGAAGGCAAGAGCGGCACGGTGCGCATCGAGGCCTGCGGCAAGGCCCTGTGCGGTTACATGCTCGACGTTTCCACGGGAACGAAGGGCGAAACCATCCTCGTCAACATGAAGTCCAAGTCTGGTACGGACAAGAGCAGCTCAAAGTGGACCGGGAATGTCTACAGCCGTTCCAGCGGCAACAGCTATTACGGCACCATGACGCTGAAAGATCCCAGGACGCTGCGCGTCGAGGCCTGCGCGCTCGGCTCGTTCTTCTGCTCGGGCAACAACTGGACGCGCCTCGAAGACAGCCGGTCGGTTCGGCCCGAGAGTGAAGTGGCGAACTCGCGTCAGAATGCGCCGCAGCCGCGCTCCTGACCCGCGCGGCGCGGCGGGCCACTGCCGCGCCGGCTACGCAGTGCTGTTGTTGCTTGCGGAACATTGCCGCGCGCACCGCTTCGTTCCCGACCGGCGTGGTTAAAGACTTGTGAAAGCAAGCCATTGATAAGTCTTTAAGTAAAATCGTCGAAGGTCGCGCGATGGCGCGCGGAGTTTGGTTGTATCTCGTCGGCTCTGTCGTCCTCGTTTCGCTTGCAGGTTGCGGCCACGGATTTTTTCAGTCCGCCGAGCGCGAACCCTGGCGCGCCGAGGCCGAGATCGCCTGCCTGAAGTCGGGCGCGGTGAAGGAGAGCGCGGAGATCGTGCGGATCGACCCGATCTCCGGCCCCGGCGTCTGCGGCGCCGAATATCCGTTGAAGGTCTCGGCACTCGGCGAGGCAAGTTCGGCCTACGGTTTTGCCGACGAAAGCCTGCGTCCGCCCGGAGACATCGCGGGCCAGCCGCGCTGGCCGATCTCGCAGCCGCCGCAGCCGGGCTACGCGCAAGCGCCGTACTCGACCCAGCAATATCCGCGGCAGCCCTATCCGCAATCCCAGACCTATCCGCCGCAGCAAGCCTATCCGCGGCCTTCGGCCTATCCGCAAGCCGCCGCGCAGCAGGGCGGCTATGGCACAGCGCCGAACGGGCCGATCTCGCTTGCCGCGCCCGGCGTTCAGCAAGAGGGGCCGGACGAGATCAATCTGCCGCCGGAAGGCACGCCTGTTCCGCGCGACAGCGTCTTGCGTTCGCCCTATCGGCAGCAGGGCTCGGCCTATCCGCGGCCTTCGGCATATCCGCAAGCCGGCGCGCAGGCCTATCCGCCGCGCGACCGCTATGACGCGCCCTATTCTCCGCGACCCGATGCGGCGGAGGCGCCGCTTCCGCCGCTCGGGCCCGCGCGCGGCAATCCGGTCGCGGCCGTCGGCCCCGTTGCGGTCAAGCCGGCCGCGACGCTGGCGTGCCCGATCGTCTCCGTGCTCGACCGCTGGCTTGACGACTCCGTGCAGCCGGCCGCGCAGCGTTGGTTTGGCTCGTCCGTCGTCGAGATCAGGCAGATCTCCGCCTATTCCTGCCGCGGCATGAACGGCAATCCGAATGCGCACATCTCCGAGCATGCCTTCGGCAACGCGCTCGATATTGCCGCCTTCACGCTGGCCGACGGCCGCCGCATCACGGTGAAGGACGGCTGGCACGGCCTGCCGGAAGAGCAGGGATTTTTGCGCGATGTACAAGGGGCGGCGTGCCAGGATTTCACCACGGTGCTGGCGCCGGGTTCGAACGTCTATCACTACGACCACATTCACGTCGACCTGATGCGTCGCGCGAGCCGGCCGATCATCTGCGAGCCGGCTGCGGTCTCGGGCGAGCAGATCGCCGCGCGCGCCGCGCAGCGCAACCCCTACGCCTCGCACGGCCGCGATCCCTATGTGACGGGCTCGCTCGGCGGCCGCGCCCACGCGCGCCATCACAAGAGCGTTAGCGAAGAAGAGCTCGAGGACGAGTAGCCGCCCTTGTGCCGATGCGGCTTGCGAAATTTCGTTCGCTCTTCTTTCCGGTTAAGATTTCCCTCACCCCGTTTTCCGTCCTCGGCTGCGCGCGCATACGCCCGCCACTTTTGTTAGGAACAAGGCTGGCCGCATGTTGATTGCCAGCGCGCTGGGACGGGACACCGGACATGTTCGCCTATCGCATTACCGAGATCGATTCACGCATCGTCGTAGGCACGGAAGAGGAGCCGATCCTCGTCTGCGCGAGCCGTGAGGTCGCCCATCGCGCTGTTGCCGACGCCGAGCTCTTGGAGACGCTGCCGGCGAAGCTGCTTTTCTCGCGCCGGATCGCGGAGGCCCGCGATCTCAAGCCTGCAGCGCCGCCAGCGCCAGGATCAGCGCGGGAAACATCACGAGCCAGCCGATCTTGAGGAAGCGCCAGGCCGAGACCTCGATGCCTTCGCGGCGGAGCGCCACCAGCCAGAGGATGGTCGCAAGCGATCCGGTTACGGAGAGATTGGGGCCGAGATCGACGCCGATCAGGATCGCGGACGTCACGACACGAGGCAGATGATCGCTGCCCGCGACCGAGCCCGCGATGAGGCCGACCGGCAGATTGTTGGCGATACTGTCCGCGATCGCGGTTGCGATGCCGGTGGTCCAGGTTGCCTTCGCGACCGATTGCGCGACGGCCTGATGCAGCAATGCGCCCAGCCCTGCGATCACGCCGGTGCGGATCAGCTCCTCGACCATCACGAACAGGCCCGCGACCAGCGGCAATACGCCCCAGGCGATGCCTTTCACCAGCGGCACGGGTGACCGGCGGCTCAGAAGCAGCACCAGCGCCGCGGTGACGGCGCCGCAGACAAAGGTCGGCAGCCCGAGCGGAATATCCAGCGCCGAGGCGCCAAGCAGCACCGCGCCGATTGCGCCGATGCCAAAGGCCGTCAGTCTGCCTTGACGGCTCAGATGCGGCCGCGGCACGTCGCGTTCGAGATGCTCTTCCTTCAGCACCTTGCGCAGCACGAAGCGCAGGACGACATAGGTCGCCGCGATTGCGGCGAGCGAGGGCAGGGTGTAGTGCCGCAGCCATTCGGCAAGATGCGGCATGCGCGCGCCATAGACCACGAGGTTCGCCGGATTGGAGATCGGCAGCACGAAGCTTGCGGCGTTGGCGATGAAGGCGCAGACCAGGAGGTAGGGCAGCGGTGTCGCCCCCGCCGCGCGGGTTGCGGCATAGACCGCGGGCGTCAGTACGATCGCGGTTGCATCGTTGGAGAGCAGCACGGTCACGAGCGTGCCGACGGCATAGACGAGGAGGAACAGCCGCTGCGGCGAGCCGCGGGCGTGCTCGACCGCGAGCGCGGCGAGCCAGTCGAACAGTCCCTCGCGCCGAGCGAGCTCGGCGATCAGCATCATGCCGGTCAGGAACAGATAGACGTCGATCCCCTTGCGCATGCCGCCGAGTGCATCGCCCAGGGGAAGCAGGCCGAGTGCGACGAGCAGCACGGCGCCCGCCACGGCCCAGATCGCTTCGGGCAGCCGAAAAGGGCGGGCGATGACGCATCCGGTGGCAACGAGGATGATGGCCCAGGCGGTGGTCGTTTCGGTCGGCGGGAGTGGCACGTGATCTCGTGGGGTCAGCGATTTCAGGTGGACTTTTAGAATTGTGCACCCTGCCTTGGCCAGTTCCTTGGCCAGTCCTTGGCCAGATCGGCCCGGTTGCACCGCGAAATGGAACCCACTTGCAAGGAACCGTCATTCCGGTGTTATCTCCCGCCCGGTTAGTCCGTCCGGGGGGAAACCGTGGCTCGACCTGAGTATTGGCTGCGACTAAGGCCATGGTCGCTGCAGGCGTTGTTGGTGGCGATTGCGGGCCTGGTTGTCGCGGTCGCGTTGCGCGAGGTGCTGGCATCGTTCGGAATGCGGCTTGATTTCGCGACCTTCTTTCCCGTGATCCTGGTGATCTCGCTGCTCGCGGGCGCCCCCGCCGGCGTCTTCACCGCGGTTTCCGCCATCGTCATCGTTTGGTGGGCGTTCATGCCGCCGGCGTTCGAGTTCAGCCAGCTCAGCAAGGCCGATATCGACAGCTTCCAGCTCTTCCTGCTTGTGGTCTCCGTGCTGATCTGGTTTTCGCATCTCTGCCGCGTCATCGCGCGGATGAAGCGTCCGCGTCCGGTGTGATTTTCACTACAGTGGCGAGCTGCGTCAGAAGATCGCGAACCAATCCCTCCAGCAGGTCAAGCTTGTAGCCTGTCATCGGCAGCGGTTTTGCGCCTGAAATCGCCTGCCGGGCCGCTGCGGCGATCGCGGCCGCATCGGTCGGCTTGTTCTCGAGCGCGGCTTCGGCGGTCTTGAAACGCAAGGGCACCGGCGCGATGCCGCCGGCCGCAAGCCGCACCAGCTTGAAGGCGCCATCGGCGATCACGGCCCGCGCGCAAAGCTCCACCAGCGGCCATTCGGCATAAGTGCGGCTGATCGCGCGCTTGTAGAGCGCGCGCTCACCTTCGAGCGGCGCGGGCAGCGCGATGGTCGTGATCATCTCGCCTCGCGCCAGTGCGTGGTCCACCCCGCCGATCGAGCCGTCGCCGAGCAGCTCGGGAATCGAAAGGTGGTCGCGCCGGTTGGTCGCAACGCGCGCGTCATAGGCCAGCAGCGCCGCCGCCATGGTCGAGGGATGCGGGGCGACGCAGGGGCCGAGATCGAAGGCAACGCCATAAAGATGGTTGCCCGACCGGGCAGGGCAGGCACTGCCGCCCTTCTTCAGGCAATCGATATGGGGATTGCGAAAATACCAGCAGCGCGAGCGCTGGGCGAGATTGCCGCCGAGCGTGGCGAGATGCCGCACCTGCGGCGTGGCGAGACCTCGCGCGCTTGCGGCGAGGCCGGGGTAGCTCGCCGCAAGCCGCGGGTCGGAGGCGATCGCTGCAATCGTCGTGAGCGCGCCGATGCCGGCACCGCCATCCGGCCCCCAGGAAATGCCAGGCTCAATGCCGGGCTCAATGCCGCGCGCGGCGGATGCATCGATGTCGACCATCGGTCCCTTCGAGACGCCGCTGCGGCGGCGCTCGGACAGATCGGTGCCGGCGGCGCGGAATTCGGCCGGCGGTGCAGTCATGGTGACGGCGTTCATGCGGCGGCCCTCCCTTTCAGCGCGGCGAGGATCCGGTCGGGCCGGATCGGAATCTCGGTCGGCCTCACGCCGATCGCGTTGCAGACCGCATTCGCAATCGCGGGCGAGGTGGGCACGGTGGCAACCTCGCCGACGCCGACGCTGCCGCCTGCAACATGCTCGAAGCCGGCCTCGTCGAAATGCACCTCGAGGCGCGGCATGTCGGCGATGCCCGGAATGCGATAGTCCTCCATGCCCGCGGTCAGCACGTGACCCGTCAGCGGATCGGTCTCGCGTGCTTCGTAGAGCGCATAGCCGATGCCTTGAATCAGCGCGCCGGCGGCCTGGCTGCGCGCCAGC